>Ga0079224_100012982_pt1 | contig 11577 bp, 8 predicted proteins | sample Stecom2015_FD_80414 | JGI IMG/M metagenome (GOLD analysis project Ga0079224, IMG submission 80414) | Agricultural soil microbial communities from Utah to study Nitrogen management - Steer compost 2015 | ecosystem: Environmental > Terrestrial > Soil > Agricultural land | place: USA: Utah...
TCAGTTCCGCCTTTCCAGCAGGCCGCGGGCGATGACATGGGCCTGGATCTCGGCAGCGCCCTCGAAGATGTTGAGGATACGGGCATCGCAGAGGACGCGGCTGATCTCGTATTCCTCGGCATAGCCGTTCCCGCCATGTACCTGCACGGCGTTGTCGGCATTCGACCAGGCCACGCGGGCAGCGAGCAGCTTCGCCATCCCCGCCTCGATGTCGCAGCGCCGGTCGGAGTCCTTCTCGCGGGCGGCGAAATATGAGAGCTGCCGCGCGATCATGGTCTCGACGGCCATCCAGGCGATCTTCCCGCCGACACGCGGGAAGGCATAGATCGCTTTCCCGAACTGCTGACGCCCCGTGGCATATTCGAGCGCCAGCTCGAGCGCCCGCTGCGCCACACCCACGGAACGGGCCGCCGTCTGGATGCGGGCAGATTCGAATGTGGTCATGAGCTGCTTGAAGCCTTGCCCTTCGACGCCGCCGAGGAGGTTTTCGGCGGAGATCTCGAAGCCGTCGAAAGCGATCTCGTACTCTTTCATGCCGCGGTAGCCGAGCACCTGGATCTCGCCGCCACTCATGCCTGGAGCGGGGAAGGGATCCTGGTCTGTCCCGCGCGGCTTGGGCGCGATGAACATGCTGAGACCGCGATAGCCGGGCTCGTCCGGGTCGGTGCGCGCGAGCAAGGTCATCATGTCGGCGCGCGCGGCGTGGGTGATCCAGGTCTTGTTGCCGGTTACGCGGTAGACATCGCCATTGCGAATCGCACGGGTACGGAGGCTGCCGAGGTCGGAGCCGGTGTTCGGCTCGGTGAAGACCGCCGTCGGGAGCACTTCGCCAGAGGCGATCTTCGGCAGCCACTCCTCCTTCTGCGCGTCGGTGCCGCCAAGACGGATCAGCTCGGCAGCGATCTCGGACCGGGTCCCCAGAGAGCCGACCCCGATGTAGGCGCGTGAGAGCTCCTCGGTCACCACGCACATAGCCACCTTGCCCATGCCGAGGCCGCCGTGATCTTCGGGCACGGTGAGGCCGAAGACGCCCATTTCGCCCATTTCCCGCACGATCTCGATCGGGATCAGCTCGTCGCGAAGGTGCCAGCTGTGGGCGTCCGGCTGCACCCGCTCGCTCGCGAAGCGCCGGAACTGGTCGCGGATCATGACGAGGGTGTCATCGTCCAGAGCCGGATCACCGAAATCTTCCCCGGCAGACTTGTCGGCGATCAGCTCCGCGATGCGCATCCGCACAGCGGAGCGGCTTCCGCTCGTGCGCAGCCGTCGGACAGCTGCCGCGTCGAACTTCTCCACCACCTCATCTGCTATGCCGAGATCCGCAGGCCGGACGACTTCCCCCTGGCTGATGGCGATGCCGCCGATCAGCTGTGCCATGTACTCGCCGAATCCGGCCTGGAGGATCAGTTGCTCGAGCTCGCCGAACCGACCGGACCCGTTCAGGCGCTCCGCCCAGCGGAGCAACTCGCGGAGGCCTGCCACGTAGGTGGTGAGCCAGGCGAGTCCATGCGCTGCGAGCTGTTCCTGCTCGAGCAGCTTCGGATCGACCCTCCCATCACTGGTGACAAGTCCGTTCACCGCCGACCGCGCCGCGTCGGAATAGGATTCCGCGCTGGCCAGCGCTTCGCGGCAGATCCCCATCAAATCCGGAAGGATGATCGATGTTGCGCCCTCCGACCCGACTGGGCCGGTCACAGGCTGGTTCATCTCGGCCTCCGCTCACCTTCGCTCGACATACGCCGCCGATGGAGCGGACATGCGGGGAGTTGTCACTGGAGTCAAGTCGCTCCCCCGGCTGACCGCCACGCTCGAACCGGTCCAATCGCCTCGCAGCTCTCCGCCGCGACCGTACAATGAGCGTCTACGCTCCGGGACTCAGTCCTCGTCAAGTTCGGCGCAAAGCTGCAGCCAGTCCCGATGCAGCCTCTGGTGCGAGCCGAAGCAATCGTCGGGAGCGACGAAGGCGACGGTCGTCGTTCGGTCGGTCGGACCGCCGGCGCAGGCGGCGAGCATCAGAAGGCAAGGCAAGAAGAGCACAGCGTACCGCATGGCAGTCACCTGCAAAGCTTCCGCGGAAGGATTTCTGCGGGGCTTCGGATATGGTGCCATGGCAAGCGGAGATGAAGAAGGAAAGGTCTCAGAATTGGTGGGCGGTGTAGGGATCGAACCTACGACACCTGCGGTGTAAACGCAGTGCTCTACCGCTGAGCTAACCGCCCCTCATTGCGCCGCTCTCCGACCGAAGGCATCTGCCTTTCGATGCGCGGGACCGGGGTCATACAAGTTAGCACGGGGAACAGGAAAGAAAGGCCGGCCACTACCGCAGCCAGCCATGCGGCGGCGAGATTTAGTTGACGGCGTCCTTCAGCGCTTTTCCAGCCTTGAACTTCGGCTGGTTCGACGCGGCGATCTTGATGGTTTCACCGGTCCGGGGATTGCGGCCGGTCGATGCCGCACGCTTGGTTACGGAAAAGGTGCCGAAGCCGACGAGACGCACCTCATCGCCCTTCTTCAATGCGCCCGAGATGGCATCGAAGATGGCATCTACCGCCTTGCTGGCATCCCCTTTAGCCAAACCGGTATCGTCCGCGACCGCGGCGATCAACTCGTTCTTGTTCACTAGCAAGTCCCCCTGTGAGCGACAACTATGGGTCAATACCTTGGGAAACCCCCCAACCGAAAAGCCGGCGGAGTCTAATCCGGCCGGTTTTCGTCAGTCAATGCGCGAGGATAATCTGTCCCCAGCTTTGTGGTGCCGCGCGCCTTTCGATCGGCGCGCGGCACCATTGCGGGTCAGTGCGTTACGACGCCGGAGACGCTCTTGCCTCCGTCGGGTGCCGGCGGCGGCTTGACCTCGTCCGCCTCGTTCCATTCGATCGCCTGGGGCACCTCTACCAGCGCATTGGCAAGGAGCTCGTCGACCGTCTCGACCGGGATGATTTTCAGCCCCTTGAGGACGTTCTGCGGAATGTCCGCCAAGTCCTTCTCGTTGTCTTTCGGGATGATCACCGTGGTGAGGCCCCCACGCAGTGCCGCCAGCAGCTTCTCTTTCAGGCCACCGATCGGCAGAACCCGACCGCGCAGCGTGATCTCTCCGGTCATCGCGACGTCCTTGCGCACGGGGACCCCGGTCAGCCCCGACACGATCGAGGTGACCATTGCGACACCGGCCGACGGGCCATCCTTCGGGGTCGCACCTTCCGGCACGTGGACGTGGATGTCCTTCTTGTCGAAGTCGGGCGGCTTGATGCCGTACTGCAACATCCGCGAGCGGACGAAGCTGCGGGCGGCCTGCACCGATTCCTGCATCACGTCGCCGAGCTTCCCGGTGTAGGAGACGTTCCCCTTGCCCGGCATGATCACGGCTTCGATCGACAGCAACTCGCCCCCGACCTCGGTCCATGCCAGGCCGGTGGTGACGCCTACGAGATCCTCCCGCTCCGCCTCGCCGTAGCGGTAGCGGCGTACGCCGGCGAACTTGCCGAGGTTTCGCGGCGTGATCTTGAGCGACTTGGTGTTACCGGAGACCAGCTCCTTCACGCCCTTCCGCGCGAGGTTCGCTATCTCCCGTTCGAGGTTTCTGACGCCCGCCTCGCGCGTGTAGTAACGGATGACGTCGCGCAACGCCTCGTCGGTGATCGACCATTCGCCCTTCTTCAGGCCGTGCGCCTCCATCTGCTTCCGGATGAGGTGGCGCTTTGCGATTTCGACCTTCTCGTCCTCGGTGTAGCCGGGGATACGGATGATCTCCATCCGGTCGAGCAGGGGCTGCGGCATGCGCAGCGTGTTCGCCGTGGTGATGAACATCACGTCCGAGAGGTCGTAGTCGACTTCGAGGTAATGGTCGTTGAAGGTCGAGTTCTGCTCGGGGTCGAGCACTTCCAGCAGCGCCGACGCAGGGTCGCCGCGCCAGTCGGCACCCAGCTTGTCGACCTCGTCGAGGAGGAAGAGCGGATTGGAGGTCTTCGCCTTCTTCATCCCCTGGATGACCTTGCCGGGCATCGAGCCGATGTAGGTGCGGCGGTGACCCCGGATCTCCGCCTCGTCGCGAACGCCGCCGAGCGACATGCGCACGAAGCTCCGCCCGGTCGCACGAGCGATCGACTTGCCGAGCGAGGTCTTGCCGACGCCGGGCGGGCCGACGAGGCAGAGGATCGGCCCCTTCACCTTTCGCATGCGCTGCTGCACAGCGAGGTATTCGAGGATCCGCTCCTTGACCTTCTCGAGCCCGAAATGGTCATCGTTCAGGATCTTCTCGGCGAGGTGGATGTCGCGCTTCACTTTCGAGCGCTTCTTCCACGGAATGCCGAGCATCCAGTCGAGATAATTCCGCACCACCGTGGCTTCGGCCGACATCGGGCTCATGGTCCGGAGCTTCTTCAGCTCGGCCATGGCCTTTTCGCGCGCTTCCTTGGTGAGCTTCGTCGCGTTGATGCGCTCTTCCAGTTCCGCGACCTCGTCGCGCCCGTCCTCGCCCTCGCCCAGCTCCTTCTGGATGGCCTTCATCTGCTCGTTCAGGTAGTACTCGCGCTGCGTCTTCTCCATCTGCCGCTTTACGCGGTTGCGGATGCGCTTTTCCACCTCGAGCACATCGATCTCGCCCTCCATGTAGGAGTAGACGCGCTCCAGCCGCTCCTTCACCCCGGCGGTCTCGAGCAGCTCCTGCTTCTCGGGAATCTTTAGGGTCAGGTGAGCGGCGACGGTGTCGGCGAGCTTCGCCGGGTCATCGATCTGATTGATCGAAACCAGGACCTCCGGCGGGATCTTCTTGTTGAGCTTCACATAGGCTTCGAACTGCGTCACGACCGTGCGCGCGAAAGCTTCCTCTTCCGCCGCCGAGGTACCGTCGGACTCGGGGAGGGTGTCCGCGAGCGCCTCGAAGAAGGCCTCGCGCTCGGTGAAGCCGCGGATGCGCGCGCGCTGCGTCCCCTCGACGAGGACCTTTACCGTGCCATCGGGAAGCTTCAGCAGTTGCAGCACCGTGCCGATGGTCCCTACCTCGTAAATGTCGGCGGGGGTCGGGTCGTCCTGCGCCGCGTTCTTCTGCGCGACGAGCAGGATCTGCTTGTCGTCCTTCATCACCTCTTCGAGCGCGTGGACGGACTTCTCGCGCCCGACGAAGAGGGGAACGATCATGTGGGGGAAGACGACGATGTCCCTCAACGGGAGCACCGGGTAGAGATGGCCGCTTGGCTTGTCCTGCATGATGCTACTTCGTGTTCCGGGCAGGGCTACCGCCGCATGGCGAGAGCGGCGCCGAACCGATCGACGTTAACGATTAGGTGGAACGGGCGCCGCAACCATTCAAGGAGATAAGGCGCTTGACCCGACGTCACCCCGTCGCTCCGAGTAGATGTAGAGCGGCTGCGCACGTCCCTCGACGACCTCGCGGTTGACGACCATCTCCTCCACACCTTCGAGGCTCGGCAGGTCGTACATCGAATCGAGCAGGATGCCTTCCATGATCGAGCGCAGCCCGCGCGCGCCGGTCTTGCGCTGGATCGCCTTCTGCGCGATGCCGCGCAGGGCATCCTCCTTCAGCGTGAGCCGCACGTCCTCCATGTCGAACAGCCGCTGGTACTGCTTGACCAGGGCGTTCTTGGGCCGGGTCAGGATCTCGATGAGTGCTTCCTCGTCCAGATCCGTAAGGGTAGCGATCACCGGAAGCCGTCCGACGAACTCGGGAATGAGGCCGAACTTCAGCAGATCTTCCGGCTCGACGTCCTTCAGGATCTCCCCGGTCTGGCGCTCGTCCACGCCGCGGACGTCGGCACCGAAGCCGATCGCGGAGCCTTTGCCGCGCGCCGAGATGATCTTCTCAAGCCCCGAAAAGGCGCCACCGCAGATGAAGAGGATATTGGTCGTGTCGACTTGCAGGAACTCCTGCTGCGGATGCTTGCGGCCGCCCTGCGGCGGGACCGACGCGACCGTCCCCTCCATGATCTTCAGGAGAGCCTGCTGCACCCCTTCGCCGGAGACGTCTCGCGTGATCGACGGATTGTCGGACTTGCGCGAGATCTTGTCGACTTCGTCGATATAGACGATGCCGCGCTGCGCGCGCTCGACATTGTAGTCGGCCGCCTGCAGCAGACGCAGGATGATGTTCTCGACATCCTCGCCGACATAGCCCGCTTCCGTCAGAGTCGTGGCGTCGGCCATCGTGAAGGGCACGTCGAGAATTCTGGCCAACGTCTGCGCGAGCAGGGTTTTGCCGCAGCCCGTGGGGCCGACGAGCAGGATGTTCGACTTCGCGATCTCGATCTCGCTCGCCTTGGCGCCGTTCGAAAGCCGCTTGTAGTGGTTATGCACGGCGACGGAGAGGACGCGCTTGGCGTGATGCTGGCCGATGACGTAGTCGTCCAGGATCTTGCAGATGTCGGCCGGCGTGGGCACGCCCTCGCGCGACTTCACCAGAGTGCTCTTGTGCTCCTCGCGGATGATGTCCATGCACAGTTCGACGCATTCGTCGCAGATGAACACCGTCGGCCCGGCGATAAGCTTTCGGACCTCGTGCTGGCTCTTTCCGCAGAACGAGCAGTAAAGCGTGTTCTTGGAGTCGCCACCGCTGGACTTTGTCATCACTCTTCCATCTGGACCGGAGAACCGCCCGATATGTTAGCCAGTGGACGATACGGCGCACAACGTCAAATGAGCGCTTAACCCGGACGCTCCGGCAGTCGCACGTCGACCGTCACCGGCCACCTATCAACTGCCTCTATATGAGGTGATTGGACGGCCGATCAATCAAGGAGAGGTTAATTGTCGTGCGTCAGCCTTCTGCCGGCGCCGGCCGCTTTTCGACCACCTCGTCGATCAGCCCGAACGCCTTGGCATCCGGGGGCGTGAGGAAGCGATCGCGCTCGAGCGCCTCCTCGATCGCCTCCATCGACTGGCCGGTGTGCTCGACGTAGATCTCGTTGAGTCGACGCCGCAGACTGATGATCTCGCGCGCGTGGATCTCGATGTCGCTCGCCTGGCCCTGGAACCCGCCGGAGGGCTGGTGGACCATGATTCGGGCGTTCGGCAGCGCAAAGCGCTTGCCCTTAGTACCGGCCGCCAGCAGCAGCGAGCCCATCGAGGCGGCCTGGCCACAGCAAACCGTGGACACGTCGCAGCGGACGTAGCGCATTGTGTCGTAGATCGCGAGACCCGACGTGACTACCCCGCCCGGCGAGTTGATATAGAGCGAGATGTCCTTCTTCGGGTTCTCCGCCTCGAGGAACAGTAGCTGGGCGCAGAGGAGGCTCGACACCGCGTCGTGCACGGGACCGGTTAGAAAGATGATCCGCTCCTTGAGCAGGCGCGAGTAGATGTCATAGGCCCGCTCCCCACGGTTGGTGGACTCGACCACCATCGGGACCAGGGTGTTCATGTAGGTATCGATCGGGTCCGACATGGTCCGTTCCGCTGCCTTCCTCGTTTCGCGAGCGCCACTCAGCCTTCGCTCTTTTCCTGCCCGCCGCCGGCGTCACTATCGCCTTCGCCTTCGTCCGGATCGCGCAGCAACTCTTCTGGAGCGACCTTCTTCTCGGTGACATCCGCAAGCTCGAGGATGAAATCCACGACCTTGTCCTCGAGGATCGGCGCCTGGAGCTGGGCGATCGCGCTCGGGTTCTTCTGGTAGAATTCGTAAACCTGCTGCTCCTGCCCCGGGAAGCGCGCGAGCTGCGCGCGAATGGCCTGGTTCAGGTCGTCCTGGTTTACCGAGATATTGTTCAGCCGGCCGACTTCGGCAAGGAGCAGGCCGAGCTTGACGCGGCGCTCGGCGACCTTGCGGTACTCCGCCTCCAGCTCCTCGTCCGCCTTGCCCTCGCGGAGCTCGTCGCCCTGCTCGCCTTCGAGCTGCTGCTTCACCTGCGCCCAGATCCCCTGGAACTCCTGCTCGACGAGGCCGGCGGGGACCGGGAAGTCGTGCGCCTTCTCCAGCTGGTCGAACAGCGTGCGCTTGATGCGATTGCGACCCGCCGCGGCATACTCGCTCTCAATCCGCTCCTTGATCGACTTCCGCAGTTCCTCCAGCGATTCGAGGCCCATCGACTTGGCCAGCTCGTCGTCGATGACCGCCGGCTCATATTCGCGGATCTCGGTCACGTCGACCTCGAAGACGGCTTCCTTTCCGGCGAGGTGATCGGCTCCGTACTCCTCAGGGAACTTGACGGTGACCTCACGATGCTCGCCGGCCTTGGCTCCTACGAGCTGGTCCTCGAAACCGGGAATGAAGGCGCCGCCGCCGAGCTCCAGCTCGTAGCCGCTGGCCGTGCCGCCGGCAAAAGCCTCGCCGTCGATCTTGCCGACGAAGTCGATGACGAGAACGTCACCTTCCCGTGCTTCGCGATCTTCCTCGACCTTCTTCGCCTGGCGGTTCTGGGCAGCGAGGCGCTCGACAGTTTCGTCGATCGACTTTTCGTCGGCCTCGGCGACGAGCCGCTCCACCTTGATCTGCGAAAAGTCGATCGGCTGGATCTCCGGCATGATCTCCAGCTTGAGCGTATATTCGAGGTCTTTCTGCTCCTCGAAGCTCTCGATATCGACCTCCGGCTGCATCGCGGGCTTGAAACCGCGCTCGTCCAGCGCCTTTTCGGAGGTTTCCTTCAGGGTGTTCTCGAGCACTTCGCCCATGACGGCACGCCCGAAGCGCTGCTTGAGCAGCGATATCGGCGCCTTGCCGGGCCGAAAGCCGGGCAGGCGGACCGTTCGGCCGATCTCGTTCAGCTTCGCCTGAACCTGCTCCTGGATCTCGGTCGAGGAAACGACGACCTTCAGCTCGCGCTTGAGGCCTTCGGAAAGGGTCTCGGTTACCTGCATTGGCATGTCGGTCCGGTCATCTAGGTCGGCTGTGGCGGGAACCCGTACCGGATCGCGCATCGGCAGGTCAACGTGGTGCGGGCGGAGGGACTTGAACCCCCACGACCAAGGTCACCAGATCCTAAGTCTGGCGCGTCTACCAGTTCCGCCACGCCCGCCCGATGCTCGCGCCTCCGGGCACATACCAAAACGCGCCGTCCGGAACGAACGGCGGGGCCACCCCAGCCAGGGGGCGCCTCTATAGCACAGAAACGCGCGGCGCCAACAGGGGCGACGCACTTCACCGACGCAGCAGCGCGGTCGCCGCCGCGTCGAGAATCGCATCTTCGTCGAGCCGGTGATCGCGGTAGAGCTCCTGGATCTCTCCCGATTGACCGAACCTCTCCACGCCGAGGGCGGAGAGGGGCCGCCCCAGGGCCGATCCGATCCAGGAAAGGGTAGCCGGATGCCCGTCGAGCACGGTGACGAGCGCGGCATCTTTCGCGAGCGGCGCCATGACCCGCTCGATCCAGGCGGAAGCGTGACGGCCGGCGGCGCGGGATCGGTCGGCGGCCAGCCAGTCCTCGTGCAGACGGTCGGGTGAGGTCACCGCCAGCAGCCCCGCTCCGGGAATGTCCTCGAGGATCTGCCGGTGGGCGGCGGTAGCCTCCGGCGCGACGGCGCCGCTGTAGACGATCGCGAGCTCCGCACCCGGTTCCGGCGGCACCACCCAGTAGGCGCCGTTCAAGATGTCGTTGCATGTTGCGTCGTCGAGCTCTCGACCCGGCTGCTCGAGCTGCCGGGTCGAAAGGCGCAGGTATACGGAGCCTCCGTCCGGCGATTGCATATGGCGGAATGACCAGCCGAGAATGACCGCCAGCTCGTCCACATAGGCCGGCTCGAAATAGCTGAGACCCGGTAGCCCCATGCCGACGAGAGGTGTGCCGATCGACTGATGGGCACCGCCCTCCGGCGCAAGGGTGACGCCGGCGGGGGTCCCCACGACCACGAAACGTGCATCCTGGTAGAGTGCATAAGTGAGGGCATCCAGACCGCGGCCGATGAACGGGTCGTAGAGGGTGCCGATCGGCAATACGCGCTCGCCGAACAGCGGCCCTGAGAGGCCGAGGGCAGCCAGCAGCAGGAAGAGGTTGTTCTCGGCGATGCCGAGCTCGATGTGCTGGCCGCGTGGCGAAAGGCTCCACTTCTGTGCCGATACCACACGCTCGGCGCGGAAGACGTCCTCGACTTCCCGGCGGTTGAAGATGCCGCGCTGGTTCACCCATGCCCCGAGGTTGGTAGACACGGTGACGTCGGGAGAGGTGGTGACGATGCGATCGGCCAGCACGTCGTTCCCGCGGCTGATCTCGTTGAGTATGCGGCCGAAGCCTTCCTGGGTGGACATGCGCTCCGCCCGCGGGGCCGGAAGGCGCTCGGGAACCGGGACCACCTCGCTGACAAGGCGTCGAGGACGGCCCTGTGCGAACGGCACCCGGTCCAGGAAGGCTTGCAGTTCGTCCGGCTCGATCTTCAGGCCGGCGAATCGTTCCCACTCTTCGCCTTCCGGCACGCCCATCTCTGCCCGGAATTCTTCCATCTGCGCCGGATTCATCAGGCCGGCATGATTGTCCTTGTGTCCCTCGAGCGGCAGGCGATAGCCCTTGATCGTGTAGGCGATGAAGCAGGTCGGGCGATCGTCGTCGATCGCCCGGAAGGCCTCCATCACCGCTTCCATGTCCTGACCGGCGAGATTGGTCATCAGGTCGTGAAGCTGCTCGTCGTCATAGTCGCGTAACAACTCGGCGATGCCTTCGACATCGCCGATGTCACGCTCGAGCGCCGCCCGCCACGCGGGCCCGCCCTTGAAGACGAGAGCCGAATAGCGCGTGTTCGGGCAATCGTCGATCCAGCGGCGGAGCGCATCGCCTCCCGGCCGTGAAAACGCCTCCTCGAGCATCTTGCCGTATTTGAGGGTCACTACCCGCCAGCCCATGCTGGTGAACAGGCCGTCGATGCGGGTGAAGAGACGGTCCGAGACCACGCTGTCGAGGCTCTGGCGGTTGTAGTCGATCACCCACCAGACGTTCCGGATGTCGTGCTTCCATCCTTCGAGCAGCGCTTCGAAGATGTTGCCTTCGTCGAGCTCGGCATCGCCGGCGATTGCCACCATCCGGCCGGGAGGCGGTGCCGCGTCGCCTTTCCGCAAATGGAGATAATCCTGCACCAGAGCGGCGAAGGTGGTCATCGCCACCCCGAGTCCGACGGAGCCGGTGGAAAAGTCGACGTCGTCCGTGTCCTTCGTCCGCGAGGGATAGGACTGCGCGCCGCCCCAGGCTCGGAACCGCTCCAGCTTCTCGCGCGACTGGAGGCCTAGCAGGTACTGGATCGCATGAAACGCCGGGCTGGCGTGCGGCTTCACGGCGACCCGGTCCTCAGGCCGCAGAACCGAGAAGTACAACGCGGTCAGCACCGTAGCCACCGAAGCACTGGAGGCCTGGTGCCCGCCGACCTTCAACCCGTCAGCTCGCGGGCGGATGTGGTTGGCGTGGTGGATCGTCCAGGTGGAGAGCCAGAGAACCTTTTTCTCCAGCTCCCGGAGCAGCTCGAGTTCCCGGTTCGTGCCGGCAGCGGGATCGATCGGCTTCAGCGCCTGGGCTCTGGCCATTGTCCGCCTCCATCGATGCGGCTTGATCAGAGCGAAGCTTATCCCGAAGCCGACGGTGCATGGTTGCGAAGTGTTCGTCGGATAGCGCATCTTGCGCAACAAATGGTCCGTTTGAGCGGGGGACGCGA
>Ga0079224_100012984_pt1 | contig 11577 bp, 4 predicted proteins | sample Stecom2015_FD_80414 | JGI IMG/M metagenome (GOLD analysis project Ga0079224, IMG submission 80414) | Agricultural soil microbial communities from Utah to study Nitrogen management - Steer compost 2015 | ecosystem: Environmental > Terrestrial > Soil > Agricultural land | place: USA: Utah...
GCCAGGACGCTGGCGCGCGGCGGGGCGGCGGCCGGCGCCCGGGGCGGGCGGGGGCCCGCGATTCGCGGCGCGACGGCGGCGGGCGGCGACGGCGCGACGACCGCCGGCGGCGACGGCGGGACGACCGCCGGCGGCGGCGCGGCGACCGCCGGCGGCGACGGCGCGACGACCGCCGGCGACGGCGCGACGACCGCCGGCGGCGACGGCGCGACGACCGCCGGCGGCGACGGCGCGACGACCGCCGGCGGCCGCGGCGCGACGGCGCCCCGCTCCAGCGATCTCGTGCCCACGCGGATCGACGGCGGACGCCCGCGCGGCGAGCGGCCGCGCTCCGCCCCCGGCGACCGCGCGCTCACCCGCGCCGGGGTGATGATGGGCTCGCCGCACTACATGGCGCCCGAGCAGTGGGACGACTCGGCCGCCGCGGACGCGCGCTCGGACCTGTACGCGCTCGGCGTCCTGGCCTACGAGGCGCTGACCGGCCGCCTGCCGTTCGCCGGCGACTCGATCCGCGAGATCGCGCTGGCCCACGCACAGGAGCGGCCGCCGCCGATCGGCGGCGATGTGCCACCTGCGCTCGACCGCTTCTTCGAGCGCGCCCTGGCCAAGCGGCCGGAGGATCGCTTCGGCGGCGCGCTCGAGTGGGCCGTCGCCCTGCGCGAGGCCTCCGGCCTGTCGGCGGAGGCGGTCGCGATGCCGCGGCTCGACGACCTCAGGCGGGAGGAGGTCATGGCCTGCTGGCCCCTGCCGGTCGCCGAGACCCTCGCCGCCTACGAGGCCAGCCGCAACCCGCACCAGGCGCGCGACCGGATGTGGGATCTGGTCGCGGTGATCACCCGGTTCCTGGCGGTCCTCGCGGTCGCCTCGCGCAGCCGCATCGGCCAGGTCGCGCCCGAGCCGGCGCGGGTGACCGACGCCATCCGCTCGCTCTTCCGGACCGGGCTCGGCGAGCGCGGCTGGCTCGACCTCGCGGTCGAGCTGTGCCGCCCGTGGGCGAGCCGGGCGCAGGCGCACCCGCTTCCGGAGCTGGTCGCCCTCCTGTGCGACGACGACGGCGGCGGCCGCGCCGCGCTGGAGTCGCTCATCGGCCGGCGCGAGGAGGAGGCGCACGGCGGCCAGGACGAGGGCGCGCTGCGCCGCATGCTCGAGGCCTGCGTCGCCGACCTCGGCCGGTTCATCTCGGCCGCCGGCTTCCTCGCCGATTACCCGCTGGTGGTCGGCCGCGACGACGGCGCCGAGATGTGGGCCGGCGCGCTGCGCCGCCACCGGATCGAGGTGGCGGTCCGGGGCCGGCAGCTCGACGACCGCGAGGTCGCCCTGCTCGACGCCGAGCGGACGCCGATCCTGTCGCTGCGCCCGCTCGCTCAGGTCGCCGCGCCGTCGCCGGGCGCCGCCGAGGAGATGTTCCTGATCGAGGGGCGCGGCCAGCGCGCGGCCCGCCTGGTGTCGCGGCCGTCCGGCTTCGAGCTGCAGGACGAGGGGGTGCAGGCGTGGTTCCGCGAGCAGTTCGCCGAGGCGCTGGCCGCCGTCCACGAGCCGTCGGTCGAGGAGCGCGCGCCCTACCGCGGCCTGAGCCCGTTCACCGCCGGCGACGCGCCGCTGTTCTTCGGCCGCGAGCGGATCGCCGAGGAGATGGTCAACCGGCTCGCGGTGCAGCCGCTCCTGTTCTTGGTCGGTCCGTCCGGCGCCGGCAAGAGCTCGCTGGTGCAGGCCGGGATCGCGCCGGCGCTGCGCGGCGAGTGGCGCGTGGTGACCGTGCGCCCGGGCGCGGCGCCGCTCGGTGCCCTCGACGCCGGGCTCGGCGCGGCCGATCCGCCGCCGGCCGGCGGCCCGCTCCTCCTGGTCGTCGACCAGATGGAGGAGGTGTTCACGCTGTGCCAGGCCCCCGAGATGCGGCAGGCGTTCGCCCGCCGGCTGATCGAGCTGGCCGACGGCGGCCGCGCGCGCGTGGTCGTCACCCTGCGCGACGACTTCCTGGTCCGCGCCGAGGCGCTCACCGCGCTGACCGGCCGCATCGGCCCGGCGCTCCAGCTCCTGTCGACCCCGGCGAGCGACGACCTCCTGCGCGCGCTCACCGAGCCGGCCCGCCGCGCCGGCTACGAGTTCGAGGACGAGCGCCTGCCGCGCGAGATGGTCGAGGCGGTGGCGGAGCTGCCGGCGGCGCTGCCGCTCCTGTCGTTCACCGCCGCGCGGCTGTGGGAGCTGCGCGACCGCCACTTCCGCCAGCTCACCCGCAAGGCCTACAGCGCCCTCGGCGGGGTCGGCGGCGCGCTCGCGCGCCACGCGGAGGAGACGCTGTCCGCCATGTCCGGCGACGAGCAGCGGCTCACGCGGGAGGTGTTCCGCAACCTGGTCACCGCCGAGGGCACCCGCGCGGTGCTCACCCGGAGCGAGCTCGACGAGATCCTCGGCGGCGCCGGCCGCTCGGTGATCGAGCGGCTGGTCGCCGCGCGCCTGCTGGTCACCTCCGAGGGCGACGGCGGCCGGATCGAGATCACCCACGAGGCGCTCATCAGCGCGTGGCCGCGCCTGCGCACCTGGGTGCGCGATGAGGCGGAGGGGGCGCGCCTGCGCGACCAGCTGCGCTCCGCCGCGCGCCAGTGGGACGAGCGCGGCCGGCCGCGCGGCCTCCTGTGGCGCGACGACGCGCTCGCCGAGTACGTGCTGTGGCGCAAGCGGCAGCCGGCGCGGCTCACCGAGGTCGAGGAGTCGTTCGCGTCGGCGAGCCTGGCCGACGCGGCGCGCCGGCTCCGGCGCAGGCGGGCGCTCGTCGCCGGCGCCTTCATCGCGCTGGCCGCCGCGCTGGTGGTGTTCCTCCAGCTCAGCCGGAGCGAGCGCGTCCAGCGGACCATCGCCGCGCGCGAGAAGCAGCGCGCCGAGGCGCTCCTGGTCACCAGCTGGGAGGACCAGGGCAGCCGCCTCTTGCTCGCCGGCGACAGCCTGTCGGGGCTGGTCTTCCTCGGCGAGGCGCTCGACGGCGGGCGCGACACCGACGCGATCCGCTACGGTCTGGCGCGCGGCCGCCGCACCATCGAGGCCGAGCGCGCGGTGCTGACCGGCCACGACGGCCCGGTCTGGAGCGTGAGCGCGAGCCGCGACGGCCGCTGGATCGCCTCCGGCGGCGACGGCGGCCGGGTCGTGGTGTGGGACGCGGCGCGCGGCACCCGCCGCCACCTCCTCCAGGCCTCCTCGGTCGTGCGCGCCACCGCGTTCGTTCAGGGCGGCGCGCTCCTGGCCACCGCCGGCGACGACGGCGCGATCCAGATCTGGGATCTCGCCACCGGCGGGCTGGCGCGGACGCTCGGCGGTCACCAGGCGCCGGTGCTCGAGCTGCGCACCGACGGGGCCGGCCGCCGCCTGCTCAGCGCCGGGCAGGACGGCACCGTGCGGGTGTGGGACCCGGCGACCGGCGCCGAGGAGCACTCCTTCCCGTCCGGCGGCCGCGGCTGGGGCGGCGACATCAGCGGCGACGGCGAGCGCGTGGTGGTCGCCCGCGGCGACCTCGGCGCCGAGCTCTGGCAGCTCGACGGCCGCCGCCGGCTCGCCGTCCTGCGCGCGCCGCGGCAGCCGGCGGCAGGCGGCGCCTTCAACCTGTTCCTCCGCCTCAGCCCGGACGGATCCCGCGTCCTCGGGACCGGGTGGAACACGCCGGCGCGGCTGTGGGACGCGGCCAGCGGCGAGCTGGTGGCGGTGCTCGACGGCGCGCGCGGCAACCGCAACCACGGCGCGTTCAGCCCGGACGGCCGCCTGATCGCGGCGACCGGCGGCGAGGAGTCGGCGCGCGTCTGGGACGCGGCCACCGGCGATCTGCGCGCGAGCTTGCGCGGCCACATCGGCGCGGTGAACGTGGTCGCCTTCGCCGAGGGCGGCGCGCGGATCGTCACCGGCGCGATGGACGGCACCGTGCGCGTGTGGGACAGCGACAGCGGCATCGGGCTCGCCACCCACGCCGGCCACGACAAGCCGGTCTTCGCGCTGGCGGTCCACGGCGAGACGATCGCCTCCGGCGGGTGGGACGGCAGCGTGCGGCTGATCGCCCCGTCGGGCGGCGACCTGCTCGCCATCCGCGAGGTGAGCCCGGGCGGCGTGGTCGACGTAGCGTTCGCGCCGGGCGGCGATCGCATCGCGGTCGCGGCGCAGGACGGCGCGGCGCAGCTCCTCGACGCGCGCACCGCGGCGCCGGTGGCGAGCGCGCGCCAGCACGCCGGCGGCGCCAGCGCGGTCGAGTTCGCGCCGGCCGGCGGCGCCTGGCTGAGCGCCGGCTCCGACGGCGCGGCGCTCCTCGGCGGCGGCGCGGGCGCGCCCCGGCGCCTGGCCGCGGGCCGGCCGATCGCGCACGCCGAGCACCACCCGTCCCGTCCGCTGATCGCCCTGCGCCGCGAGGATGGCGCCGCCGAGATCTGGTCGACCGAGACCGGCGCGCTGGTGGCCCGGCGCGAGCCGGTCTCGGCCGCGCCCGGCCGCATCCACCTGCACCCGGACGGCCGCCGCGCGCTCCTCCACGGCGAGGGAGACGAGCCGCCCGGCCTGTGGAGCTGGGAGGACGATCGCTTCGAGCCGTTCCCGGTGAAGGGGCCGATCTACGCCGCCGCGATGTCGGACAGCGGGCTCGTCGCGCTCGCCACCGCCGAGGGCGTCCTGGTGGCGCGCGATCCGGCGCAGCCGGCGTCCACCATCCCGCTGCCGGGCGCGATCCCGCTCCACCTGGCCTTCTCGCCGGGCGGCGACGCGCTCGCCGCCGCCTGCGGGGACACGCTGGTCCGCCTCGTCGCCCCGCGCAGCTCCGAGGTCCGCGCGCTGCGCGGCCACACCGCCACCGTCTCGTGGGTCGGCTTCGTGCCCGGCACCAGCCTGCTCGCGTCGGCCAGCGGCGACGGCACCGTGCGGATCTGGAACGGCGACAGCCTGGCGCCGCTCGCGGTGCTGCGCGGCCACGACGGGCCGATCGTCGACGCGGCGGTGGCGCCGGACGGCGCCTCGCTCGCCTCGGTCGGGATGGACGGCCGGGTCGCGATCTGGAACCTCGCCCGCGAGGCGCGGCCCGCCCGCGACGTCCTGAGCTGGATCCGCTGCCGCGTGCCGCGCGAGCTGCGCGACGGCCGCATCGCGCCGCGCGCGCGCCCGCCCGGGTGCAGCGAGCCGCGCCAGCCGCGCTAGGCCGAGCGCCTAGGCCAGGCGCTCGTCGCCCGGGGCGACGTCGAGCAGGAGCAGGCGATCCCAGTCGGGCGGCAGGTCGGTGCTGGCCGCCAGGAGCGCCAGCCCGACCCCGGCGGCGCCGGTCAGGAGCCCGGCGCTCTCCTCCCACTCGAGCTCGCCTGCCTCCGGCGGCGCCTCGCCGAACCCGGCCACGCCGCCCGGATCGCGCCGGCTCAGGGTCAGCTCGAACCAGCGCCGCGCGGCGGCGGCCACATCCGGGTCACCGGTCGCCTGGTGCAGCCGGTTGAGGATGTGCGCCAGGCCGGCGGTGCCGTGGCACAGGCCGGCGTCCCGGCAGCCGGCGCGCTCGACCGGGCGGCGGGCCACGCCGGCGGCGAGCTCGGCGCCGAGATCGATCCACCGGCGCTCGCCGGTGCGCGCGCCGGCGCCGGCGAGCACCGCGGCGACGCCGGGATCGCCGTAGCACCAGGCCGACCGGGTCGGCGGCTCCTGCGCGGCGTCGGTCCGGCAGGCGCCGTAGCAGGCGTCGCCTCCGCGCTGCGCCTGGGCGGCGAGCCAGGCCAGGCCCTCCTCGAGGAGCCCGCGCCGCCGCTCGTGCCCGGCGGCGACCGCGCGGGCCAGGAGCCCCAGGATGCCGGGCACGCCGTGGGCGACGCCGAGGTTGTAGTAGCCGTCCGGGTAGGCGCGGCGCTGCCAGTCGACCAGCTCGGCGGCCGGCGTGTGCCAGGTCGCGCCGTCCGGGCCGGTGCGCGCCGAGGACGCGAGCAGGTCGAGGACCCGCTCGAGCAGGAGCGGGCCGGCGCCCCGATCGCCGCGCTCGAGCGCGTAGACGCCGATCCCGACCAGCCCGTTGACGAGATCGTGGCCGCCGGTCCACGGCCGCGCCAGCGCGTCCAGGAGGAGCGCGTCGATCGGCCGGCAGGGATCGTCCTCGCCGTCGCAGGCGCCGACGTGCTCGAGAAGCCATCCGATCCCGGCGTGGCCGCCGAAGAGCCCCACGTGGAGCTCGGATCCGGCGGCGCTGGCGGCGCACGCGTCGAGCAGGTCGGCGGCGCGCTCGCCGTGGCGCGCCTCGCCCAGCGCCGCGTCGCAGTACTGGTAGAAGACGGCGAGCCCGCCGAGCCCGCCGGCGAGGCCGGGGAAGCCGTGGCCGCGGTCGATCTCGCGCTCGAGCGCCTCGGCGATCTCGCGGACGCGATCGAGGGCGGCGCGCCTCGCGGCGCCCTCGAGGAGGGGGCGCCACGCACCTCCGGCGAGCGTCATGCCGCGATCCTATCCCGGCGCTGGCCGCCGGGCGGCGCGGCCGCTCATGCGGTCACGGCCTGCAGTCGGTGACGTCCCGCCCCTGGCCGAGGGTGCAGCCGTCGCAGTGGGTCATGTAGACCGTGCTGCACCAGGCTCCGCCCTGGGCCATGCGGGTGTTGAGGCGCCCGCCCGCCACCGCGCGCAGGTCGGTGTCCGACAGGCGGCGGAGGGTCTCGCGTCTCACGGTGAGCTTGCGCCGGCGGTTCTCTTTACGGCTCATCGAAAGCTGGTAATTGCGAACACCGTGCCGAGATACAACCAACTGAAATCGCTGGACCTACACCATCGCCGGCCGGCCTCGGTGCACGCGGCGTGCATCCCCGCCGGGGGCGCTTGCACAACCTCCGGTGCACATCGAGCGCAGAGCCGCCCGAGGCCAGGCGGCGAGCCCTGCGCCGGACGCGCGGGCAATGCCGCGGGCCGTGGCGATGGATGGATCCGGTAGCCACCCGGCGGCTACCGAACCTGTCGATTTTTCTGCCGCAATGCGTCACCTGCTGCCTGAATCCCGCAGCTTGCAGGCCGCGGCCCGCTGACGCGCGGTTTGCATGACAGCCGCCCGTGCCGAGCCGTCGAGTCCTCCCGTCGTGCGTCCTCCTGCTGACCGCCGCGTCAGTTCCCCTCGGGCTCGGCGCCCGCGACGCACACGCCTACGACCCGCAGTACACCCACCGCTGGATCGCCTGGCAGGCGATCGATCACCTGGTCCGGCTCCTGCCCGGCGACACCGACCTCCTGCGCGACTACGCCGCGGTGCTGGTGGACGGCGTCGAGCACGAGGACGACATCTTCCTCGACGGCGACAGCGACCCGACCACGCTGCGCCTCATGCGCCACTTCTACAACCCGGTCACCGGCGAGGGGCTGTCGATGGAGGCGTTCGGCGACTTCCCCAGCTCCTACGTCTGGGGCGGCCAGCCCAACGAGCAGAACCTGTGGGACTACCAGGACGCGCTCCGCTACTACCAGGAGGGCGACATCGAGGAGGCGTTCTTCGCCCTCGGCCACGTCGTCCACCTGATCCAGGACGCCACCGTCCCGGCCCACACCCACCTCGACGACCACGGCCCGCCCTACGGCGACTCCTACGAGGAGTGGTGCACCGCGCAGATGCGCAGTGACCTCGAGGGCAACCTGCCGCTGCCGCCGCTCGAGGCGCCGATCCCGCAGTTCTCCTCCCTCGAGCAGGCCTGGCAGCTCACCGCGTCCGCCTCCTACTGGCGCAACATGGTGCCGGGCGCGCTGTCCTCGATCGAGGTGGAGGAGGCCAGCGGCGTCATCGCCCAGATGTTCCCCGACATCGAGGTCAACCTGACCGGCTCCTGGGAGGTCCCCGGCGTCGGCGTGCTCGGCAAGGCGTTCTGGGAGGACCAGCCGGGCTACTTCTACTTCAAGCGCCTCGAGCGGGCCGGCGCGGTCGACCGGGCCCAGTTCGATCCGTACAGCCCGGAGCGCTTCGTCTACGACAGCAACGACGGCGCGCTCATGGTCGAGAACGTCGCCCAGGACATGATCCCGCTCGCCGTGCTGCACAGCGCCGGCGTCATCAAGATGTTCCTCGACGACGTCGCCGCGCTGCCGCCGCCCGGGATGGATGAGGAGGAGCCGGCGCCGCCCGAGGCGAGCGGCTGCTCCGCCGCCGGCGGCGGCGCCGCCGGACCGGCCGCCGCCCTGCTCGCCCTCGCCGCCCTGCTCGCTCGCCGGAGGAACCGATGCTGACCCTGCGCTCCGCCTCGCTGCCCCTCGTCGTCGCGGCGGCCGCCGCCCTGCCCGCCACCGCCCACGGCCACGAGCTGCGCGGCTACCTGTCCCAGGGCGGCCTCGACTTCATCGCCGAGCAGGTCCCGTCGATGGTGCCGAAGGATCTCTACCCGGACGACATGAGCAAGGACTGGACGTGCATGACCGCGACCCAGCGGGACACGCACATCGAGCTCACCGTCCACGACTTCGCCATCACCGTCCCGCAGGAGGGCCGGCTCCGCCTGTACATCAACCTGAGCGCGGTCGGCGAGGGCGTGCTGCACGTCGACGACATCTACGCCTGCGCCGGCGAGACCACCTGCCAGGACCAGCTCGTGGTGAGCGACGCGCGCGCCACCATCGACTTCGACGTCCGGCTCAGCGGCGGCGAGGCGGCGGTCGCGGTCCGCTCGGTCGACCTCGATCTCAGCGAGGACGACATCGACATCAACTTCTCCGGCTGCGCGCTCGACGACATCGCCAACTGGATGATCGACTTCGCCAAGCAGTACGTCACCGACATGCTGCTGGCCAAGGCGGAGCAGATGGCGCGCGACGCGCTCGGACCCAGGGTGCAGGAGATACTGGGCGGCATCGGCACCTTCTACGGCTCGATCGGCTCCACCGACTTCACCGCCGCGCTCGCCGCGCTGAACGTCCTGGCCGGCGGGGTCGACATCGGGGCGGAGGTCGACCTGTCGAGCAAGTACCCGGCCGCCGAGTGCGTGCTCGACTGGGATCCGGGCGAGCCGGTCGACGTCGAGGGCGCGCTGCCGGATCTCGGCGCGGTGTCGTCCCACGTCGGGCTGGCGATCAACTTCGGCATGCTGAACGACGCGCTCTACCACGTGTGGCGGCGCGGGCTCACCTGCCTCACCGGCAACCACCTGGAGGCGCTCGGCGTCCACCTCGACCAGCAGCACATCATGCAGATCCTGCCCGGCTTCCCGCCCGGCACCACCCTCGGCCTCGAGATGACCATGACCGCGCCGCCGCGCATCGCCGCCGCGTCCGGCGACGGCGCCGCCGTGCTGCTCGCGATCGAGGGGCTGCAGGTGGTGCTGATCGGCGAGCTGCCGGACGGCAGCGAGAAGCGGGTCGAGATCGGCGTGGACGCGCAGGCGACCGCGGTGGTCGGCATCGACACCACCTCCAACGCGCTGGTCGCGACCCCGACCTCGGTCGACATCCAGCGGATGGAGATGGACCAGGTCTACGCCGCCGAGACCGGCTTCGACGTGACCCGCGTGCGCGACCTCATGGAGTCGCACATGGTGCCCGAGATGCTCGAGAAGATGGGCACCCTGCCGCTCACCGGCCCGGTGTTCTCCGCCGCCGGCTACGCGGTCATCCTGCGCTCGCTCGGCAACAACGACGCCTACCTGAGCGTCAACGCCGACCTGTTCAAGATCCCGGAGGACGACTTCGGCGCGCCGGAGACCAGCATCATCGAGTACCCGACCGGCGTGGTGTCGCCGGCCGACGCGGTGCTGCGGGTGAGCGGCGTGGACGGCATGATCCCGACCGAGCTGCTGCAGTACGTCGTCACCGTCAACGGCGAGGCGCGCCCGGCCAGCTTCATCAAGAAGTTCACGGTCGGCGCGCCGGGCGAGAGCGGCGTCTACGACGTGGAGGTCGCCTCGGTCGACCTGTCCGGCAACACCGATCTCACGCCGGCCAGCGTGCAGGTGACGGTCGACGGCATCGCGCCGCAGGTGGTGCTGACCGGCGAGCGCGTGCTCGAGATGGCGGGCGGCACCGCCGAGATCGCCTGGACCATGAGCGACGACATGACCCCGGAGGGGTCGCTGGCGGCGCGCATCGAGCTGTACCGGCTGACCGATCCGACCGACGCGCTGTCGGTCGAGCACGTCGAGACCATCGATCTGCCGCCCGGCGCGCTGAGCGGCGCGGTCGAGGTCCAGAGCGGCGATGTGTACCGCGCCGAGGTCCACGTGACCGACGCGGTCGGCAACGTCACCGTCGCCACCGTGATGATCGACGCCGACCAGGGCGGCTGCCGGATCGCCGGCGGCGGCGGCAGCCCGCTTGTGACCTTGCTCGGAATCGCCTTCGCGGCGATCGTCCTGCGCCGGCGCCGCTGAGGCGCCGCGGCGCGGCCGGGACTCCGGCGCGCCGCGAGCCGGAGCGCAGGTTTTCGCACAGGGCCCGGGCTCGCCCCCGGGCCCTGGTGTTATAGAGGGCCGGATGGAGAAGCAGCGCCACCCGAAGGGGCTCTACGTCCTCTTCCTGACCGAGATGTGGGAGCGCTTCAGCTTCTACCTGATGATCGGGATCTTCTATCAGTACCTGATCGACTCGCAGACCGGCGGCATGGGGTGGTCGGGCACCAAGGCGGCCAGCCTGGTCGGCTCCTACCTGGGCCTGGTCTACTTCACGCCGTTCATCGGCGGCATCATCGCCGACCGCCTGCTCGGCTGCCGCAAGACGGTCTTCCTCGGCGGCATCTTCTTCGTCATCGGCCACACGCTCCTGGCGGTGCCGACCGAGCTGGCGCTCTACCTGGCGCTGCTGGCGCTGGTGATCGGCAACGGCCTGTTCAAGCCGAACATCTCGGCCATGGTGGGCAACCTCTACCCGCCGGGCAGCCCGCTGCGCGACAACGCCTACACGATCTTCTACATGGGGATCAACGTCGGCGCCTTCGCCTGCAACCTGATCGCCGCCATCGTGCGCAACACCTGGGGCTGGCACGCGGCGTTCGCCACCGCCGGCGTCGGCATGGGCATCGGCCTGGTCACCTTCCTGCTCGGCCAGCGGCACGTGCGCGACGCCGACGTCGGGCCGGGCGCCTCCGGTGCGCCGAAGGAGAGCCTGCGGCCGCTCTGGCTCGAGTGCCTGGTGCCGGCGGCGCTGGTCGGCGCGCTCGGCGGCCTGGTCGGCAGCGACCTGGTCGGCGACCCGCTCGGGCTCGGCTGGATCACCACCGCGTTCGTGTTCGCCTGCATCCCGGTGGTGGTCTTCTTCGTGCGGATCTGGCGCAAGCTGACCGACCCGGGCGAGCGCGGCCGGGTCGGCGCGCTCCTGGCGATCTACGGGGTCGTGATCGTGTTCTGGATGATCTTCCACCAGAACTCGACCGCGCTCACCGCGTGGGCGGTCGAGCACACCGACCGCACGCCGGGGCCGCTGGTGCAGGGCATCGTCGACCTGCGGCCGGAGTTCGCCGAGAACGCGCCGCCGAGCTACTTCGACAACGCGGGGCCGGACACGCCGCGGCCCGACCGGTCGACCTACCAGGTGGTGAGCCAGGAGACCTACGAGGAGGAGGGCAACCAGCTCATCGAGGACGGCAAGCCGGTCCTGGTCACCGAGGCGATGCTCGGCAAGGTCTACGCCGGCGCCGGCCCC
>Ga0079224_100012986_pt1 | contig 11577 bp, 10 predicted proteins | sample Stecom2015_FD_80414 | JGI IMG/M metagenome (GOLD analysis project Ga0079224, IMG submission 80414) | Agricultural soil microbial communities from Utah to study Nitrogen management - Steer compost 2015 | ecosystem: Environmental > Terrestrial > Soil > Agricultural land | place: USA: Utah...
GTGTTCTCCGGATTGGTCACCGCCTGACGCTTGGCGATCGTTCCAACCAGGATCTCGCCCTTGTCGTCCCACGCAACCACCGAGGGCGTGAGGCGCGAACCTTCCTCGTTGACGATGACCTTCGGCTCCTTGCCTTCCATCACCGCGACGACGCTGTTGGTCGTGCCTAGGTCGATTCCAATGATCTTGCCCATGTTCTTCTCCTGATCGCATCAACGGCGCGAGACCTGTGTGGCGCGAGTCGTCGGGGGAGCGACTGCTACCTCACGCCCTGCGACCGACTGGCTGCTTCGATCGCAGGCTGGCGGCAAAATAACCACCTGCACGGGAGGGTCAACGGGGATCGCCATCCACGCCCCACGAAGATCCCGAACGGATCCGCCGGAATATGAAGCGCCCCCCAACATCTTGTTGACAGCGGGCCCGGCGCGGCTACCCTCCCGGACCTCGCACCGGGGCCGTAGCTCAGCTGGGAGAGCGCCGCGTTCGCAATGCGGAGGTCAGGGGTTCGATCCCCCTCGGCTCCACCCGATCCGAGTCAGCGCTTGAAAGGGGCGCTTTCTCGCCGAAAAAGCCGCGAAGAGCGCCAACAACGCCAAGGCCGTGCCGCGCCCTGCCGGCGCTGGGGCTGCGGCGCAGCCCCCGGAGTCTCCGGGCGCGGGCGCCGGCGCGCTGCAGACGCCGAGGTCGGCCCGGCACTCGAGGCCGGCGCCGCAGCCCGTCTCGCAGGTGGCGGTGCAGTGCGCCGCTGCCGGGTCCCGGTCGTAGTAGCAGACGTAGCCCGAGGGGCAGCCGGCGCCCGGGCCACAGGGCGAGCCCTGCGGGTCGTGCCCCGCGGGCCCGCCGCCGTCCGCGCCAGCATCCGGGGGCGGCTCGGGCTGGGTCGTGATGCCGGTGAGCGCCCACGGGGGCGGGTCGTAGCCGCCCAGGCCCGCCGCTTCGACCGCGACCTCACGCATCCAGTCGGACCAGGCGCTGACGGCGCCGTAGATCGGCGTCTCGCAAGGCTCGCTGCCTCGAGAGACCACACCCACGACCAGCCCCTCGGCGTCGAGCGCCGGGCCCCCCGAGTCTCCGGAGCAAATGCCGGTCTCGCCTAGGAACTCGCTGCTGGTCGCGCCCGCGCCACAGTCGCCCGGCTGGCACTGGATCGTCAGGCCCGAGCGGCGCATGCGGCTGCTCGCTTCCGATCCCGGAGCCGCTTCGGTCTCGCCGTACCCGATCGCGGTGTACACCTCACCCGACTCCACCACCCGGTCGATGCGCGGGACGTGCACCAAGGCCTCGCTCGCCGGGACGTTCCGAGCCAGGATCACCAGCGCGACGTCGAACCCGCAGGTGTCGTTCCCCTCGCTCGGGACGCGAACGGCCCTGCCTCGATACCAGCTGGCGGTTTCGTTCAGCACCGGCTCGTTGGTCACGATGATGTCGTCGCCAGCGTAGGGATCGCCGAACTCCGACTCCCCGCAGATCACGAAGCGTTGATCACTGAGGCCCGGGGAGACGCAATGGCGCGCCGTGAGGAGCAGGTTCGGCGCGATGAGCGTGCCGGTGCACAAACTGGTGGCGCCTTGCACGTGCGTGACGATGCTGAACACGCCGGTGTGCTCGTGGTCGAGCGTGCCGCCGATGATGGGCTGCTCGACCGCCCCGGTGGTCACGGCGTCGGATGAACCGCAGCCAGCAGCGCCGAGCAGGAGCGCCGGCCCCAGGACGCCGAGCCCCCGCCAGCGGATCCGACGCGTTGCTCTACAAACCTCGTCCATGAACACCGCCAGCGTGACGGGTGACGCCACCAGAGTAGAATAGAGAGAAATCGAGCTCCCCGCCACCCGCCCGCAAATTTCTGCGGTCACGGCAATCGCGAGTTGATCCACCCGAACCCCGCCGCGCGAGCGCCGCTTTCAGTTTAATGACCCTTTCGATCGAGGTCCGTAGAAGCATCGACGCAGCCCCGGATACTTTGTGGGCCGCCTGCGGGCATCCGGCGGGCATCGCGCGCTGGCAGGCGGACCAAGCGGAGGGCGACGTCGTCCGCGGCGGGCGCTTGAGCTTGTCGTGGCCAGCGCTCGGCGCCCACGTCGAGCTCGACGTCGTCGAGGCCACCTACCCGCACCGCCTGGTGCTCCGCAACGGCGAGACGCACGTCACCTTCGACCTCAGCCCAGGTCAGGTCGCCATCACCCAAAACGGGGTGCACTCGCCGGACGAGGCGGCGGCGCTGCGTTCGTCGTGGGCGCTGTCACTGTCGCTGCTCGACCATCAGCTGCGCCACCATGCGACCGCGTCACGTCAGGTGGATTGGTTTTTGGCGCGCGCTCGGACCACCGCCGAGGCCGCCCACGTCTTTTTCACGAACGAAGCGGCGCTCCGGACCTGGCTGACCCAAAGCGGTGGGGTGGGTCCAGAGGGATCGGCGTGCTCGCTCGCGCTCTCCTGGGGGGCGCGGCTGAACGGACGGGTCCTCAGCCTCGGCGAGGGACGCGACGTGGCGCTGTCCTGGGATGACCAGGGTCAGTCCGTGCTGGTCATGCGCACGCTGCCCTCGCCCCGGAGCCCCGACGAGCGCTTGGTCGCCCTGTCCTGGTCGCGCTGGGGCACGACCGATCCCGGCACGGCGGTCGTGACGGGCCTGAGCGGCGCGGTGGTGCGGCTGCAGGCGGCCTTGACGAGCTCGGGCCTGGCCTGAGCGAGCCGGTGGCGCGCTGCCGGCCGGCTACCTTGCATCCTTGCAGCAGCGAGCGCCCGTCGAATAGTCGTAGTAGGCGGGGGCGTGGCTGCCGACGCGGGCTTCGCAGCCGCTGGTGGTCGAGCGCGCATAAAATCCTCCGACGAAGACCCCACGCTCGTCGTCGACCCATTCGTCGAGGTTGCCGACCATGTCGTAAATGACGTCGTCGCCCCAGCGGCTGACGCAGCCGCGGGTGGCGCCGGTTGGCCGTAGCAGCGGGTCGCCGTTCTCGAACACCAGGTTGAGCCGGGGGTCGCGGTGGCCGACCGAAGAGTTGCCGTGCAGCAAGTAGCCCGGGTGAAGGTAGCGGTAGACGTTGCAGCGCTGCCGGTCGAACACGTCGCCGTACGGAAACCGCGTCTGCGCCCTGCCCTTGCAGGCGGTCACCCACTCCTTCTCGGTGCACAAGCGCTTGCCGGCGTTCTTGCAGGCGAGCGCCGCCAGGTGGAAGGACAGGTACCCTTGCGGCACGCGGTCGGGCCGCGACACCGCGCGCGGTGCATACGACAAGGCCTGGCTTTGCCAGACCGGCAGCGCCGGCAGCGGCATGTGGCGCGTCGCTTCGCTCGCCGCGACCCAGCGTTCGAGCTCCCAGAGCTGACGCACGTCCCTGAGCAGCCGCGGATGGGGCGGGTAGTACGGGGAGAGCGCCTCCCCAGTGGTGGCGTCGACGGTCACCATCTCCCAGCGATCGACGCAGTAGTGGTGGACGCGCACCATCTCCGGCGGACACCCACGGGGGACCTGGGCCGCTCGCTCCGCGGGCGCCTCGACCTTGGGCGTCGCTCGGGGAACCGGCTGGGGCGGCTCGGCTCGAACGAGCGCTTGGCCCAGCCACACCGCGCCGGCCGCGCCGCACGCGCGCGCCGCTCTGCCCAGCCCGCGCCGCCGACGAGCGCTCAAGCCGATCCGACCGTACGCGTGGTGAACGCGATCGGCGTGGCGCCGATGCGCTCGTAGGCGCGCTGCCACAGCTGGTCGGCGGGAACGTCGAACAGCATGTCGGCTTCGACGTCCGTCGGCAGCCAGGCCCCGACGCGGATCTCTTCTTCGAGCTGTGACAGCGCCCACCCGGCGTACCCTGCCAACGCGACCAGCCGCTCCGGCAGCGTCCCTGCCGCGATCGCCTCCAGCACCTTGCGGGACGCCGACGCCGTCACGCCCTCACAAATATCGAACTGCCCTTCGATGCCGCTCAACCGGGCCTCGCTGCGGTAGACCAGCCAGACCTGTTCGGGAGCCACCGGCCCACCGAGACGCACCTGGCCCTCCGTGCGGACCGCCGCAGGGACGTTGGCGCGCTCCAGGAGCTCGCCGAAGGTCATGAGCGTTCGGCCGTTGATGATCCAACCGAAGGCGCCATCCTCGCCGTGCGCCGCCAGCAGCACGACGGAGCGCTCGAAGTTTGGATCCCCGAGGGGCGGGGCGGAGACGAGCAGACCCGGCGCGAGCACGGACATCCTTGTCAGGCTACCAAACCCGGTGGCTCGGCGTCGAGGCGCGCCTCCCACGGAGAGCGCGCCGGATTTTTCCGCCAGAAATCCTGGCTCGAACGGGAAACGTGCTCCCCGGGCCATCCTCCTGATACAGTGAGGACGGTGATGCGGGTTGCTTTCCACGGTGTGCGCGGGTCGGTGCCGGCCCCCGGACCCAGCACGGCACGCTACGGCGGAAACACGTCCTGCGTCGAAGTGCGGCTCTCTGACGACAGCTTGCTCGTGCTGGATGCCGGCACGGGCCTGCGCGAGCTGGGCAACAAGCTCATCAGCAACGGCAGCACGCCGGACGTTCACCTGCTCTTGTCGCACGCGCACTGGGATCACATCCTCGGGCTGCCCTTCTTCGGGCCGCTGTGGCGCAAGGACACCCGGCTGTTCATCTACCCGCTGGCGAACGATGCCCAGGAGCGCTTCCAGCGCACGATCTTCGACGACATCCATTTTCCGGTCAGCGCGAACGACATCCCCGCGAAGCTGTCTTTCGAACGGCCGCGGGTCGAACGCTGGAGCATCGGTCCCGCGGAGATCACCCGGATCAAGCTCAACCACCCCGGGGGCGCTCAGGGGTTTCGCATCGACGACTCCAAGCGCTCGGTCGTCTACCTGACGGACAACGAGCTGACCCCCTCGGCTCGAACCGCCTGGGACGAGCTCTTGCGCTTCGCGCACGGCGCCGACGTGCTCATCCACGACTCGCAGTATTTGCCCTCCGACATGCCGCACAAGCGCGGCTGGGGGCACTCGATCGTGGACGACGTGCTCGAGCTCGGGCGGCAGTCAGAGATCAAGCAGCTCGTGCTCTTCCACCACGATCCGGATCGGGACGACGCCGCCCTCGATGTCATCGGCGAGAACGCGCGGGCCTGGATGGCAGAGCGCGCCCCCGAGGTGGAGGTCGTGGTCGCCAGAGAAGGCCTGGTCCTCACCTGACCCGTCTAGCCAGGCTCTGAGCGCGCCGAACGCCCCGAATCAGCTCGACGTGACGAGCGGGACGCACAGCGCGAACCGGGGCGACCCGGAGGAGGATTTCGACAGCTCCGCCCAGCCGCGCTGCTCGCGAGCGACGCCGAAGGCGGTGGCCAGCGCGAGCGCCGTGCTGCGCTCGCTCGGCTCGCCGTGCAGCCAGGGTTCGTAGATCCTGTCGGGCGCGGGCTCCTCGATGTCGAGCTCGCCGAGCTGGATCTCGAAGCGAGCGTACATGCCCGCCCTCACCCGACCCCGCTCCCCGGGAGGCGGCTCGGCGTGACCGACCGAAGCCTGCAGCCGGAGCACGACCGGCCCTTCGAGGCGGCAGATCGCCCACGAGAGCACGTCGATCAGGACGTGCACCACGGCGTCGGCAGCAAAGCGTTCTTCGCGGCTCGCCGGTTGCGCCACTACCTGAACGCCAATCCCGCGGGACGCCGCCAACGGCGCCACGGCGGCAGCCACTCGTTCCAGCAAGACCTGGGGGTCCGCCAGCGTGACCTCGTCGGCGCCCCCGCGCGCGAACCGCAGGATTTGCTGGAGCAGCGCGGTGATGTTGCGCACCTGCTGCTCGATGATGCGCGCGTTCTCGGCGACGTCCTGGTTCGACAGGCCCATGCCGATCATGGTCGCGCGACCAGCGATGACGTTCAGGGGAGTCCCCAGCGCGTGGCTGATCGACGAGGCCACGCGCGTCAACACCGCCTGCCGCTCGGCCTCCAGCACCGCACCAAGCTCCGCCGTCATGCCGCCTTCGCGGGCGTGCTGCTCCCGCACAAGATCCGTGCCTTTGATCATTTGAAACCAAAACCTGGCGGTTTTCGAAGACGGTCACCATTGGGCCTCCGCCCGACCAGCGCAAGGTTTTTTTCGCCCTCCATCCGATTGCCGGGCTCGGACTCGGGCTTAACCTGGCAGAGGTAGTGTGCCGCGACACGACTCCCGTTCTCGCTGGCGGCGTGTGCTGCCGCAAAGCAGCTGGTCGCCCATCATCGTCCTGGCGGTGACGCTCGGGCTGACGGCGGCGGTCTCGGCATACGTCCGGCAAAGCGCCGTCCAGCGTGACCAGCGCCGCTTCGAAGAAGCCGTCGCCACCAGCCTGGCCGAGCTACGCATGCGAATGAACGTGTACGCCGACGCGCTGCATGCTGGCGCCGCTCTGTTCGGCGTCGACCGGCAGGTGAGCTTCGCCGAGTTCGGACGCTTCGTGCATCGCCTGGAGCTCGAAGAACGTCGCCCGGGCGTCCAGGGCATCGGGTGGGCGCCACGCGTCGAGCCCCAAGACCGCGAGCGGATCCGCGCGCTGGTCCCGATCGAAGTAGCCGCCGACTTCCGTATCCACCCCCCTGGGGAGCGACCTGTCTATTTCCCCATCGTCTACCTCCAGCCGCTCGATCGGCGAAACCGCGCGGCCCTGGGCTTCGACATGTTCTCCGAACCGGCCCGGCGAGACGCCATGATCCGGGCGCGGGACACCGGGCTCCCCGCGGCGAGCGCCAAGGTGCGGCTCGTTCAGGAGATCGACTCCAACGTCCAGGCCGGCTTTCTGATCTACGTCCCGGTGTACGCCACGGCGGATGACCCCGGGACGGTGGACAAGCGGCGCCAAGCCTTGCGGGGCTTCATCTACAGCCCATTTCGGGGCAACGATCTGTTGAGCGGCATCTTCGGCAGCAAGCCGAGCGATCCCGTAGCCTTTGCCGTCTACGACGCCCCAACCCCCCACCCGAACGACCTGCTCGCGCGCTTCAGTCACGACGCGGTCGAGCATCGATCGTCCGGGACGCTGACAGCCAGCCGACACCTCGACGTCGTTGGGCGCCGCTGGACGATCGTCTTCTCGTCGACCCCGCGCTTGGAGGCCCATTCCCAGCGACACTACGCCTGGTACGTCGCCGCCGGCGGCATCCTCGTGAGCTTGCTGCTCGCCGGCATCACGTGGGCCGAGTACCGGGCCCGCTCGAGCGCGGAGCTCGCCACCCAGCGGCTGCAGGCTTCGGAAGAAGCGCTGCGCGCCGCCAACCACGCCAAGGACGAGTTCTTGGCCATGCTCAGCCACGAGCTCAGGAACCCCCTGGGTGTGGTGGCCAACGCATTGCGCCTGCTCAGCGCACACGACGGCCGCAGCGCGGAGGAGGAGCGCGCCCTGGACGCCGCCGAGCGACAAGTCCGGCTGCAAGCACGCTTGGTGGACGACCTGTTGGATGTCTCCCGGATCAGCACGGGGAAGATCCGGCTTCAGCGCCAGCCGCTGGACGTCAACGAAGTCGCCGCTCGGGCGTTCAACGACGCGACGAACGCTGCCGGGGATCGCCGGTTGACCTTTCACCGCGGCCCGCCGAGCGCCGTGGTGGAGGCGGATCCGCTGCGCCTGGAGCAGGTCATCAACAACCTGCTGGGCAACGCCCTCAAGTTCACCGAATCGGGCGGCAAGATCGAGCTCGAGGTGCGCTGCGAAGCCGGCACGGGATCCCAAACGGACGTGGTGATCGAGGTGCGGGACGACGGCATCGGGATCGCTCCGGAAGCCGTGGACAAGGTCTTCGACCTGTTCGCGCAGACCGCCGAGAGCCGGCAGCGCATCCAAGGAGGGCTCGGCATTGGCCTGACGCTGGTGCGGCGGCTGGTGGAGCTGCACGGAGGGACGGTGACGGCCGAGAGCCCCGGGCGCGATCGGGGGAGCCGCTTCACCGTCCGCCTCCCGCAGGCCACCGGCAGACCCGTGACCCCCGCGTACCCGAGCTCCCGGTCTGGGATCGAGCTGAAGCGTGCCCCCGACGCCCAAGATCGAATGCGCATCGTCCTGGTCGAGGACAACGCCGACGCCCGGACCATGATGGAGGACCTGCTGGAGCTCTTGGGGCACGACGTCCAAACGGCCAAGGACGGCCGAGAAGGATTGGAAACCATATTGAAGGAGCGACCCGACATCGCCATCGTGGACGTCGGTCTGCCCCACCTGGACGGCTACGAAGTCGCGACCCGCGTCCGCGCGGCTCCGGCGGGCCGCGAGCTGTTCGTGGTGGCGCTGACCGGCTATGGCCAAGCCGAAGACCGCCGCAGGGCGCTGGACAGCGGATTCGATGAGCACCTGATCAAGCCGCTCGACCTGCAGCGCATGCGCACGGTGCTCGACCGAGCCCGGAGCCGGCGCTCTGCCAGACAAGGAGAGGTCGCGTGAAGGTCGGGCACGGCTGTTGCTTTCAGTGCCGAACGGACTTACCGGTGGACACCGGCGGCACGGCCACGGCCGCTGCCGGGCTCGACGTGGAGCGCGCCGCAATCGTGCTTATCATCCGGGCAACTCGCAGAGACACGGTCGTGAAAATTCGAAAAGACGCGGTCGATGAATCGCGCGCTGGCGGCCCGTCGTCGGAGCAGCCCCGAGAAAGGCCAAGGTTTCATTGACAGAGCTTGACACGGAGAACGGGATGAACGGGCGAGTACTCATTGTCGATGACGAGCAGAGCATGTGCGAGCTGATGGACGCCGCACTGTCGAGAAAGGGCTTCGAGACCGAGTGGCGCACGAGCGCCGATCAGGCCTGGGAGCTCTTGGACGGCAGGGAGTACGACGTTGTCCTCACGGACCTGAACATGCGAGACATGAACGGCCTCGAGCTGACCGAGCGCATCGTCTCGAGCCGGCCGGACATCCCCGTCGTGCTGGTGACCGCCTTCGGCAGCCTGGAGACGGCGGTCGCCGCGATTCGTGCCGGGGCCTATGACTTCATCACCAAGCCGGTGGAGATGGACACCTTGGCGCTGGTCGTCGAGCGGGCCGTGCAGCACCGCACCCTCAAAGAGGAGGTCAAGCGGCTCCGGGAGGCGGTCGACGCCGGACGGCTGCCGGGCGAGATGATCGGGGAGAGCCCCGCCATGCGCAAGGTGAACGACCTGATCGGGCGGGTCGCCGAGAGCGACGCCAACGTGCTCATCACCGGCGAGAGCGGCACCGGCAAGGAGCTCGTCGCTCGCGCGCTGCACATGCGCAGCCCGCGCAGCGGCGGGCCGTTCGTGGCCGTCAACTGCGCCGCGGTGCCGGAGACCCTGCTCGAGAGCGAGCTGTTCGGCCACGCCAAAGGGGCGTTCACCGACGCGCGCCAGGCGCGCACCGGGTTGTTCGTGCAGGCGAGCGGGGGGACGCTGTTCCTCGACGAGGTCGGCGAAATGCCGCTGGGCATGCAGCCGAAGATCTTGCGCTCCCTGCAAGAACGGCGCGTGCGCCCGGTCGGCGGCAACACCGAGGTGCCGTTCGATGCCCGGCTGATCACCGCGACCAACCGTGACCTGGAGACGGAGGTCGCCGAACGGCGTTTCCGCGAGGATCTCTATTACCGCATCAACGTCGTGCGCATCGAGGTCCCTCCGCTCAGGGCTCGCGGCAACGACATCCTGCTGCTCGCGCAGCACTTCATCGAGCGCGCCGCCCAGCGCAGCGGCAAGAGCGTGGTCGGGCTCGTCAGCGCGGCGGCAGAAAAGCTCCTGAGCTACGACTGGCCGGGCAACGTCCGTGAGCTCGAGAACTGCATCGAGCGCGCGGTCGCGCTCACGCGCTTCGATCAGGTCACGGTCGAGGATCTCCCGGAGAAGGTCCGCAACTACCAGAGCTCCCACATCGTGGTCGCCAGCGACGATCCGAACGAGCTCTTGCCGATGCAGGAGGTCGAGCGCCGCTACATCCAGCGGGTGCTCAAGTCCGTCGGCGGCAACAAAACCCAGGCCGCGAAGGTGCTCGGGTTCGACCGGCGGACCCTGTATCGCAAGCTCGATCGCTACGCCCTGAGTTGATGGACGGGGGTAGCGCGCCCCTGACACGAGCCCGTCTTCGAAGCGGTCCGTCCCGAGAGGGAGCGGACCGCGCCTGCATTTTGGGCGCTTCAGGCGTCTCCCGGCGGCCTCCGCCGACGTGGGGCACTGTGCCACGCAGGGACCCCGGTGCGCGCACACTGCGGCAGTTTGCCCCGACGGTGCCGCACGGTTCGAGCCACCGCCAGACAGCGCCAAGTGCACGTTTTTCGTTCGCTGCGCCGGCCTGCCGGGGGTGGTGGCTTCCTCATGGAACGGGCCGTGCACTGCGGGAGGGTGGAGACGCGACACTCTGATCCCCCGGGAGACGGGGGCTCGTCCATACCGAACGGGGAACGCGAGGAGACATCCATGAGGATCGCCATTGCGATGCGCAGCCTGGAGGCCGCTGCGGCGGCCGAGCACGAGCCAGAGTCGGGGGACACCGCCGAGTGCTTCGCCGATTTCGAGGTCGTCACCAACACCGACGCGCACGAGGTCCGCGCCGAGCGCGGCGACGCGGGTGGGGACGAGGACACGGTGCAGGTCACGGTCGTACTGCGCGGGCGCCGTCAGGAGCTCGAGAACCCCGCGCTCGGCGTGACCCAGCTGGTGCTCAAAGCCCTCAAGGCGCAGACGCAACCCGAGGACGCAGAGAGCCCCAGGAGCGCCCGGCGCGTGATCGACGCCATCGGCATCGCGGTGGAGCCGGCCTGCGCCGGCTGACCCAGCCCCTAGAGCCAGGTGAGTGAAGACATGGATCCTGCGCTGCGCGCCCTCCGCGTCCGCTATCCCGCCCTGAACGCGCTCGAGGAACCCACGCGCTCGGTCGCCATCGAGGCCGTGCGCCGCTCGATGGACCAGGGGATGAGCGAGGCCGAGGCGGTCGAGCACGCCCTCGCCGAAGCTCGCGAGTGGCTGCATTCGCGAGTCCCTGGCGGCACGACCCGTTGACCCGCCGTCAGCGTTCGGCGGGCGGTGTCCGAAGCTCCACGCAAAAGCGCTTGGCGTATCCCCGCGTCGCGTTCTCGATCGCGACCTCCACCCTGCCGTCGGCGGTGTAGCGGTAGGTCTCGACGATCTGCTCATCCAGGGCGTCGCGACGCTCGCCCGTAAAGCGGGCGAGATCGGCCACGGCTCGGAGCGCCGGATCGTAGGGGAAAAAGAAATCACCCCAAGGCGTGATGTCGCCAGCCGGCTCGCCCGCGGCGGTCAGCTCGCTCGCCTCCAGAAACCGCAGGTGCCCGGCGGCGTGCGCCGGTCGATAACAACGGGTCACCACCGCCGAGCCCGGTCCCGGCTCGCTCGAATCCTTGGCAAAGATCCAATCGAAGACCTTCTCGCGGCCGCCATCCCCTTCCCGCCAGACGCCGAAATGGCGTGTCACCGCCTCGCGCACGTAGATGGCCGAGTCCGGATCGGCGGCGATCGCCAAGCCCACGGCGGTGGAGGCGTGGGGCTCGGGCGCCAGCTGAATTTTTCGCTTGTACCGCTGGCGTAGGCTCTTGGCCACCGGCGGGAAGCCGGTCGCCCCGCCCACCAGGTAGATGGCCCCGAGCTCGCGTGGGTTGTGGGGATCGATGCCGAACGCCGA
>Ga0079224_100012987_pt1 | contig 11577 bp, 11 predicted proteins | sample Stecom2015_FD_80414 | JGI IMG/M metagenome (GOLD analysis project Ga0079224, IMG submission 80414) | Agricultural soil microbial communities from Utah to study Nitrogen management - Steer compost 2015 | ecosystem: Environmental > Terrestrial > Soil > Agricultural land | place: USA: Utah...
TATCGATGAAAATTTTATCTTTGCCGTCCCTTTTGGTACGCCAAAACCGGTCTCATAGTTCAACGGATAGAATAGGAGTTTCCTAAACTCTAGATCTGGGTTCGATTCCCGGTGAGACCACTTTACATTGCTTCCGCAATTGTTTTGTCGACGTTTGAGATGCACTTGGATTCGATGCTCGAAAGGAGTCTGAGAATGATAAGTGAGTATGCTATGCCTTGTGATAAGGATAATCCTTCGGGACGTTCTTTTCTTCTTCTGTTTTAAAAGTGGTATCAGTGATTGCACGATCACTCTAAGGGTTAAGGCGAAATATTCTTTTACGCCATTACTTCGTAGATTTATAGGGAAGAACCTAGAAGCGGAACAACGCCTGATGCGGAACAACACCTGATGTTGATTTTTTTTCTCATTTGTCGTAAATTCGATATTATTGACGCTTGGTGTGCATTATTCTAAACTGAATTCATACGATGTGGCTACTAAGATCCAGCTTCTCGAGTAATGAACGACCTTGGCAGTGGTTTTTTTCGGTTGTTGTCGGGGGTTCGTTGCCGTTGATAGTCACCTTCTTTGTTGAGATAGACTCAGAGACTGGCAATTATTTGAAGATGGCAGATGTTGTATTTCTGGGATTGGCATTTAATGTTTCCAACCTGACTTTGGTTGGCGATCGAAAGAACTTTGATAGGAAACCTTTTGTTGTTGGATTTTCGTATACATTCTTAATTCTGCTAGCCTTCTGTTTGGGCCGGATATACTCAAAACCTGACTCCACGCTAGAATTCAAGTGGATAACAGGGGGGTTGGTGCTGATTTCAGCCTATGTTAGTTTTGAAGCCAACCACTTTGTAATGAAGCACGCAAAACGGCGTTAATATTTTATGTTCGACCTTATTCTGATATCTATCTGTTGCTTGGCAATTGTAGCCGGGATCATTTTTGGAGTTTCTCTTCGCATTCAATCGAATAAGCTGGATAAGCGTGCAAGAATCATTATTTCTTTTGATGAAGAGGATGTTTACCTTGAGGCGACCTTCAAAGACAAACGCATTAATACTCGTCATGGCTTGGGAGAACAGCGTGCTGAAGCTAAGGTGCGAGAGCAAATTGAGTATGAATGGGAAGGTGTATGTTGAAATGGCTCCTTAGAAAGATTTAAATGAAAAAGCGTCATCAGAAAGTCAAGTTTCGCTTGGTAGAACTAACACCACGAGAAGATTTTTTCGATGCATCGGCGATGGAGAAGCATCTTTTGGAGGGCGAAGGAGGAACTGCACTTAAGTATTCTCTCCATGTTGATTACCAGCTTCATCCAGATAGAAATATTGTAATAATTCTTACCGCCTATCGAATTGAAGATAAGCAAGGTAGACTATTAGCTCACATGAGCATCGAAAATGTTTATCGTGTTGATGAAATGGATAAGGCAGTTTCATCCAAGGATCCAAACTCCTTCAAATCCGATTCTTTTTTGTATGTTCTGATTGACACCTCCATATCACATCTGAGGGGAATTCAAGGTCTTAGGATGAAAGGGCTTCAAAATATCCCATTTATCCCCTCATTGGCTTCAGAACATATGATCAGGGCTTATAAGGAAAAACAACAGGCGAAAAGTGAAGGATAACTCTAAGGCGTGCCAATGATTTGAAGCATGTGGTTTTGCACGACCCATTAAGAAGATTAGAGGTCAGTATTTCAAATCTCAAATCACCACCCAATCCCATAATCCTCTCCATGGTTGCTGGATCCACCCCAGAATGAACCATGCTCCCAGTCGAAGAAGATCGCGTTGATGGGACCGGAAGTACGGTCATCGAAAATTAACCGATAGCCCATATTGCGCAGCTCTTTACGAACATAAGGTGGTGTGCTGTCGTGCAACAGAATCTGACCCGGTTTGGGTTTACGATCGTCGGCACCAAGTGAAAGATAATATTGGTACGTGTTCACATTTGGTGCCTCTGCTGCTTCCTGAACGTTCATGCCAAACTCAACAACATTCAGGAAGAACTGCAGCAGGTTCTGATCCTGCGTATCACCACCCTGAACAGCAAATGAGAGATATGGTTTGCCGTCCTTCATTGCGAGTGTTGGCGTAAGCGTTACCCGCGGACGTTTACCAGGCTCTACAACGTTGTAGGGATTCAACTTCGGATCGGTTACGAAACTCTGCATACGCTGACTTAAACCAACTCCAGTCTTGCCGGCAATGCATGCGGGTATCCATCCTCCGCTTGGTGTGATCGATACAACCCAACCGTCTTTGTCTGTTGCTTCCACACTTGTTGTTCCCAGGAACACACGATTCAAGTATTCTTCATCAATGGGTGAAGCGGGTTCGCTGTTTGATGCCTGCTTCCATGTATTGAGATACTCGAGGTAAGGATTCACCTTACCTTCGAAAGCGTAAGGATCGCCGGGCGATGCCTTCGGGTCGTTCTTGTCCCAGTTGATATCTTTCAATCTCGCCTTCGCGTATTCTTTGCTCAATAGTGTTTGCATCGGTTCCTCGGGAGCGAAATAGGGATCGCCGTAGTAAAAGTCACGATCAGCAAACGTGAGGTTCATTACCTGCACGATGGTGTGGATATAGCGTGACGAATTGAAGCCCATGCTTTTCAGGTTAATGGGTTCAAGCATGTTCAATGCCTGGAGCATCATCGGTCCTTGTGTCCACTGCGCAAGTTTATAGACGTCTATGCCCTTGTAGTTTACCTTGAGTGGTTCTTCCTGGATTACTTTCCATTTTGCAAGGTCTTCCATGGTGATGAGTCCACCCTGTTCCTGTGTTCCGCGGACAAATTCGCGGGCAATATCGCCTTTGTAGAATCGGTCCTGTGCGGCATAAATTGCGTCCTTTCTGCTTTTACCTTTTTTCAGCGCCTGTTGTTCGGCCTCAACCATCTTGCGCAGCGTTTCGAGCAGGTCGGCCTGGCGGAATATTTCGCCGGCTTCTGGGGCTTCGCGTTCCTTGCCGAGGTGCGGCAGGAACACAGCTTTTGAATAAGGCCACTCCTTGATGCGCTCCTTGTTGCGTTCAATGCTGTTAGCGGTTTGCGCTTCAATCGGGTAACCTTCCGCTAACTGTATGGCAGGTGCAAGGACATCTTTCAGACTCATCGTTCCGTATTCCGCGAGCATTGTGCATAGTCCACCCGGAGTGCCGGGAGTAATCGCTGCCAGGGGACCAAATTCCGGAGGATAATTCATTCCCTTTTCCTTAAAGAAATCGGCGGTGGCGCCGGTAGGAGCAATGCCGCAAGCGTTGATACCGATTACCTTTTTTGTTTTCGGATTATAGATTAATGCCTGTGTTTCACCGCCCCAGCTAAGCACATCCCACATCGTGCACGTCGCAGCCAGCATGGCACAAGCAGCGTCGACGGCATTACCGCCTTTGTTAAACATCATCGCTCCGGCGGTGGCCGCCAAAGGCTTGCCCGTTATCGCCATCCAGTGTTTTCCATGAAGGACGGGCTTTTGGGTTGTCTGACTTTTAACTGCAAGATTCGCACAAAGCAAAAGCAGAATCAGGAAGGTGTATCTCATATGATTTGGGTTGGAAGACGGAAATTACGAAGACTTATATTTTGGCAGAAACCGCTCATGTTATTTTTCAGGTTATACCGTTACTCGTAAGGATGTTTTTTTTCTGTCAAAAAATACGTGCGTATAATGCCCTTGATTTTCAGGTTTTTGATTCCTCCCTGCGTCGAAAGGTTCGCATGCAGCGTTCTGCGGGAAGGTTGTTTCATAAGTTCAAAAAACATTACACGCCTGTGAACACGGTCAATTCAAATAAAGTGACGCGTGCAGCCGATACAAATTATACCTTACTTTGGTCCGTAACCTGAACGGAGCGTAGTGAATAGGGCGAACAAACACAGTGGGGATGTTGGAAGACCGTGGTTTCCCGGTCGTGAGGTGTCGGTAACAATGATCTTTGTTGTTGCGGGAATCGTATGGATTCTTTTTGCCGATTATCTGCTCCGCCACCTTGGAGAAAAACTCTCAATACCTGTTCCGCAATTGCACATCCTCACAGGTTTGCTTTTCGTCGGCGCCTGTGGCGCAGTGATGTTTATCGTGTTGCACAGGTCTTCTGTCAGGGCGCAGACAGTCCGCAGCGGACTTGAAAGTTTGTTCTTCATGAATCCGGTTCCAATGGCGTTGATCAGCAAAGACTCATTCCGGATTACCCGAATGAATTGGGCTGCGCTTCAGTTGTTCGGGCTAACCGGAAACGAAGCAGGTCTCCGCTTCCTTCATCATCTTGTCTTTTCAGAGAACAAATCGAATCTCGAGCAACTGCAACTTTTCATGGTAACGGGAATGGAACAGTTGGGTGTGTGGCATTTTTTGCATTCTTCAGGAAAATCATTTCCCGCTGAAGTAATGGTTTCGCGCCTCGAGTACGAGCACGCACTGGTTGTTACGTTCCTGAATGCGAGTGAAAAAACGCAGCTGGAACAACAACTCAGTGAAATGAACGGCAATCTCCAGCACCAGGTGAATTTGCGCACGAGGTACCTCGAACATGAAAATGAGGAACTCGCATATCGCGCGAGCCAGACGGAACACGTAAACAACGAGCTTATTCTTGTAAACGAGCAGTTGCAAAATGTTAACCGTAAGGTAGCTGCAACAAACGAACGCTTAAAGGATTGTTATTCGCAGTTGAAATCTATCGTTTCTGCTATGCGCGAATTGGTTTGCACACACACAATAACTTCAGCCGGCGTGCAGTTCAGTGCTGACGGGAAGAGGGACCTCTTCGAGACCAATGATGACGTACTCTCCAGACCGTGGTTTTGGCTGGAAATGGTTGATTGCAGAAGTCAGGGTGACAAGGAGGCGTTTGAGCGAATGGTACTTGAGAGAGGAGAGGCTATCAATACGTTTAACTTTATTACGAAAAACCAGGGAAGTCGCCGAATTCTCGTTCAGGTTAAGGTGGAAAAACAGGACGATCAAACAACGACGCTTACTACTGCTTTTTGTGACGTAACGCGCTTTTTCGAAACAAAGGAAGACTCGCTATTTCATATTAAAACGGCATAAGTCAACGCGTGTCAATCCAGCCGTGTCCGCCATTTGGTATCCGCACGTATTCGAATCCATCCGTTCTCGCCAATACCTCGACCGGCGTATCCCTGGGAAGGAAATTCATTATCGTGCTTTCACTGCGGGGATGCAGTGTAACTGTTTTATCTGCAATCAGCTTCTTCGTTACACCAGACATTGCAGCAGTAACTGATCGCAATGGAAGGTAGCCCTCGATATGGTCAGGCAATGCAACCCGGTACCAATCTCCGGAACGGGCGATCACTCGCACGTACGAATCTTTATTAAGCGACCTGATCGACACATCTTTTGCATTCGGACCTGACATTAATTTCTGATTATTACGTGCCACGCGGTAGACGTTAATTCTAAATGCAGTGTCGATAATCGCAGGTTCGGCGGCGTCAAGGGTTCGTATATAATAAAGCGGGTCTTTGCTGCGTGACTGATAAATTCCGAAGTGAAGGTGAGGAGGCGTGAACCTCGCGTTGCCTGTATTACCAACGGTACCCAGCGTGTCACCCTGTCTGACGCTTAACCCTGCCGTTACGAATTGCGAATCAAGGTGTGCAAAATAGTAGGAGTGGTGCCTCTTTTTGTCGTGCATCCATACAACTTTGCCACCGAGCCTTGTAAGACCGGTACGTGAGATTGTTCCATCAGCAGGGGCAATTACAGGCGTTCCTTTTTTTGCAAAGATGTCAACACCTTCGTGAGATCTTTTTCCGCCGTCCCGTGAGTCACCGTAGAAGCTTTGGATCGACTTATTGGAGGCACCCGATACGGGATTGATAAGGACCGGAGTCAGACTGATCGACAAGCTGTAATACGCATTCACCAATAATTCCGGCTGCAGCCGAAGAAGGCAGGTCGTATTCCGGTTAAATTCATGGCTTAGGGCGAGGGCTGAATCAGCTGACGCCTGATGTTTCCACTTACCGTCTTCGAGCGTGAAGATGTCCATGAAGATCCGTGCGTCTGCTGTCGCCGTGGTCATGCCACTCACTTTCAAGACCTGGCCGTCCATAACGGTAAACCGATATGAACGCGCCGCGGGCTCGTGCGAAAGAAACTGGCCGGTTTCGGTTAGCGGAAGTTGCACGAACACGGAGTCGTTCATCGCGCGTTCACCGGCTGCAAGCCAATCGGCAACCATTGGACGGCCCCGTAAGTCTGCATCCTCCAGTTTCCTGATGTATTTTTCGTAAGGCGTTTTGTGATCAAGTGCTTCCCGAACAGATTTTACCGGATTACATGCAGTCACCACGGCAACGAGAAGAAGAAAGGCGTAGCGCATAATGGGTTTCTTGATTTAATCTTTAACGAAAACTTTCCAGCCATGGTACAAATTGCCGGACCATAGGGAGGAAGCTGCTTCCATGAGTTCCGCCGGGAATCAGCGTAAGCGAAACATCAGCGCTACCGGCATCGCGAAATTCAGCGAGCGTGGTTTCAGAGTTTGATGCAGGAATGATCTCGTCGCGCGTGCCATGAAACAATCGGATTGGTATTTGAGTGTGCCATCCTGTTACGCTGTTTCGTGTAAGCGCTGCTTTTAATTCTGACTCTCCTGTTTCACTCTTCAGATCACTGAGAAATTTTGGATTTAATAGCCGGGTCACATCGGTTGTAAGCTGTGAGTTGATTTGCCAGCCGTCATGCTTACCATCAAAATGTGTCTGAAGTACCCTTGCATAAGGTTCGCTGAAAAAGTCAGTAAGCGGACGATTCCACCCATACGTTTCGTTGTATGCCATCAAGACAAAAGCAAGATATGCCGGGTAAGTATAATAGCGACCCGTGGTTACACTCTCAAGCATATGCTCCAAATTATAGCCGCCGGCTCCCGCGGCCACTGCGGTAACCGTTAACTTATGCGCGGTGTTGACTTCGAGTTCATGCGCGGCCGCCAGCGTTACGTATCCACCTTCGGAGTAGCCCGCTAAAAACAGGTTGTCATCAAATGCAACAGCTTGCTTTTGCAAAAATTCTTTGGCAGCCTTTATAAAATCGATAACGGTATTTGCGGAAGTTGGCTCGTCATAATATGGATGAAATAATTCTGCGGATGACCCGTAACCAATGTAATCAGGCATCAGAGCGATGTATCCTGCTGCGGCAAAGTATTCCATTCCGGTAAAATCTCCAGCAGCGCTGGGCGCGCGGTCCTTGTGGAACGTCGTGCCATGCTGAAGTGATATCAACGGTGCAGCTACCTGTATATCACGGGGGACATATACGATTCCGGATGCATCAATGGACGCGTCTCCAAATGAAGTCTTGTATACCAGCCGATACGTGTCAATGCCATGTTTCACCATCGAAACAACCGACTGCTGACCGGCCAGTCCTGCGAAGGTGGTCAGCTCTTCGAGTGAAATGGTGTTTACTTTTTCAAACGAGACGCTCCGGGATGCAGGAAGAACCCCTTTTTCAGAGGTTGCCTCGTCACTACAGGTCAATGTAACTCCCGCAAGAAGCAGGGATATATATGTTGATTTAGACATATCAGGAAAAGGTTATAGAATATTTAGTGTGAGAAAACGGATATACGAGTGTAAACGCGCAGGCTTCTGATAAAATTCAATGTTTACTCATTCAGTTTATGTAACGGTATGGGTACACGGTGAACGCGTTGTATGAGAAAAAATATTCTCTTCCGGCCTTTTCATTACATGCGGCAAAACCGGTCAGGGATTTTGTGAATGATGCGAACGCTCCACAATGCCGCACAGCTATACGCCAAAACTCTTTCGGTAATCTAAAATTGACGGCTGGAATAACGTTTACATTATTATATATCGACCCAACAAAAAAATGAAAATCAGATGGAAAATGACTTAAAGGTACTTGTCCTCGAGGACATGGAGGAGGACCTTGAACTGATTGAGTATTCCCTGAAAAAAGCGGGAATGAGATGCGAGACCAAACGCGTAGACACCAAGGAGGAATTTATAGCGGCGCTGAACACATATCCGGCGGACGTCATTTTGTCCGACCACGCGCTTCCTCAGTTTAATTCTGCAGAGGCGCTACGGATATGCAGGAGCCAGGGAATTCAAATTCCATTTATTCTTGTAACGGGGGCGGTATCCGAAGAGTTTGCCGTCAACAGTTTGAAGCAGGGAGCTGATAATTATGTGCTGAAGTCAAATCTGGCGCGCCTGCCTTCTGCGATCCAGAGTGCCCTGAAACAACGCGAGGATGAAGCAGCGAAACTAAAAGCGAAGGAGGCGTTGCTGCATCAGAATGAGGAACTGACCAAAATCAACAAGGAACTCGACAGCTTCGTTTACAGCGTTTCCCACAACCTGAAAGCGCCGTTGATGTCTGTCCTCGGTTTGTTGAATCTTGCGAAACTGGAAGACGAAAAACTGGGTAACGCATTCTCCTCCTACCTGCAAATGATGGAGCGGAGTATTCACAAACTTGACGACACACTACAGGAAATTCTCGATTATTCGAAGAATGCGAGAAAGGAACTTTCGGTTGAAATGGTTGACCTTGCTAAAATGGTGCGGGACAATCTTGAGAAGATGGAGTTTATGCCCGGTGCGCAGTTAATAAAGAAGACGCTTCATGTGGAAACTCCCGCTCCATTTGCTTCGGATACATACAGGATTTCGGTGATTCTGAATAACCTCATTTCCAACGCGATCAAATACGCTGACCAGAGCAAGGACTCATTCCTTAATATCAGCATTTCGACAGATGATGAAAAAGCGGAACTGGTTTTTGAAGACAACGGCATCGGTATTGATCCGGCCTATTTAAACCGTGTGTTTGATATGTTCTTCCGGGCAACGATGCAGAAAGAAGGTGCCGGACTCGGCTTGTACATTGTGAAGGAAACGATAGACAAGCTTCACGGGGAAGTTACCGTTGACTCAAAACCGGGTAAGGGTACCACATTCCGTATAAAAATTCCCAACCTGTTCAGGCAACTGCAATAGTAATTCGCGCCGGAAACGCCTTCTGCAGGTTGTGGCAGGGAGTGGCCACAGTGGTATCTGTTTTTTGAAATCAGGAGCAAACACATCACGTTATGAAACGCGTCCTGATCACAACATTGGGCCTGGCCGGAACACTTCTATTAATGGCAGGTGCCGATTTTAAGTCGTCTGGTTCTTCCGAAATCGGTGTTTCGAAGAAGCATTGCATCGGCTACATAATTATTGAAGCAGGCAAGGGTGTTGACTGTAATGGTGACACCTTAAAGCTTGTTAAAAAGGGCGGTTACTACGGCCGCGAGATTACTGCGAATTAAAAATTCAACCTATGAAATCATCAGCCTTATTTCTTATAATGTTCCTTGGCCTCTCCGTTGTGTTTGCATCTGCCCAGGAAAAGCAGGGTGTTAAAGAGGAGGGAGCACATCAGGCGGAATATAATTCCGACAGCCAGGATCGCGACCATAGTGGCGAAATTGATTCGCGCGTTCAGCCGTCAGAGGATCAGGAAGGCGCTCCGGCTGATGCCGGCGATCAGGATAACAGTGAACCAACTGAAGAGAATGTTGAGATGACACCTACCGGAACGCGGACGACGAGTCCGAGCGGTTCGCCGGGTGTGCTGATGGAAGACGAAAAATCTCCTGATGGTACGAACACAAGACCGTCGGCACAGCCAAATATTGCGGGAAGTCCGGTTCCTGGTGGAGACGATTTCGGTGCTTCAGGTAATTCAGAAGTACCCGAAAATAAAGTCTTTAGCGGAGAAACCCAGAAGGAGACGCCAGGTACCGAGAGGAATAAGCGCGAGAAGAAAAATGATCGTAAAAAGAAAAAGAAGGATTAACGACCGCCTTTCATATTCATCAGGTCGATCATCAGATTAAACGAATCTATTGAAGACGGATTATTTAGTTTCAATGGTTTGACGATATAACCGGAGATGCCGAGTTGCTTCGTGGCGTCGCGGTCGACGCGTTCATCCGAAGTGGTTACGATAAACACCTTCAAATCTTTCCACTCTTCATTTTTGCGAAGCGCAGTCAGAAATTCGATGCCGTTCATCTTGGGCATATTTATATCCAGCAAGATTACATCGGGATGGGGGTCGTCAGGTCCAAGGTTATTCAGGTATTCGAGTGCTTCTTCACCGTTTTTTGCCAATGCCGTTTTATGAAGGATGTTCATCTTGTTAAGCGTGCGCTGCATATCGATAACGTCGAGAGAATCATCGTCTACGAGCAGGATATTGATCACTTTGTTACTTTCAATCATTGTCGCTAAACTTTAGGCCATGTGAATTCAAAGATAGAACCTTTTCCTGGTTCGGAATGCACACGGATGTTTTGGTTTCTGTCGTCGAGAATTTTCTTCACAATAGCAAGACCAACTCCGGTACTCTGAAAAGAATCCGTGCCATTCAGTGTTTGAAAAATCGTGAATATTTTGTCGTGATATGTTTTTGATATACCCGGTCCGTTATCCTCAATGAAAAAATGATAGTTCTGACCGTTTTCTGTGTGATAAATTTTTATTTCGCCTTCGGGCTTATCGTGATATTTGATGGCATTACCAACGAGATTGCTGAAAATTTGCATTAGAGGAATGCGTTGTGTCTGCAGTACCGGCAGGTTGGGCTGTATCGTGAGTTTTAGTCCCTGACGCAGGGGCAGGTTTTCAGAGATTTCCAGCACCATCTGGTTTACGTCGACCTCTTCCTGCTCGAGTTCGTACTGTCCTACACGCGAGTACGAAAGTATGCCGTGGATCAGGCTCTCGCCACGAACAATACGACTCTTGATGAGGCCGACGTACTCTTGTACTTTCGGTGGCAACTCGTGAAAATGATCCTCTTCAATCCACGTAACTACGTTGTCGATGCCGCGCAGCGGTGCTTTCATATCATGGGAAACAATATGAGCAAACTGGTCCAGTTCTGAATTCTTTCTTTTAAGCAGTGAAAAATTTTCTGACAACACTTTGGCCATGTGATTAAGGGAATCGGCGAGCTTACTGAGTTCATCGTGGCTCGAATCTTCTGTATGCGCGTCATAATTTCCGGATGCGATGCTGTCGGCCATGTTCACCATTTTCATAATACGGTTAGATATTCTGAATGCAAGGAACCCGGCAATGAGTAAACCGGTCAGGATTGAAAATGTGGTGAGGTAAAGCGATATTTTTCCGGTAGCCTGAATCGAATCATCCAGCACGTCTTTACGTTTGTCCCTGACATTGTATTCATAATTGATAAAGTTCCGTACGCGCGTATTCATGGCGTTGTTCAAATTGACTTCGAGCCCGGTCTGTAATTTCGCGCGATAGAGTGCATTGAACGCACGCATGCTGCTGTCGGATGTCATCGCGGCTTTGCGAGCTTCAATAAGTGGTTGCGAATATTCCGTGATCCATCGGTTGTTCAGGTCGCTGATCTGGTTGAGTACATTGCGTTGCTCGGATTCCTCCGTAATCAATGACTTCAGATCAATGAGAATCTGTTCATTTTCACGGGCGGCAGAGTCATAAGTCTGTATGAAATATTCTTCGCCGGACAGCA
>Ga0079224_100012988_pt1 | contig 11576 bp, 11 predicted proteins | sample Stecom2015_FD_80414 | JGI IMG/M metagenome (GOLD analysis project Ga0079224, IMG submission 80414) | Agricultural soil microbial communities from Utah to study Nitrogen management - Steer compost 2015 | ecosystem: Environmental > Terrestrial > Soil > Agricultural land | place: USA: Utah...
CACCTTAAATTCCGACTCACTCATAAGCCAACCAAATTGAACTGCCTCTACATCTACAATCGTTGGATCTTGAGCTTCCCTATAAATTGGTAAGTCATAAGGTAATTCACGTAATGTGTAAATACAAACCACCAATAATATGGTAACTAAAGTTGTCGCATAGAAATTTCTTGCTTTATACCATTTTTTCTTAATGTGCTCATAGTCACTCTTAACCCTTGACTTCCATGCTACTACTCCAAAAACAATGAAAACTAGTGACATAAAAACTAGGCTTGTAACCCAGGCTGCTGTTTGAACCATTTTTATACCCTCCCTATTTTAGAAGATTACCTTTTCTGCCCTAATCATATCTACATACACAATACAAACCTGTGAGAAAAGTCACAATGAAAATAAAAAATTAGGGATTTTTAACTATAAAAGATTAATTTGTAATTATACGGGCAAATTACAGAAGAACTGTTATATCTTAAGAAAGGAGTATGAAAATGGATAAACAAATGTGGATTGTAATTGCTGCTGTTGCACTCTTAACAGTAGTAGGATTCTTTGCTTTTCAAAATATGGCAGAAGATGATACCACAGAACCTCCAGCTGAAGAGAATCTGGCTGAGGATGAGAAAGCAGCTGAAAATGAAGAGTCTGAATCTACCCAAACACCAAAAGAAGACCACACTGCTGTTCAACACTCAGAATATCAAGGTGAGATAGCACCAGAATTTTCTTCAGAAGACTTACTTAAACCACCAAGTACAAATTGGATTACACATGGTGGAGACATGTACAATCGTAGATACTCCACATTAGAAAAAATCAATACTTCTAATGTAGCTGATCTAAAGCTTGAGTGGGTTACTAGTTTAGGTTCTGGCTTAGAGTTTAAATACTCTGCTGAGGCAACTCCACTTGTATATGATGGCATTATGTTTAATATTACGGGTGCTGATGTTGTACAAGCGATGGATGCTACAACTGGAGAGATTATTTGGGAATATGTCCCGCAATTAGCAGACGGCCTAGACACTGCATGTTGTGGATGGATTAGCCGTGGTGTAGGACTTGGAGATGGGAAAGTGTATGTAGGTCTCCTTGATTCAAGACTAGTTGCTCTAGACCAAAAAACAGGAAAAGTTGTATGGGAAACAACAGTCGATGATTGGGAAAAAGGTTACACGATTACCGCAGCTCCTCTCTATCATGATGATAAAGTATATATCGGTGTTGCGGGTGGTGAATATGGTATTCGTGGCTATCTGGCAGCGTATGATGCAGATATGGGACGGGAAATATGGCGTACATATACAGTCCCTGGTCCAGGTGAAGTGGGTCACGATACATGGCCTCAGGAAACGGATGCATGGCTTAAGGGCGGTGCGCCAATCTGGCAAACACCAGCCATTGATCCAGAATTAAATATGATCTACTTATCAACAGGTAATCCATCACCAGATTTCGATGGAAGTCAACGTGAAGGTGATAATCTATTCTCTGCTTCCATCTTGGCATTAGATTTAACTACAGGTCAGTATAAATGGCATTTCCAAGAAGTGAAACATGATATATGGGATATGGATGCTCCTAACCCAGTTATACTATTTGATGTTGAAATGGATGGAGAGACACGAAAAGGACTTGGACAGGCAGGTAAAACTGGATGGGTTTATTTACTGGATAGATCGAATGGTGAACCACTTGTTGGAATTGAGGACAAACCGGTTCCACAGGATGAAAGACAAAAAACAGCAGAAACCCAACCATACCCTGTTGGGGATAGTTTTGTACCTCAATCTATAACCGAAGAAATGCTTAAAGAAGATCTTGGTGAAGACTTTGAATACCAGGTTGCAGACATATTTACACCTTTCTGGGATGAACCAGTAACAATTACTCCTTCACCACAAGGTGGTGCCAACTGGCCACCATCAGCGTATAACCCAGAAACAGAGTTATTTTATGTATTAGGAAACTGGACTTACTTTGCATTTGCACATTATGAGGGCGATGAAGCAAATGAATATAAAGAAGGACAGAACTGGATAGGTAGTGTTATGCAGCCAATTCAAAATGCGCCGAACCGAGGAACCGTCACCGCAATTGATGTAAAAACAAATAAAATAGTTTGGCAAAAACAATGGGATGACCTTGCTTATAGTGGCGTTCTAACAACTAGTGGGGACCTCGTATTTGTGGGTCATAATGATGGAAGAATCATTGCATATGATGCAACAAATGGTGAACAGCTTTGGGAATTCATGACCGATGCTGGTGCAAATGCTCCACCAATGACATATGAAGTGGATGGAAAACAATATATATCCATCTTCTCTGGAGGAAACTCCCTTGCTGGTACACAACATGGTGATAAGATTTACACCTTCTCCTTAGAAGGACAATATGCTACATTAGAAGATGTTCCAGATGATGGAATAAATTCATCACCATTCTTTAAAGATACCGATAATGAGAACGGCCAAGGACAAACAGAAGCTCCTGAGGGTGACGCAGTTGTTCAAGAGGGCTTGAAGATTTATGAAAACAACTGTCTAGCTTGTCATGGTGCAGAAGGGGTTGGAGGTCACAACGGACCGAAGCTTAACAATCTCGACTGGACGAAAGAAGAATTAATAGCACAAGTTAAGAACGGAAGCGGAAATATGCCTCCATTTGAAGGAAGCTTGTCTGAAGAGGAAATAAATGCGGTAGTAGAATATTTAGAATCACTCATCAACAAGGATAAGTAAGTTAACATGCCAAAAGAGGTAATTGCACACCCAGTACAATTACCTCTTTTTCAATTAGTTAGCGGATGTTTTTTCCACTAATGGGATATGAATCAAGCGATCATCTTTATCCGTTGGTTCTCCGCGACTGTCATGATTACTTGTTACAACATATAACGCATCGTCTTCTATGAATACGTCACGCATTCTTCCAGCTTCATCATAGAAATCTGCCACTGTCTCTGTAGCTATGTCATAAGTAAAGATCTTCTTACCAGCCAAGGAAGCAATGTATAGTTTACCATCACTGAATCCGACCCCTGAAGGTGCCCATGTAGTTTCACCGGAATGAACTAAAGGAGATTCCATTCCCTCAGCCTCTTCATCTCCTTGAATCTCTGGCCAGCCATAATTCTTACCTGATTTAATTAGGTTAATTTCATCATGCCCATCTTCACCATGTTCTGAAGCGTACATATTTCCATCATTGTCCCATGTAAATCCTTGAGCATTCCTGTGTCCGTACGAGAATACATACGAATCTTCAAAAGGATTGTCAGATGGGATGTCACCGTTAAGTTCCATACGTAAAATTTTACCCGCTAAACTATTTAAATCCTGTGCCAAGTCATTTTTTCCAACATCACCAGTAGCAACATAAAGTTTCTCATCCGGCCCAATTGCAATTCTACCACCAGTATCTTTTTCCCCTCCAGGGATATTATCAAAAATAACCTCTTGTTCCTTCCATGTAGAACCATCTAATACTAGTGACACAATGCGGTTCACAATTTCACCGTCTTTATCATACGTATGATAAGCAAATGCTTCATTAGATTCTTCAAAATTTGGCGCTAAAGCAAACCCAAGAAATCCCGCTTCTCCTTTATGGAAGATCTCTTCAGATAAATCTACATCCTGTACATCTACTATGCCAAAGTCACCATCAATTTCTACTACAGTTCCATCTCTTTGACTTAAATAGAATGTACCTCCTGTTTTGTTAATCGTCCAAGGAATAAAAAGCTTATTAGCATTAATATTGCCATCATCTGTTGCGGTAACCTCGATTGATTCCTCGAAGACTTGAACTGCCTCTGGATCATTTTTTTGTTCCTGATTGGCTTCATTCTCTTTTGAATCATCACCATTTACGAATAGGAATACAAGTGCGGCAACTAAGAGTACTCCTATCAAACTAATAAAACCATATTTTTTCAAATCTTTCACCTCTTAATTTTTTTCTTCGTTAAAAAGACGAAGTAATATATATAAGGTATTATTTCCAAAATCTTGTAGCTTATACATATTTTCATAGAATGAATAGTATTTTCACAGAATTGAAGACTTAAAGAGGATATTCTTTGAATTTTTTATAGGTCTACTAGTAGGAATTGTTATTAACAGAGGGGGCAATTGGATAATGGAATTTATTTTTCATGGGAGCTATGCCACCTATAAAAAAAGAGTTATTCAGCATTTCATGCAGAATAACTCTTTTCTTTTTAGGTCATAAAATAGGATAGAATTACATAAGAAATACCTGCTAAAGTAGCGGAAATTGGCAAAGTAATAATCCATGTAATCACCATATTTTTCGCTGTTCCCCAATTTACCCCTTTCAGACGATGAGCAGTACCAACCCCCATAATAGATGATGAAATTACATGGGTCGTACTAACTGGTAAATGAATTAATGTTGCTCCAAAAATAACAGATGCACCTGTTATATCAGCTGCAACACCGTTAACAGGCCGTATTTTCATAATTTTACCGCCAACTGTTTTTATGATTTTCCATCCTCCGACTGACGTTCCTAGCCCCATCGCTGTTGCACAAGCAAATTGGACCCAAAAAGGAACCTCATGTGTGGAAAGGTAACCATTTGTCATTAATGCCAATGTTATAATGCCCATTGCCTTTTGCGCATCATTTGTACCATGGGAATAGGATTGGACAGCCGCTGTCGCTATTTGGACGATTCGAAAATTACGATTGGTTCGAGCAAGATTGGCATTTCTAAAAATCGTCTTAATGATGGTGTATACAATATAGCCTGCAACAAAAGCTAAAATTGGTGAAATAATCAGTGCAGCAAGGATATTCAAGAACCCACCCCACTGAAGTTCAGCAAATCCTGCAGCTGCAATTGCTGCCCCAGCAATGGAACCTATTAATGCATGTGAGGAACTACTAGGTATACCATAATACCAAGTAATTAAATTCCATGTTATCGCAGCTATTAATGCTGCAAGTATTACAATGGATCCATTTGGCAGGGTAAACGGATCGACGATATCTTTTGTAATTGTTTTTGCTACTCCTGTAAATGTCATTGCACCAACAAAGTTCATTACTGCTGCCAAAATTATTGCATGACGTGGTCGTAATGCTTTCGTGGAAACCGAAGTGGCAATTGCATTTGCAGTATCGTGAAAGCCATTAATAAAGTCAAAAGCAAGAGCAAATATTACGATAAGTATTGTTAATATGAATATACTATCCATTATTCAACTCCTTTAAGCATTCTTCATGATAATGGTCTCGAGAGTATTCGCAACCATTTCACAAGCATCCGCAATATCCTCGAAACTCTCATAAATTTCTTTATATTGTATAATCCGAATCGGATCCTTCTCTGTTAAAAATAGATTCTTAATCGATTCTCTTTCAATCACATCACATTTTGATTCCATAGCATTAATTTTAATAACACTTTCCCGAATAGACTTATACTTTTTAGTAGTTAGTAACTCAACTGAATGTACAATTTCATAAGAGCATAATTTTATTTCTTTCACAAACTCCAACATATACGGGTTAATATCGGTTACACTGTACATCTCAAATAGCGCGGCACACTCCTCCAACCCATCTAATACATCATCCATTGAATTGCATAAATGTAAGATATCTTCACGCTCTATAGGGGTTATAAATGTACTATTAAGTTCTTTTATAACCTCATGAACTATTTCATCTCCCTTATGTTCATATTCCTTCATTTTATTTGCGAAGATCGCTAAATCCTTTTCAGATTTCAACTTGAAGTCAGAGAAATAATCAGCAGACTCTTTTAAATTTGTTGCGATTCCAATAAGATAATTTGCAAATTTATTTTTTCTTGCCAAAAAAATACCCCCATTTATAAGTTTCTTTTAGGATAAGCTAGATAAATCATTTTTATCCAAATGAAACTGAGGTATGTTATCCATTTCTACTTATTGATCCACAAAAAAATAGAGCTATACACATGTACAGCTCTATTTTTTACTATAGATCGTTGTCCTCTTTCTTAATTCTAGAAAAGTCTTCTTCCTCCGCAAACTCAGTACCATAATTCAATCTGCCTGTTGCTGCTGTATCATTATGTTCTCTTGCTGGTTCAAATAAATATGGAATACTTAATAATCCAGCTAGTCCAACTAATGAATAGACAATTCTAGAAAGTAAAGCATCTTGGCCACCAAAAAGTGTTGCAACCAAATCAAAATCAAAAAGTCCAATTAGTCCCCAGTTTATTGCGCCAATTATTACTAATGTTAAGGCTATCTTCTTTAACGTATCCATTTCTATTTCACCTCCACTTCCAATTCATAATCAGGCAAAACAAAATTTGACTTTGTTAAGTCATTATTATCTTCTGCCTATTAGCAAAAATTCATACCAAAAAACGCTCTGTCCACCATTATAAAGGCATTAATTTTGATTTCATTCAATCAAATGACCTAGCCCCTTTCTCATATATATCATGCAAATAGTTTGAAAAGTGAGTATAAATCATTAGAATCTTTAGCTTATCCGTACAATATATTCCCAATAAGACAAGTAAAGGAGAGATAAATTTAATGGTGAAAGATAACGTTTTATTTATCACAGGGGCAGCAAGTGGTATTGGCTTTGAAATTGCCGTCAGTTTTTTAAAAAATGGTGCCAAGGTCGTGTTTTCAGATATCAATCAAGAAAAGTTGTTAACAATTACCGAAGAACTAAGAAATGAAGGCTTTGATTGTATTGGTATCCCATGCGATGTAACCAAGGAGGATGATCTAAAAAACGCTATTAACTTAACAATGGAGAAATACGGAAGAATCGATGTGTTAATTAACAATGCAGGATTGCAACATGTTTCTCGTCTAGAGGATTTCCCTACTGAAAGATTTGAATATCTGATAAAAGTAATGCTTGTAGCACCTTTTATGGCTACAAAACATGTTTTTCCAATAATGAAGAACCAAAAATATGGACGAATCATTAATATTGCCTCGATTAATGGTTTAATCGGATTTGCAGGTAAAGCTGCTTATAATAGTGCAAAACACGGAGTAATTGGTTTAACGAAAGTTGCTGCATTAGAGGCGGCGGATTCTGGTATAACGGTTAATGCAATTTGTCCCGGTTATGTAGATACCCCACTAGTCCGTGGACAATTCGAAGACCTTGCTGAGACTAGAGATATTTCTGTCGATAAAGTACTTGATGAAGTTCTTTATCCTCTAATTCCCCAAAAAAGACTGTTGGATGTACAAGAGATTGCAGATTATGCATTATTTCTTGCAAGTAACCAAGCAAAAGGTGTAACTGGACAAGCTGTCGTTCTTGACGCTGGGTATACAGCACAATAGGAGAAATAGCTTGCTCGTTTACTAACTCTTTTATTGTGGTTTAACCTTTGAAAGGAGTGCATATTTAATGTTGGGTATTATTCTTGGTTTAGTAGTTCTAATGGTACTAGCCTATCGTGGATGGTCGATTCTATGGATAGCCCCGATTAGTGCAGGGATTGTTGCGTTAACTGGTGGACTTGATTTGTTGGAAGCCTACAAAGGAACTTATATGGAGGGCTTTGTCGGTTTTGCGAAACAATGGTTTCCAGTTTTTATGCTAGGTGCCATATTTGGTAAATTAATGGAAGACACCGGCATGGCAAGATCTGTAGCTATTGCACTAGCAAAACTAATGGGAAAAGAAAGAGCAATTCTTGGTGTATTAATATCATCTGCCGTCTTAACATATGGTGGTGTAAGTCTGTTTGTTGTTGTATTTGCTGTTTACCCGTTAGCAATTGGATTATTTCGTGAAGCAGATATTAATCGAAAATTAATACCAGGTACCGTTGCACTAGGTGCCTTTACCTTTACGATGACCGCAATTCCTGGAACACCACAAATTCAGAACTTAATCCCAATGGAATACTTTGGTACCGGACCAACCGCTGCACCATTTATGGGTATAATTGCAACTCTGGTTATGGGTGTTGGTGGTTATGTTTATCTACGTTGGCGTGAAAAGGTCTTAAAATCCAAAGGAGAAGTGTTTACTGAGCCAGATGAAAAAGTTAATGAGGAGACAGAATCACTTCCAAATTTCTTCCTTTCAATTTTACCATTAGTTGCAGTTCTATTAACATTAAACCTATTTAAATGGGATGTTATTATTTCCTTAATTGTAGGCATTTTACTTATTCTTGTCTTCAATATCCAAAAGGTTAAATCCTTTGTAAAAGCAATTAACAACGGTGCTGTGGGATCAATTACGGCAATCATTAATACTAGTGCAGCAGTTGGATTTGGTACAGTTGTTAAGGCTGTTCCGGGATTTGAAACATTAACTAATATGCTTTTGAATATTAAAGGGAGTCCACTTATTTCTGAAGCGATTGCTGTTAACTTACTTGCAGGTGCCACTGGATCAGCCTCTGGAGGAATGGGAATTGCTTTAGAAGCACTTGGGGATAAATATTATCAAATAGCGTTAGATTCGGGTATAGCACCAGAAGCTTTCCACCGAATTGCTTCGCTAGCATCAGGGGGGCTGGACACCCTCCCTCATAATGGAGCAGTACTAACCCTTCTCGCTATCACCGGAATGACTCACAAGGATAGCTACAAGGATATAGCGATTGTTTCGTTGCTTATTCCTATCATTGCAGTTGTCGTAGCCATTCTTTTTGCTTCAATGGGGATATATTAGTAGTCTAAATCATTCATATAGCGGCCCTGTCTAACTCTTATGTTAGATAGGGTTTTTTATCTTGGTAATATTATTAGTATATTGTAATAAGTTCATGTCTTGAAGCATAGAATATAAATGGTAAATTTTATCTAAAATATTAGGATGGGTGATACACATGGACGATAAGTCATCAAGAAATCAAAAGCCTCCTACTGATCCGAAACAGGCGCAGTTAGATCAGTACCGTATACAAAATGCCGGGGAACCAATGACGACATTACAAGGAAAGAAACGTTCACAGGATACGGACATTAAAAGCTGGCATAAGAGGTCCATCATTACGGCAAGATTATGAGTTCTTTGAAAAAATGGCACATTTTGCCCATGAAGAGATACCTGAAAGAGTAGTTCATGCGAGAGGTTACAGTGCACATGGAGAGTTTGAATGTTACCAGTCCATGAAACATGTAACAAGAGCGAAATTTCTATCTGATGCAGGGAAAAAGACTCCATTAACTATCCGTTTCTCAACTGTACAAGGAGCTAAAGGTTCTTATGATACTGCTAGAGATTTGCGTTGTCAGGGAGTGAAGCTTTATACAGAAGAAGGAAATCTTGATTTGACAACCATTGCAATGCCGGTATTGATTAATCAGGATGCGATGAAATTCCCTGATGCAATGCATGCATACCAATCAAAGCAAGATGATGACATCCCAACGGCTACAGGAGCACACGACCATTTTTGGGATTATGTAGCTAATAATCCAGAGTCACTTCATATGGTGACATGGATTATGTCTGATCGTGGAATTCTAAGAAGTTATCGAATGATGGAATCATGGTCTATCAATACGTACCTATTTGTTAATGATCAAGGAAAAGCAACATTTATGAGGTATGTTTGGAAGCCTGTACTAGGTGTTCATTCCTTAACACAAGAGGAGGCAATTAAACTCGGTGGAATAGATCCTGATTTTCACCGTAAAGATCTGAGAGAAGCAATCGATAAAGGGTTCTATCCTGAATATGAATTAGGTGTCCAACTTATTCCGTTAGAAGATGAGTTTAAATTTGATTTTGATGTGTTAGACCCTTCTAAATTCTGGCCAGAAGAACTAATCCCAGTTCAAATAATTGGTAAAATGACTTTAAACCGAAACATTCAAAACTACTTTACAGAGTCTGAACAAGTCGCATTTAATCCAGGAAATGTTGTTCCTGGCATTGATTTTTCTAATGACCCTGTCTTACAAGGTAGACTAATGGCATATAGAGAAACTCAACAACACCGCCTTGGAAGTGCCAATTATGATGAATTGCCAATAAATCGTTCACTATGTCCTTTCCATAATAATACGCGTAGAGGGTTCATGAGACAGCGAATAGACGTTGACGAGGTAAACTATCATCAGAATTCCTTAGCAAATAATACCCCATTTACCGTTCCACCAGAAGAAGGTGGATATGAATCCTATCCGAAGAAAGTAGACGGACATGTAATACGCGCTAGAAGTGATTCATTTAAAGATTACTTTTCACAAATAAGAATATTTTGGAATAGCATCACACCGGTAGAAAAACAACACACTATTGAAGCATTCAGCTATCAGCTTGGAAAGGTAAAAAGTGAATCTGTCCGCCAACAAAATGTCAATTTATTGGTAAATGTAGACAAAGAACTAGCTACAATTGTGGCAAACAATATCGGGGTAAATCCTCCAAGCGGTACTCATGTTCCAGTTTCGACTAGTTACCCTTCCCTTAGCCAATTCAACACTCCTCGATAAGCAGCAACTCAAAAAGTAGGGGTTTTGATTGGTAATGGATTTAATGGGCAAGAAGTAACTCAGGTACTCAACACATTACAACAGCAAGGAATTTTTGTTGTTGTAATTAGTGAAAAGCTAGGTACAGTAACAGGGTCTGACGGTACAAAAATTAAAGTTAACGATACTTTCCTTACGTTAAGTCCATACCTAGTGGATACACTATATATTGTTGGCGGAACTGCTAGAAATCAAGAGAAGTTTAATGCTGATGTTACGACATTCTTACATGAAGCATATAAACAATATAAGCCAATTGGTGTGGCTACAACAGGACAGTCTTTTATACAGCCTTCCAATAATAATAATTTAGCTGGTGTTGTATTCGCCGCTAATAATCCAAACTTCGAAAAGGATTTCGTTACTGCAATTGGTCAAATGCGTTTCTGGAATCGAAGATAATTTAAACATTTTAAGAAATCCATTAATTAATTGACTAACAGTTAGACGAAAAGTATATAAAATAGAAAGCCCTTATCACTGATGATAAGGGCTTTTTTACTATTTAATGAAAATCTCCATCAACATATTTTCCGTAATCGGGAATCGCAATTCGTTCAAATTCCTGTACTAACTTTTCCAAGCTCTCCGATAACAAATCACCAGTCATAGGTAATCCATGTCCAGTAATAGCAACAGACGGTTTTAATGCTTCTAATCGAATAACAGATTCCTTAGCGGCCTTCCAGTCAGTAGTTAGATATCTCGGTGGACCATTTATCTCTTGTTCTTGGGTTAATACTTTATACAGGGAATCTTGCTTCACCGTAACGAATACATCCCCAACAATTAGCGCCTTGTCTTCATCTCGAAATAATGATACATGACCCGGGGAATGACCAGGCGTATGTATCCAACGAAAATCAGGCAAATGTGGGATAGCCCCATCTGAAGGCAATGCCTCTACCTTATCACCCAAATTAATAGGCTCATTTGGAAACATTGGTGACATCTTTGCTACCATACCACCTTCCACTGTTGGATAAGGTTCAGGATAGCTTTTGTGCCCAGTTAAAAATGGCATTTCTAATTCAGGTGCATAAACATGAATTTACAAATTTTTGAACGA
>Ga0079224_100012989_pt1 | contig 11576 bp, 8 predicted proteins | sample Stecom2015_FD_80414 | JGI IMG/M metagenome (GOLD analysis project Ga0079224, IMG submission 80414) | Agricultural soil microbial communities from Utah to study Nitrogen management - Steer compost 2015 | ecosystem: Environmental > Terrestrial > Soil > Agricultural land | place: USA: Utah...
CCGCAAGGGGCAGACCGCGCTGATGTGGGCGGCCGCGCAGAGCCGGCCCGCGATGGTCGAGCTGCTGCTCGAGCTCGGCGCCGACGTCGGCGCGCGCTCCTATGCCTACGACTGGGAGCGGCGCGTGACGGCGGAGCCGCGCGTCAAGGACATCGCGCCGGGCGGCTTCACGCCGCTGCTGTTCGCTGCGCGGCAGGGGTGCGTCGAATGCGCCCGGCTGCTGCTCGACGCCGGCGCCGACATCCACGAGACGAATCCGGAGAAGATCTCGCCTCTGCTGATGGCGCTTCTGAACGGCCATTTCGATGCCGCGAAGCTGCTCGTCGGGCGCGGTGCGGACGTCAACCAGTGGGATCTCTGGGGCCGCACGCCGCTCTACGCGGCAGTCGACTTCAACACGCTGCCGCACGGCGGACGGCCGGATCGACCGTCGCTGTCCGAGACGAGCGGGCGCGAGACGATCGAGCTGCTGCTCGAGGCGGGCGCGAACCCGAACGCGCAGCTCAAGATGTTTCCGCCGTACCGCAGCCTGCGCGCCGATCGGGGCGCGGACGGCGTGCTCGGCATAGGCACGACGCCGCTGATCCGGGCCGCGCGTGCGGCGGACGCCGGCGCGCTGAAGCTGCTGCTCGCGCACGGTGCGCACGTCGACCTGCCGCAGGACCGCGGGATCACGGCGCTAATGATCGCGGCCGGCATGGATCGCCGCTCGATCGACACGCGCGGCAAGTTCACGCGCGAGGAGGAGCTCGTCGAAGCGGCGAAGCTCCTGCTCGACGCCGGCGCGGACCCGAATCGCGCCGACGATCGCGGGCGCACCGCGCTGCACGGCGCGGCGTCGCAAGGCATGAACGAGATGGTGAAGCTGCTCGCGGCCCGCGGCGCGGACCTTCACGCCGCCGACGACAGCGGACGGACACCGCTCGACTATGCGCTCGGCACGAGCGCAGGGGGCCGCGGCGTAGCCGAGGTGCATGCCGACACGGCGCGGCTGCTCGAATCCCTCGCCGAATAGAAATTCGTGTCAGACACCCTTTTCGGAAAAAGGGTGTCTGACACCATTTTTTTTTAGTGCTCTGCCGGCGGCTCCGCCGTGGCAGGCGGCAAGGTTCTCAGATACGCGACGATGTCGTCGAGATCCTCGTCGCTGATGTTCTTGTAGAAGTCGAACGCCATGAACGGCAGAAGCTCGCGGCCGTCGCGGCTGATGCCTTGCGTGATCGCGCGCTTGATCTCGTCGTCCGTCCAGCTGCCGATGCCGAGCTCGGGGTGCGACGTGATATTCGCCGCGAGCGCGCTCCACGAGTAGCCGAACGGCATCGGGAACAGGTTGCCGCCTGCGCCGATCCGGGAGAAGTCGTGCTGACCCTCGACGAGCGGCGTGTGGCAATCCGTGCAGTGGCCGAGATTGTGCGTCAGGTAGCGGCCGTGCTCGACCGGATCGTCCTTGTTCGGCTCGGGCACGGAGACGACCGGCTCGCCCCAGTTCGGCGGGAGCGGGATGTTGTACGTCGAGCGCGGGACCTCATTGCGCACGGCGGGCACGCTGCGCAAGTACGCGACGATCGCGCGCATGTCGTTGTCCGAGATGCCGCGATAGAACGGGAAGCCCATCGGCGGCCCGAGCACGCGCCCGTCCGGCCGCACGCCCTCGCGCACCGCGCGGATGATCTCCTCGTCCGTCCATGAGCCGATCCCGGTTTCCATGTCGGGCGTGATGTTCGGCGCGTAGGCCGTGAAGCCCGGCTCCTCGATCACGAATGCACCGGCGAGCTCCATGCCTTCGATGAAGCCGTTCTCGTCGCGCGGCGAGTGGCAATTGCCACAGGCGACGATGCTGTTCATCAGATAGTCGCCACGCGCGAGCAGGGCATCCTGGTCGCCTGCCGGAGCCGCGGTCGCTTGCTCCGCCGCCGGCGCTGCGGCGCTCGGGGCCTCGACCTGGGCTGCCGCCTGCTCGTCGTCCGCCGAACCTTCCTGGGCACACGCGGCGAGCGCGACGGCGCATGCCGCAAGCCCGAGCTGGGCCGTAGCCCTTACCACCCTAGCTGCCATAGATTTCCCCCAAAAGTATGACGCCACTGCCACCGCGCAGTGTAACTCAACGGCGGTTGCGGAATCGGCTCTTCAAAGGACCGAGTCGGGAACGTAGCGCGCATGGCACTCGACGCAAACATTGTATACACGCTCGCCGGCGGCAAGCACTTGCTCGTAGTCCCGCGAGAGGGCGGCGGCCGCCGCCTCGACGCCGACGTCGACGAGCTCGCCCGAGATCCGGACCCACTCGTCGTCGACCGCCCGCGGCGGCATCATCAGCAGGTTGCCGGATTCGGCCAGACTCAGGCCCGCCGCCCAGACCTCTTCCCATTCCTCGTCCGTCTCCGGCACGTACTCGGTGACGCCGTCCGCGTCCATGACGATCCGGACCGACGTCCAGTACTCCTCGGCCGCGTGCGCGATCAGGCTCTCCATCAGCTCGAGGGTCGTCGCGACGGGCTTGTACGGCGCGGCGGCCGCGGGCGGCTCGGCCGCCTCCGGTCCGGCCTCCGGTGCCTGCGCCGTCGCCTGCGGCTCGCCGGAGCATGCCGCGAGACCGAGTGCGCCGAGACCGACGACGGCGGGGAGGGTCGAGCCTGAGCGTGCGAACCGGCGCTTCATCATCGATACTCCTTGCGGCGGGCCGTTGTGGCAGCGGCGCCGGGCGTGCGCGGTAGCTGGCGAACAAGACCGCGAGGATACGTGACGAACCGGACCTTTGCCACGGAGCGGGCGCGCGCGTCTCGCCCGCGGAGATCTGTGCTAATTTGCTTCGACGGCGGCTCGCCGCCGCGTGCCGAGGAGCCTATCGAATGACAGCGCGATCGCGGTCCAACCTTCTTCTCGGGCTCGCCGCAGCCCTTCTTTGCGGCGGCACGAACGCGCCCCAGGCACAACCGACACCGCAGGCCGCCGAATGGGCCGCCGGAGCGGCGCTCGATGCCGAGCTGCCGGTCGACCCGGCCGTGCGTCACGGCCGGCTCGAGAACGGGCTGCGCTATTTCATCCGCGAGAACGCCGAGCCGCGAAACCGCGCGATGCTGCGCTTCGTCGTCGAAGCCGGTTCCGTGCTCGAGGACGAGGATCAGCTCGGCCTCGCGCACGTGCTCGAGCACATGGCGTTCAACGGCACCGAGAACTTCGAGAAGCAGGAGATCGTCACGTTCATGGAGTCGCTCGGGATGCGGCTCGGCCCGGGCGTCAATGCAAGCACGTCATTCGACGCAACCACCTACATGCTGACCCTGCCGACCGACGATCCGGCGAATCTCGAGACTGCGTTCAGGATCATGCAGGACTGGGCGCAGGCGCTCGCGCTCGATCCCGACGAGATCGAGCAGGAGCGGCGCGTCGTCATCGAGGAGTGGCGGGGCGCGCGCGGCGCGGAGGCGCGCGTCGGCGACTTGCACTATCCGATCCTGTTCTCGGGCTCCCGCTATGCCGAGCGGTTGCCGATCGGCACTCGAGACAGCCTCGAGACGTTCGACCACGAAGCGCTCGCGCGCTTCTATCGCGACTGGTATCGGCCCGATCTCATCACCGTCGTCGCGGTCGGCGATTTCGACGGGGCCGCGGTCGAGGCGCAGGTTTTCGAGCACTTCGCCGGGCTCGAGCTGCCCGAGCGGCCGCGCGAGCACGCTGTCCCGTCGCTTCCGCCTCACGAGCGCACGCTGTTCTCGATCGTGTCCGACCCGGAGATGACGACCGCCTCCGTGCGCGTCTATCACAAGCTGCCGCCGAGATCGGTCGAGACCGTCGGCGCCTATCGCCGGATGCTCGTCGAATCGCTCTACAACCGGATGCTGCAGCTGCGGCTCGGAGAGATTGCCCGGCGCCCGAATGCGCCGTTCCGGTCTCCGATATCGACGTCGGGCAGGCTCGTGCGCTCGACGTCGGCGTACCTGCTTGCGGCAGAGGTGCCCGAGGACGCGATCCCCGAGGGCCTCGAGGCGCTGATGCGCGAATCCGAGCGCGTCGACCGCTTCGGCTTCACGGACACGGAGCTTGCGCGCGCCAAAACGCAGATGCTGCGCGAGGCCGAGCAGCAGTTCGTCAACCGCGCGAGCCGCAGCTCGGCGAGCTATGCGGCCGAGTACATCGACTCCGTAATGTCGTCGCAAGGCATCCCCGGTATCGAGATCGAGTACGCGCTGCTCGATCGCTTCCTGCCCGAGATTACCGTCGAGGAGATCGAAGCGGTCGGCCGGCGCTGGCACGCGGGGAGCCGCGTCGTGCTCGTCACTGCTCCGGAGAAGGAAGGGCTCTCGTTGCCGACGGAAGCCGAGCTGGCGGCCGTGGTCGACGGCGTCGACCGGGCGGAGCTCGAGCCGTACATCGACGAGGGCGCGGACCTCGAGCTGCTGACCGAGGCGCCGGAGGCGGGCGAGATCGTCGCGCAGCGCGAGAAGCCGGGCGGCATCACGGAGTGGGATCTGTCGAACGGTGTGCGCGTCGTCCTGAAGCCGACGGACTTCGAGGAGGACGAGTTGCAGTTCTTCGCGTTCAGCCCGGGCGGCACGTCCCTCGTGGACGATGTCGATCTGATTCCGGCGATGACGGCCGCGTCGGTGATCGGCGCGAGCGGCCTCGGCGAGCTCGATACGACCGGCCTGCAGAAGGCGCTCGCGGGCAAGCTCGCACGGGTCGAGCCGTTCATCAGCGAGGCGGAGGAGGGGCTGTCGGGCCGGGGCTCCGTCAAGGATCTCGATACGCTGTTCGAGCTGATATACCTCAGGTTCACCGCGCCGCGCGCCGATGCGGATCTCTTCGAGGCCTACAAGGCGCAGCAGTATCAGCGGCTCATGAATCGAGACCGCAATCCGTCGGTCGTGTACCGCGACGAGTTCCTGCGCCTCCTGACGACCGATCATCCGCGGCGCCGGCCGATGACCGCTGAGCGTCTGCAGGAGGCCGACCTCGAGCGTTCGTTCGCGATCTACGCCGAGCGGTTTGCCGACGCGAGCGACTTCACATTCGTGTTCGTCGGCAGCTTCGATCCGGACGCGCTGCGCCCGTTCGTCGAGCGCTATATCGCCGCGCTGCCCGCGAACGGCAGGACGGAGGCCGCGCGCGATCATCGCATCCGCTTCCCCAGCGGCATCGTCGAGTCGACCGTGCGCTTCGGGCGCGAGCCGCGCGCCGAGACGCAGATCGCTTTCGCGCCTCCGGACGATCTCGACTTCCGGCGCGAGAGCACGTTGATGACTGCGGTCACGCAAGTGCTCGAGCGCCGCTTGCGCGAGGTGATGCGCGAGGATCTCGGCGGCACGTACGGCGTCGGCGTCGGCATCCTGTCGTTCCTCGAGGACGAGCCGACGTACATGCCGGCGCTTTCGTTCGGCAGCGATCCGGCGCGGATGGACGAGCTGATCGCAGTCGTCTTCGACGAGATCGAGAAGCTTCAGGAGGAAGGACCCGCGGCGGCGCACGTCAGCGACATTCGGATGGCGATGCTCCGCGCGTACGAGACGCGCATCGAGGAGAACGGCGCGTGGCTCGGCGCGCTCGTGCGCTCGTATCAGCACGACGAGACGCCCGGAGCGGAATCGTTCCTCGCCGAGCAGGACCGCATCGAAGCGCTGACGGCGGAAGCGATCCGGGACGGCGCGCGCAGGTACTTCGACGCGGAGCATTACGTCCGCGTCACGCTGATGCCGGAGAACGCGGAATAGCAAAATCGCGATGAACGTGCCGCCGGCGGGAAGGCACTCACCTTCCCCGAGGCCGGCGGCCGGCATGGCGCGCCGATCGCCGACCCTCCAGGTCGTCAATGGAGGGACCCGCGATGATGACTCTCGTTGCATGCTTTCGCCTGTGGTCGCGTCGTCGGCTCGAGGCTGCGGCCGTGATCGTCATTGCCGCCGCGGCGCCGGGGTCGAGTTCCGGACAGCCGTCCCCGGCGGTCGTCGAGATGAGCGCCGCGTTTCGCTTCGAGCCGGCGACCGTCGAGATCGAGCTCGGCCAGACGGTCGAGTGGCGCAACGTCTCGAGCGTTCCGCATACGGCCACTGCGGATCCTTTGCTCGCGGCGGACCCGGCGTCGGTGAGCGTTCCCGAAGGCGCGCCGACGTTCGACTCGGGCACGGTTGCGCCGGGCGGCGCATTCAGCCGCACGTTCACGGTGCCTGGGCGCTACGACTACATCTGCGTGCCGCATCAAAGCTTCGGAATGCGCGGGACCGTCATCGTCGTCGAGCCAGGCGGGGCGGACGGGGAGCCGGGGCTCGCGGATCCGATCCCGGAGCCGATCACGACGTCGAGCATCGCAGTGCGGCTGACGCCCGTGATGTCCGGACTCGATGCGCCGAACTCGGCGGCGGCCGCGCCGGGACTCCCGGGGCGCCTGTTCGTCGCCGATCAAACCGGTCAAATCCATTCGCTCGATCTTGCAACCGGTCAGGCGAGCCTGTTTCTCGACGTCTCCGCGCGGCTCGTTCCGCTCGAGACCGAGAGCGTCGACGAGCGAGGGCTCCTCGGGCTCGCGTTCCATCCCGACTACGCAAGCAACGGTCTGCTATACACGTATACGTCGGAGCCCGCGGCGGCCGCTGCGGACTTCACGACGCTTACAGAAGGCGAAGTTGCGGATCATCAGTCGGTGATCCTCGAATGGCGCGTGCCGGCGCCGGCCGATCCCGCGAGCGTGCCGGATCCCGCGAGCCCTCGAGAGCTGATGCGCATCGATCAGCCGCAGCCCAACCACAACGCAGGCGCATTACTGTTCGACGCGGAGAATCTGCTGCTGATCGCGCTAGGCGACGGCGGCGGCGAGGACGATGAAGGGCCCGGTCACGTCGAGGGCGGCAACGCGCAGCAACTCAGCAATCCGCTCGGCGCGATCCTTCGCATCGATCCGCTCGGCACGAGCGCCGCGAATGGCCGGTACGCAATCCCCGAGACCAACCCGTTTGTCGGCCGAGCCGACGCCTCGCAGGAAATCTATGCGTACGGCTTCCGCAATCCATTCCGCATATCGATCGACCCGGCGACCGGCGAGCTCTGGGTCGGCGATGCGGGTCAGAACGCCATCGAGGAGATCGACGTGGTGCAGGCGGGCGGCAATTACGGCTGGAGGCTGAAGGAAGGCACGTTCTCATTCGATCCGAACGCTGACGCGCCGGGTTTCGTCACGAACGAGCCCGCAGCGGATGCGCCGTCGGCGGACGTCATCGATCCGGTCGCGCAATACGATCACGACGAGGGCGTCGCCGTCGTCGGCGGCCACGTTCATCGCGGGCCGGGCGTGCCGGCCCTCGCGGGTCTCTACGTGTTCGGCGACTTCGGCGACGCGTCGGGCGGCCGGCTGCTCGCGGTCGAGGCGGACGGCGTCATTCGCGAGCTTGCGGTCGAGGGCGGCTTCGCGCAGCGGATCCACGGGTTCGGGCGGGACGCGGCCGGAGAAATGTACGTGCTCGCGAACGACACGGGGACACCGTCAGGCGGTACAGGGCGCGTGCTTAGAATTGATGCAGCGTCGGAAGAAGTTCCAGTAACGTATTATTATTGAATAGCATTTATTCTTGAATCGATCATTCCGGCGCGGCGGAGATCGCGAGCCGCGCTGACTGCGCGAGCGTCCGCGCGGCGGACTATAACTCGTTCCGCGCGTCAGCCTAAAATGCATACGAAAACGGGCGTGCTCTGCGGAGCGCGAATCGGTGCCGGTGAACGGGGGGAGGCATGCCCGTGCCGGCCGCCGCCAACACTAACGAGAACGAAAAACGATGAAAGAGCGCAGATTTGCTGGGTTGCGCGGCCGGATCGGGTCGGCAGGTCTCCTGGTGCTATCGATGACGTTCGCCGCGGCGGCCGGAGCTGCTACGCATACGGATCTCACGTACGCGAAGGCTGGTGAGACGGAGCTCAAGCTCGATCTTTATGTGCCGGACGGTGTCGACTCGCCGCCGCTCGTCGTCTGGATTCACGGCGGCGCTTGGCGCTTCGGCTCGAAGGCGAATCCGCCCGCGAGCTTCGTCGATTCGGGTTTTGCACTCGCGAGCGTCGAGTTCCGTCAGTCGACGGAAGCGGCTTTTCCGGCGATGGTGCACGACATCAAGGCTGCTATTCGGTATCTGCGCGCAAACGCGGAAGGCTACGGTTACTCGGCGGATCGCATCGCGATCTCGGGCGCGTCGTCGGGCGGGCATCTCGCCGCGCTCGTCGGCGTGACGAACGGCGTCGCCGAGCTCGAGGGTATGCTCGGCGAGCACACCGACGCGTCGTCCGACGTGCAGGCGATCCTCGTCTACTTCGGCGCCTCCAATTTGACGTCGATTCTCGATCAGTCGACGCCGCGCGGCATCGAGGTTCGTGTTCCGGCGCTCGAGCTGCTTCTCGGCGGCAAGCCCGACGAGGTGCCGGACGTCGCGCGGCTTGCGAGCCCCGTTTTCCATGTCGATGCGGGCGACCCGCCGCTGTTGCTGCTGCACGGCGACCAGGATCCGCAGATGCCGATCAATCAGGCGCACGAGCTGCACGGCGCGTACAAGGCGGCGGGGCTCGACGCCGCGTTCGATGTCGTGCATGGTGCGGGTCACGGCGGCGCCGACTTTTATAACGAAGAGCATTGGGCACGCGCGGAGGCTTTCCTGCGCCGAGTGCTGACGCCCGAGGGGAGCTGAGATGACCGAGGGAACGACAGGCGCGCGAGTCGCGTTCGCGGCGATCGTCGCGTGCTGGATATGCGGCACGGCCGCTGCCTCCGACGCGTACGAGCCGCCGCGCACGCCGTCCGGCCAGCCGGACTTCAACGGGATCTGGCAGGCGATGAACGAGGCCAACTGGGGGCTCGAGGCGCGCGATGCGGCAGCGGGGCCGGTCATCGAGCTCGGCGCTGCGTACGCCGAGCCGCCGAGCCTCGGGTACGTCGCGGGCGGGAAGATCCCGTACCAGGAGTGGGCCCTGGAGCAGCGCGACGAGAACTACGCGAAACGGCTCGAGCTCGATCCCGAGATCAAATGCTATCTGCCGGGCGTGCCGCGTGCGACGTACATGCCGCATCCGTTCCAAGTGATCCAGAGCGACGAGCACATCATGCTGCTCTATCGCTATCGAAGCGCCGTGCGAACGGTTTACATGAAGGATCACCAGCCGGCGCCCGCACCGAGCTGGATGGGCTGGTCCAACGGCTGGTTCGAGGGCGATACTCTCGTCATCGAGACCACCGGCTTCAATGGGCTGACCTGGTTCGATAGGGCAGGCAACTTCCACAGCGAGAATCTGCGAGTGATCGAGCGGTTCACGCACCTGAGCGACGACGCGCTGCGCTATGAGGCGACGATCATCGATCCGCAGGTGTTCACCCGCTCGTGGACGATCAGCATGCCGCTCTACCGTAGGCTCGAAGAGAACGCGGAGCTGCTCGAGTTCAAGTGCGTGCCGTTCGTCGAAGACTTGATCTACGGCGACTTGGCGAAACAGGAGGAGTGAGCCATGAGTCATCCATCGATCGTGAGAGGCGCCGTCGCGCTCGCATGCCTCCTCGCCGGCGCGCAGGTCGGCGCTCAGGCTCCGGCCGAGAACGGGGAGTACGAGGTCCCGCGCACGCCTTACGGGCATCCGGATCTGCAGGGCTTCTGGACTAACGCATCGTTCACTCCGGTCGAGCGTCCGGAGGCGCTCGGCGAGAAGGCGTTCTATACGGACGAGGAGCTCGATCAGATCATCGAGCAGGGCGTCGCGCGCGGGTTCGAGCAGACGGAGCCCGGCACCGTCGCGGACGTCCACTACGACTTCTCGCAATTCGGTCTCACCCGCGGGCAGGACGGCTTCGTGCGGAATCTGCGCACGTCGATCATCGTCGATCCGCCGAACGGCCGCATTCCGCCGATGACGGCCGACGGCGAGGCGCGGGCGGCCGCGCGCGCACAGGCCCGCCGCGAGAATCCGCAGACGGACCGAGTGCAGAACATGGGGCTCGCGACGCGCTGCATCATCTGGGGCGCGAATCCTCCGCTGATGCCGATCGGCTACAACAGCAACCTGCAGATCGTGCAGTCTGAGGATCACGTCATGATCCTCGTCGAGATGATGCAGGACGCGCGCGTGATCCCGCTCGACGGACGAGCGCCGCTGCCTGACGAGATCAGGCAATGGAAGGGCGCTTCGCGCGGCTACTGGGACGGCGACACGCTCGTCATCACGACCGCGAACTTCACGGGCGATACCGCGTTCCGCGGCGCTAGCGAGCACCTGGTGGTGACGGAGCGTCTGACGCGCGTCTCGGACGACCGGATCCTTTACCAGTTCCCGGTGGACGATCCGCATACGTGGGTGCGGCCGTGGTCCGGCGAGTATCCGATGGAGAAGACCGTCGGACCGATCTTCGAGTCGGCGTGCCACGAGCACAACTACGGCGTGCGGAACACGCTGGCCGGTGCGCGGGCCGAGGAGCAGCGTCAGCGCGAGGCGGCGGCGCAGGGCCGCTAGGCGCGGCGAGACGCGCAGCGACGTGCGGCGCTAAGTTGATGCATGCAGTGACAAGGGATATCGATGCTTAGGCGACTTATTCGAACGGTCCTCGCGGCGGCCGCGGGAGCCGGCGCCGCATTCGCGTACGTCTCGGCTTTCGCGCACCATTCGTTCGCCGCGGAGTTCGCGATCGACAAGCCGATCGAGCTGACGGGCAAGATCACGAAGATCGAGTGGGTGAATCCGCACTCGTGGTTTCATCTCGAGGTCACGGGCGACGACGGTCGGGCGGTGACGTGGATGGTCGAAGGCGGCAGCCCGAACGCGCTGTTCCGGCGCGGCGTCACTGCGCAGTCGGTGCCGACGGGGACGGAGCTCACGGTCGAGGGTTATCAGGCGCGCGACGGTAGCAACACGGCGGTCGGACGGTCCTTCCTGCTGAGCAACGGCGAGCGCCTGTTCCTCGGCGGATCGGCGGAGAACATCGCGCCGAGCGAGTGAGCCGGCGGCGCCGCTCCGGCGCCGACGCTTAGCCGTTGCAGCGCTGGCACTTGCCCGAATGCCGTATCACTGCCGCCGCGGCATGAGTGCTGCAGTGGGCACTAAGTGCTGCAGTGGGCACTAAGTGCTGCCTGCGGGCATCATTCATGAACGATTGGGCGTCGGTGGTGGGGGGAGGCATGCGTGTCTCGGCGTTTTCGGGACCGCCGTGAATCCGTCCCTGGAGGCTGCGCGCGCGCCATCCCTGGCGCGCACGCTCCCGAAAACGCCGAGACACGCATGCCTCCTAGTCAGCGTCGCCGCGTTCATGAATGATGCCCGGACACCGCGTCGGCAGCCGATGGGCTCGCAGCCGCGACACCGTGGCCAGGCCACAAGGCACCGCGGCGGACAGCGGAGTGCGCAAGCGATGCACGCAGCCGGCTGCCTATCAGCAGCCGACGGGCGATGTCCAGGCAGGGGACGACCCGCCGCGTCGGTCCGTGAGGTGGGTGAGCGATGATGCAGCCGACCACCTGTCGATGTCCGGCCCCGAATGCCGCGGGGACGTGTCACCGCATTCATGGACGCGATGCCGTCTGGGAGGAGCGTGTCGTGCAATGTGCGCCTTTTCAGGACCGTGCGCGCCA
>Ga0079224_100012991_pt1 | contig 11575 bp, 11 predicted proteins | sample Stecom2015_FD_80414 | JGI IMG/M metagenome (GOLD analysis project Ga0079224, IMG submission 80414) | Agricultural soil microbial communities from Utah to study Nitrogen management - Steer compost 2015 | ecosystem: Environmental > Terrestrial > Soil > Agricultural land | place: USA: Utah...
CAATCACATTAATCAGCGCCGGAGATTATCCATACCGATGGCCTGATTTGAGGCCATTCCAGGGCCTCGTCTCTTAACCGCCTCGGTTTACCCCAGCAGGGGGCACATCTTCGCGTAAACGCCAGGCATGTTTGCATACCGCTCTGCAACGACGAAAAATCCGATTCATCTACAGCACTTTCCCCCCACAGCTTCCCGCCGGGCCACCAGCGGTCTGCCCTGTACCCCCTTTCGCCCTCCCGGAACGGTGTAGTCATCCTGCCACGCGCAAGAATTTGCCTTCTCCACAAACGCCCGTCTTCGCCTGTTTCCTGCACTGCGAAAGCCCACTTTGCACCACCTTAGGGTATCGTCGCACCGCTATCTATCATATTGTATTTATTCAATAAATTTAAAATATTTATTTGTTAACTTTAGTGTTAACACCTATTTCAACAATAAATCACAAACGCTAAAGTAGTTGTCAGCAAGAGGTACCCTTTTAGCCCGACTATCGGAGAAACGCATGACAGGCATATCCGCTTCCGCATTGAGTGCGGTCAACAGTGATGCAAAACCCACCAAAGTACGGTGGCGCATATTTCTAATGATGTTGTTCCTCATTTCGATCAACTATATTGATCGGGCCTCTCTTTCTGTAGCCATGCCACTGATCTCCAAGGAGTTTGATATCAGTCCGACCATACAGGGAATTTTGCTCAGCTCGTTTTTCTGGACCTACGCATTCATGCAAATCCCCGGCGGCATGCTGGCTGATCGTTTCGGACCACGAAAAGTCATTGTTGCCTCAACCGTTGGCTGGGGGTTTTTCCAGGGAATTGCTGCACTGTGCACCGGTTGGTTCAGCCTGCTGTTGACCCGTCTCGGGCTGGGTGCCGCTGAGGCGCCTATTTACCCGGCTGGCGGCAAACTCAACAGCATATGGATGACCCAAACGGAACGGGGACGGGGCGCGACCTTGCTTGACGGCGGCGCGCCGCTGGGCGCAGCACTGGGCGCCATTCTTATTTCAGGCCTGATTGCCGTGTTCGATTCGTGGCGTCTGGCATTTGCCGTCGCGGGTGTCGGCACCATGATTTGCGGATGGTTTGCCTGGCGCATCATTCGAGATCATCCCCGCGATCACCCGGCTGTTAATAACGCCGAGGCTGAATACATTGAAGCGGCGCATGCGCAGGATCTTGCGAATGAACCGGCGGCCACCAGCGGGCGTATCGTGGACTTTCTGCGCTATCGCTCGGTGTGGGGCATGTTTTTCGGCTGGATGTGTTTCAACGCCCTGTTCTACGGGTTGCTCACCTGGATGCCCAACTATCTTGCGGCCGTACACGGCTTTAACATCAAGGAAATGGGCGGCGCGGTATTTCTCATGTTTTTCGCCGGTTTCGTCGGCGAAATCGCAGGAGGCTGGATTGCCGATAAATGGATCGCATCGGGTACCGCGCAAGGCACCGTACTGAGAATCGTTTTTGCCATTGCCTCTGTCATCGCGACGATCGCTATTTATAGTGTGTCGGTCATCAAAGATCCCATCGTCGTCGTTATCCTGCTTTGTGTGACACTCTTTTTCCTGCGTTGGTGCGGGTTGTTCTGGTGCATTCCCTCTATCCTTGGCACCCGCAACCGCGTGGGCATTCTGGGCGGCATCATGAATCTTGGCGGCAATGTGGCAGGGATAGGCGTACCCATCTGCGTGGGAATGATCGTGCAGGCAACGGGTTCCTATTTCTACGCGCTCATGTTGTTCACCGCCGCCGGCGTTGGCCTGTTCATCTGCTCGACCCTACTGATCAAGTATGAAGAGAAAGTCCCGGTTTAGTTAAATCGGCAAGTTCAACAGAATCCGGGTTCTTTGGCTTGAGGGTCAAGGAACCTGTTTTTGCTACAAGGTAATTCAATGATGCAAAGAAAATTTATCGGTGTGCTCACGCCTTCGTCCAATACGGCTCTGGAGCCATTGACCAGTGCCATTGTTGCCGACGTCCCGCATGTCTCGGCACACTTCTCACGATTCCCGGTTACAGAGATATCCATGCGCGAGCAATCGATTAGCCAATTTGACCCCGCGGTCATACTTGAAGCGGCGCAGTTGCTGGCTGACGCCCATGTTGATGTCATTTGCTGGAGCGGCACATCGGCCGGATGGCTTGGGATTGAGCGCGACGAGGCATTGTGCCGCCAGATAACGGAACGCACCGGTATTGCCGCCACCACGGCAGTACTCGCACTGCATGAACTGATGCAACGCAATCACATTCGCAATCTCGGGCTGGTCACCCCGTATATCGCTGAGGTACAGGATCTGATTATCGACAACTATCGAAAAGCCGGCATCAACTGCATAGCACAGGCTCACCTGGGCCTTACAGTGAACCATGAATTCGGTTGTGTCGAGCCCGATACGTTGGCAACCATGATTCGCCAGGTCGCAGAAAAACAGCCGGATGCCATTACCGTGTTGTGTACCAACCTGAGGGCGGCCCATATTGTCAAGGACCTGGAAGCGCAGCTTGGGATTCCGATCTATGACTCGGTCGCTGCGGTGGTCTGGAAAGCGTTTGACATGCTCAAGATAAATTCGCATAACCTGGCGGGCTGGGGCCGGATGTTCTGTGAAGCCCAGGTGTAAAAAGGTAAAATATGACGACACATACTTTCGATCTTGTCATACGCAATGCGCATGCAGCGACAGCAAGCGATACTTTCAAATGTGATATTGGAATACAGGATGGCCGCATCGCCCAGCTTGGCCAGGGCATTGCTTCAGGCGCAAAAGAAATAGACGCGCAAGGCGCCTGGGTAACGCCCGGGGGAATTGACGGGCATTGTCATTTGGATGAACCCATTCCGCCTCCTTTGCGCATGGCAGATAATTTCGAAACAGGGACCCGCTCGGCGGCTTGTGGCGGAACCACTACGATCATTCCCTTTGCGGTACAACGCAAGGGGCAGTCGCTGCGCGAAGCGGTTGGCAACTACCATGGTCGCGCTCAGGGCCTTGCCTGCATCGACTACGGTTTTCATATGATCATCACCGACCCGTCAGAACAGGTGCTGCAGGAGTTGCCTGGCCTGATCGACGAAGGGTATACATCATTCAAGATGTATATGACCTACGAAGATATGAAATTAAATGACCGCCAGATACTGGATCTGCTGGACATTGCACGCACCAAAAACGCCATGGCCATGGTCCACGCCGAAAATGCCGACTGTATTGAATGGCTGACCCGGCGCCTGGAACAGCAGGAGCGCACCAGCCCCCGCTATCATGCTCACTCACGTCCGATGCTGGTGGAACGCGAGGCAACGCACAGGGCAATTTCACTTTCCGAACTCGCCGGCGCACCGATCATGATCGTTCACGTGTCCGGCAAAGAGGCCATGGACCAGATCCGCTGGGCCCGCAACCAGGGTATCACCATCTACGCAGAAACCTGCCCGCAGTATTTATTCCTCACGGAACAGGACCTGGGCAGTGATGACGATTATGCAGGGGCCCGTTGTGTCTGCAGCCCGCCGCCACGCGACAAAAACAACCAGCAATTTGTATGGCAGGGCTTGTCAGACGGGCTGTTTACGATATTTTCCTCCGATCACGCACCATTTTCATATGACTCGCCGGAAGGTAAAAAGACGGGCGGTAAAGAAGTGCCATTTCGTCGTATTCCAAATGGCATACCTGGCCTGGAAACGCGGCTGGCGCTGCTGTTTTCCCATGGCGTGCTGGACGGCAGACTGTCGATCAACCGCTTTGTCGAGCTGACCTCCACCAATCCTGCCAAGGCGTATGGTCTGCACCCTAAAAAAGGGACGATCGCCGTTGGCGCTGATGCGGATCTTGTCATCTGGTCCGAAGCTGCGCAGACTATCCAGAACATTAACCTGCATCACGCGGTTGACTACACCCCCTATGAAGGAATCCGCTTGCGGGCGACGCCGGGCCTGACGCTGTCCCGCGGACAGATCGTCTATGATCATGGCACCTACACTGGGGCCGCAGGCCAGGGCCGGTTTTTGCGAAGAACCGCCCCGACCCTGCAACCCATTTATTCTCCAGGCAGCGCAGACCAATGAAACTACTGATTATCAATCCAAACATATCGACCAGCGTCAGCGACCTGATTGAAGCCGAAGCCCGTCGTGTCGCCCATGCCGACACAAAAATCACCATGCGCACGGCAGAACTGGGCGTCGCCTATATAGAAACCCGGTTCGAGGCGTTGATAGGCGGCTATGCAGCGGCAATACTGGCTGCCGAACAAGCCCACTTGCATGATGCTGTTATCATCGCCGCCTTTGGAGATCCTGGAGTTGAGGGGTTGCGCGAAGCCATGAGTATACCCGTAGTGGGATTGACCGAAGCCGCGCTGGCAAGCGCCTGTCTGTTGGGCCAGCGTTTTTCCATTATTGCCATTTCACCGCGTATTACAGCCTGGTACCGCGAATGCGTGGAACGCAATGGCCTGATCTCCCGCCTGGCGAGCATTCGCAGTCTGGAGGAACCTTTGCGCGATATCGGGACGGTACAGACCGACCACGCTGAGCGCCTGGTGCAGTTATGCGACGCGGCCATTGAACACGACAGGGCTGACGTCATCATTCTGGCGGGCGCGCCGCTAGCGGGATTGGCCAGGCAGGTCAAAGACCGCATTCCCGTGCCCGTGATTGATGGCGTATCCAGCGCAGTGTGTCATGCACAAAGCCTGGCAATCCTGGCGCCTGACGGCGCTACCAAAGGCAGCTTCGCCGCGCCGCCGGTCAAACCGAATAGAGGCCTGCCCGATGCGCTTTCACGGTTACTCTCCAGAGATCAGCCGGCACAATGATTATGTGACCGAAGATCGGACGGCTCGCAGTCCGTACGTGGAAATTGCTAGAATAGCGCCTATGCGTACGAAATCTGTAGACAAGGATGTCAGCAACAGTGTGAACACCAGGCGAAAAGGGCGTGAGCTTAGCGTGGGAGATATCACCAGCAGACTATACTCGGCCATTCTGGAACACCGGATTCCCCCAGGCACCAAGCTGGGGGAAGACCGGCTCGCGGTCATTTTCTCTGTCAATCGCGCACGTATCCGCGAGGTGCTGGCCAAGCTTGCCCATGAACGGGTAGTAGACCTGATCCCCCAGAAAGGTGCATTTGTCGCCAAACCAACCGTAGAGGAAGCCAGAGACGTCTTCGAAGCACGGCATCTGATCGAGCCTTTTGCGGTGCGTAAACTTGTTGCGACACTGGATAAGACCAAAATCGCCCAGTTGCGCGACCATCTGGAACTGGAAGAACAGGCCAGGCTCCGGCAAGATCAACCCAGCATCATCAGGCTTTCCGGCGAGTTTCATATCCTGCTGGCCGAGCTTGCCGGCAATTCGTCCTTATTGCGCACCACCAGGGAGCTTGCCACGCTCACGTGCCTGATTATTTCCCTGTACGATGCCCCGACCGCCTTCAGTTGCCGGGCGGACGAGCATTCTGAGATTGTGCAGGCCATCATCAACAAAGATAGCGATACTGCGGTCCGGCTGATGCTCGCGCATCTGGATCATATATTGAATAGCCTGAAACTGCGGGAAACCTCGGATGATATTGATCTTGAACGTATTTTCGGCGTTCTGACCCACTAGTTTCCGATTCCGGATCAGGTTTCAGGCAGGCAAAGACCCGTCCCATGCCTGCGTGGCCAAGCAATACGTGCAGTGTCATCCACGGCAGATGGCGGCAGGCACCCGGCGCCAGGAATGCACAAGCGCAAGCATGCGACGGGCACTCAGCCAACCTTAGGTCAATATGGCGGGATCTGCCGGCTGGAACCTGGCAACGGGTCCAGCCAAACACAGCAATGATATTCGCCCTATTGCCAGTAATTACTTCTTCAGGCAATCAGCCATGCACCGTTCATTCTTGGTGTCTGGTCGATCATCGACATAGAAATTATCACGATTGGGCATCTTGACGGCGGCCAGCTTTTTGGCGTCCAGTGTTGCATCGGCAGGCACAATGTCATTTTTGCTTAACAAATACGCGGTCACGCTGTACACGTCGTCGTTGCTTAGCGACTGTGGGCTCTGGAACGGCATCGAACGTCGCACATAATCAAATACCGTCGTGGCATAGGGCCAGTAACTGCCGATCGTCTTGACCGGTTTATCGCTGGCCAGGGTACCTTGGCCCCCGACCAGCTTTGGTCCCAGGCCACCTTCAAGATTAACGCCATGACAGCTCATGCACTGGGTTTTATACACTTTTTCACCGAGCGCGACCGTGCCCTGTCCGGCAGGCAGCCCGGTTCCGTCCGGAAAGACATCGATACTCCAGCCGGCGATCTGCTCATCGCTTGCCGCCGAACCCAGTCCCTTGAAATCATGGGCTTGCTGGGCATGAACGACAGATGACATCGCCACAAAACAGGCGCCGAGCATGATTTGTTTAAACCCGTCCATTGGTCACCTCTCCGGTCGTGGCGATTTTCCATGGCTGAATCGCATTGTTATGATAAAAGGACATCTTGCCGCGCGCCTCAATCAGTTGTTCAAGCGTTGGCTGAACATAGCCGGTTTCATCAACGGCCCGACTCATAATGACCTTTTCTTCGCCGTTCCAGTCGAACAAAAAGCGAAACGCCGTAAGGGCTTTGCTTATAACGGGCTCCTGCAATGTAGCCGGCTGCCAGGTATTGCCGCCATCTGTTGAAATATCAACGGCCGTGATTTTGCCGTGCCCGCTCCAGGCAATGCCACGAATTTCATGAGTCCCCTTGCGCGTGAGTTTATGCGTGCCCGATGGCTGGGTAATAAGGGATTTGCACTCCATCACAAATGAAAATTTACGAGCACGTCCGTCTGCCATCAGGTCTGTGTACTTGCCCGTTTCCTCTCTGGTATACCCCGGCTGGTCCGTTACATGCAGGCGGCGCAGCCACTTAATGCTCATATTGCCTTCAAACCCGGGAACGAACAACCGGATCGGATACCCTTGCTCCGGCCGTAAACGTTCACCATTCTGACTATAGGCAACCAGCACGTCGTCAAGACACTTTTCAATTGGAATGCTGCGTGTCATGGCCGCACCATCGGCCCCCTCGGCGACAATCCATTTGGCTTCTTTTTTCAGGCCAGCATGCTCCAGCAGCGTTTTCAAGGGGACGCCCGTCCACTGCGCACAACTGACCAGTCCGGCCACCTCGGCGGCCGTCTTGCCGTAAGGCGGCAAAAAAGAAGGGTTCCCCGAGCACTCCAGAAAATAAATAGGCGAGACACAGGGAAACTGCCTGATTTCATCCATCGTGAACACCAGAGGCCGCTCAACCAGTCCATGCACCATCAGGCGGTGTGCGGCAGGATCGATCTGTGGAACGCCGGCGTGATGTCGCTCGTAAAACAGGCCATTGGGCGTAATCGCGCCATCAAGTTCCTGCAGTGGCGAGGTGCTGTAGGCAGACATGGGCTCCTTCAGCCCGGGGTACATATTTCTGATCGCCTTTTTTTCAAAGGCAGACGGCTTGCCATAAGGGCTTGCCGTGGGGTTGCCCAGGGACCGAGTCCATTTGGGAACATTCGGCGGCAGATCGGCCGCAGCATCAGCCGCTGCGCCTTTGGCGGCATCGGCGGCAAGCGCTTCGCGCGCCATGCCGGCTGTCGCCACGGCCGTCACCATAGCGCTGCCGTGCAACAGAAAATTACGTCGACCGGCCTTTGCCCCCGCTGGCACAGGCTTTGCCGGCAACGCTGCAGGCTCGGCAATCGCCGGTGTTGATGGATCATTTTCGTTCATATTATCCCCACATTGCCAATGTCACAAGAAACCGACCGATCGATCGGTTTTGTCAATAGTAACGATATCTACCACCCTTGGCAAGCGCAAGTTGCTGCTAAAATCAGTGCGTTACCATCACATGACGCGCCGCTATGGTCAAAACCGACGTTATCGCTACGGATCCGTCCGGGCAGACACTGCAACAACGCATCCTGAGAACGGCCGCGCAACTTTTCGCTGCCCATGGTTTTCATGCCGTTGGCATGCAGGCATTGTGCGACGCACTGCAAATCAGTCGCGGCGCGTTCTACCATCACTTCCGTAGCAAGGACGATGTCCTGGACGATATCTGCACCCGTTATATGACAGAGTTGGTGCACAAGGGACGGCAGACATTAAGGGAAGAAGCGGATCCCGAGCGTTGCTTGCAACGCCTCGGACGGGATCTGCTGCAGGTGATTGCCGCAAATCTTCCTGAATTGACGGTATGTTTTCGCGAAATACAGAGCCTGGACAACGAGCGCCGCCAAAAGGTCATCAATCTGCACCGCAAATACGAATCACTGTGGAAGGAAACGGTTGAACGCGGCGAACAGACAGGAGCGCTGCTACCCTATTCTCGCGTACGAATGAAAGCGGTACTGGGCATGTATTATTACAGCTATATCTGGCTCAATCCTGCGCGGGCCGATGAACTGGCTGATTCAATTGCGTCCTTCAATGACATTGCGTTAAAAGGCCTGCGAACATAATCCGAATATGCCTGGCAGATATATTTGCCAAGCCGCCCGTGGCTATCGACAATCCCGATTTGCCGGGCCACGGACCAGGTACAAGGCCAAGGCTATATCATTGTCGCATCCTGTCAGCAAATGTGTCCGCTCTGGTTTATTCAGCTCAGATCACGTGCAGGCGCCTGCGCGACACGCCTTTTTACTATACTGGGTCTATCGCATTTCGTTCCTATCCGGCAAGCAGTCGCCAGCCGGTTCATTTACCAATGACAGGAGTTATTGCATGACGAAAATACTTGTACTTTACTACTCCATGTATGGTCATATCGAGACCATGGCAAACAGCGTAGCTGAAGGCGCCCGCGTTGTACAGGGCGCCGAAGTCACTGTCAAACGCGTTCCCGAAACCATGAACGAAGAGGCCTTTCGCAATGCGGGCGGCAAGGCCGACCAGGCCGCACCTGTTGCGTCAGTCCAGGAACTGGCCGACTACGACGCCATCATTATTGGTACGCCAACCCGCTTTGGCAATATGGCCGGCCAGATGCGTACGTTTCTGGATCAAACAGGCGGCCTGTGGGCAAAAGGCGCGCTTGCAGGAAAAATTGCAAGTGTCTTTACCTCCACCGGCACAGGCGGTGGCCAGGAGATGACCATCACCTCTACCTGGACCACCCTCGCCCACCATGGCATGATCATCGTACCGATTGGCTACACAAACCAGGCGCTGTTCGATATATCACAAGTCGGAGGAGGCACACCTTATGGCGCCTCGACCATTGCCGGCGGCGATGGTTCGCGCCAGCCCGATGAGCGTGAGCTTGGCATCGCCAGGCATCAGGGGGAGTATGTCGCCAAAGTGGCGGTCAAACTGAAGGGGTAATAAAACGCGGTGGGATCGGCCATCGCTATATAAGAGCGACGCCTGACCCGTCGTATCCGAGACGCGCACCCCCGGTTACAACGCGTATGCGCCATCTTGTTCCGACTATTACATAGCGTATTTGCGACACCTCACATTTGCCTTGATCTGCCGGAAACAACATGACCGGCAGCCCTGATCCCTATCGGCTGCATTTGCTGGACTCGCGCAAGATCAGTTTGGGCGACAGTACAACCCGCTGGGTTGGCCGATCGGGATGATTAATGCGTTCAAGCAAAACTTCTGCTGCATATCGACCCATTTCACTGACTTCAATCCCTACGCTTGACAGTCCTGGCAGCCACAGACCGGCTTCGCTGATATTATCGTGACCGAACACCGCAAAGTCCTGACCAGCCTGCAAGCCGGCATGCTGCAGGCCAAGCATGACGCCAAATGCAGACACATCATTGAAGCAAACTGCAGCAGTAGGAGGCGATTTCATTTTCAGCAGATTTCCGATGGCCAGATAACCATTTTTTCGGGTGGGCGCGGCTTCATAGATCAGGTTTTGATCAACTGCCAGACCATTGTCCTGCAGCGCCTGGATGTACCCCGACAGCCGCTCTCTTCCGGTTGAGGTCAGCTCATTCGAACAGACCATGGCGACACGTCTGTGGCCTTGGGACAAAAGATGGCTGGTAGCCAGGTACAGGCCTTTGTGATTATCGTTACCCACAAAATCGGCCTTCACACCTTTGACATACCGTGACAAAAACACAAAAGGAATGCGCAACTGGTTCAAGCTGCGGATGGCCGCTACAGGCGTATTGATAGCGGGGCAAAGCAGCAGCCCATCTACGTTGTACTCCCTCATGGTATTGATAAACGAAGCCTGTTTTTCCACCGACTCACTGTTATGGCTGAGCAGCGCCATGCGTCCGACTTTCAACAGCCCTTCTTCCGCAGCAGCCGTAAGCTCGGCAAAATAGGGATTGGTCAAGTCGGTAATGGAAACACCGACGATGTGCGACTTTTGTGACCGCAAGCTGGCTGCCCCGCGATTATAGATATAGCCAAGCTCCGCTGCGGCCTGTTCGACTCGTTTTCTGGTGTCTTCTGCTACAAGCGGACTATTCCTCATGACAAGGGAAATCGTCGCTCGGGAATACCCGGTGGCAGCAGCGATATCAAGCAGCGTAACCCGCGAACCTGCCGCTTCGTTTCGTTCTTTTTTCTTCATCAAGAAGGTCCATGGCCAGTGAATGTAGCACTGCCATTATAGCCTTGCGCCGGTATTCATGTCAGGGGCTGGTCAGCCACATGCGCTCGCGTTTCACACTACGCTGCAATGACGGCTAATGCACGTGTCAACGACCGCTTGCGCCGATTGCTGCCACCATGTATTCGAAAAAATTTCGACTTCGCAATACCCCTGAAAACCGGCTTCTTCCATCCAGCCCCGGATTTTCTTCAATTCAATGACTCCATCCCCCATCATACCCCGGTCATTGAGCAGATCGCGAGTGGGAGTCAACCAGTCACAGACATGATAAGCCAGAAGTCGGCGTGCCCCCGCCCGCTTTATTTGATCCTGCAGCTTGGGATCCCACCATACATGATACACATCTACTGCGACACCCAACTGCCCCGACATTGCGGGATCCAATGCATCACAAATATCCAGCGCATGCTCAAGGGTATTAATGCACGCCCGTTCTGCCGCCTGCATCGGATGAAGCGGTTCAATGGCCAGCGGCATTTTGCTACTGCGCGCATAATCCAGGGTCGCGGCGATACCGTCAAAGACCTCGGTGCGCGCTCTTTGCAGGTCGCGATAGGCGGGCTGCCCGTCTATTGCCCCGGGAAGCCCGCCCACCACCAGCACGACGCACGGCGCACCAAGCTCGCAAGCCTCGTCAATCGTACGACGATTATCTGCAAGCAATTGTTGCCGTTGCGCATGCGAGAAGGCCGGAAAAAAACCACCTCGACAATAGCCCGACAGACCAATATCAGCCGACTTTAACCGGGCGGCAATTTTCTTCAGGCCAATCGCCGCAACCTGGTCTCTCCATGGGCAGATCGCCGTGATGCCCCGTCTGGCGCATTCATCAATAATCTGAGCCAGATTGCACTGCTTTCGCAGCGTCGCCGTATTGAGCGACAGCCAGGCATGGTCCGATGAAAAATCCCGCATGGGTACTCCTGATGACTGTATGACTG
>Ga0079224_100012992_pt1 | contig 11575 bp, 8 predicted proteins | sample Stecom2015_FD_80414 | JGI IMG/M metagenome (GOLD analysis project Ga0079224, IMG submission 80414) | Agricultural soil microbial communities from Utah to study Nitrogen management - Steer compost 2015 | ecosystem: Environmental > Terrestrial > Soil > Agricultural land | place: USA: Utah...
CGCTCCCGGCGACCGGCAGGCCGCGGAACGGGACGCGGCGCCGATGCTGGAACTCACCTACAACTGGGATCCGGAACAGTACGGCGGCGGGCGCAACTTCGGCCACCTGGCCTATGAGGTGGACGACATCTATGCCGTCTGCCAGCGGCTGATGGACGGCGGCGTCACCATCAACCGGCCGCCGCGCGACGGCCGGATGGCGTTCGTCCGGTCGCCGGACGGGATCTCGGTGGAGCTGTTGCAGAAAGGCGAGGCGAAGGCGCCGCAAGAGCCGTGGGCGTCGATGCCGAACACCGGCCAGTGGTAAGACGTGTCCCGCGGCTGGCGCTTCCCGATCAGCCTGAGGTGCGATCAAACAGCGCGTTCATCTCGCCATGCGGGATGGAGGCTCCGGCATAGCCGAAGACGCCGTCGCGAAGCAGCTGCCGCGCGGTGTCGCGGAGCCTTCCCATCATCGCCCGCATCAGGCTGCCGCCAAGCGTGACGCGGCGCACGCCGGCCGCCTCGAGGTCCTTGAGCGGCGGCATGCCCGGTCCTGACACCACCACGTTCAGGGGACCGGCAATGGAGGCCGCGAGCCTGCGGATGACCCCGAGGTCCTGGACCCAGGGGACGAAGGCGCAATCGGCACCGGCGGCAAGGTAGGCGTTGGCGCGGGCCACTGCGTCGGCGAATGCCGGTTCTCCCGTTGCGCCGGAGATGTAGCCGTCGGTGCGCGCATTGATGACGAAGCCGATGCCCGCGGTCTCAGCCGTCGCACTGGCGGCTTCGATGCGCGCGACCATGCGGTCGACGGCAATCAGGGGATGCTCGGGATCCCCCGTTCCGTCCTCCAGGTTGACGCCGACGGCACCGGCGGCGATGACCGCGGAGACGGTATCGGCAACGTCGTCAGGCGTTGCCCCGTAGCCGCGCTCGATGTCGGCGGTGACCGGGACACGGACGGCGGAAGCGATACGGCCGATCGCCTCGACCATCATGTCGCGCGGAAGGCGTTCGCCGTCGGGGAAGCCGCAGGCAAACGCAATACCGGCGCTCGTCGTGGCAATGGCGGAGAAGCCCGCATCCTCCAGGATGCGTGCGCTGGCCGCATCCCACGCATTGGGCAGGATGAACGCGCCGGCCGCGTGCAACGCACGGAACCGCTCCGCCTTCTGCGCCTGGGTCATCTGCCCACCGCCTCGCGGCCGAGCCGCCGTACCAGGTCGACGAGGTGGTCCATGTCCTCCTCCGTGTTGGCGTAATGAAGGACGCAGGCCCGGAGCGCCGTCCGTCCGCGGACCTTCGTTGTCGGCATGTGCGCCTCGCCGCTCGCGGCAACGGCATCGGATATGTGCCGGTTCAGGGCGTCGAGCGCGGCGTCGTCCATGCCTTCATCCGTGGGAACATAACGGAAATTGACGACCGAAAGCGAGCACGGCGCCAGCATCTCGAGATCGGGCGACCGTTCGACCCTGTCGGCGAGATAGGCGGCGAGCCTGTTGCAGCGGGTGACGAGCTCGACAACGCCGTTGCGCCCCAAGCGGCCGATGGCGGCCCAGGTCTTCAGAGCCCGGTTGGCATAGGTGAGCTGGAACATGTGCTCGGACGGCCAGGGCGCCGAATCCGGACCGCTTTCGCTGAGATAGTCCGGTACAAGGCTGAATGCTTCGCGGTGAGCGTTCCGGTCACGCATCAGGAGCGCGCCGCAATCGACTGGCGTGTGCAGCCACTTGTGAGGGTCGAGGGTCAGGGTGTCGGCGCGCTCCATCCCGCGGTACTGGTCGGCATAGGCGGGATCGAGGATCCCGAGCGCGCCGTAGGCGCCGTCGACATGAAACCACAGGCCGTATTCCCCGGCGATGTCGGCCATCGCGTCGAGAGGGTCGATGGCGCCGACGTTGGTCGTCCCGGCGACGCCGACGACGCAGAACGGCCGCATGCCGGCGGCGCGGTCGGACTCGACGAGCGCCCGCAGGGCATCGGGCCTCAGCCGGAACCGGTCGTCGGCGGGCACGATTCGCAGGCTGCGCCGTCCGAGGCCAAGCTGCTCGCAGCATTTCTGGACCGAGCTGTGAACCTCTTCGCTGGCATACACGGTAAACGGCGGCCGCCCAGAACCCTGCAGCCCTTCCTCACGGATGTTCCAGCCGTCGGCCCGTGCGGCGCTGTGGAGCGCCGTGGTCAAGGCATTGAGGTTGGCGGCCGAGCCGCCCGAGAACAGGACCGCGAGCGAGTTCCCGTCGACCGGGAAACCTGCCAGTTCCATGAACCACCGCCCCAGCCCCTGCATCAGGAACAGGCTCGCGTGATCGTAGCCGTCGAGGCCGGTGTTCATCGTGGTGGCGATGGTATCGGCGAGGATGGCGATCGGCGCCGACGGCGAGCAGATCCAGCCGTACGAGCGGCGATGGCTGGCCGGTAGCGGCCACGGCATGACGTGCTGCTCGAGAAAGGCGAGCATGTCGTGCGCCTGCATGCCTTCATCGGGCAGTGCGATGCCCATCAGGAGACGACGCTCGTCGTCCGGTACGACGTTGACGGCCGGCCGCGAGTCAAGCTGCTCGAGGCAATCCGCCGCGAGGTCGACCGTCCTGCGGCCGAGATCGCGGAAGGCCGCGAGGTCGAGGGCGTACGGGTGATGGTCGGCAATCGGCTTGTTCATTGCGGTTTCATAGGGGAGGGGCGGGCGCCGGCGCAAGGTCTCCATCACATGGACCTCGGCAGATATCGCCAGGCGAAGCCGGCGCACGTCAGCATGAACATGGAAAGCAGGATGAACACGACACCGAGCCCGAAGAACCCCAACGCGATGCCGTAGAAGAACGGCGGCGCGAAGTCGGAGAAGTCGATGTAGGTGCGGTAGACGGCGGTCATCTGGGCGCGCTCGTGGGGGCGCACCGCGCGCAGGAACGCGACGCCGCCGATCGCGTCGAGGCCTGCGGCGCAGGCGGCGCCTCCGAGGAGAGCCATCGCGGCGAGCCATGGGGCAGACGTTCCGGCGAGACCTGCAATCAGGCAGAACGCCGCGAGGCCGACGAACGCACCGGCGATGACCTTGCGCACGCCATACCGCTGGCCAAGCCGACCCCAGAAGAGCGCGCCGAGCAGCAGGAGATTGCCGGCCGACACGACGATGGCGCCGGCAATCTTTCCCTCGCCGGTGAGCACCATGAGGATCGGCGTGTAGATGAAGAAGGTCGACCAGAAGCACGATCGCCCGAAGGCGATCAGCCAGGCCAGCCTGAGCCGCGGCTGTTCGAGGAACCGGGCCACGTTGCCGAGCGGATTGGCCGGCTTGACGCGGCCGGAGCGTATCGGGGTGCCCTCGGCAATGCGGAGGTACCAGAACACCGCGGCGAGGACGCATGCCCACGCCGCGGCCCAGCCGTGGGCCGCCCAGACGCCCCATTCCGTGTACAGCCAGACGCCGAGAGCCGGACCGAGCGTCCAGGCGGCGGTGGCGAATGCCATCCGTAGGGACTCGGATCGGACCAGTTCCTTCTTGCGGATCCAGTCCATGATGTAGAGGTTGAGGGTGATGTTGAGGCAGGCGGTCCCGAAGACGCGGGTCACCATGCCGGTGGCGAGCCCGAACAGGGTCGACATGATGAACAGGCCGGCGGCTATCGCAAGGCAGGCCGCCCCGAGGGTGTAGACCCAGGCCCTGCGAGTGCGGGACAGCAGGATCGGTATCAGGACGGCCGACGCCAGTCCGACGAGCCCGAGGGACGTGTAGAGGAACGAAACCTGCTGCTCGTTGCGGAGGATGTCGTAGGCCTGGATCGGGATGACCGAGGCCACCGATGCGCGGGCAACGGACTCCAGAAGGAACAGGGTGGCGAAGGCGCGGGCGCCGGGCTGACGCGTCGCTGCCGGCAGCAACACCGGATGGCGGACGTGAAGCTGCATGAGCTGCGGAATGCCCCAGACGCCAAGGTCGACTTCGGGGGCCAGGCTCCCGACATCGATCCCTTACGCCATCCCGAAGCGGCTTCCAAGCGGCGTGTGAGCCGGATCCGGCAGCTCGGTGGCCCGGGTGCCGGCGGAGCCCGAAAGCGGGCTTGAGCGAGCGCCGTCAGGCGGTTTCCTCGAACAGCTCGCGGCCGATGAGCATGCGCCGGATCTCGCTTGTGCCGGCGCCGATCTCGTAGAGCTTGGCATCCCGCAGCAGGCGCCCGGTCGGCGTTTCATTCACATAGCCCATGCCGCCAAGCGCCTGGATTGCCTCCAGTGCCATCCAGGTCGCCTTCTCGGCCGCGTAGAGGATTGCCCCGGCAGCGTCCTTGCGGGTCGTCTCGCCGCGATCGCAGGCGCGGGCGACGGCATAGACGTACGCCCGGCAGGCGCTCAAGGTCGTATACATGTCGGCGAGTTTGCCCTGCATGAGCTGAAAGGTCCCGATCGGCTGGCCGAACTGCTTGCGCTCGTGCACGTAGGGCAGGACCACGTCCATGCAGGCCTGCATGATGCCGAGCGGCCCGGCGGCGAGGACCGCGCGCTCGTAGTCCAGGCCGGACATCAGCACGTTCACCCCGCGGCCAACCTCGCCCAGAACGTTCTCCTCCGGAACGTCGCAATCCTCGAACACGAGCTCTCCGGTATCGGACCCCCGCATGCCGAGCTTGTCGAGCTTCTGGGCGGTGGAGAAGCCTTTCATTCCCTTCTCGACGATGAATGCCGTGATGCCGCGGGCGCCCGCTTCCGGGTCGGTCTTCGCATAGACCACGAGCACATCGGCACAGGGGCCGTTGGTGATCCAGAACTTGTTGCCATTGAGGACGTAGCGGTCACAGCGCTTTTCGGCCCTGCAGGTCATGCCCACCACATCCGATCCGGCGCCGGCCTCCGACATGGCGAGGGCACCCAGATGCTCGCCCGAGCAAAGCTTCGGCAGGTAGCGCCGCTTCTGCTCTTCGTTTCCGTTGCGGCGAATCTGGTTGACGCAGAGATTGGAATGCGCGCCGTATGACAGACCCACGGAGGCGGACCCGCGGCTGATTTCCTCCATCGCGACGACATGCTCAAGGTATCCCATCCCCGAGCCGCCATACTCTTCCTCGACGGTGATCCCCAGCAGGCCGAGTTCCCCCAGCTTCGGCCACAGGTGGCGGGGAAACTCGCTGTTGCGGTCGATGGCATCAGCCAACGGAGCGACCTGGTCGGCCGTGAACGAGCGGGCGGTTTCACGCACCATGTCGGCGGTCACGCCAAGATCGAAATCGAGGCTCGGGTATCGGTTCGCAATCATGTCACTGTCCTGAAAGCCGCTCGGCCGCCTCGCGGACCGCGGCGGGAAACGCCATCGCCTTGCGCCGGACCGTGTCGAGGTGAACGGTTGTCATGTCGGCGGTCGCCGCCAGGGTGCCGGTGCCTGCCAGCGTCATTTCGTGCCGAAACCGCACCACCCGCTCCCGCAATTCCAGCATCCTGGTGCGAATCTCCACCACGTCTCCGGCATACAGTTCCCTGAGGTACTTCAGGTTCTGTTCGACCGCCGCCATTCCGCACCGGTTCTCCTGCATGTAGCTTCGGGTCAGTCCCAGCCGGGCAAAGAAGCTCCACGTCGCCTCGTCGAACTTCGCCACGTACCAGGTCACGTTCATGTGACCCATATGATCGCAATGCCACGACTGCACGACGCCGGAGTAGGTGAGCCGATCGGCTGCCAAAGCGTTCTGGTCCATTCGCGCCTCCCGCCGTCTTGTCGGTGCCGGGGATGCCGATGAGGCTGCAGTTCTACCGCAACGGAGGGAAATTGTCGCTCATGACCGCGGGGATCAGGACGATCCCGCAAACCCGGCTAGTCTTCAGCGGATGGATTCCATCGGCTGGAACGGCTGGCTGCCTTCCGTGTCGAAGCTGCTAACGGGACCGCCAAACTCGAACAGCCGCCGCAGGAAGCCCGGCGCCAGCGCCGAGACCGGGTTGATGACGATGCGCGGCTCCTCGATGGTTCCGGACATTCCGAAAGTGACACCGAACAGGCCCTGGCCCTCGCCACCCATCAGGACTTCTCCAAGCAGCGGCACGTTGCTGAACGCCGAGTTGAGACCGTAGACGGGAATGAACGTGCCGGCGAGGTCGAGACCGCCATCGACCTTCCGTATGGCGCCACGGGCGGACGCCCCGACATTGGCGCCGCGCAGCAGTGTCTCGCCGATCTCGATCCGCTCCGCGCCGACGCGGAACGGCAGTTTCAGCTCGTCGAACCGGGAAATCTCGACCTGCCGCGTTTCCCGCACGGCGGCCCGGCTCGCCTCGTTCAGAGCCGGTTCGTTCTCGACGCCGAAATCGACGATCCGGAGCACGCCGTCCATGTGTACCGGCGAACCGGGCTTGCCGAGTATCGCCTGGAGCTTCAGACGGCCGCCGCGAATGCGGGAATAGAGATTGGCGGCGCGCAGGACCGCCCCGGCATTGGTGCTGGTCAGCATCAGTGAACGGCTGCCGTCATTGCGCGGCTCGAGACCGAGGTCGAGCCCCTTGCCGTCGAAGAACGTCCCGGCGAGCCTGAGGTGGGCGAGCCTCGAACCATTCATGCGCAGGCTCGCCGCGGCATCCAACAGATGCTCCTGCCCATGGGCGAACAAGGTATCGAAACGTCCCTGTACCTCGATCGTGCGCATGCCGACCTGGTCGAACCTCGCCACGTCGTCGGCGTCGGAGCCGCGGAATATCGCACCGACCATGGGGCGGGCATCGAACGATTTGCCCTGGACCGTAATGGCGAGGTTGCGCTGGTCGACCCGCTTCCCGGAAACGGAGAATTCGTTGGCGGTGCCGAGCACGACGATCGGCAACTCGACCATTTCCGTCTCGTGGTTGTGATCGAGTGCCAGTGTTCCCTCGATTGCGAGGTCGGCGCCGGAAAGCACAATGTGGTCGAGCTTCAACCCGCCATCAGGGTACGTCGTCAGATCGAACGATATGGCGGTCTTCGCCTGCGGTCCGTAGCGCCATCCGATCGGCTCGAATCTCAACTCCGCTTCGGACAGGTCCGCCCTGACGTGAAGGTTTGATATGTCGCCGGCGATATCGGTGGCCGACACCTCGGCGTCGACGGGGCCGCGAAGGATGTTCGCAAGGTCGATGCCGAGCCGCGTGCGCGCCGCCTCGTCCAGGCGGCCGGAAAGCAGGAGACGGTCGCCATCGGAGGACGCGGAATCGAACGATTGTATCTTCAGCAGGTCGACCGGAACGCCGTTGAACGTGACCTTGCCCCTGGCCTCCAGTCCATCCTCGGTCACGTCGATCGTGACGTTCCCGCCGTCAATGGCGATGCCGTCGAAGGGGGTGCGGAACGTTACCCCCTCGATGCTCGCCTTGGCGGCAATGTCGATCTCGTCCCATGTGACGTCGCGATGGAGCGGAAGGCGAAGCGAGATGCCGGTCGTTGCGTCGCCGCCGAGGCTATCCGGTTCGATATCGGCCCGGGCGGCGTAGCGGAGCGGTTCCTCGTCGATCAGCGCGAGCATTGCCCCGGCGGGGCCGTCGACGGTGACCTCGATCTCGCCGGGCGTGGGCTCGCGCATCAGGTCGGGGACGAAGAAGCGGCCGGAAGTCAGGGTCAGCGTATCGCCCGAGGGCAGGGTCACCTGTCCCGCATCCAGCCACAGTTCGAACTCGTTGCCGGAGATCACGCCGCGCCCCGAAGCGGAATGGATCGGCGGAAGATCGTAGAAGTAGCGGGTCTTCACGTCGGCGACGGCGAACGACACCTTGATCATCTCGTTGGGGATCGGGTTTGACCGAAGAGCCGCTGCCAGCACGCCAGCCGGCAGGTTTATCTCCACCGTCCCGTCGACGACGCGGCCTTCGATGGTGTGCTTCTCGATCCAGTCACGCGCCCCGGGGGCGGCTGCAGGCGGCCAGATCTTCTTGAGCACAGCCAGCGGGATCTCCTTCAGTTCGCCGTTCAGCCGGATCGAGGGCAGATCCTGCTCCTGAACGAACTCACCCTTGACCGATACGACCGACGTGCCGGCGGATATCAGGAGTTGTTCGACCAGCAGCCGGCGTTCGGCGAAGGAGACGAAACCGCCGAGGTCGACCCGGTCGACTGCGAGTGGGTCGGTCACGGTGCCCTGGGTATCTATGCTGACGTTGCGGGCGAACAGATCGAGCCGCATGTAGTCGGTAGCGGCATCGCTGTGCACCCGTTGCAGACGGCCGGTAAGCGACGCTTCGGAGCCGCCGATATGGATCGAGGAATCCTCGATCACGAATGCCCCGGCAGCAGCATCGTAGGCGACCTTGAGAACGCCTTCGTCGACGAGCAGCGGATCGGAGATGACCTGCGGGAACCCGACATAGCCGGCGTCGATGTTGAAATGGGCCCGGGCGTTGAGAATCGTGCCGGTGCCGTCCAGCTCGAACTCGGCATTGCCGCTGATCGGCACCCGAACCTCGGCCAGTTCGCTGAGCAGGAACACCTCGTCGGAGATTTCGGCGGGTATGAGATCGCTGACCTGGGTGCGGACATCGAAGCGATCCGCGTCCCGGCGGTAGTCCGCCGATATCTCCACGTGCCAGGAGTTCTCGCCGCTGTCGATCTGCGCATCGGCGATCACCGAAAGGCCATAGGGCATCCGGCGCACGATCAGATTGGCGTCCGGCGCATACCAGAACGCGGAGTTGGCCTCGTCGAACATCGAGACGGAGGCTGAACTGATGAGGAGGGCGTCGAGTGCGCCCCGTCCGCCTGCGTCTTCGTCGATTGCGGAAAACCTGGACAGCACATAATCCACGAACGACGACTGTGCCCCGGCCGGGGCTTCCGTCATCCGCGGGGCGCCGGCCACCTCATCGGAAGACACCTCATCTGGCTCGCTGCCGGGGGTAGTGACCGAGCCAAACCCGAGCTGTACTCCGCCATCGGCGGTGCGCTTGAGAAGAATGCGCGCTCCGATCAACTCGAGCCGCCGGGGCGCGATGGTGCCTGACCACAGCGCCGCCGCGTCGACGCCGATCCGAGCCCGCGGTGCGCGGGCGATCATCTGGCCGTCCCGGTCGCTCAGATCGAGATCGCGCATCCTGACATGGATGGAGCCGCGGGCAGGGTCGCGTTCCACCACCACGTCCTTGACGCTCACCCTCACGTCATCGAGCGAGGCGTTGATCCATGCCTCGAGGGGCGCGCTCAGCAGGCCGAGCGAAACCGGGCCTTGCGTGAGCCTCCAGTAGAATGCCCCGCAAAACAGAGCCGTGCCGAGAACGACGATGGCGAGACCGACCAGCGCTACATGCTTCGCTCGCCTATACACGCCACTGTCCTCGCAAGGCCGACCACACCGCTAATACGGGCAAGACAGGAGGTCCCGACCGGGGCTCGGCCCGCTCGCACGAATGCCTCGCGGCTGGTGTACGACGGGCCTCTGCGTGGTCAGGAGTCACCGAATTTCGCATCCACTGGCAGCAAGCTTGCAGCCGAACCGTAAACCAAATACTGCAGTGCCGCGATTCCAACGATTATCACAGAGCAAAATAGACGAAAGGATGGCGCCATGACGAGACTTCCGGCAGAGGGCGAGCCGGCTCCGGACTTCACTCTCGACACGGACGAGGGGACCATCACGCTGTCGGCACTTCGGGGCAGGAAGGCCGTCGTCTATTTCTATCCGAAGGACGATACGTCGGGGTGCACGCGAGAGGCGATCGACTTCACCACCCTGGCGGAGGCGTTCCGTTCGGCGGATACCGAGGTCATCGGGATTTCGGCTGACAGCGTTGACAGTCACGGGCGGTTCAGAGCCAAGCATGGCCTTGCGGTGACGCTGGCATCCGACACGGAGCACGACGCGATCTCCAAGTATGGCGTATGGGTGGAGAAGAGCATGTACGGGCGCAAGTACATGGGAATCGAACGCGCCACCTTTCTGATCGACCGAGAAGGGCGGATTGCCCGCATCTGGCGCAACGTCAAGGTCCCGGGACACGCACAGGAGGTTCTCGCGGCCGCCGAGCAACTGGCATAGGCTGCCAATCGCCTTCGTCCGCGCCCCGTCGCGCGCAGCGTCCACGGATGCGGGGGATATCACCCCCAACCGCAATGACAAGCCGCCCCCGCAGGGGTATGCTGACCGTGCACCTTCAAGATTCGGCCGCGGTCGCGGACTTGACCGCACCATCGGGGCCGGAATCGACGAACGGCGGGCGATGCGAATCTCGGGAGTGCCACACCCGTCGACGGGACCGGGACGTTCGATTCGCTTGGGCGGCGGCAAGAGATGTTCTCGAGAAGAAGGGCGGAGAAGAGCGCACGGGCCGGAAACGGCGGAAGCAGTGGTGCGCGTGCAGGGCTCTCCATCATCGGAACGGACGTCGTCATCGAAGGACACCTGCTGACCAGCGGCGATATCCAGATCGAGGGCAGCGTCCACGGCGACATCCGTGCAGCGGGTGTGCTGATCGGCCAGAACGGGGCGGTGCATGGAGGGGTGCTTGCCGAGGAGGTGGTCGTGCGCGGCCGCGTCATCGGTCCTATCCGGGGACTCAAGGTCCACATTGCCGGCACGGCCCACGTGGAAGGTGATGTCCTGCATGGCTCGCTCGGGGTCGAGACCGGGGCGTTCGTACAGGGCACCATCCGGCAGTCGGACGATCCCCTGAGCAGCGTTCAACTCATCGAGACAGCACCGTCGACCGATTCCGAACGGTATGACCTGGCGCTGCCGGAGGAGGTCGACGACGACGTCGCCGAGGCGCGCTATGTCGGCCACAGACAGATCCGGCGCCGACCGCTGTTGTTGCGGCGGCGCGCGGCGGAATAGCGATTACCGCCGTACGCCCATCCATCTCGCAATCCCACACAGGCCGACTTGCCGCTGCCACAGCGAGTGCGGAACCCGATCCGAAGCGGTTCACTCACGAGAGCGGGTCATCTGGATTGCGTCGTCGGTGTGGGCCGCCTTGCGATGACGGTCGAGGTGGTCGGGCAGACGAGGCTTCCGCTCAGGAGGCCACTTCCGCGGGCTGTTCCTCGCCATGCACGCGCTGCGCCAGGGCCGCCTCCAGGAAGCGGTCGAGATCGCCATCGAGAACGGCATCGGGATTGCCGACCTCCACGCCGGTGCGCAGGTCCTTGACCATCTGGTACGGCTGCAGGACGTAGGACCGGATCTGGTGTCCCCAGCCGATGTCGGTCTTCTGCGCGGCTTCCTCGCGCGCCTTTTCTTCGCGCTTCTGCAATTCCGCCTCGTAGAGCCTTGCGCGAAGCATCGCCCAGGCGGTGGCCCTGTTCTTGTGCTGGGAGCGTTCGTTCTGGCATTGCACCACGATTCCGGTCGGGATGTGGGTGATCCTCACCGCACTGTCGGTGGTGTTCACATGCTGGCCACCCGCCCCGGACGAACGATAGGTATCGATCCTGACGTCGTTCTCGTTGATCTCGACCTCGATTGTGTCATCCACCACCGGGTAGACCCAGACCGAAGCAAAGGACGTATGGCGCCGCGCGTTCGAATCGAAGGGCGAGATCCGTACCAGACGGTGGACCCCTGACTCCGTCTTCAGCCAGCCGTAGGCGTTGGTACCCTCGATGCGCAGCACGGCCGACTTGTAGCCCGCCTCTTCACCCGGGGTGATGCCGATGACC
>Ga0079224_100012993_pt1 | contig 11575 bp, 10 predicted proteins | sample Stecom2015_FD_80414 | JGI IMG/M metagenome (GOLD analysis project Ga0079224, IMG submission 80414) | Agricultural soil microbial communities from Utah to study Nitrogen management - Steer compost 2015 | ecosystem: Environmental > Terrestrial > Soil > Agricultural land | place: USA: Utah...
AGCGCGGCGCCGGCGCCGCGCGCCGACCGGTCCGGTCGAGCGGAACTTGCCCTTCCGAGCGTGGCGCCCCGGCCGGCGCCTCCGATATCGTGCCGCCCCGGCATGGCGGCTCCCCATCCCTTCTCTCTCTCCGGCCGGGTGGCCCTGGTGACCGGCAGCAGCAAGGGGCTCGGCCGGTCGATGGTCATGGCGCTCGGCCAGGCCGGCGCCAAAGTCTGCATCAACTACTGCAACGGCAAGGAACAGGCCGAGCGGACCTTCGCCGAGTTCCGCGAGCGGGGCTACGAGGGCATCCTCGTGCGCGCCGACGCGACCGACGAGGACGACGTGAAGCACATGGTCGGCGAGATCGAGCGGCGGCTCGGGCCGGTCGACATCGTGGTCCCGAACGCGACCTGCGACCAGCCGCAGCGGCCGATCGAGGAATACGACTGGGCGTTCCACCAGCGCATGCTGGACTTCTTCGTGAAGAGTCCGTTCCTCCTCGCGCGCGCGTGCCTGCCGCACATGAAGGAGCAGCGCTGGGGCCGGATCATCAACATCGGCTCGGAAGTCTTCCGCCGCGGCGTGCCGAACTTCTCCGCCTACGTCGCCGCCAAGGGCGCGCAGGAGGGCTGGACGCGCAGCATGGCGAACGAGCTGGCGCCGTGGAACATCACGGTGAACCTCGTCGCGCCCGGCTGGATCCCGGTCGAGCGGCACGCCAACGACCCGCAGGAGCAGAAGGACGCCTACCTCGCGTTGATCCCGATGCGCCGCTGGGGCGTGCCGGACGACGTCGCCGGCGCGATCGTCTTCCTCGCTTCGGACGCCGCGTCGTTCATCACCGGGCAGAGCTTCGCGATCAACGGCGGGATGACGGTGGGCTGACCGTGCGCGCCCGGTCCCGTTCGCCCGCGCCGCCCGGCCCCGACCCGTCGAGCACGCCCGACCGTCCCGTGCGGCCCGCCGCCGGTTCCCGTCCTCGTGCCATGACCCTCCTCCGTTCGTCCCTCCGCGCCGCGGCGGCCCTGCTCGTGGCCCTGTGCGTCGCCGCGTGCACGCGCGGCGGCTCGGACAAGCCGCGCTTCGCCTACGTCACCAACGGCGTCGATCCGTTCTGGACCATCGCCGAGGTCGGCGCGCGCAAGGCCGGCGTCGACCTCGGCGTCGAGGTGCTGGTCGAGATGCCGTCCGACGGGATCGGCCACCAGAAGCAGATCCTCGAAGACCTGCTGACCCGCGGCGTGGACGGGATCGCGGTCAGCCCGATCGACCATGCCAACCAGACCCCGCTGCTCGACGAGATCGCGCGCCGGGTGCCGCTGATCACGCACGACTCCGACGCGCCGGCGAGCAAGCGCGTCGCGTTCGTCGGCATGGACAACTACGAGGCCGGCCGGATGGCCGGAGACCTCGTGAAGGAGGCGCTGCCCCAGGGCGGCAAGGTGATGCTGTTCGTCGGGCGCCTGGAGCAGGACAACGCGCGCCTGCGCCGTCAGGGGGTGATCGACGCGATCCTCCGCGCGACCCCAAGCGGCACGACCCGCCCGAGGTCGTGCTGGAGGGCAACGGGTACACCATCCTCGGCACGCGCACCGACCAGTTCGACAAGACCACCGCGAAGGCCAACGCGGCCGACGCCCTGACCGCGCACCCCGACCTCGACGCGATGATCGGCCTGTTCGCCTACAACACCCCGGCGAACCTCGAGGCCCTGCGCCAGGCCGGCAAGCTCGGCAAGGTCGCGCTGGTCGGCTTCGACGAGGCGGACGGGACCCTGCAGGGGATCGTCGACGGCGTCGTGTACGGCACCGTGGTGCAGAACCCGTACGACTACGGCTACAAGTCGGTCGTCGTGCTCGACGCGCTCGCCCGGGGCGACCGCTCGGTGGTGCCGCCGTCGGGCGTGGTCGAGGTCCCCGCGCGGCAGATCCGGCGCGCGGATGTCGAGGCGTTCTGGGCCGACCTGAAGCAGAAGCTCGGCAAGCAGTGACGCGGGGGACGACGCGCGCGCACGCCCCGGCCGCGCGGTCGGAGGCCGGGCTGACGGTGCGCGGGATCAGCAAGAGCTTCCCCGGAGTGCGGGCCCTCGATCGCGTCGACCTCGACGTGCGCGCGGGCGAGGTGGTCGCGGTCATCGGCGAGAACGGCGCCGGCAAGAGCACGCTGATGAAGATCCTCGCCGGGGTCCAGGCGGCGGACGCGGGCGAGATGCGCATCGACGGGCGCGCGGTGCGCTTCGCCGGCCCGGCCGACGCGCAGCGCGCGGGGATCGCGCTGATCCACCAGGAACTCAACCTGTGCGACAACCTGTCGGTCGCAGCCAACATCATGCTCGGCCACGAGCCGCGGCGCGGGCCGTTCCTCGCCGAGCGCGCGCTCCTGGACGCGGCGGACCGCGCGCTGCGGCGGGTGGGGCTCGACCTCGACGGCCGGCGGCCGCTCGCCGGGCTGTCGATCGGCCAGTGCCAGCTCATCGAGATCGCCAAGGCGCTGTCGCGCGCGGCGCGGCTCCTGATCATGGACGAGCCGACCTCCAGCCTCACCCAGGCGGAGGCGGAGCGCCTGTTCGCGGTGGTCGGCGACCTGCGCGCGCAGGGGGTGGCGGTCGTCTACATCAGCCACCGCCTGTCGGAGGTGAAGGCGCTCGCCGACCGCGTCGTCGTCCTGCGCGACGGCCGGAACGCCGCGGAGCTGCGCGGCGACGAGATCGAGCACGGGCGCATGGTCGCGGCGATGGTGGGGCGCGACGTCGACCGCTTCTACCAGCGACGCGCGCACGAACCGGGCTACGTCGCGCTCGCCGTCGAGGGGCTGCGCACGAGCGCCTGGCCGCAGCACCCGATCCACCTGAAGGTGCGCGCCGGCGAGATCGTCGGTCTCGCCGGCCTGGTGGGCGCGGGCCGCAGCGAACTGCTCGGCACGATCTTCGGCGTTCACCCGGCGCGCGGTGGCCAGGTGCGCGTGCGCGGTCACGACCTCGTGCTCGGCGATCCGCGCCGCGCGATCGCGGCCGGGCTGGTGCTGGTCCCCGAGAACCGCAAGGAGCAGGGGCTGGTCCTCGACTTCGGCGTGCGCGCCAACGTCTCGCTGCCGAGCATGCACCGGCGCGCGCGCGCCGGGATGTTCGTCGACGACCACGCCGAGCGACGCCTCGCCGAGGATGCGGTCGCGCGGCTCGCGATCAAGGCGCCGCACGTCGACCAGTCGGTCGGCCTGCTGTCCGGCGGCAACCAGCAGAAGGTCGTGCTCGGCAAGTGGCTCGCGGTCGACCCCGCCGTGCTGCTGCTCGACGAGCCGACGCGCGGGATCGACGTCGGCAGCAAGGCCGAGATCTACGCGCTGCTGCACGACCTCGCCGGTCGCGGGCTCGCGATCCTGCTGGCCAGCAGCGAGATGGAGGAAGTGATGGGGGTGTGCGACCGGGTGCTCGTGATGCACGAGGGCCGGATCACCGGCGAGCTGCCGCGCGCGGCGTTCAGCGAGCAGGCGATCCTGCAGCTCGCGGTCGGAGGCGAGCGGAGGCGGGCATGAAGGCGGCCTTCAGCGGCGCGCGGCGGGACCGGCGGTGAAGAAGATCCTCGGCATCGCCGGCCTGCTCGTGTTCGTGTGCGCGGTCACCGCGCTCGCCAACGAGCACTTCTACGACCGTGGCAACGTCGAGAACCTGATCCGGCGCAGCGCCTTGTTCGGCGTGATCAGCATCGGCGCCGCCTTCGCGATCGTCACCGGCGGCATCGACCTGTCGATCGGCTCGGTGGTCTGCCTGAGCGGGTGCCTGCTGCCCTGGCTGCTGGTCGAGCACGGCTGGCCGGTCGCGGCCGCGCTGCCGTTCGTGCTCGGACTCGCGGCGCTGATCGGCGTGGCGCACGGGCTCCTGATCACCCGCCTTTCGCTGCAGCCGTTCGTGGTCACCTTGTGCGGGCTGCTGCTGTACCGCGGCATCGCGCGCGGGATCACCGGCGACCAGACCGTCGGGTTCGGGACCGGCTTCCGCGGCCTGCGCGACCTGGCCGCCGGCCGCATCGCGCTCGGCGACCACCTCGGGCTCCCGGGCGTGCCGATGCCGTGCTTCTTCATCGTCGCGATCGCGATCGCGGCCGGCGTGTTCCTCAACAAGACGGTGTGGGGGCGCCACCTGCGCGCGCTCGGGCGCAACCCGGAGGCGGCGCGCTACGCGGGGATCGCGACCGGCCGGCTGACCGTGCTTGCCTACGTCGTGTGCGCCTTCCTCGCCGGCGTCGGCGGGTGCCTGTGGGTGCTCGACGTGAACTCGGCGCAGCCCTCCGACTTCGGCAACTTCTTCGAGCTGTACGCGATCGCCGGTGCCGTGCTCGGCGGCTGCGCGCTGCGCGGCGGCGAGGTCTCGGTGGTCGGCGTGTTGCTCGGCGCAGCGACGATGCAGGTGCTGCGCAACTCGATCCGGCTCATCGAGGCGATCCCGCAGCAGATCGAGTTCGCGGTGATCGGCGCGGTGATCCTGGGTGGGGTCGTGGTCGACCAGCTCGTCCGGCGCGCCGCGGCGCGGCGGCGCAAGGGGTGAAGCGCGCCGACCTGATGCCCGTTGCAAGCGCCCTGGGAGCTGCAAGCGCGCAGCAGCCGGTGGGAGGACGGTCCGTCCGCGCCCGGGGCGTGGCGGTCAGCTTGCGCCGTGCACGCCACCGACCTGCATTCCTGGAATGGACAGTGGGCGGTACGCACGCAGCCCAGGTCGTCCGGAGGCGGGCGATACGGCGCGCCGAGACGTCTCGGTCCTGGACTGCGACACGCGCCAGCGAGCCTCGTTCGCGCCGGCCGTTGCTCCTTGCGGCGCGGACGCGGGCGCTGCGGAGCGGACCCGTCCATTAGGATTGCGGCGCAGTGTCGTCTCTCCTCGTCCCGCGTACTCCAGCCGGCGTCGCGCCGCGATCCTCACTGTCCGCCGCGGCGGCCGTTCCGCTGCCGGTCCTCGCCCCGCAGACCGCGCCGCAGCGCGACTTCGCCTACACGCTGCCCGGGCAATTCGCCGAGACGACGGTGAGCCAGCTCTGCCAGGCCCTCGGGGTCGGCATCGTGCTCAGCCTGATCCTGGTCTGGCATCACCGGAAGTTCACGTCCGCGATCACGAGCCGCGCCGAACTGCGCGGCGCGATCCCCTTCGTGCTGCTGACCACCGTCCTCGTGATCAGCGTGGTGAAGTCGTCGCTCGCGTTGTCGCTCGGGCTGGTCGGCGCGCTGTCGATCGTCCGCTTCCGGACGCCGCTGAAGGAGCCGGAGGAGCTGGCCTACGTGTTCCTCGCGCTCGCGGTCGGCCTGGGCCTCGGCGCGGGGCAGACGGTCGTCACGATCGTCGCGACCGTGGTGATCCTCACCTTCGTCGCGCTCGCGCGGCTCCGCCGCGACGCGGTCGGCAGCAAGCAGGTGTTCCTGTCGCTCGACGCGAGCAGCGATTCCGGGGCGAGCCTCGGCCGCCTGCACGACGTGATCGGCAGGCACGCGAGGAGCTGCGACCTGCGCCGCTACGATGCGCGCGACCACACGGTCGAGGCGACCTACGCGCTCGACGTGAACAGCGTCGCCGACGTCGAGCGGCTCGCCGCCGAGCTGCGCGGCGCGTTCCCCGGAATCGGCATCACCTTCCTCGACCAGAGCCGTCTGCCGACCGCCTGACATGCGCGTCGACCTGCACAACGCCGAGGGCAAGCGGCGCCGGCGGGCCCGGCTGTTCCTGGTCGGAGCGCCGATTGCCAGCGCGCTCGCCGCCGGTGGCCTGACGTTCTGGGCGTGCGACGGCCGGATCGCGGTGGGGGAGTGGATGCGCCGCCACGGCCACCACGCGGTCGAGCTGCGCACGCCGTGGCTCGCCGCGCTCGCCGACCTGCCCGGATCGTGGTTCCGCGCCGCGCCGGCACCGCAGATCGACCTCGGCATCTCGTTCCGCAACCTGCAGCTGCTGCGCGCGGCGCGCGAGGCGGCGCTGCGCGCCGGCTACCTGAGCAGCGCCTCCAAGCAGTCGGTCCCGGCGACCGTGACGGTCGGCGGCGCGACGACGCGCTGCAAGGTGCGCCTCAAGGGTGACCACCTCGACCACATCCTCGGCCGCAAGGTCTCGATGCGCGTGCAGGCGACCGACGGGCCGGCGATGCTCGGCATGCGCGCGTTCTCGCTGCAGACCCCGCCGAGCAAGGGCTTCCAGCTCGAGGCCCTGTTCCACGAGAGCGTGCGGCACTGCGGCTTGCTCGCACCGCGCTACGAGTTCGCGCGGGTCGCGTGCAACGGCGACGACTTCGGCCTGATGGCGGTCGAGGAGCACGTCGCGCCCGAGCTGTTCGCGGCGCAGGGCCGGCGCGACGGGCCGGTCGTGCGCCTGCAGGAGGAGCCGATGTTCGAGGCGCAGGCCCGCCTGCGCTCCAGCGACCCCGACGAGGTCGTGCTCGACGACTACCGCACCGCGGCGGTGGAGACGATCGGCAGCACCGCGCACCCCGAGCAGGAACCTGCCGCGCTCGCGTTGCTGCGCGCGTTCGTCGCGGGCACGCTCGCACCCGCGCAGGTGTTTGCCGTGGACGAGCTGGCCGGCTACCTCGCGATCTGCGAGCTGTGGGGGGCGTGGCACGCGTTGCGCTGGCACAACCTGCGCTTCCACTTCGATCCGGCCACCGGCCGGCTCGCGCCGATCGGCTTCGACGCCAACCTGAACATGCGCCGTCCGGTCGGCCAGCTCGTGACGCCCGAGGAGCCGATCGTCCTGCGCATGCTCTCCGACCCGGAGGTGTTCGCCGCGTTCCGGCGACGCCTTGCCGCACTGTGCGCCGAAGTGCAGGGAGGCACGCTCCTGCAGCGGATCGCCGAGGTCGACGCGCGCTGCCGCGCGATCCTGCGCGGCGAGTACTGGTTCCTGCAGGCGTTCCCGCTCGACGAGCTCCGCGCGCGTGCCGCCTGGCTGGCGACCCTGCAGGACGGCAGCTTCCGGGCGCGCGCCGCGGACGCCGGCCTGGTGCCGCTCCTGGTCAGCGAGGTCGCGGACGGAGACTTCCGGGTGCGCAACCGGACGCCCTGGGAGGTCGTCGTGCACGGCGCCCGCTGGGTCGACGCCGCCGGGCACGCGGTGCCGGCCGAGCTGCCGGCGGACTGGCGGCCGTTCCGCATGATCCCGCCGCGCCCGGACGAGGGACCGATCCCCGAAGTCGCGCTGCGCCTGCCGCGGCCGAATGCGGCGCTGCAGCTCGTGGTCGAGGCGCGCATCGCGATGGTCAGCGAGAGGCACTGGGCGCGCGCGATGCCGCAGCCGCTGCCGGCGCACGCGCCCGCGCTCCCCGAGACGAGCGCGGGCGAGCTGGTCGCGCGCCATCCCTGGCTGACCGTGGAAGACGACGGGCGCACGCTGCGCGTCGCGCGCGGGCGGCACCGGGTGGAGCGCACCGTGGTCGTTCCGCGCGGCCTGCGCCTGGTGGCGGGCGCGGGAACCGAGCTGGTGTTCGCCGCCGATGCCGCGCTGGTCGTGCAGGGCCCGGCGCTGTTCGAAGGCAGCGAGCATGCCCCCGTGCAGCTCGGCGCGGCGGACGCCGACGGCTGGCTCGGGATCGCGGTGCTCGCGCCGGATGCGGAGTCGTCCTCGCGCTGGCAGCACGTCGTCGTGCGCGACGCGCGCGGCGCGCGCGCCGGCCCCCTCGACTGGCGCGCCGGCGTCATCCTGCACGGCGGCCGCGCGGAGCTGCAGGACGTGCTGCTGTCCGGCTGCGACGCCGGCGCCGCGCTGTGCGCCGAGCGCACCGCGCTCACCGCCGCCGGCCTGCGCGTCGAGCGTGCCGCGGGCGACGGCGTGCGCGCGCTGGCGGTGCGCGGCACCATCGCGGACTGCGCGTGCACCGACGTCGGGGGCGACGCGCTCGCACTGCACGCCGCGCAGGTCGAGGTGCGCGGCGGCGCGCTGCGCCGCGTCGGCCGCGGATTGGTCGCGAGCGGCCGCGGACGGGTCGACGCGGCCGGCCTGCGCGTCGACGGCGCCGCGCTCGCGATCGCGAGCGTCGACGGCGCGGTCCTGCGCCTCGCCGACACCGAGGTCGGCAACGTGCGCGACCTCGCGGCCGGGGCCTGGCGTGCGCGGCCCGACGCCGCGCCGAGCGAGCTGACCGCGATCGGCCTGCGCTCGGTCGACGGCACCCCGCTCGTCGTCCGCGCGCAGCACGGCTGCAGCCTCGTCCTCGACGGCAGTGCAGTGCCGGGCGAGGAGCGCGACGCCGCGTCGTTCTGGTCCGAGGGTCGATGAGCGCACGCGCGGCCAGCGAGCTTTCCGCCGCCGGTGCGGCATCCCTCGCCCCCGAGTCCGGCCCGTCGGCGCCGCGGATCGAGGTCAAGTTCGCCCTGCACGAGGGCGCTCTGGACGCGGTCGAGACGTGGTTGCGCACGAGCCGGCTCGCCTTCCGTCCGGCGTACGCCGTGCGCCGCATCAACAACCTCTACTTCGACACTGTGGAAGCCGGGGCGCTCGCCGACAAGCTCGACGGCATCTCCGCGCGCGCCAAGGTGCGCTACCGCTGGTACGGCGAGAGCCCGGCACCGGCGCCGGGTCAGCTCGAGGTGAAACTGCGGCGCAACGGCGTCGGGTGGAAGGAGACCTTCCCGGTCACCGCGGTACCCGCGTGCGCCGGCCGCGCCGCGTTCGTGCGCGCGCTCCGCGCGATCCTGCCCGCGCGCGCCCGCCTGTGGCTCGACCTCGCACCCGAGCCGATGCTCATCAACCGCTACGTCCGCGCCTACCACGTGAGCGCGGACGGCCGCGTGCGGGCCACCGTCGATCGCGGGCTGGTCGCGTACGACCAGCGCGTCGGCCCCTTCCCGCAGCTCACCGGGCGCGCGCCGCTTCCGCCGGTCGTGGTGCTGGAGCTGAAACTGCCGCAGGCGGCGCGCGCGGCCGCGGTGCGCGAGCTGGCCGACCTCGGGTTCGTCGCCTCGGCGTACTCGAAGTACGAGGTGGCGCTGCGCGCGATCGCCGACCGCTAGCGTGCGACCACGATCCGTCCGCCGTTCGTGGTGACCACGCCGAGCGGGTTGATCCCCGGGTCCCAGCCGATGCCCTGCAGGAAGAGCTGCAGACCGCTGGCCGCGCCGAGGAACGGGGCCTGCAGCGGCAGCGTCCCGCTGCCGCCGGTGAGCGTGAGCGGGATGAGCAGGTCGAGCGGCTGGTAGAGCGAGCAGCCGGTCATCCCCACCGGCGTCAGGTCGATCGGCGGGTGGTCGCGCAGCGCGAGGGCCAGCATCGCCACCGGCACCGCGGTCGGTCCGTTGGCGAGGTGGATCTGGAACGGCTGGCCGGCGCGCGGCTGACCGCTGAACGACAGCGCGAACGGCTGCGCCGCGGGACAGCCCGTGCCGTACACGAAGGTCGCGGGCGCGGCCGGCACGCCGGAGTAGGTGCGCACGCCGCCCGCGTCGGTGCCGCCGAGGTCGAGGCGCGGGATGCCGACCGCGAGGTCGCCGATGCCGTCGCCATCGAGGTCGCCCGCGAACGCGACCGAGCGGCCCAGCTCTTCGATGCTCGTCGTGCCGTAGACCGAGAACATCGGCGCGAACGTGGCGCCCGAGTAGACGTGCACCGCGCCGCCCTTGGGCGCCCCGGTGGCTTCGAGGAACGCGCCGACGATCAGGTCGGGCACGCCGTCGGCATCGAGGTCGCCGGCCGAGAGCGCGAGCCCGAAGTACTGGTACGGCGCGAACCCGTGCAGGCGGAGGAGCAGCGCCCCGGTCCGTCCGGAGAACAGCTTGACCGCGCCGGCGTCGTCGCCGTTGAGCTTGTGCTCGGGCTCGCCCACGAGCAGGTCGGCGTGGCCGTCACCATCGATGTCGCCGCACTTCGCGAAGGGCACACCGAACTCGTGGCCGCCGCCCTCGCCGTGGAGCAGGTGCAGCACGGACCCGTCGCGCCCGGAGTAGACGTAGAGGCTGCCGGACTTGATGAAGCCGACGTCTGCCCAGGGCGCGCCGACCGCGAAGTCGGTCCACCCGTCGGCGTTCACGTCGCCGACCTCGCCGACCCAGGCGCCGAAGTGGTCGCCGGCCACGGCGCCGACCAGATCGAAGAGGATGCTGCCGTCGCGCCCGGAGTAGACGCGCGCGCGGCCCGCATCGATGCCCGGCGTGTCGGCGAGATGGAAGCCGACGATGAAGTCGGCGTGGCCGTCGCGGTCGAGGTCGCCCGCGGCGCCGACCGCGTAGCCGCACTCGTCACCGGGGGCTCCGTCGATCGTGAACAGCACGCGGCCGTCGCGCCCGGAGAACACGCGCGCGCGCCCGGAGTCCGTGCCGCCGTGGTCGGCGTGCGGCGCGCCGACGATGACGTCGGGCACGCCGTCGCCGTCGACGTCGCCGAGTCCGGCAACCGAGCTGCCGAAGTGGTCGTCGGCCTGATCGCCGCGCAGCGTGAGCAGCACCTGTCCGTTGCGCCCGAGGATGCGCGCCGTGCCGGCGTCGGGCGCGAGGTCGTCGGCGAACGGCGCCCCCACGATGAGGTCCGGGTGGCCGTCGCCGTCGATGTCGCCGCACGACGCCGTCGCGAATCCGAGCTGGTCGCCCGGACCGTCGCCCGGGGCGGTGTAGATCACGCGCGGCGTCTGGGCGGAGAGGAGGGGAGCGAGCAGGACGGCGGCGAGGGCCGCCCCGGCCGAGCGGTCGAGAGAGAGCATGGAGGGAATCACTCTTAGCATCCGCCGCCGCGGCGCACAGGAGGCGCGCGGTGCGCCTTGCCGCTCCCGGCGGTGCCATCGGCGTCTCGCTCCGGAGCGATGTTCGGCGGAGCGCACGACATCCTCCCGCTCGACCTGCGCGGGATGCGCCCTATGCTCCGGCGCCCGTCCGCGGTGAGGATGATCTCTGCCCACGACGCCCTGCGCCATCCGATCCCGCTGCCCGGTGCCGGGGACACGGTGCGCCACGAGCGGGGGCGCTTGCAGCTCCTGCTCGAACACCGGCGCGGCGGCTACGTGCTGGTCAGCCACGACGGCGTGACCAGCCGCCGCTACTGGCTCGGTCTGCCGGCGAACGGGACGCTCGAGCTCCGCGTGCGCCCGCCCGACCACCGCGTGCACGTGCAGGTGCAGGACATGCTGTGCCTCGCGCCGGGGGGAAGGCTCCGCGGCTACGTCGCCGTGCCGGTGCAGCACCGCCTCGTGTGGGTGCAGCGCGACGGAAGGTGCCACGCGCTCGTCGACCTTCCCGCCGCGGATCTGCAGACCGTGTGGCTCGGGGAAGGCGAGGCCGGCGGCTACGCGCACCAAACCGCGAGCCCGTTCCTCGCCGACCGGCGCGCCGGAGTCGACCCCGAGCTGCGCTGCCTCGTGCCCGTGCTCCTGCACAACGACAGCGACGGCGTGGTGCGCCCGCCACACCTCGCGATCACCCTGCGCGAGCGCGACCTGCATTCGACGAGCGGGCGGCTCGTCGCCGCGCCGCGGCGCATCGTGTTCCGCGCCGAGGACCGCCAGCATGAGCGCGTGCGCCCGTTCCGCGCCGCGCCCCCGGCCGCGGTGGAGGTCGGTGCATGAAGCGGCTGCTCTCCGTCGCGCTGCTGGTCGGTGCCGGGTGCGACGGCTGGGCACACGACCGGATCGCACGTCTC
>Ga0079224_100012995_pt1 | contig 11574 bp, 11 predicted proteins | sample Stecom2015_FD_80414 | JGI IMG/M metagenome (GOLD analysis project Ga0079224, IMG submission 80414) | Agricultural soil microbial communities from Utah to study Nitrogen management - Steer compost 2015 | ecosystem: Environmental > Terrestrial > Soil > Agricultural land | place: USA: Utah...
ATAACCAGCGTGTGATCGGCATCGCCCGCTTGTGCGATGGCGTGGTCGGCGAGCGATGCCATCTCCCGCCAGCCGAGCATGTCGGCGTAGTCCTGAGGAAGCGCGTTCGTGCTACCGTCTTCCCACGTAAGAACTCCGATGCGTTCGAGGTCATCGCGATATTGCTGTATCTGTTCGGGCGTGTGAATGGGGAAGATCAATTTGATCAGGGGAATGAAAATAATGATCGGGAGAAGCATAATAACGGGACGCAGGTGTCGTCGCCATCCCTGCTTTGTACATGCATCGAGATATACCGCTCCGAAGGCCAGCACAACAGGATACAGCCCTACGGCATAGTAGCCTTTCGCTTTGAACAGTGTGAAAAGTACCAGGGTGATCAAAAAGGAAAATAGTGCGAAGCGATAGGGACGAAAAGGTTCCCAGTACGCGAGGGCAATTAAGCCGGCGACAACAACATACAAGGAGCCGACGAAGAAAAGGAGCTGCTCCTTCAGGAAGCCGATCGCCGTCAGGCGATGAAGTTGCGTGCGCGCCAAAGCTTCCATGTGATAGATCACTGGTAAGTCGTTTCGCAATTGCCAGATTATGTTGGGAAGAATGACAAGCACAGCGACTACAATGGGCAAAACGATTCGGCGGGTAGTGAGAAATTGACGGTGGGGAGTAAGCAGTACGGCCAGTATCAGACCGGTCGCAAGAAAGGCGATGCTATACTTGTTGAGGAAACCGAAGGCCAGTGCCAACGTTGTAGCATACATCCATTTTGATTCGTTCGTTTGAATCAGACGGATTGCCGCAAAGTACACGAAAGTCCACGCCAGGATATCGAACGAATTGGGTTGGTATAGCATGTTCAGGCGGAAGATAGCGGAGAACATGACCGCGATGACGCCAACCAGGCGGGCAAAGAGCTGGCCACCCAGGATCCCGATAGTTTTCCAGACGACGACCAGAGTCAGAGCGCCGTATAAGGCGGGAAAGAGTCGCACCCAGAACTCACCATTACCCAGCCAACGAATGAGCAAGGAAGTCCATGAAGTCAGCGGTGGCACGGACACGAATCCCCAGGCCAAGTGATCGCCCTGATCGAGGTGCAGGAACTCATCGCGGTGCAACTCGTACACAGGATGCACAAGGACATACTGCAGGATTATCTTCACGGCGACGAGGCCCAGAAGAAGCGTAATGGATCGTTTCTGCATGTATGGAATCTATTCTTTCTCGCGCTTAATCGACACCTTTGCTTGCGGCCCCACTTGTATAGGAACCTTTTCGACCTCGAGGTTTGCGGCCTCGATTCCGTACATTTCTTCAGTCGAAAGTCCCATGGACTTGATGAGTCGATATCCTTGAATGACAAGGCGATCAAAGCTTGAAATTACGCTATCCGTTGAAGCCCACGAGTGAAGGATGACAAATTTGAAATCTGCCATCATGCTGTATTTGTGCAGCGAAGGATAAGGACTGATCACGTCGATTTCGCCGGCGTCAGCCATATCGTGAATAATGCGATTAAAGATGAGGTTGACGCGGTGGTCAGTTTTGAAGCCCAGACGGATCGTTACAAAAAAGCATTTCCGTGGAATGATTGTGTCGACGACGTATTTGCTCGTGAAGGGTGCGTCGACAGTTTCCACGTGAACAAACCAATATACGTCGGCGCGTTTTGGCCGTTTGCGGAACATCGAGTAGATGATGTTAGAATCGATGTAGCGCTTGCTGTCAGCGATGGCCAGGTAGACGAGGTTCGTGGCTTCCTTGGGAATACTCTTGTCGGCCTGGAGATCCTGAATCATGCTGACGTAGTGCTTGAGGTCAACAAATTCGGTGTGACGCGTCCGAAGCCTCCTCGCGTGGACATGAATGTACATCATGACAAAGAATAAACCGGCTATGGTAAAGGTGAACCAGCCGCCATGGAGGAATTTGTTCATGTTCGACACGAGGAACGCGCCTTCAATGGCGAAAAACAAGACGGCGAGCAAAAGTGCGCGTACCGTCGACTTGCGGGAGGCCGAGAAGTAGTAGATCAGGAGGATGCTTGTCATCAACATATCGAACGCGATAGCCAGACCATAAGCGCCCTCCATACGGGAAGACTCCCTGAAAACGAAGACAACCAGTATGCAACCCGCCAGCAGCGTCCAGTTGATCGCTGGTACATAGATTTGCCCTTTGACCTGCGTCGGGTAGCGAACCCGTGTTGCCGGCCAGAGTTTTAGCTTCATGGCCTCGTTGACAAGCGTGAACGTGCCTGAAATCAATGCCTGGCTGGCGATGGTGGTAGCCAGCGTGGCCAGACCGACTCCGAAGAAGAGGAAAGCCTCATGCTGAGGCATAATTTCAAAGAAGGGTTGCTTCGTCCCGAGTACTTCACCCTGGTGCTGGAGTAGCCATGCCCCCTGACCAAAGTAACTCATCAGGAGAGTGACTTTTACAAAACTCCACCCGACTCGCACGTTGCGTTTTCCTACATGGCCCAGGTCGGAATACATCGCTTCCGCTCCCGTGGTACACAGAAATACAGCCCCCAGTATCCAGAACCCCCCGGGATAGTTTGAAAGAAGATCAGCTGCATACATCGGATTGATGGCGCGCAGCACATCGGGTTGTTTAACGAGTTGAAGGAAGCCAAGTGCTCCAATGAATGTGAACCATAACACCATTACCGGACCAAACGTGGTGCCGATAACCCCGGAGCCGAACTGCTGAAAAACGAAGATAACTACCAGGATGATAATAACGATGGTGATGATGGTGTCAGTGGTAATGGCTGGATCGATGAGCCGGAGCCCCTCGACTGCCGAAGTCACGCTGATGGCGGGTGTTATAAATCCGTCGGCAATCAGCGTCGCACATCCGATGATTGCTGGGTAGACCATCCACCCGGATTTGTAGCGGCGGACCAGGGCGTACAAGGCAAAAATCCCGCCTTCCCCCTTGTTGTCGGCACTGAGCGCAAGGTATACGTACTTAAATGTGGTTATCAGCGTCAGTGTCCAGAATACACAGGACAGACCTCCCAGCACAAGCGTTTCCGTGATGACATGCGGGCCAATGATAAAGCGGACCGTGTAGATCGGAGACGTTCCGATATCACCGTAGATGATTCCAAAGGCGATCAGCAGACCGGCTGCCGAAAGTTGTTTTGTCTTGTTATTTTGGGTAGACATGTCGCGAGGTGCGGAGCCTGATTGTGGCGTGCAGGCGTAGGGTGTTTACTGACGGTAGAGCTATTTGCCAACCGGTAGCCTGCGGGGAATTGCCTGACCTGTTTATCTGCTTACGTGAGGGCATCGGGTCTTGATTTTTGCGGCGCTGTGCACAGGCAAATTTAGCGGGCTTTACCCATTGTCAAAGAGAATTGTCCGGAATATTGGCCCGGACGACTTCTTTGAGATGTTTGGATAATTCAGTCCCGATCGACGTTGAGCGACCGGAATTTTGTATTTTTGTCCAAAATGAAAACACACCCCATATTGGCTTTGAGGTTGCTGGTTGTCATCGGCTTCAGCAGCTTCTTCCTGTCTTGCGGGAACCGCCAAACCGAAGTGCTTCAGACGCGGATCGATTCTCTTGAGACGGCACTGGAACAGAGTTATCAGACGTCACAAACGCTTGCCGAGGTAGGGATTCTTCTTGACTCCATTGACGAGACCAGACGCCTGCTACGGGTCAATTTAGTGGAAGGAACAGCTTACGACGACTACAGCGGCCGGCTGAAAGAGCTGAATAGCTATGTCGCGCGTACTGAAGAGAAAATAGAAAACCTCGAACGATCGCTCAACAGCTCCAACGCCTGGGCAAAGAGCCTTTCAAAAACGGTAGCTCAACTCAAGGCTGAACTGTCGAACAAAACGAAAGCAATTGCCTTCCTCGAGGAACAGGTGGAGAAATACAGACACGAAAATGAAAACCTGACGATAACCATAAATCTTCAGGACGCCGAAATTGCTGATAAGCAATTGCAGATAGAGTCCAAGAATCAGGAACTCGCCCTTATCGAAGCGCGCGTCCAGGAACTGCTTATCCAGGCAAAGGTGAGCGAGGCCGACGCTTACTTTGCCCGTGCTGAGGCCATCGAACTTGCCGCGCAGAGGACACGGCTGGCGCCACGTAAGCGCAAAGAAACTCTCCAACAGGCACTTGAACTCTACCGCAAAGCGCATTCGCTTGGCAATTCCGCCGCAGCGTCGAAGATCGAAGCGCTTCAGGATAAGTTGTAATTCATTGATTTCCTGAACTTTCGTTTTATGGCCGGCATCCGACTGTTATGATTGTCGATATTCTCCTTACCCTTTTTCTGGTCTTCCTCAATGGCTTTTTTGTGGCGGCGGAGTTTGCCATTGTCAAGGTACGCGGGTCGCAGATCGACATCCGCGCACGCGAAGGACACCCGACAGCGAAATTGTCACAGCATATTATCGTCCACCTCGACGCATACCTCTCTGCAACACAACTTGGTATCACCATTGCCAGTCTGGGTTTGGGCTGGATAGGGGAGGATGTCGTGGCCCAGCTCGTACTTCGTTTGTTTGAGGGACTCAACGTGGAGCTCGCTCCGGAAACAGCTAATCAAGTAGCGCTTCCGATAGCTTTCGCGGTCATCACTGTTCTGCACATCGTCTTCGGAGAGCTGGCTCCAAAATCCATCGCGATACAGCGTCCCGAACCCACGACCCTATGGCTCGCCGTTCCATTGAATGTTTTCTTTTGGGTTTTTAAACCCTTTATCTGGGTGTTGAATGGCTTTGCCAATTGGATTCTTCGTCTCATCGGTATCACGCCCCTCAAGGAAGCTGAGGTTCACTCACCCGAGGAATTGCGGCTCATGGTGGAACAGGGAAAGAAGAGTGGAATGATTGAGGCGGGTAAGTATGAGATAATCCGGAATGCCTTCGATTTTGCCGAGCGAAGTGCACGTCAGGCAATGGTGCCGCGTACCAACGTTTTCGCAGTCGACAAAAGCGACCCGGTAGAAACCATTATCGACCGTATCCTCGAGAATGGCTATTCGCGTGTCCCCGTTTACGAAGAAACCATTGATCATATCGCCGGTATTATCTTTACCAAGGACCTGCTGTTAAAACTAAACGCAGGCAAGCCCTTCGAAATATCATCGATTATTCGTCCGGCGCACTATATATCCTCGAACAAAAAGCTTATCGACATCATGCGCGACTTTCAGAAGCAGCATGTTCAGTTTGCGATCGTAGTCGATGAGTTTGGCGGAACGGAGGGTGTGATCACTATGGAGGATATCCTCGAGGAACTCGTAGGTGAGATCCAGGATGAGTATGATTCCGAAACACCACTCGTCGAACGCCTGGATGATCGTAAGTATCGCATACAGGGATCAGCGCCACTCGTGCAACTTAATGAACAACTTCCCCGTCCCCTTCCTGAGGATGAATCGTATGTTACCCTGGCGGGGATGCTCATAGAGATCGTTGGTCGTATACCCAACGTAGGTGAAAGTATAGAGCACAACGATTACGTATTTACCGTTTTGAAGAGAATCAAAAACCAGATTATCCTGGTAGATGTGTTCGACCGGTATGTTGAGCCGGAGGAGGAAAGATGAGGGGCGAAGCATTTGACAGGGGGCAGGAAAATGTCGGTAAACGGACACGAACTTAAAAAACGTTGCGTATAATTGCGATTCATGCCCCTACGTCTGGACGATATTAAGGCGCCGATTGCGAAAGAAATGCAGGAGTTCGAGCCCCGGTTCCGGGCCTCGATGAAGACGCGCGTTCTGCTGCTTGACAAAATCATGAACTACATTGTCAAGCGAAAAGGAAAGCAGATGCGTCCCATGTTTGTTTTTCTCAGCGCAGGTACTTGCGGAACAATCAACGACTCCACCTTTCGCGGAGCATCACTGATTGAATTACTTCACACCGCCACATTAGTCCATGACGATGTCGTTGACGAGGCAAACTACCGCCGCGGTTTTTTCTCCGTTAACGCGCTCTGGAAAAACAAGATAGCAGTACTCGTCGGCGATTTTCTCCTTGCTCGCGGTCTGATCCTGTCGGTAGAGAATGATGATTTCAAGTTGCTGAAGATTGTCAGTAACGCCGTGAAGGAAATGAGCGAGGGGGAGTTGCTGCAAATGGAGAAGTCGCGGCGTCTGGACATTGACGAGGAGGTCTATTACGAAATCATCCGACAAAAGACTGCTTCGCTCATCGCCTCCTGCTGTGCAGTGGGGGCCTGTTCGTCGGGAGCCAGCGATGATGTCGTTGATAAAATGCGCCAGTTCGGGGAGAAGATCGGAATGGCATTTCAAATTAAAGACGACCTATTTGACTATGGCGACTCGGAGATCGGGAAGCCTGTAGGCATCGACATACGGGAGAAGAAGATGACTTTGCCTTTGATCTATGCGCTGTCACAGGCGGGATGGCTGGAACGCCGGCGTATCATATCCATCGTTCGAAACGATAGCGAAAATCTACGCAAGGTCAAGGAGGTGATCGCCTTTGTCAAAGCTTCCGGCGGAATTGAGTATGCCATCGAAAAAATGAATGCGTTTCATCGGGAAGCGCTGGCAATACTCGAGGCGTTCCCCGACTCACCGTACCGAACGTCGCTGAAGGATCTGGTACAATTCACGATTGATCGCAAGAACTAGCCTTTACCACTGTTCAACCTCAATTCGTTCCCTTCCCGCCTCTAGCACGGCGTAATCCTTTACCAGTTGATATGATTCAGGCGGGAGCACTTCCAGGGCTGAACCGGAATTCTCAGGCGCAAATTTCCCGTCCGACTCCCACCATTGCTGCGCGTGTTCCCGGGCGAGTGTCCGGTCAACTTCGTCGAAAAGATTGATGCAGGAATCTGAAATCATCCAGGGTGTTTCCACACTGCTGTGTTTCTCGAAAATCAAGTTGCGCATGTGGGTTCCGCTCGTTTCGTTTCGGAAGTGAGCGACGGAATACGATAGCGTCTCGGGCTCAGTCATGATCAAGTCCCAATACCGGCGGGACGTAACCACTTGAGCGGTGGTGAGCAGGTAGCCGAAGCCCTTCTCAATCTGCTCCCTTGTAATGGGGCAGCGGGCTTTTAACCGGGGTTTGCTCTTGCCTAGGATCTTTGTCAGGAAGGTCATATTGGATCGTCAGGTAGCTTTGTTTCCAATAGATACTCCCAAATGCAGGAATAGTTGCATTCAAGGCAGAAAAAATCCCGGAAAAATTGCAGGGACTTAGGTGTCAGTCCGTTAAACCAGCCACCTGGCGATCAGAATCAGGTCTTGCCGCTAAAGCTTGCCTGCGCTTCGAAGCTGCTCGATGCGCTCGTGCTGCGTCAGGAACTCTTCCAGCTTCTCGGCCGGGATTTTCTTGCCGATGATCTTCTTCCGGCGATCCAGAACATACAATGTGGGCGTGCTGTTGGCATCGTAGAGATCCTGGTAGGGGCCGACGTAGGTGCGGGGACCATTAACCGTGGTGAACTTCATGTTCATCTCCTTGATGTAGTTGCGCATTTTCGCCATGCTCGTGTCGGCGCTAACGGCGTAAACGCCTACGTCGAACTTTGTGTTGTTGTAGAACTGAACGAGCTTGGGGGTTTCCTTCTTGCAGGAGCCGCAATCCGGATCGAAGAAGTAGAGAACCGTGTATTTGTTCTTGAGGTCATAGAGGGCTCGCGGCTGGAAATTCTGGTCCTGCATGATCAGATCTGCACCGGTTGCAGCAATCAGGCTTTTCCGGAGACGATCGGCGTGGTCTTTTAAATTCTTTTTCATCGATGCGTTGGCCCAGAAGTCCATTTCGCCCGTTTTGAAATATGTGTCGAAGAGATGGACGTAGACCGCGTCCAGTCCCATGATTTCCGGATTCTGGAACTTCAAAACCGAGCACCACACGGCATATTTGTAGGTCTCGGGGTTTTTCTGCGCCTTGTTAATAATTTTCGTCAGGGCCCTCTTCAGGGTGTCGGCCTGCGGTGCGTACAACTTGTCGAGATATTCGTTGAGTTTTTCCTGATAGAGGGGACGAGGAAGGCGGATAAGTGCGTCATCGGCCAGATCAAAATGGTCGAAGTAATGTTCACGATACCAGCGCAGCTGAAACGTAGAGTCGATGCTACCATCGGCAAGTACCGGCGGTTCGGGGATCTGAACAGGCCGGTTGGCGAGAAAGATCCGGGCGGTGAGGGTCTTGGGATGCTCTGCGATGATCTTATCCTGATACGCAATAACCTTATCGTTGACTTTAGTGAAGGCCGCACGCGCCTCCTCCCTGGCACTTTCGCTTGCTGCACTGTCCTGAAGTACTTTGATGAATGGTTCGGCTTCCTTGTGCCGTTCCATATTGAACATCATGTTTTCAAAAAACAGTTTGTTGTCAATGTCGCCCGAGACGCGCATGTTTCTGACGTAATCAGTCGTGTTGGTCGCAAGCGTAAAGTGCTGGGTATCGCTGATCACGAACTCGAATACACGTGTTTTGTTCAACACCAGAAAGTAGACGCCATGGGGGAGTGCTTGCTTGCCATCGAACGCGAACTCACCGTTATGGTTAACGCGGGCCGTATCTTTGACGAATGTGCTTTCGCCGTAATAATAGCCGAGGTAAGCGGTGGTGTCTTTCAGCACGTCAAGCTTCAGGCGTATGTTATATCCGGTCTGGGCAGAGACACCAAAACAGACAAAAGTAAATAGTAGTGTGAGGAGACGGATTTGCATAACAAGAATTTTCTCAAATTTCTAAAAAGTATTCGATCTATTCAACGAACATCAATTAATGGAGTTGAGTGCCGACAGGTAACTACCTGCGTGTGAGGACCGAATCGTGTCTGCCACCAGGTGCTGGAAAGCCCGGTTTTATTAGTTTTGCGTTATGGGAATCGTAATCGAGAATCTGGTCAAGGTGTTCGGTCAGCAGCGCGCGGTGAATGATATTTCGTTCAGCGTAGAAGAAGGCCAGATCGTCGGCTTCCTGGGGCCGAATGGCGCAGGGAAGTCGACGACGCTCAAAATCGCGACGGGCTATCTACCCCCTTCCTCGGGAAGGATAACGGTCGGGGGCTACGACGTTGCGGTCAACCCCATGGATGTCAAGCGAATAACAGGTTATCTTCCCGAACACAATCCCTTGTATCTGGATTTGTATGTCCACGAGTATCTGGCTTTTGCCGGTAGCTTGTACGGGCTGCGCGGCGGGTACCTCCGGAGCAGGGTTGCGGAGATGGTTGAACTTTGCGGCTTGTCGCGTGAACAGAACAAAAAAATAGGCACGCTTTCAAAGGGATACCGCCAAAGGATCGGACTGGCTCAGGCGCTGATCCACGACCCGCAGGTACTCATTCTCGACGAACCGACATCGGGGCTGGATCCAAACCAACTGCTGGAAATCAGGAAGCTTATCCGCGATATCAGCAAAGACAAGACGGTAATTTTTTCGACTCACATCATGCAGGAGGTCGAGGCCTTGTGCGAACGGGTGGTCGTCATCAATCGCGGTTCGATTGTAGCCAATGATCGTCTGGACAACCTAATGCGCGATAAAGGTCACGACGCCGTTATCGTCGAGTTCGACGCGGCGGTTGACGTCGACTCCCTTACAGCGTTGCCAGGCATCACGGCAATCGAATCGCTCGGAGAGGGGCGGTACAGACTCTCGGTTACCCGAGGAGTCGATATCCGTCCAGCCATCTTTCGACACGCGGCTGATCACAACCTCTCGCTGATTGGATTGCGACAGGAAGACAACTCACTGGAACGGATCTTTCATGAGTTGACTCAGGAGCCGGGCGCTACTTCCGGCCAGTAACAATTTGATCAGGAGTGGATGTAATTTTCGAGCTGTTGGATCGTATCCTGCTGATTGGCGATTACCGCCTTGATGACGTCATTGATCGAAATTATCCCCGTAACGGACTTATTGGAGAATACCGGGAGATAGCGAATGTTGTTGTCGGACATCAATTGCATGCAAGCCTCGATGGAAGTCTCGGGATTAATCCTGGGCAAGTCTGTCGACATGATGTCTTTTACCCTCACGTCTGAGGACGCCCGGCCCTTAAGGATAACTTTGCGCGCGTAATCGCGTTCGGTGAGCAATCCGCAATAGGTTTCGCCGTCCATGACGAGCACTGAACCGATGTTCTTGTCCGACATAAGCTGAAGGGCTTCAAACACCTTGGCGTCCGGTTCGATGGAGATCACACGCCGGCCCTTATGTGCCAGGACATCAGCAACTCTTTTCATAGCACTTGCAATTAGTTAGCATTCAGGTTTATTCGAGTAAGATAATGCTTTCGTTTGATAACCGAAAGGATATTTGGCTGAATGCTGCGTTTACATCATAACAAATGGCGTTTTGTGTCCTATGTTTACCTAATATTGCGCCCGACGGCCATCGTTTTGTGGGGTTCCCTTGCCGGAGGAGAAGCCTCCGGGTGCTCTGATTCACTCTCAAAACTTTCAGAGCGTCAAAACCCGTCCGGTCGTAAAACCCTATATTTGCGTTTTCGCGGAAAATGATTCAGGTCTTAGTAAAGGAGTTCAACAGTTTTCTCAATTCGCTGATCGCTTACGTAGTGATTGGCGTTTTTCTGACAGGAATCGGACTGCTGATGTGGGTCTTTCCTGAGACTTCGGTCCTTGAGTACGGATATGCTGACATGGAGACCCTATTCACCCTGGGACCATATGTTTTTATTTTCCTCATCCCAGCCATAACCATGCGCAGCTTTGCCGAGGAGGCTCGCGGCGGTACGCTCGAATTACTGCTGACGAAACCGCTGACGGACTGGGATATTATTCTTGGAAAGTTCTTCGCCTGTTTTCTCCTTGTTGTTCTGGCGGTAGTGCCTACTGTAATTTATTACTTTTCCGTTTACGCCCTCGGGAACCCGGTCGGTAATGTAGATACACCCGGAGTGATGGGCTCCTATGTGGGACTTCTCATGCTGGGGGCGGTGTTTTGTGCCATTGGTATACTGGCTTCGGCATTGACGACAAGCCAGATCGTTTCATTTATTATGGCCGCGTTTTTCTGTTTCCTGCTCTTTGCAGGCCTGGAATCGCTGGCTAACGTTAATGTCTGGTCGGAACAAACTCTTTTTATCCGGGAACTCGGACTCCTTCACCACTACGATGCGTTGAGCAAGGGGGTGATCGATAGCCGGAATCTGATATACTTCGGCAGTGTGATTGCGTTTATGCTGTTGTTGACACGAATCGTATTAGGGGCACGCTCATGGTAAACTGGCAAGACAAAAGAACGGGTGATCTGCTTTTACTGGCCAATGGAATCGTCTTACTGATCCTGGTTAACCTTCTTTCGTCGAAGTTTTTCTTCCAATGGGATCTTACTGACGAGAAACGCTACTCGATTCATCCCTCCACGCGGGAGATGCTGCGAACACTCGACGATGTGGTCTACATTGAGGTTTTTCTGGAGGGTGAACTGAATGCCGACTTCCGGCGCTTTCAAAAAAGCGTGCGAGAGACCCTGGAAATGTTCCGAGTCTATGCCAACAATCGGGTACAGTATTCCTTTACCGATCCTTCATTAGCGATGAAGCAGCAGGCGGAGCCGTAATATATGAGCC
>Ga0079224_100012996_pt1 | contig 11574 bp, 9 predicted proteins | sample Stecom2015_FD_80414 | JGI IMG/M metagenome (GOLD analysis project Ga0079224, IMG submission 80414) | Agricultural soil microbial communities from Utah to study Nitrogen management - Steer compost 2015 | ecosystem: Environmental > Terrestrial > Soil > Agricultural land | place: USA: Utah...
AGAAAAACAACCGTTTGATCCAGGATTCTGGATCAAATGGTTGTGCAGTAACAATTAGTCACAACTACCATAATGAATGAGTGGACTTTCGTACTGGAACGGAATTACATTTCAGCGACTGCTCACCTATTCCGAGGAGAGGATCATGACAATAAAGCAGTGTTGGAAAGAAAATCAACGCTCAAGGAAAGCCATGATAGGCTTTGCAATCCTTACGGCGTTCGGGCTAAGTGCCCACGCGCAGGCACAATCAGGCGCCCTGTCTATTGATACGGGAGCAGTAACCTACGCTGATCACGTAGCCACCATCATCAACGAAAACTGTGTGGTCTGCCACCGCGAAGGCGGTATCGGCCCCATGCAGTTCGAGAACTACGAACAGATCCGTCCGTGGGCTCCGCTTATCCAGTACAAGGTTGAGCGCCGGGAGATGCCTCCCTATGCCTACGACCACGGTATCGGCATCCAGGACCTGCAGGGTGACTGGCGCCTGTCTCAGGAAGAGATTGACACAATCTCTGCCTGGGTAGCCCAGGGTGCTCCCGAAGGTGATTGGGGTGATCGCACTCCGGAAGTGCCAGACATCCCCAGCCTGGATGAATGGAACTTTGCAGCCCAGTTCGGTCAGCCTGATCTGATTCTGGACTCACAGCCCATTGACGTTCCCGCTGTCGGCAACGACATGTGGCACCGTCCTTACGTTATGACGGGCCTGACCACAGACCGATGCATCAAGGCGGTACAGGTCAAGCCGCGTGCTGACGCGAAGACCGTGGTACACCATGCCAACTCCGACGTGGAAATCCCCAACCCGGTGACCGGCGAGTATGAGGATTACGGCCAGCTGACCGAGTACGCCATGGGTAAATGGGGCGAAATCATGCCGGAAGGTGTGTGCCGCACCCTGCCGGCCAATGCGCGCATTCGTTGGGACATCCACCTGTTCCCCGGCGGTGTGGGAGCAACAGCTCCTGGCGCCATGATCGAGGACAACGTGGTTGAGATCGGCCTGTGGCTGCATCCGGAAGGTTACGAAGAGCAGGCCCGCTTCAAGCAGGATCTGCGCCTCTACCCGATCCGTGCAGGCGGCGAGCTGATTGTTCCTCCGCACGGCACAGCGATGACCCAGGGCTTCCACTCTTTTGATCATCCAGTTCGCATCGACAGCTTCCAGCCTCACGGCCACCTGCGTCTGCGTGCTGCATCAATGGAAATCTTCTATCCGGCTACCGGCCGTACAGAGCAGATCAGCCAGATCTCCAACTGGAGCGCCACCTGGCACCACAGCCACCTGTACGATCCTGATGTCGCTCCTCTGCTGCCCACAGGCGCCGTTCTGGTCCTGAAGCAGTGGTACGACAACACCACCAACAACCCCAACAATCCTGATCCGGATCAGTGGGTTGTGGATGGTAGCCGTACAGCTGACGAAATGACACACGCCTGGATCGCCGTAACTCACCTGGATGACGAAGGTTATCAGGAGATTCTGGCCCAGCGTGAAGAAGCCAAGCAGCGCTCAGTCGCTGCGGAGTAATCGACCACTGCGCTAGCCGGCGCAACTGCTCGAAAGAAAGGCCGATGAGAGATCATCGGCCTTTTTTTATTCCACCGCAGGAGGTGTAGAAGGTGTGTTTCAACGGCAGACCTGCGCCGCTCCGGGGTGCCCTCGGATCGGGAAAGAGATCAAAGACCCGGAGAGTCTAAGCCGCAATCATCACAAGAAGGAATTGTCCCCAGGAATCTGTTGACAGGTGTACTGTAGGGCGATCGAGATTTTGGCTGCTTCGGAGTCAGAGCGGGAGGCGGGGCGCAGGTCAGCCGCTGAAGCGACCCACGCCCCGCCTCCCGCTCTGACTCCGAAGCTCCCAAAATCACTTCGGATAGTAACTGAAATACCCGGTAAACATCTCATCCGTGATATCCACCCCCGGGGCCACCGATTCAGTCGGATCCGGATTGAAGGGGTTCGATACAGAGTTGTCAAACGCGCCGGTGACGTGGACTGTGCTGCCAGCGGGAACCTCCACCGGCTCATCCAGGACGTAATGAGGCTGCCAGGCGTAGTTGTACGCGGCCACACTCAACAGTTCCTGCCTGCGGCCATCGGGGAATTCCACGCTGAACTTCATGTTCTTGCCGCGCTCGTTCATGCGTGCCCGTACACCGGTTATCACGACGTCATGGTCGAATTCATGCTCCGCGTGCACCGGGATAGTGGGTGTATTGGGAGGAATGGTGAAGGACGTGGATACCGCCTGTACCATGCGTTCGCTGGCCGGGGGCTCATCGGCAAAATAGAGCCCGATCTTGGTGACGTTGCGGACTTCCGCGCCCATACCCACATACTGGAACTGCATGGACAGTTTGTGGCCCGCGGGAATGAATACGCCGGTGTTCTCGTTGAACTCGGTCACCACGGGTTTCCCAGGAGAATAGCCTTCCAGGAAGCGCCGCGTGGCCAGGTGACTGCCGCGTTCGGCACCCCAGAAGTCTTCTCCCGGTGCCGTCACCATCACCATCAGATGGTGGAGCGTGCCGTTGGCGGTGGGCATGAACTGGATTGCCTTGACCCACTTGCCTTCCTCCAGGCCGAGGTCAACGTCTTCGTAGATGTCTTCCAATACACCGTTGGCCGGAACCAGATGGGTGGGGGTGGAAACGATCAGATCAGGCTCACCCAGCAACCAGGTTTCGTCCTGATCGAATACCAGCTGCTCCAGGGGATCCACCGCCCCATCGCCACGGGGGCCACCGGCATTGATCCAGTGCACGATGGTCTGGATATCCTGCACATCGAGATAGCGCGCGGAGCTGGAATGACCGACCAATGGATCCACCTGCGCTGGCGGCATGCGTTTGTTGAGCAGCACTTCCTTGATCATGGGCGACCATCCCAGCAGGGAGACGTGGCTGTCCATGGGAAACGGTGCAGCGCCCCATTGTCGGTGGCACTGGACGCAATTTTCCACAATCAGCGGCGCCACTTCGGTGCTGTAGTCCGGCACTTTCGCCAGATGCGCGTCGCGTTCGGGAAACTGCAGCTCGCAGCCTGCGCCGGTCCCTTCCGCTGAGACGGTATTACGTACACGGCTGGTCAGCAGGGAAGAGAGCAGGGAGGCCAGCTCCGCACCGGCGTCCCCCCGGTAGTACAAGGAAAGCCGGGAGGGGTTCAGCACCCGCACCTCGCCCACATGATCCATCCCCAGCATCTCGGCGACCAGACGGCCCTCGTCGTGGAGAACGGGCATTCCCGCATCGATGTCGGCCAACACCTGGCGGCTACTCCCTGAGGAGTCGAGCAGGAGGAATTCGATGCCCTGTTCGGCGTATTGGCGTTGCAGAGCTGCATACGCCTCCAGGGCAGCCGGCATGCCCGCGCAATCCTGCGCATAGGACATGATCGCCACCGCCTCGCGGTGCTGGTAGCGACTCAGTTGATGAAACCCGCCGTCCCCATCCAGAAGGGCAAAATCGCCCGTTCTATCGAGGGCTGCAAGGGCCGATGAAGCGCCGACTCCGAGAAGCAGAGTCAGACCGGACTGCAATATCTTCTTCATGGCAACGCCTTGCCTCACATCATCGGGTAGTTGCTGATGTGTTGGTTTTCCACGGACAATCTGGAACGGTTGCGCTCTGAGCTCGTCATGCCTCCCAGCGCCGGACCGCCCTGATTGAATATTCCACCCCGCAGGACGAAGGTGAGGTATTGCATCTCCTCATCCAGGTATTCCTGCTTGTCGGTGAATCTGCTCACCATTTCCTCAATCGCGGCGTTGCGGTTACGGACATCGGGATGAGCAAGCACGTCCCCTATCACCACCTTCAGTGCGGCCAGATTGTCGATGACATAGGCCGCGGCAGGGTGGGAACTGTAAAAGTTCGGCGCGATAACAGGCATTGTCGGAATATCCGTCGGCAGGGAGATCATGCTGCCGTGGGCGCGCGCGATCTTGTCCACGTACAGGTCGGTGACATTGCGGATGCCCGCATCCAGAGCATTCTGGCTGCTGGCAATCATGGCGATTTCCAGCGTGGCCAACTGCAGCCACTGGGACGCCCAAGTCATGCCGCTCATCTGGGGGAAGCCCACGCGGAATGCGTATGCAAAGGGGTGTGCCGACAGCAGCGCGGAGTTTTTTGGCCTGTCGGCAACCGACAGGGCGTCATCGCTCAGATATTGCGCCAGGGCCGCATCCACGGCGCCGTGCTTGTCGTAGACCGCATCGTCAAGATAGATTTCGATCAGGGTCTGGGCAAACAGGCGGCCTCGTTCAAGAATGGCGATGGCAACTTCCGGAATACTGTCGTTGTCTTCCAGAATCTGTGCGATTTCCTCTTCGCTGAACTCTTCCCGCACCAGGGCCTGAATGCCGGGCGTTGCGCGACTCTCAATCAATCGATGAGGGCCCAGCATCGCCAGGTGATCCGCGGAGGTGTGGTAGTGGGAGTAGGCCGATTCGGCGAGCTCTTCGAGCTGGGTGCGCAGCAGTCCCTGGCCAATCCTGGCTTCGGGCATATCCTGGGTCAGGCTGACCTCCTCGAAGACGGTCGCCTGCAGGACCTCGGAAGCATTGAGGTAGTTGGCCAGTTCGGGATATCGCAGCTGCAGATTCCCCGCCTCATCTGCGTGCAGCAGGGCCGGCGCGGCGATACCCATGCATAGAATTCCGATCGATATAGTATTGAATGCCTTTCTTATCATTATTACCCCCGCACAAAACCGTTGAAGCTTTCGGCAGCTGTTTGGCCATATCACCGAAGCATAAAAGCCATTCACAAGGAAGTCCATCCTCGTGAAGAGTAAAGGTTTGGCAATGTGTTACAGAATAAGCGGGCGCGGGAGTAGAGGGAGAGGAGGGAAAGGAGCGGAGGACCAAATCCTCCGCTCCGTCGGCATCAGCTGCCGAAAGGATGGCGCAGAATGATGGTTTCTTCGCGGTCGGGTCCAGTCGAAATCACATCGACCGGTGCCTCGATGGTTTCCTCGATAAAACGGATGTAGGCGCGGGCGTTCTCTGGCAGGTCTTCCAGGCTCCTGGCGCCGAAGGTGGATTCCTTCCAGCCGGGGAGTTCCACATACACGGGTTCCAGATTCTGATAGCTGTCGACGTTCATCAGACAGGACGACGTGTCAGCCGCCACACCTTTATAACCCACGCACACCTTGATTGTTTCCAGGCCATCAAGGACGTCCAGCTTGGTGAGACAGATGCCCGATACACTATTGATGCGTATCGACAGTTTGACCGCTACGGCGTCAAACCAGCCACAGCGGCGGTCGCGACCGGTCGTCGCCCCCTTCTCCTTGCCCACTGCCGCAAGATGCGCGCCGACCTCGTCGAACAGCTCGGTGGGCAGGGGGCCTGAGCCCACGCGCGTGGTATAGGCCTTGGTGATACCCAGAACATAATCCAGGTAGAGAGGGCCGAAGCCGCTGCCGGTGGCGGTACCACCCGCCGTGGTATTGGATGAGGTAACGTAGGGATAGGTGCCGTGGTCAATGTCCAGCAAGGAACCCTGGGCCCCCTCGAACATGATGTTGTCACCCGCCTTGCGATGGCTGTGCAGAATCTCGATGGTGTCCGCGACCATGGGCCGGATCTCGGCCCCCAGGGCAAGACTCTCCTCCAGGGTGCGGGCGTAGTCGATCGGCTCCACCCCATAGTAGTTCTTCAACATGAAGTTGTGGAAATCCAGCACCTCCTTCAACCTCTCGGTGAAGTGCTGTTCACTACTAAGCTCACCGACCCGGATGCCGCGACGCGCCACCTTGTCTTCATAGGCAGGGCCGATGCCCCGGCCTGTGGTGCCGATTTTCCAGTTACCGAGCCGCTGTTCGCGCGCCTGGTCCAGAGCAATGTGGGACGGCAGGATGAGTGGACAGGACGCACTGATCTTCAACTTCGATCGCACGGAAATCTGCCGCTCCTCGAGCCGCCTTATTTCGTTCATCAGGGCTTCCATGCTCAGCACGACACCGTTGCCGATGACACAGGTCACCCCTTCACGCAGGATGCCGGAAGGCAGCAGGTGGAGAACGGTTTTCTCTCCCTTAATAACAAGTGTGTGCCCCGCATTGTGGCCACCCTGAAAGCGGGCAACAACGGCAGCCTGCTCCGTTAGCAGGTCAACAATCTTGCCCTTGCCTTCATCGCCCCACTGCGTTCCCAACACCACTACACTTCTACCCATTGCATTCATCTCTTCTGGAAAACCTGCTTAAAATGTCCGGCACTGCGCAGGGAACCCTTCCCTTATGCCGCCCCTACGCTGTCCCTGCTACAACCCACCCACCTGCCATCCGGTTGCGGTGCGCTGGATCCTGCGATCGCAGCCCAGCACTCTCAGCGCCTCATCCGTGGCGACGTCTTTGTCGAGGTCTACAATCACCCGCTCGCCCGCCTGGCGCAGTTGAGCGATCAATTTTTCGAGCTCGGCATCGTCCGCGCACGGTGCCGAGATGCACTTGCCCCTGCTGAAGTCACGGGAGCTCAGTCTGGCAATGGCCTTCAGATCTGCGTCGAAACCGGAGGCCGGCCGCGCCCGACCGAAAACCTGACCAATACCATCATAGCGGCCGCCCTGCGCCACAGACTGCCCATAACCTGGGGTATATGCCGCGAACACGATGCCTGTGTGATATTCGTAACCGCGCAACTCACACAGATCAAAGCCCAGGGTGACGTCCGGGAGCCGCTGCTTCACTCCGCGCGCAACCTCCTGCAGTTCCTGGAAATTGTGACGCACGGCTTCAGGGGCCGAGCGGAAGGCCTCCTCGGCATCCGCGAGCACCGATTCGTCGCCGCTGAGCCGTGAGAGCCTTTCGAGCATCTGCCGAATAGCCGGATCCTCGACACGGGCGGCGAGCAGGGCATCGGTTTCCGCATATGCCTTGCGCTGGATGGCGCCAAACAGCTCGGCCTCTGTGTCCTGGTCCAGCAAGGCGGCATCAACCAGATTGCGGAACAGGCCGACATGCCCCAGCACGACGTGAATCTCGCCGATACTGGCTACCTCGAGCGTCTCGTGCATCAGGCAGATCAGTTCTATGTCACAGCCGGCGCCTGCATGGCCAAAGAGTTCTGCCCCTATGCGCATCGGCACCCTGGAGGCGAGCAGCCCCCGTGGACGGGTATGCAGTACATGGTCGGCATAGCACAGTCGTACCGGCCCCTGGTAGCGTTCCGCCTGTCGCCCCATGCAATAGGCGTCAATTCTTGCCACCTGGGGGGTGATGTCCGCCCTTACACCCATCATCCGGCCGGTGAGCTGGTCGGTAATCTTGAAGGTCTGCAGATCCAGGTCGTGTGAGGAGCCTACCAGCAGCGAGTCCAGGTACTCCATGAGCGGTGTGATAACCAGATCGTAGCCCCAGGCTGCATACAGGTCGAGCAGCTGGCGACGCAGTGATTCCAGCCTGTGTGCCTCGGCAGGCAAAATCTCTTCCACACCCTCGGGAAGGAGCCAACGGTCGGTGGCAGTCATTGTCAGGTCCTGATCAAGAAAGAAGCCCAGCGACAGGAGTGACTGCCGCTGGGCCGTGATATGAGTGTCTTACTGTTGAATCTCGCTGGCCCGCAGGTATTTGAAGTACTCGCTGTCGGGGTCCATCAGCAGGATGTCGCTCTTGCTGGAGAAACTCTGCTGATAGGAATCGATGCTGCGCGTGAACGCATAGAATTCCTCATTCTGGGTATAGGCGCTGGCGTATGTGGCAGCCGCCTGTGCATCCCCTTCACCGCGAATGCGCTCGGCATCACGATAGGCCTCCACAAGCAGTACAGCCTCCTGGCGGTCCGCGTCTGCCTCGATGCCGATGGCAAGCTCGTTACCGCGGGAGCGCAACTGCTGTGCTTCACGTTGACGCTCGGACGTCATGCGCTCATACACGGAGGAGCGGACGTCTACCGGCAGTTCGATCTGCTTGACACGCACGTCGATGACCTCGATGCCATATTCCTCGGCCGTGGAGAGGTTCAGCTCGCGGGTGAGCTCTTCCATCAACAGATCGCGCTGACCGGAAACCACTTCCTGCAGGTCGCGCTCACCGAACTTGTTCCGCAGCCCGTTGTTGATGCGCTGGGCCAGCAGGTTGTTGGTATAGGTTTCTGAGCCCGTGGTGGCTGTGTAGTACTTCTCGACATCCACGATGCGCCACTTGGCGAAGGAATCCACCACCAGCGCCTTCTGCTCCAGCGTCAGGTAACGCTGGGCATCAGCAGTAACCGTCAGGACCCGGGCATCGAACTTGCGCACCGTGTTGATCCACGGCAACTTGAAGTGCAGGCCGGGAGCAATGTCGGCTTCCTGCACATCACCAAAGCGCAGCAGGATGGCCCGTTCGGTCTCGCGCACCACATAGATGGCATCCGAAGCGACAACCACCACGACGAACAGCAGGAGTCCTGCAAAGATGTTCTTCATTATCTGCCTCCTCGTGAGTTGTTGGTAGCAGCTCTGGCGCGCTCGTTGGCAGCCGCCTGCTCGCGCAGCGCCTGCTCGTTGAGTTCACGTATCTGCTGCGGAGACAGCTGCGGCGGGGTGTTCGACGCGCTGGCGCCACTTTGCTCGATGATGCGGTCCAGCGGGACGTAGAACATGTTGTTGCCGTTCTCCACATCGATCAGCACCTTGCTGCTGTTGTTCATGACCGATTCGATGGCATCAATGTACATGCGCTCACGGGTGACTGCGGGAGCCTTCTCATACTCTTCCAGCAGTTGCAGGAAGCGGGCCGTTTCACCCTCTGCCCGCGCGATGACCTGATCGCGGTAGGCGTTGGCCTGCTCGATGATGCGCTGGGCTTCACCACGGGCCACCGGGATCACACGGTTGGCGTAGGCGAGCGCCTCGTTCTGCACCCTCTGCTCGTCCTCACGGGCCTTGATCACGTCGTCGAAAGCGCTTTGTACCGCATCCGGCGGCTGGGCGTTACGCACCGTCACCTGAGTGATTTCAATGCCGGAGTCGTAGTTATCCATGTAGCGCTGCAGCCTCTCCCTGACTTCTGCAGCAACATCGGCACGCCCCTGGGTCAGCACCAGATCCATGGTGGTGCCGCCAACCACGTGACGAATGGCGGATTCGGCAGCGTGATCCAGACTCATCTCCGGGTCCCTGACCACGACGACGAACTTGACCGGATCACGCACCAGATACTGGACATCGATGGAGACGTTGACGATGTTCTCGTCGGTAGTCAGCATGTCCTTGGAATAGGAGCGGGTGTTCACCCGGGACACGTTGACTTTCTGAACGGTGTCGATAAGCGGCGGGTTCCAGTTGAGACCGGGAGTTTCCACTTCGTCCAGCAGCGAACCGAAACGCATCACCACACCGCGCTCGGATTCGTCCACGGTGTAGAAGCCCATGGCTGCCCAGATCACTACGGCTACCACGACGACGCCGGCCAGCATGCCCGCGGACACACTGCCCGAACCTCCGGCACCCGAGGAGCCACCGCTGTTGCCGGAGCCGGATTTGCCGCCTCCGAACAGGCTGTTAATTTTGCGGGTTACGGACTTGATGACCTCGTCAATATCGGGCGGTCCCTGATCGCCACCCTTGCGGCCCCCAGAGCCCCAAGGGTCGTTGTCATTGCCTTTGTTCCCAGGTTCGTTCCAAGCCATCGGCTTCTCCATACCCATTGAAAATCACGGTTGCTGATTTTAGCGAATTATTGCTGATTAACCCAGCCTTTTACCCAGACGACACGTCTCGTCATCTCCTGCTCAACAAGGGGGCTCAGAGAGTGAGACCGATACTTTCGCCAGTTATGCCTTCGTCCACCAGCAATCGGTTCAGATCATGACGCGGCAGGCGGATATCCAGACAAACATTCCCGCCGGATTCCATATGTTCGCCGCGCACGGCTCCCCGCGCGTACAAGCGGGCCCGCAGTCGACCCTGCATCGGAGAAAGATGGAGACTGCTTTCAATGACATCGTCGCCGAGCAGTTCGCTCATGGCGGAACGCAGCAAATCCAGGCCTGCGCCTGTGCGGGCCGACACCCACACCCGGCTCGGCCGACCCTCATGGTTACGCTCCAGCAGGGGGACACGATCCTCGGAAAGCAGATCGATTTTGTTATAGACCCGCAGGCAGGGCACCTGCTCGGCGCCGATTTCCACCAGCACGTCGGTGACGTGTTCCGTGAGATCCTCGTGATGCTCGTTGGACGCATCAATGACGTGCAGCAGCAGCGCGGCCTGCGTCGTCTCCTCCAGGGTAGCGCGAAAGGCTTCCACCAGCTTGTGTGGCAGATGGCTGATGAAGCCTACGGTATCCGCCAGGATGGCGGCCCCGAAATCGGGCAACTCTATTCTGCGCAAGGTCGAATCGAGGGTCGCGAAGAGCTGGTCTGCCGCGTAGGTATCTGCGCCGGCCAGGGCGTTGAACAGGGAGGATTTGCCGGCGTTGGTATACCCCACCAGCGACACCGTGGGGATGTCGGCGCGCTGGCGGGCACGTCTTCCCTGCTGCCGCTGACTGCGAACCTTTACCAGGCTCTTGTTGATGCTCTTGATGCGCTGGCGAATCATGCGCTGGTCCAGCTCGAGCTGGGTCTCACCGGCGCCGCGCAGACCGATGCCCCCTTTCTGGCGGTCGAGGTGGGTCCAGCCCCGCTTCAACCGGGTGACGGTGTGCTCCAGCTGCGCGAGCTCCACCTGCAGTTTGCCCTCATAGCTGCGGGCCCGCTGGGCGAAGATATCGAGAATCAGACCGGTACGGTCAAGCACCCTGCATTGCAGGGCCTTTTCCAGGTTCCGTTCCTGACTGGGAGATAGGGAGTGATTGAAAAGTACCAGCTCAGCGTTGTGCTGCTGAACTGCGGCCCGGATTTCCTCGAGCTTCCCCGCGCCTACAAAGTGCCCGGCGTCGGGCCGTTTACGGGTACCCTTGATGTATTGAACAGGCTCAGCACCCGCCGATAGCACCAGTTCCTCGAATTCGAGTGGGTCCTCCTGATCCTGCTCCGCTTCCAGAACAATATGCACGAGGACAGCAATTTCACCACCATCAGGTCTTTCGAAGAACAAAAATCAACCTCATTGTCAGGCGACATTCCCGGGTGTGTCTTCCTCAGCTGCCGCATCTGCGCCACCCTGAATCGGAATTTTCACCGAGCGAGCGGGGACCACCGTAGAAATCGCGTGCTTGTAAACCATCTGATTCACTGCATTTTTCAGCAGTATGACAAACTGGTCGAACGACTCGATCTGGCCTTGCAGCTTGATTCCGCTCACCAGATAAATGGATACCGGGATTCGCTCCTTGCGAAGCACATTCAGGAAAGGGTCTTGTAAAGAATGCCCTTTTGACATTTTTTTCTCCTTAAGTAGATAAATGAGCTGGAAAAACCCAGCGTTTGACGTCCATACAGGCGCTATATTGCGATCCGCTCAATCAAATTCAAGAGCTGATCCAGGGTTTCCGGGTTTCCGCTATCGAAGTTGCGTAAAGCCTTCCAGCTACGCATCCAGGTCACCTGCCGTTTTGCCAGCTGTCTGGTGGCAATAATACCCTTTTCCCTCATGGCATCAAAGCTGTATTCACCCGCCAGATACTGC
>Ga0079224_100012997_pt1 | contig 11573 bp, 10 predicted proteins | sample Stecom2015_FD_80414 | JGI IMG/M metagenome (GOLD analysis project Ga0079224, IMG submission 80414) | Agricultural soil microbial communities from Utah to study Nitrogen management - Steer compost 2015 | ecosystem: Environmental > Terrestrial > Soil > Agricultural land | place: USA: Utah...
AGCAGCTCGCCAGAGCGCAGAGGAACGCTGCTGCGTGGCGTCAGCCGCTCACCGCTGGCGAGTTCCAGCTGCAGTTGCCCGGCTGCGTTCTGGCGCACGACCGCCTGCAGCTCGGTTCCCGCCTGCAGTCTGGAGCCGGAGCTCCGCAAGTCGAGCGTGAGCAGCCGCTGCAGTGGATTGATATTCATGATCCAGTCACGCGTCAGTCCGAAGCGTTCCATTGCCTGTAGGGCGGCCGGCTAGCGCCGGGCAAGCTGCTGCAGTTCTCCGAAATCACGCACCCAGGCACCGTCGCGGCGCAATACCTGTGGCAGCCGCTCCAGCGCCGCTCTGGCGCTGGAGCGGTCCGGATAGTCGCCGAGCACGACCACATGCCATGGCTGCCCATTGCGATTGACGGTGAGCAGGGCGGCCCGATGCGTGAGGCCATGCTCACGGAGGTAATTCCGCAGAGGCTCGGCTTCGGTGGCGGCAATCAGCTGGATGGTGTAGCGACTGGGCTGGCGACTGTGCAGCCAGGCGTTGCCGAGCGGTTGATTGCGCTCCACCGTCGGTCTGGTGGCAGGCGGCTGGGGTGTCGGCGGCTGTGCGACAGCTGCGGGCGGCGGCTGCTCGACCGGCTGTGCCGCAGGAGACTGCTCAGCGATGATCGGTGCGGCCGACGGCGCCACCGGCGCGGGTTCGAGGGGGGCTGGCAGGGGGGCGGCGGCAGGCGTGATAGTGCCGGGCTCGACCGAATCGTCTGCGCCTGGATCGGCGATGGCGGCTGCCGGGGCAGCGGCGACTGGCGGCACCTCGATCTCGGCTTGCTGCTCGGTGTAGAACAGGGCGGCGAGCAGCGCGCCGACCAGGATGGCCAGGGCGGCGGTAACCAGCAGGATGGACCGGTGGCGGCGGGATTTGGCGCCGGCAGGAGCTGGCTTGGTGGCGGCACCGAGGCGGCTGTTCAACAGGCGCTGGGCTTCCTGGTCGAGGCGTGCCGGTATGCCCTGAGCCTGATTGTGGATGGCCCGCATTTCGGCGGGAGTCAGCAGGCCCATGCTGAGGATGCCGGCCGCATCGAAACGCTGGGTCAGGTAATCGATGGATTGCTGCTCGGAGAATGGCTGCAGCGTCATGAGGTGCAGCTGGTTCGGCTTCAGCGCTGTGCCGAGGCTGTCGTCGATGGCCATCGAGCCTGCCAGGGCCAGGCCGAACCGCAGGCCTTCGCTGCGCGCCTCGGCCCAGAGCGCGAGCAGCTGGACCAGTGTCTTCTGACCGAGCCGATCCAGGTCGTCCACCAGCAAGACAGGCCGCAGTCCGGCGCGGCTGACGTCGCGCACAATCTCCAGCGGTGGAGAGTCGAGATCGGCTGTCGGCGTCAGCACCGTCAGCAGATCGTGCAGGCTGGTTTCCGGGCGGGCCGTTGCCAGGGCAATCTGCAGGCCGTCTGGCTGTCTCTGCTGCAGCGCCCGCAGGAAGGTGGTCTTGCCCATGCCGGCCGCAGCCCGCACCACGAGCACGCGATCGCTGGCCTGGAGGATGTGGAGAGCGATGTCGAGCTGGGTCTGGCGTCCCAGATCGGTGAACTGGGCAGCGCCGGCCGGTGCATGGTCCTGGGGGGCGGTCGTTGTAAATAGCTCGTTGTCGTCTGGCGCCATGTGGAGCTCACCGATGTGTGGGCAGCTGGGCTATGGTAGCAGGGGCAACCGGCCATTTCCTTGACAGTGCCCGGGACGGACCGTATGATCCGCTCCGTCTTTCGACGGCTGCACCGTCCCCATCGTCTAGAGGCCTAGGACACCGCCCTTTCACGGCGGCGACGGGGGTTCGAATCCCCCTGGGGACGCCATTTTCGAAGCTAGTTTCGGAAACTACCAGAAACCCGCCATCCGGCGGGTTTTTGCGTTTCGGCCGGCTGTGCGTTTTGCGCTACCGGGAGGGAGTCATTAGATGCATTTCTCCGATCTTCTTGAGCAGCTGCGCCAGTCGCCGGCGCAGGAAGTGGCGGCGCCCGCCACCTGGGCGCAGGGGCGGGCGCTGTTCGGCGGCCTGGTCGCCGGGCTGCTGTATCAGGGTGCTCGGGAGCAGGTAGCAGCGGACCGGCTGGTTCGGTCGTTCAGCATCTCCTTCGTCGGTCCGGTGGCGCCGGAGGTGCCGCTGCGGGTGGTCGCGCAAGTGCTGCGCGCGGGGCGGGCGGTGACCCAGGTCCAGGTCCACGGCATGCAGGGCGAGCAGGTGCAGGCCGTGGCGCTGGTGAGCTTCGGTGCCGCGCGGGAGTCGGTGCTGCAGGTGCCGGCGGTGGCTGCGCCCGAGGTGAAGCCGCCAGAGCAGGCTTGGGCGATCCCGTTCATCGAGGGTGTGTCGCCGGCTTTCGGGCGCTATTTCGACTGGCGCTACGCGATAGGTGCGGTACCGTTCAGCGGTGTCCAGGATCGCGAGATGGGCGGCTGGGTGCGATTCCACGATCCGCAGCCGGCAATCACCGAAGCGCACCTGCTCGGGCTGGTCGATGCCTGGCCGCCGGCCGTGCTGCCGATGCTGAGTGAGCGGGCGCCCGCCAGCACGCTGACCTGGACCATCGACTTCATCCATCCGCTGCCGGCGATCGCAAGCGACGACTGGCTGCTCTATCGGGCGGTGGTCGATCATGTGCGGGATGGCTATAACCAGGCCAGCTCGCGGTTGTGGACCCGGTCCGGTCAGCTGATCGCCCTGAGCCGGCAGACGGTGGCAGTATTCGGCTGAACCGCCGGACGGCGCGGGAAGCCTGTCGTCACGCTGCAATCGCGCCAGTCCGGGTGCCGGCCGGTCTCAGGGGGCTGTAGAGGCACCCCTTCTGCCGCCGCTTGACCGTTCGCGGCACGGCGTCTATCGTTGCCGCCGTCCTGCGTTTCCCGCCTTCCGGTTCGGGCCGCCCAGCATCCGTATCGGCTCGAACTAATGAGTACCAAAGTGGTCCACTATCAGGTACAATGTGGACCATTATGATCCGGATTAACCGCGAAACCGACTACGGCGTACTGATCCTCAGCCAGATGGCGGCGGATCCCGAGCGTCGCTACAGCGCCGCCGCTCTGGCGGCGGATCGGGGCCTGCCGCCGCCGGTGGTGAGCAAGATCCTGAAGCATCTGGTCCGTCAGGGGTTGCTGGTGTCCTACCGTGGCGCCAAGGGCGGCTACGGGCTCGCCAGGCCGCCCGAGCAGATCACCATCGCTGACATCGTGTCGGCGATGGAAGGGCCGATCTCGCTGACGCACTGCACCGATGCCGATCCGTCCAGTTGCCAGTATCACGAGGGCTGCGTCGCCAGCAGCAACTGGAACCGCATCAACCGCCTGGTCGAGCAGGCCCTGGAAGCCATCAGCCTGAAGGACATGATTTCGCCGTTGCCGAGCGGCCGGGCCCGCGAAGCGTACGTGCCGCTTACCGCATTGAGCAGATAGGAGCATACAGATGTCTGCCAGCACCAAGACCATCGAGGAATTCACCCGCCGCGGCTACGAGCATGGCTGGGTGACCGACATCGAGCAGAAGATCATCCCGCCCGGCCTCGACGAGGACGTGATCCGGCTGATCTCGGCCAAGAAGCAGGAGCCGGAATGGCTGCTCGAATGGCGGCTCGAGGCCTACCGGCACTGGCTGACCATGACCGAGCCGAACTGGGCGGCGGTGGGCTACCCGCCGATCGACTACCAGGCGATTTCCTACTTCGCGGCGCCGAAGTCCGATAAGGACCGTCCGAAGAGCCTGGACGAGGTCGATCCGAAGCTGCTGGAGACCTACGAGAAGCTCGGTATCCCGCTGCACGAGCGGGCGGCGCTGGCCGGCGTCGCGGTGGATGCGGTGTTCGACTCGGTGTCGGTGGCGACCAGCTACAAGGCCAAGCTGGCCGAAAAGGGCATCATTTTCTGCTCCTTCTCGGAAGCCGTGCGCGAGCATCCGGAACTGGTGCGCAAGTACCTGGGCACCGTGGTGCCGCGCAAGGACAATTTCTTCGCCGCACTCAACTCGGCGGTGTTCTCGGACGGCTCGTTCGTGTACATCCCCAAGGGCGTGCGCTGCCCGATGGAGCTGTCGACCTACTTCCGCATGAACGCGGCCGGCACCGGCCAGTTCGAGCGCACGCTGATCATCGCCGACGAAGGCAGCTACGTCTCCTATCTGGAAGGCTGCACGGCGCCCATGCGGGACGAGAACCAGCTGCACGCGGCGGTGGTGGAGCTGATCGCGCACGATGACGCCGAGATCAAATACTCGACCGTGCAGAACTGGTACCCGGGCGACGAAGAGGGCCGCGGCGGTATCTACAACTTCGTGACCAAGCGCGGCCTATGCGCCGGCAAGCGTTCGAAGATCTCCTGGACCCAGGTCGAGACCGGCTCGGCGATCACCTGGAAGTATCCGAGCTGCATCCTCAGGGGCGACGACTCGGTCGGCGAGTTCTACTCGGTGGCGGTGACCCGCGGTGCGCAGCAGGCGGACACCGGCACCAAGATGATCCACATCGGCAAGAACACCCGCTCGACCATCGTCTCCAAGGGTATCTCCGCCGGTCGCGGCCAGCAGACCTACCGCGGGCTGGTGCGCATCCTGCCGACGGCCGAGGGCGCGCGCAATTACTCGCAGTGCGATTCCATGCTGATGGGCGACCAGTGCGGCGCGCACACGGTGCCGTACATCGATGTGCAGCACCCGTCGGCCCAGATCGAGCACGAGGCGACCACCTCGAAGATCGGCGAGGACCAGATTTTCTACTGCAAGCAGCGCGGCATCAGCGAGGAAGACGCCGTGTCCTTGATCGTCAACGGCTTCTGCAAGGACGTATTCCGCACGCTGCCGATGGAGTTTGCGGTAGAGGCGCAGAAGCTGCTTGAAGTGACGCTGGAAGACAGCGTCGGATAAGGGATGGCGAACATGACGGCACTACTCGAAATCAAGAATCTGCACGCGACGGTCGAAGGCCGCGAGATCCTCAACGGCATCAACCTGACCATCCGCCCCGGCGAGGTGCACGCCATCATGGGGCCGAACGGCTCCGGCAAGAGCACGCTGGCCAAGGTGCTGGCCGGGCACGAGGGCTACGAGGTGACCGAGGGCGAGGTGCTCTACGACGGCAAGAACCTGCTGGAGCTGGAGCCGGAAGACCGGGCGCGCGAGGGCGTGTTCCTCGGCTTCCAGTACCCGGTGGAGATCCCGGGCGTATCCAACACGTATTTCCTCAAGGCCGCGGTGAACGCCATCCGCAAGTATCGCGGCGAGGAAGAGCTGGATGCCATGGAGTTCCTCAAGCTCATCCGCTCGCGCATGAAGCTGGTGCAGATGGATGACAAGCTCCTCAACCGGCCCGTGAACGAAGGTTTCTCCGGCGGCGAGAAGAAGCGCAACGAGATCTTCCAGATGGCGGTGCTGGAACCGCGGCTGGCGGTGCTCGACGAGACCGACTCCGGCCTCGATATCGACGCGCTGCGCATCGTCTCCGACGGCGTCAATGCGCTGCGCTCCGCCGAGCGCGGCTTCCTGCTGATCACCCATTACCAGCGCCTGCTGAATTACATCGTGCCCGATTACGTGCACGTGCTGGTCCGGGGCCGGATCGTCAAGTCGGGCGGCAAGGAGCTGGCCGAGGAGCTGGAGCAGAGCGGCTACGCGCTGTTCAACGAGGCAGCCTGAGGAGGGCGGCATGCAGCAGGCGGTAGCAATACAGAACAGCGTTCACGGCGAGCATTTCCATGCCCGCCGCAAGGAGCGCATGGGCGAGCCGGTGTGGCTGCTGGAGCGGCGCACGGCAGCCATCGAAGCCTTCGAGAAGCAGGGCTTTCCCACCCGCAAGCAGGAAGCCTGGCGCAATCTGGATCTCACTCCGGTCGCCCGCGGTGAATTCCCGCCGGTGAGCCTGGTGGGCGAGGCCGCCGGCCTCGCCGAGACGATCAAGCAGCTGGTTCCCGACGCCTACCGGCTGGTGTTCGTCGACGGCCGTTTCAGCGAGGCCCACTCAGCGCTGGACGATCTGCCGGCCGGGGTGACCCTGCTGCCGATCAGTGCCGCGCTCGCTGGGGACGACAGCGTACCGGCCGCGCACCTGGCCCGCCTGGCTGCAGTCGAGGAGCATCCGTTCGCCGCGCTCAACACGGCGCTGTTCGAGGACGGCGCGCTGCTCCACGTCGGCCGCGGCATCGTATTGGAGCGGCCGGTGGTGGTGGCCTATCTCGCGTCGGCGGAGGCCGCCGGTCGCGCCATCTACCCGCGCACGCTGGTGGTGGCCGAGGAGGGTGCGGAGGTGCGTATCGCCGAGCTGCACCAGGGCGGCGAAGGCGTCTACCTGAACTGTCCGGTGACCGAGATCGTGGCGGCCGCCAATGCCGGCGTACAGCACCATATCGTCCAGGAAAGCGGCCGGCAGGCCTATCATCTCGGCGTAGTGAGTGGCGAGGCGGCCCGCGATGCGCGGCTGTCGGTGCACTCGTTCGCGATCGGCGGCAAGGTGGCGCGTACCGATCTCTACGGCGACCTGGCCGCGACCGGCGCACAGCTGGAGCTGGACGGGCTGTACCTGGTGTCTGACGGGCAGTACATCGACCACCACACCTGGGTGCGCCATCTGGCCGAGCACGGCCAGAGCCGGCAGTTGTTCAAGGGCGTGCTGAACGGCAAGTCGGAAGCGGTGTTCGACGGCCTGGTGCATGTCGCCAAGGGCGCGCAGAAGACCGACGCCCGCCAGGAGAACCGCAACCTGCTGCTCGCCAAGCGGGCACTGGCGCACTCCAACCCACGGCTCGAAATCCACACCGACGACGTCAAGTGCTCGCACGGCTCCACGGTCGGCGAGCTGGACCCGGACGCGCTGTTCTACCTGCGCTCGCGCGGCATTGGCGCCGATGATGCCAAGGGCCTGCTTACCTACGCGTTCATCGGCGAGGTGCTCGAGAACGTCCGCATCGACGCGTTGCGGGAGTACGAGCGGACGCTGGCGAAGCGCTACCTGCCGGGCGAGGCGACGGTCAAGGAGGTGTCATGAATCTGGCAAGCCCGCTCGGCCGCGGCCTGCAGGGAGCGCCGCTGGACGTGGCGCGTATCCGCGAGGATTTTCCGATCCTGGCGCGTGAAGTCCACGGTCGGCCGCTGGTCTACCTCGACAACGCCGCCAGCAGCCAGAAACCGCGCAGCGTGATCGAGGCGATCGCGCACTGCTACCAGCACGAATACGCCAACATCCACCGCGGCGTGCATTTCCTGTCCGGGCACCTGACCACCCGCTATGAAGCGGTGCGCAGGCAGGTGGCGCGATTCCTGAACGCGGCCAGCGACAAGGAGATCGTCTTCACCCGCGGCACCACCGAGGGCATCAATCTGGTGGCCCACAGCTTCGTGCGGCCGCGGCTCAAGGCCGGTGACGAGATCCTGATCACCGGCATGGAGCACCATTCCAACATCGTGCCCTGGCAGCTGCTGTGCGAGGAAACCGGGGCGGTGCTGAAAGTCGTGCCGATTACCGACAGCGGCGAGATCGAGCTGGAGGCGTTCCGGGCGCTGCTCTCCGAGCGCACCCGCATCGTCAGCGTGGTGCATGTCTCTAACGCGCTGGGCACAGTGAACCCGGTGCAGGAGATCATCCGTGATGCCCACGCCCGGGGCGTGCCGGTGCTGCTGGATGGCGCGCAGTCGGTGCCGCATCTTGCGGTCGACGTGCAGGCGCTGGATGCCGATTTCTATGTGTTCTCCGGCCACAAGCTGTACGGTCCGACAGGCATCGGCGTGCTGTACGGCAAGATGGCGCACCTGATGGAGATGCGGCCTTACCAGGGCGGCGGCGACATGATCCGCTCGGTCAGCTTCGAGAAGACCGAGTATGCCGACCCGCCGCAGCGCTTCGAGGCCGGCACGCCGAACATCGTCGGCGTGATCGGACTGGGCGCGGCCATCGAGTACGTGGAGTCGGTCGGCCTGGACAGGATCGCCGCCCACGAGCACGAACTGCTGGTCTATGCTACCGAGCGGCTGGCGGCCATCGACGGGCTGCGCATCGTCGGCACCGCCGCCGACAAGGCCGGTGCGATCTCCTTCACCATGCGCGAGGCCCATCCGCACGATATCGGCACCATCCTCGACCAGGACGGCATTGCCATCCGGGCCGGCCACCACTGCGCCCAGCCGGTGATGCAGCGCTACGGCATCCCGGCCACCGCCCGCGCTTCCTTCGCGATGTACAACACGCGCGAGGAGGTGGACGCGCTGGTCCGCTCACTGGAAAAAGTCGTGCGACTGTTCGGGTGAGTCATGGCCGGTCTGCGCGAGCTTTACCAGGAGACCATCCTGGATCACAACAAGCACCCGCGGAATTTCGGCCGGCTTGATGGCGCGAGCCACCATGCGCACGGCCATAATCCGCTGTGCGGCGACCGGGTGGACGTGTACCTGCAGGTCGAGGACGACCGGGTCGTGGATGTTGCCTTCGAAGGCGACGGTTGTGCCATCTCCACCGCGTCGGCCTCGATCATGACCGACGTCCTCAAGGGCCGCAGCCTCGACGAGGTGCATGCCCTGTTCGCCCGCTTCCACGAGCTGGTGACCACCGACGCCGAACTGCCCGAAGAGCTCGGCAAGCTGGCGGTGCTGGCGGGCGTGCGCGAATTCCCGACCCGCGTCAAATGCGCGACCCTGCCCTGGCACACGCTGGAGGCAGCGCTGCGCAATGAGGCGGACGCGACCACCGAGTAAGCCATGACCGCGACCAAACCCGAGACCGGCACCGCGGCTGAGCAGCCGCAGGTCGATGCGCTGCGCGAGCAGGTGATCGAGGCGCTCAAGACCGTCTACGATCCCGAGATTCCGGTCGATATCTACGAGCTCGGCCTGATCTATCGGATCGATCTCGATGCCGAGGGCAACGTCCGCATCGAGATGACGCTGACCGCGCCCGCCTGCCCGGTTGCCGACGTCATCCCCGATATGGTCAAGAATGCCGTCGAGCAGGTGCCGGAGGTGCGCTACTGCGAGGTCGAGCTGGTCTGGGAGCCGCCCTGGACGCCGGAACGGATGTCGGAAGCAGCCAAGTTGCAGCTCGGCTTCATGTAGAGAGCATCGGCCGCCATGCGCGGGGCGGCCTGCCGCGTGATGTTGCCCAGCGTATCCTAAGCACCACGGCTGCATGGGAATCCGCCGACGCCGCTAACGAAAGAGGCGGCAGGAATCCCGGGCCGTTCGACGAAGGATGAGGATCGCGCGCCCGCGCGCTGCGATCATCGCAAACCGGACTGCCGTCATCGTTCCGCCCAGCCACGCTTTGCTAGAATGGCCGGCATTCGCGTGTACGCGCCCGCCTGGACCGACCATGCTGGATCACCTGTCTCCCTATTGCCGCCGGCTCAATCTGGCCGGTTTCGCTATCTGCCTGCTGCTGCTCGGGGCCGTCTATTACCTGCAGTTCGTCCAGGGGATGGAGCCTTGCCCGTTGTGCATCTTCCAGCGGCTCGCCGTCGCCGGGCTCGGCGCAGTCTTCCTGCTGGCAGCGGTGCACAATCCCCGGGGCACCGCCCGCTATGGCTACGCGGTGGCGGTGGCCGTCGTCGCCGCGGTCGGTGCTGCGATTGCCGGCCGCCACGTTTGGCTGCAGAGCCTGCCGCCGGACCAGGTACCGTCCTGCGGACCTGGCCTGAACTACCTGCTCGATACCTTTCCGCTGTTCGAAGCGATCGCGCTGGTGCTGCGTGGTTCCGGGGAGTGCGCGGAAGTGGAAACGTTGTTTGGGCTGAGTATCCCGCTATGGTCGCTGCTGGCGTTCATTGGGCTCGGCTTGGCGGGTTTCGTCATTAATTTGGCAGGCGCGCCGCGGCGCGCCTGAGCCGTAAGCAACAATTACGATTACTGTCCGATGGCACGATCGACCAAGCGCGCGCGCGCAGGCAGGAGCTGGGGCCGGCGGATACGCTGGGTGCTGCTGCTGGGCGTGCTGTTCCTGCTGCCGGTAGCCGTCCTGTACGGGTTCTGGCTGGATTACCGGGTAACCACCCAGTTCGAGGGCAAGCGCTGGGCGCTGCCGGCACGGGTCTATGCGCGGCCGCTGGAGCTCTACGAAGGGCTGACGCTGCGGCCGGGCAACCTCGAAACCGAACTGAAGGCGCTCAATTACCGTCAGGAATCCGGCGGCCGCCTGCCCGGCACCTACGCCCGCAGCGGCAACCACTTCCGCATCACGACCCGGGCCTTCCAGTTTCCGGACGGCACGGAGCCGAGCCGGACGCTGGAGCTGGAGTTCAGTGGCCGGCAGATAATTCGCCTAGCGGGCGGCGGCGATCTGGCGCGGCTGGATCCGGCGCTGATCGGCAGCATCTATCCGACCCACCGGGAAGACCGCATCCTGGTCAAGCTCGAGGACGTGCCGCCGCTGCTGGTGGATGCGCTGCTGGCTCTCGAAGACCGCGAGTTCTTCCAGCACCGCGGGATCTCGTTCAGCGGCGTCGCGCGGGCGCTGTTCGCCAACCTCAAGGCAGGGAGGGTCGTGCAGGGCGGCAGCACCATTACCCAGCAGCTGGTCAAGAACTTCTATCTCAGCAGCGAGCGCACCCTGATCCGTAAGGTCAATGAAGCGCTGATGGCCCTGCTGCTGGAAGCGCACTATGACAAGCGCGAGATCCTTGAGGCCTATCTCAACGAGGTCTACCTGGGCCAGGATGGCGCCCGCGCCATCCACGGCTTCGGCCTGGCAGCCGAATACTATTTCGGCCGGCCGCTGACCGAACTGCAGCCGCATCAGCTGTCCCTGCTCGCCGCCCTGGTACGGGGCCCGTCGTATTATGATCCGCGCCGGCACCCGCAGCGGGCCCAGGCCCGGCGCGATCTCGCCCTCGACCTCCTGGCCCAGCAGGGCCGGCTCGACCCGGCGACGGCGCAAGCGGCGCGGGCCAGGCCGTTGGGCGTGACGCCGGCCGGCCGTGGCGGCGACAGCCGCTATCCGGGCTTCATGGATCTGGTGAGGCTACACCTGCAGCGCGATTACCGGCCCGAAGACCTTACCAGCGAAGGCTTGCGGATCTTCACCACCCTGGCGCCATCGGTCCAGGATGCCGCTGAACAGGCGCTGGCGCGCCGGCTTCGGCAGTGGCAAGACACCAAGCTCGAGGGCGCCGTGGTGGTGCTGGATGTCGACGACGGCAGCGTGCTGGCCCTGGTCGGCGGCCGCAATCCGCGCTATGCCGGCTTCAACCGGGCGCTGAATGCCCGCCGGCAGATCGGTTCGCTGATCAAGCCGGCGGTCTATCTCGCCGCCCTGGAAAGACCTGGCCAGTATGGGCTCGGCACGCTGCTGCAGGATCAGCCTATTGCGCTCGAAAGCGGCAGCGGCGAAGTGTGGGCGCCGAGCAATTACGACGGCCAGCTGCACGGTGAGGTGCCGCTGTGGGAGGCGCTGGCAAAATCCTACAACCTGCCGGTGGTGCGGCTCGGGCTGGATCTGGGCATGCGGCCGGTGCTCGGCACGCTGGAGCGGCTGGGGCTGCAGGCACCGCGGCCGGCCTATCCCTCGCTGTTCCTGGGAGCGGCCAGCTACACGCCGCTGCAGGTCGCGCAGATGTACCACACGCTGGCCTCGGGAGGCT
>Ga0079224_100012998_pt1 | contig 11573 bp, 16 predicted proteins | sample Stecom2015_FD_80414 | JGI IMG/M metagenome (GOLD analysis project Ga0079224, IMG submission 80414) | Agricultural soil microbial communities from Utah to study Nitrogen management - Steer compost 2015 | ecosystem: Environmental > Terrestrial > Soil > Agricultural land | place: USA: Utah...
AGAATAATCTTCTTACAATAGAGGATCAAGAAGAAGCATTAAAAGATCCATGCTGGTCTTATTTGTTTGCAAAAACAAATATACCAGGATCAAATTTTAAAGCGTTACAAGCTAAAGCTTGCGAAAATCCTTTTTATGCTTATTATTTTGCATTACATATTCCTGGTGCAAATGTAAAGTATTGTCAACAATATGCATGTAAAAATCCTAAAGGGGCTTTTTGTTTTGCAAGAATTTCTGGTGCAAATATAAAATATTGCCAAGAACATGCTTGCAAAGACCCTTATTGGGCCTTGGCTTTTGCGGCACATATTCCTGATGCAGATATAGAATTTTGTTTTAACAAAATCCATAAAAGCCATCCAAATTGGACTTTTAGGTTTATGTGCGAAGTGCAAGGTAATTTCACAAATGATATGCAAATGAAAATGGTTAAAGAATTATATAAATTTGAGTCATTCACATTTCATAATTATAAACTTTATAATAAAGCTTTAAAAAAAATTACTTATAGTAAGGCTATAGAAAAATTATCCAGATTAAAAAATATGAGAAAAGCATGCGGTTAATACGTAATATAAAAAATTATTTCTATGAAAATAGAAAATTAAATTTTTTATAAAAAGTATGGAATTTTTATAGAAACTTATGAGAACAATTTTTTAATTAAAAAATATACATATTCAGGGAGATTTATATTAAATGATAAATATAAATTTGTTGGAATTTATGCACCAGCTATATTTATTAATATGCTTGTGTTACAAGTTAATTAAAAAAAGAAGCAATAACAGCAATTGAAAAGCATTTTAAAATTCAAACTATGCAGAAAGCTTGCGAATAATATTATTTTTTCACTACTCTATCAACAATTTCTATTATTTTTTCAAGAGGTATTTTGGTTCTTGAGCCATCTGGATTTCTTGGAGCGCCACCAATTACATCACCTCCTCCCCAGCCTTTTTCAATTTTATTTAAAGCTGAAAAGATTTTTTTCATTGGAAATCCTTCAATGAATTCTGATTTTCTAGCTACAGTTACAGCAATCGAGTCTTCAAGATGGCGAATTAAAACAATTCTTTCAAAGCCAGCTGCCCAAATAGCTGCCAAACTATGAGGAGAGTTTGATTCAATCAAAGCCCATCCATTTTCATTTCTTAAAACCTTAAATTCATTATTGTATTGCTGTTTTGCAACTTCTATGCTAGCTTCTCCGGCAGTATATAAATCAATTCGATGTAAAATTGCTTCTAAAATAGATTGAAGACCATCATTTGATAGTTTTTCATAATCTCCATTTCTTTTTGAATCTGTTTCAGGTGCGCAAACCCATTCAACAATTTTTTTCATTCCATTAATTTCAAAAGCACCAGCATAACGATCTGATTTTCCAATAGCATCAATAAGCTTTCCAACCAATGGTTCTTTACAACGCTCTGGATTTTTTAAACACCAAATTGCAGCGCACACATCGGCATCCACATCATTTGCATATACTGTATATGGGGATGGGTCCAGTCCTAGCATAACGGCTGTCCAAGCCTGTTCACAGGCTGATAATGTACTAAATCGAGAGCAACCATCATGATGATCAAAAGAATATCTATGATTTTCATCATCAATTAAGGGGCCAGGAACAAACCCATCCAGAGCAATGCTATAATTTGGCAATTCTTTTAAAGAGCAAGTTTTACCACGATCAATTACTATATTCATTTTATAAACCTCATTAATTTATTTAACTCTAGTGCTGTTTTGTATATCACTTATCCTACACTATCTCAAGAGCTTTCTCGACTTATAATTTCTTCTATTAAAATATTTAACATCTTTTATTTTAAGAGTAAAAAATAAAAACACAAAAATTAATCTTACATTAATCTAAACCTATAATATGCACATGTTCTTGACTTTACATACTAAGTAGGATACCCTTTGTAAGGGTACCGTAAGAATTATTATTGGGTCAAAGATAATGTTTTTACAAGAAAAACGATACACTCTGCGCCAAGCATTAAAACAATTAAAAAACACCAAGTCATATAAAAATAATTTTAAAAATACAAGTTGGCACAGTTCTTGCTATGATCAGGTAATATTACAGATCATATATACAGATCAAGAGATATAGATCATTTATGGTAGTTTTTAGAGTTTATTTTGAGTTTATTTCCAGTTGTATTGTAATTTTAAAATTAGTTTTGTGAATATTATTAATTAATAAAATGAGTTCTAATTTATTACCAGACATAGATCAATATTTAGAATCTATTGATAATAATCTTCCAATTTCAGTTTCTAATTTAATAGAGATTATAGAATCAATTTCTGCAAATACAGGCCTTAAAAAAGAAACATCAGAAATAATATTGAGATTATTTTTTCAAGAAATAAGAAATTGTTTACTTAATAAGCAAGTAGTAAGTATAAGAAAACTTGGTTCATTTTTAATATCGAGTCCAGTTATTACAAAAAACTCAAAAAAAATATTTCCAAAATTTAAGGCCAAAAAAAGTTTAATAAGGAATATTAATGAAAAATAATGTACCAATATCAAAAAGATCTTCTAAAACATTAGCAGCTCAAATTGTTGCTTTTAGAGTTTTAGGTCTTAATAAAGAAGATGCTATTTTAGCAATGGAAGAATTACATAAAAGAAAAATTAATGGTGATGATTTTGATTATAATAAATATATTGATGATAAAATAAAAGAAACACCACAACCAAATGCTAATATAAATAATTCAGATCTTTTAAAAAAAGTATTAAAATATGTCAAATAAATCATTAACCAATGAGCTTGCAAAAAGAATATTTGCAAATATAGGAATTATTAAGGATCAAATTGGATTTGCAGGAATTACAAATGATCAATTTTTGATAAAAGAAAAATTAAAATTTAAAGAAGAAGACAATAATTATTCCAGTTATAATATTTGGGCTGCTCAAAATATTATAGATGGAACTGGTATTAAGATTATATTTTCTGATATTTCTGTTAATAATAATATTGATTATATATTAATTATAAATAGTGATGATACATTTATATGTTTAAAATATTCTAATGAATATGGAAATTTTTTAATATTACATAATGATATCTGGGTTGAAATTAATATGATTCATAAATTAAATTTAACAATTGCTTTTGAGTTTATTGCTCAAAATGGATTGGTGTGGCAACCATGTACAGAATATAAAAATTTATATATGACCCTTGTGTCTTCGCTATCTTATGATGAGGATTGAACTTTTCAAGATTCTGCTTTTTTCTCTTGTCAAGTGTTGATTTTTCCTGTACAGTATTTTTCAAATTCTCAAAAAGAAAATAAAGATGGAACTGATAATTTTATCAAAATATAAAATAGAAGCTGTAGAAAATAATTTAACTGAATTTTTATCTGAAGACATTGTTTCTTCTATTGAAGAAAATTCTTCAATTTTAATTACAGACGCTACTTTATTATCAACAATAAAAAAAGAAAAGCCAGAATATAAATACGAGTATATTTTAACAATTAGGAAGAAATAATTATGAATAAAGCTAGAATTATTGCAGAATACGTATCAAAATGTGCAAAAAATGGAATATCTTCCATTGAAGATATTCATAATCAACTTAAGAAAGATATTAAGGAAATTGATGAAAAATTAACATCATTTGATTCTTTAAGAATTGAGAGAGCTAATTTACATAAAGTTCTTGAACATTTTTCTGCAATTTTACAAACAGATAAGATGACATCTAGTTTTGACGATGAATCAGAAGAAATGATTGAAGTTAAAGGAAAAGTCATTGATTTTATAGAAAAAAATGGCTCTGGAACAACTAGAGATATTATAACTTCTGTTGGATATAATCAAGATGCGAAAGTTGTTAGAGTAATTAAAAACTTAGCTGAGCAAGGTGTTATAGAAAGAGATAAAGAAAACAGAATAAATATTGTTCCAGGACCATCTTGGAACAATTACGTTAAAGGATAATATAATGAGATTTATTATTATTTTATTTGCAATTTTATGTTTGAGTGGTAATCCTAGTATTAATTTTAATGATACACAAAAAATGTGTAAAGATTGTAAAACTGCATAATGGAAATTGACATTGCTCCATCTGATATTGTAAAAATTCGTGGAGCTTATTATATTAGCGAAATACGGACATCGTGCTCAAATTCGTAAAGAATTGGATTTGAATTGAAATAAGCTTAGATATTTTGAACATGTTAGAAGAACAGCTATAATTTTAATGGATGAGGTAATTGTTTTGATCCATATTTAATCTGTTCGGCATTACTTCATGATTCAATTGAAGATACAGAGGATTTAGATTCTCTTATCATAGAAAGTTTTTTTTGGAAAAAAAAAGTTGCTCAAATAGTTAGAATATTAACAAATAAACCTAAAGAAGGTTATTATGATCGTCTTGAATTAAATTCATGATGCATTATTGATTAAACTTTGTGATAGGTTAGATAATTTAAGATCTTTACCAAAAGATAATGTTGAATTTTGTTTAAAACAAAAAAAATAAAACAATTCCATTATTATTAAAATCAGAAAGGGTTTTAGATAAAAAATATTCTGATTTGATTAAACTTATTTATTCTGAAATGGAAATTCCATATAATGGAGCAAATAAATGACAAACATTATTGGAAGAAATTATTTAGTAGATAAAATCTATAAACGTCTTGAAGGAACAGTAAAAAAATCAGACATTAGATTTGCAATTAATATTATTATTAATGAAATAAGAAATGAATTAATAAATAAAAGATCAATTTCAATTAAAAATTTTGGTACATTAACTCCTTATTTATTCCAGGCACATAAAGGAATAAATATGTTTACAAAAAAAATTGAAATGTTTCCTAAAACATGGAGTGTAAAGTTTCACGCTCATGTTGGTTTTTTAAAATTACTAGAATTGGCAAAAGAAAAATTCGCAACCTCGCAAAAAGATGTTGACAAAGATATTGGTAAGTGAGAAGATGTAGACATGGTTAAGGGAATCCCCAATAACCTTGACCATTCATTTTAAAAATTAACCCCTATATAGAAAGTAAAAAAAATCATGTCAGAAAGTACAAATAACCGTAGTAAGCCCAAGGGTAAGCGCCCTATGTTTTGGATTGGTTTCAAGGGCTCTGAGTGCGTTATGGTAGAGTCTTCTTCCAAAGAAGCCGCCGAGGCACAGGTAGATAAGTTAGCCTTTGATATCCCGTTTTACAAAGTAAAGGGATTTAATAAGGGAAATCAAAATTCATTAGCTGTAACTCTTAAGGCTAGTGATGTAAGGTATACTGGTAATACGTATACTGGCGTTTTTCAGGGATGGAATTTTATTGCTAATGGTCTAAAGGCTACCAATGTTGATGGGCAGTCATTTGATGATGATGAGCTTATTGTTCCTCAGTTTGAGAGCCCTGTTGACTCTAGTAATAAATCGCCAAAGCCACGTGTTAAGATTAATACTGCTATTCGTGTCTCTGACGCGGAGGATGTAGAATTATCTTCGTAATTGTAAATGAAAACACATGATAAAAAAGCACACTCTTAATTGAGTGTGCTTTTTTATCATAAACATATGCATTATATCAAATATTCGAGAAGATAATATTAATGCTTAAATTGTTAAGCAAAGTGGTTATTAAATATGGAAAAAAAAGAATTACTTGAATTAAAAGAACTTTATACAAATATTAGACAAGACTTAATCAAATCTCTAAACAAAGAGGCTGAAGAACTTGATATTGATGGTGATTCCATTGACGAAATACAAGGATTATCAATAGCTAATTTATCAAGATCTCTTTCTGTTAGAGATTTTGCTAGATTAAAAAAAATTAATAATGCTCTTTTACTTATTGAAAATGGATCGATAGATGAATGTGATGAATGCGGTAATAGCATTGGTTATAAAAGACTTCATGCAATTCCTGGCGTTAGAATATGTATTGCTTGTGCAGAGGAAGCTGAGATGAAGTCTAAAATGTTTGCATAAAGGAAATTATTAATGGCTGTTAATCCCGTATTTTTTGAGAGAACAAAAGATGGTGAGGCATTTTACGATATTCATTCTAAACTTATAAAAGATAGAACAATATTTTTATCTGGTGAAATTGATTTTGAAGATGGAAGTAATATTGCAGCGCTTCTCTTAATGCTTGATGCTGAAGATCATGATAAAAAAATTACTATCTGGATTAATACACCAGGTGGTGATGCTTATGCATTCTTAGCTATTTATGACGCTATGCAGTTTATTAAAGCTCCAGTAGAGACTATATGTATTAATATGGCTCAATCTGCAGGAGCTTTAATATTAGCCTCTGGTAGCAAAGGAAAAAGATTTGCTATGCCAAATTCTAAGATCATGATTCATCAAATTCAAGCTAATATACCTGGTGGAAGTGGTACAGATATAGAAATTGAAGCTGCTAATATAAAAGAAATTAATAACAGCATTATAGAAATTTTAGCAAAACATACTGGTAATACATTTGCAAAAGTTAAAAAAGATTGCAAACATGATAAGTATTTAAATGCAAAACAAGCATTGGCTTATGGCTTAATAGACTATATTTACACATATAGTAAGGATGTGCCACTTTTAAAAAAATAAAAAGGATTAATTGATTTTACAAAAAATTAATTATTTAATAAAGCTAATTTTAAATAAAAATAATTGCTCTGTATGTAAAAAGCCATATTCTTTGAATACATGTGATTTTAATTTATTTAAATCAATTAAAATAAAGCCTACAGTTTTACCTGCCATACAGAATAAAACTGTAGGCTTTTATGTTTATGATTATAAAGGATTATATTCTATAAAAATTTTACAAATTAATGATAAGAAAATTAATATTAAATATTATCCTCATTTAAGAGTAGATTGTTTAATATGTGGAAATTCTAAATATTACCATCTTAGTAACAGTGAAAATTGACGGTGAATAATAATACATTCTAGTATGGTTAAGAAATCTATAGCTAGAAGTGTTCGCCAAGATCCTGTTCAAGAAGCGCTTATTCAGAGAAAAGACAGAGTAAATGCACGTGTAAGCGAAATAATAAAACTTTGGATAGAGGCTAAACGCGCATGGAATGGCAAGCCCGCTCCATATATAGGAATACCTGAACCAGGCTCTATTAGAGAGCCATTGCCTGATGAAGTTAAACAAACAGTATCAAAAATTGTTGATTTAACAAATCAAGCAGCCGGAGAAGTAAATGAAATAGATTCTCATCAAAAGCTCTATTCTCAGAATAGAACAAAAGTAAATATTAATAAAAATACATCTAAAGAACCATTAAATCTTGAAACATTAGCCTCTAATAGATTTACAAGGTTTTTATCACATGTAAAAACACCATTTTCTGATGGTTTAGATAAATGGTTTCATTTAAAACTTTTAAGGTCTTCGGCATCTATAGAAAGACATTTAAAAGATATTGAATCATCTATATTGTCAAAAAAGGAAATGTCTATACCAAATGCATTATATCATGCAAAAGATTTGTATTTTATAATAGAAAACGATTTAATAAAGCCAATTTTATCTAAGAGTAGTTTTTTTTCAACTCATATTAAATCTGATAAACCAGAAGAAGATAAAGATTATAAGAATTTCAAAAATAAATTAATAAATAATTCTAAAAAGAATTTAAAAAATATTGATAAGGAAGATAGCACAAGATCAGAAATTGATTTAAAAAATATAGATTTTAACACTGATGAAGCACAGCAATTAATTGTTGATATTTATTTTGGATTAAGTTCTATAAGAAAAGAATTAGATAGTATGAGGGGCAATTCTGTTGATAGTAAAATAAAAAATACAGAATTTATACGTAGAATTAATTTAATAAATAGTGAATTAGATAATAGAAATCTAAATAATGCTATTAGAATGTATTTTGATTTACGAAAAGATTATGCTAATTATTTAAACGAAAGTGATAATTTTTCTATAGATGAAGAAGATAATATAGAAAAAGAAGCTAGTAATTTTGGTAGGTGGTTAAAACATAAAAATATTAAATATTTAACTCATCCTGATGATAGAAAAAGATCATTAAGATTATCAATTAAAGAAAATATAGATAATTCTAAAAAAATGCTTAATAAATTAATGGATTCTTTAGAAACTCAAAACTTATCAATAATTTCAATGATTTATAATCTTAAGGCATTTTTAAATACACTTCCAGTTATATATAATAATTTATCTAAAATTGCTGAAATTCATAATAGTGAAGCGAGAATGAGTAGGTATGATAGTAGGATGGATGGTGATAAACCTGATGTTGATTTAATATCAATGGTTGATATTAGAGAAGTATTAAAAATATCAAGAAATATTGAAAATTTAATTAATAAACTTAATGAAAATTTAAAGAGTTTTAATGAATAAAGATTTTATTTATATTGATGGTATTAAATTTTCTACAAAGGTAGCTATTACAGAGCTTGAACAATCACGTGGTTTGATGTATAAAGAGTGGCCACCTCCAATCATGATATTCCCGTACAAGAACGCTTCTGTTAAAAAATTTTGGATGAAAAATACACCATCTCCATTAGATATTATTTTTTGCTGTGAAAATAAAGTTGTATCTATATTAAAAGGAGAGCCATTTAGTACTGCTTTGGTTGGTCCAGATAAACCTGTTGATCTTGTAATTGAATTGCCTTTTGGCACTGCTGAAAAAAATGGATTTCATATTGGGTCGATTGTTCGGCCGTGTTACTCTGTGGAAAGTGCAGCAAAATTAATAAAATTTGCTTGCTAAGTGTTGGTAAGTGAGTTACCATACAAGTTGGTATACTATTTTTTTTATTCTGAAACTATGTTCAGTGTGTCAATAATGCCGGCCGAATTTTAACAGTGCCATTAAAAATGGCTTGCAAAAATTGTCAGGATGGGTTATGCTGACGGTATGATTACAGACATTTCAAAGCAGGCAAAATTACTTCTCGACCTTAAAAGCAAGATGAATTATGTCTTGGAAGGGTTAAGAATACGTGGAGAATGTTTAGATGTTGATATTAATAGGCATCTTGCATTTTTTGATGTAAAACTTAACACTGGAACATCTATTAGAAAAATAGAAAATAATGTGAGAGAAATTGCTCTTGGAATTAGAAGTAAAACCATTCCAATTGTAAAGGTATTACCTGATAAGGGATTAGTAAGATTGCAGGTAGCTTTAAAATCAGCTGACACTGTATATTTTGAAGATCTTTATTGTAATAATCTTTTATCAAAAGATATGCTTCTTCCTTTTCTGTTAGGAGAAACAGAAGAGGGAGAAAAACTTATTGTCGATTTTGCAAAAAATCCTCATACTATAATTGCTGGTGGAACAGGATCTGGAAAATCTGTATTATTACACTCTATTATTGGTAATGCTCTTTATTTAAATGCAATTAATGCAAGAAATATCCAGCTTTATTTAGTTGATCCTAAAAATGTTGAATTTATTTCATATGAAAAAGATGTTTTTAAAGCAGATGTAACTTCTGTTATTTATGAATATCAGCAAACGGTTCATCTTCTATCACATCTTGAAAATGTAATGGAAGACCGTTATGCTAAACTGGCTAGTCATGGGTTACGTTCTGTTGAGAGTTGCCCAAGAGCTTTTAGTCAAATTGTAGTTATTATTGACGAGGTAGCAGATCTTATTGTTCAAGATGGTAAGAATGGACCTTTGCAGAGGTCAATTATCCGCTTGGCTCAAAAGGCCAGGGCTGCTGGTATTTATTTAATATTGGCAACACAGAGGCCAAGTGTTGATATTATTACTGGAGTAATAAAGGCAAACTTTCCTGCTCGTATAGCCTGTAAAACAGCTTCAAAAACTGATTCTCAGGTTATTTTGGACTCTCCTGGGGCTGAGAACCTATTAGGAAGAGGAGACGCAATATTAAACAATATGTCTCACGATAAGGTTAGATTTCAGGTAGCATTCAGCGATCCTGAAAGGATAGAAGAAACTTATAAATATTTCTGCTCATTAAAAGCAGCTTAGAAAGCCAAAGCCTTAAAACTGTAGGGCTTAGTAAATAACAAAATGAATATAATATCTCAATTAAGAAAAGAACCAGAAAAAATAAAAGAATCAGATATACAGTGGATAATTCCAGAATTATTAGGGTATTATGCTCCTAAAATGCACGGCATGTATCGGTATGCTTATAGTATTACTGGTAATGATTATGTTGATGTAGCAAAAAAAGCCTTTATTGAAAAGGCGTCGGATACCCTTGAGAAAGGTATCCGACATTTTTATTTTAAATCTCAGCATTGGCGTTCGGGAAGAGATATAGATTCATATCTAATATCTTGTTTAACAAGATTATCTAAAAATATAAGAGAAGATGTATTAAGTTCAAAGAAAACCAGTGTACCCGTATGCCCAGCATGCAAATCATTTAATCAAAGAGAATATTTAGTATATGATGGAAAGATGCTAAGATGTGAGTTTTGTTTAAAAGAACAAGACTCTATTGAAGATAGAATAAAATCTGTTACAGATGATTTAGAAAAAAATAAATTATACTCTGAATTAAGGTTAAGACAAATCTTTGCTATGCATTCAAGGGCTGGGTATAGGTGCCCTGACTGTAATAGATTTATTCCCAAGTCATTTGTTTCAGGAAATATTGTATCTTGTCCATACGATTATAATTGTGAGTGGTTTGGTGATGCAGAAGATCTTGAAAAAATGATTCATACGATGGGAATAACTGGAAAAGAAATTCTTGTTTTAGATGAAAATGTTAAAATTGGTAATGATTCTTCGGAACTTACAATAAAAGATACAATTGCATCCGCTGATATAACTCCACAAGATCATATTGAATTTTTAGAAAAATGCAACAAAGAACTTAACGTTTTAAGAGAAGTGATAGAAACGCAATCTAAGAGGCTTAATTTAGAGCCAGAACATCGTGTAATTAAAAAGAAGTTAATGTATCAGGCTTTTTCTAATATGTTAGATAAAAACCCTCATGATATGATTACATACCTTGTACATCAGCATCATTCGGTAGAATCACCTATTCAAGCAAGAATTTTTCAAGAATTTATATATTTAGTTGAAAACTCATTACCAATTCAAATTATGTATAATGGAAGCCTTGTAGATATATATACGATACAAGACCCCAGACTAGATTTATTTCTTGGTTTGAGTGAATTTAGCGCTAATGTAAGAGCAGACTTGACAATACCAAATAATACTTTAGAGTCTTATATTGGAGGTAGAAAGTCCAAAGATTTTGGACCATGTTTTATAGGGCAATTAGTTGACATTATATCTGTTGAGAATAATCAATCAATATTAGATCTTGTTGATTTTTATACGTTTTCTAAAATAAAAATGCAAGAAGATGTTCCTGTTGGTTTAAAGGTGCATGTTAAACATTTTAGAATTCCATCTCATTATGAGATGAATGGTTTAGTTTACCTTCAACGCATCCGCCGAAAGGTGGTAGACAGTGTTTACTTTAGACTGCATAAAAAACGTAGAAAAATAAAATAAAACAATTAAT
>Ga0079224_100012999_pt1 | contig 11573 bp, 8 predicted proteins | sample Stecom2015_FD_80414 | JGI IMG/M metagenome (GOLD analysis project Ga0079224, IMG submission 80414) | Agricultural soil microbial communities from Utah to study Nitrogen management - Steer compost 2015 | ecosystem: Environmental > Terrestrial > Soil > Agricultural land | place: USA: Utah...
CTGGCCGGCGAAGGTGCTCAGCCGGTCGACCGCAAACAGAAGCTTTTGCATTCGGAAACGGGAATCGGGTTCGAAGCTGGATCGCGTGCGGCCGTGAGAGGCGGTACGTGCTGCGCGACGCGGCGACATGCCGCCCCCCGCATCACCGTAAATCGCGTATGCGCACGTTCCGGAGACGGATGCGCGGCGGGAAGCCGCGATCTTCCGCCGTAGATCGACGAGGGCCGGTCATGCGCGGCGTCTGCGCCGCGCATGACCGGCACCGATGCAAGCACCTTAGCTGCCTTTCTTGCCGCCGAAGAAGTGTTGTTGCGCGATACGGAAATCCACCAATGTGTCGCTCTGCCACTTGGTGGTGCGCTGCGCAAACTCGCGCATCGAGGCGTTGACCTTCTTGAACATCGGGTTCTCCGCCTCCTTCTTCTTCACCACCTCGTCCCACACCTTGAGCTGCTGCTGCAGGATAGACGTCGGCGTGGCGTAGAACTTGACGCCCTGCTTCTGCATTTCGATGTAGTCCTGGGAATAGCGATCGATCGCTTTCCAGGACATGTCGGCCGAGGCGGCTTCCACCGCGTTGGCGATCAGCGCCTTCATGTTCTGCGGCAGCGAGTCGTACTTCGCCTTGTTGAACAGAACTTCGAACTGCTCGGAGCACTGATGGAAGCTGCGCAGCATGCAAACCTTCGACACGTCGGGGAAGCCCAGCACCTTGTCCGAACTGGCGTTGTTGAACTCCGCCGCATCGAGCAGGCCGCGGTCCATGGCCGGCACGATTTCGCCGCCGGGCATCGCGTTCACGGCGAGCCCCATGCCGCTGAAGATGTCGATCGACAGGCCCACGGTGCGGAACTTGAGGCCGCGCATGTCGTCGACCTTGGTCACCGGCTTCTTGAACCAGCCGAGCGGCTGGGTGGGCATCGGGCCGTACATGAAGGAGACGACGTTGAGGTTGAGGCTCTTGTAGATCTCTTCCAGCAGTTGCTGGCCGCCGCCGTACTTGTGCCACGCAAGCACCATGTTCGGGTCCATGCCCCAGGCCGGGCCGGAGCCCCACAGCGCCATGGCGGAGTTCTTGCCGTACCAGTACGCGACCACGCCGTGGCCGCCGTCCAGGGTCCCCTTGCTGACCGCATCGATCAGGTCGAAAGCCTTGACCACCGCTCCGGCCGGCAGCACTTCGATCTTCAGATCGCCGCCGGACATGTCGTTCACCTTGGTGGCGAAGTCCACGGCGTATTCGTGGAAGATGTCCTTCGTCGGCCAGGTGCTCTGCCAGCGCATGGAAACGGGTCCTTGCGCCTTCACCACCGCGGGGAATCCGAGCGTCGCGGCACCTGCACCCGCCGCAGCGGCGCCGGTGAGGAACTTGCGACGGGATACGACGGCCGGCTTCTTCTCCTCTTTCATACCCTTCTCCTCTGTCTTGCGATCGAAATGCGCACATGGGAGCGGCCGCTCGCCACGGCGTCCTGGTATGCAGCGGCGATTTATGCCGCCATCCATTTTTGTCACCGCATTGTAGTACCAAGATGTACCGTAGATGGGAGGATGTTACAGACGCGAAATCTGTCACATTTTGTCCACATCGGATCCCGGCCCCCGCCGCCCCGGCCGCTGGCGGTAGCGCCGGTGGGTGCTCGTCCGCCAGACCAGCAGCACCGCGCTGTAGACCAGCGCCGCGCTGGCGGTCGCCACGACCAGCAGCCCGGTCGCCAAAGGCACGCCCGCCGCGTAGACGGCCGACCACCACAGTTGCAGCTTGGCCTGAAAGCCGCTCGCTTCCTGATCCAGGATCGCCGTCCAGCTCTCGTCGAAAGGCACGTCCAGGATCGCCGCGCCGATGCGATAGGCGAGCAGATAAATCGGTACGAAGGTGACCGGGTTGCTGACGAAAGTGCCGGCCAGCGCCGAGGGCAGATTGCAGCGTAAAAGAATGGCCCACAGCGCCGCCACGGGCATCTGCATGGTGGGCAGCAGCAGGCCGAAGAACACGCCGCCGGCAAGCCCGGCCGCAATGGCGCGCCGGTTGACGTACCACAGTTGCGGGGCGGTGATGCGCGGTCCCAGTCGTGCGAGGAAACGATGCCGCGCTGCCCATTCGGGATCGGGCAGCACGCGCCGGAAAAAATGTTTGGCCATGAGCGATCAGAAAGCGCCGGCAGTCGCGCGGCGCCGCCAAGCGCCTACGCCGCCTGCATGAGATGCACGCTGAAGAGCCCGTCCGCGTCCGTCCAGACGGCGAGCGGATCAAACCCCGCCGCGCGCCCCAGATCCTGGAATTCGGCCAAGCCGTACTTGCAGGAGATCTCAGTATGAATGCTTTCGCCGGCGCGGAAAGAAAATTCGCGCCCGGCGATGCGGACCGTCTGCGCGATCCGGCTGTCCAGATGCATTTCGATGCGGCTCTGCTCCGCGTTATAGAACGCGCGGTGACGAAAGCGTTCAATCCGGAAATCCGCGCCCAGTTCGCGGTTCATGCGTTCGAGCAGATTGAGATTGAAGCGCGCGGTGACGCCCTGCGCATCGTTATAGGCCGCCTCCAGGATGGCGCGATCCTTTTTCAGATCCACGCCGATCAACAGACGCCCGCCCGGACCGAGCAGCGCGGCGACGCGCTGCAGGAATGCCCGCGCTTCGGCCCGCGTGAAGTTGCCGATGGTCGAGCCGGGGAAATAGACCACGCGCGGACGGTCGTCCGCGAGGATGGGCGCACGCAACTGCAACGGCGCGTTGAAATCCGCGCACACGGCATGAATGAGCAGATGGGGGTACGCCGCGCGCAAGCGCGAGCAGGCTTCGCGCAGTGCCGACTCGCTGATGTCGATGGGCACATAACGCGAAGGCCGCGCCGCATCGATCAGCCGTTGCGTCTTGGTGCTGGCGCCGGAACCGAATTCGATCAATTGGATGGCCGCACCCAGCCGGGTGGCCATGTCGCCCGCATGCGCGTCCATCAGCGCCGTTTCCGCACGCGTGGGGTAGTACTCGGGCAGCGCGCAGATGGCCTCGAACAGGTGCGAGCCGTCCGCGTCGTAGAAGTATTTCGGTGGAATGCGCTTTTGCAGCTGCGCCAGGCCGGCGAGGACGTCGTCCAGAAAACCGGTCTGCGGCCCGCGCAGATCGTGGAGGCACAGCGGGTCCGGTCTGCGCGCGTCGCCTGCCGGAGCCGTGCCCGCCATCCTATCGGGCGGCCGCCTTGATCTGCGTGCGCACGCGATTGGAGGACTTGTTGCGCTTGGCTTTCACCTTGACCGCCTTCGACCTCACGATCTGCTGGCTCTTGAGCGTGAAATCCGGGTCCAGCCAGGCGCGGATGCGCTTGGCGTCGGCCACGCGGGTGTATTTGCCGAAGGAGTCGAGCAGCACGATGATGACCGACCGCGCATTGAATTTCGCCTGCATCACCAGGCAGCGCCCGGCTTCGCTGATGAAGCCGGTCTTGGATAGGCCGATGTCCCACTGACCGGCGCGCACCAGCGCGTTGGTGTTGACGAACTGCGCCGGCCGGCCTTTGATCCTGACCGTGTGCCGCGGCATGGTGGAGTACTCGCGAATGAGCGGGACGCCGTGCGCGGCGCGCACCAGCTTGGCCAGATCCTCCGCGCTCGAGACGTTGGCGCTCGACAGCCCGGTCGGCTCGACGAAGCGCGTATGCAGCATGCCGATTTCACTCGCCTTGGCGTTCATGGCGTTGACGAAGGCGGAGACGCCGCCCGGATAGGAGCGGCCGAGCGCGGAAGCAGCGCGATTCTCGGACGACATCAGCGCAAGCTTCAGCAGCTCGTCGCGGGTGAACACGCTGCCCACACGCAGACGCGAGCCCGTGCCCTTGAGCGTGTCGATGTCGTCGTTGGTGATGCGGACTTTCTCGTCGAGGTCCAGGCCGGCCTCAAGCGTGACCAGGGCGGTCATCAGCTTGGTCAGCGAGGCGATGGGCACCACGTCTCCGCTGTTCTGGCTGAGCAGTACTTCGCCGGTTTCCTGGTCCATGACCAGCACCGCCGCCGAGCGGATCTGGGGTTCCGACGGCGCACTAGCGGCATAGGCCCCGCTCAGCAGCGTAAAAGCAAAAACGACGGCCACCGCCGTCTGCGCCCAGACTGACTTCATTCCCTCACCCCGTCCTGACCTCTACTTCCGATCTGTCGGAAGCCCCACACAGTGTACCGACCGTGTCGCGGCGCGATCAACGAAAATAACGACTTGGAGGAAGTACTTAAAAAAGCAAATGAGCAGGATTTCCGCTTCTGCTCACTTCTGGCCGGGCGTCCAGGTCAGGTTTCCGCGCCGCCCGCCGCTGCACCCGCAAGCTCGTCCGCCTCCCGCTCCTGCTGCTGCAGCGCCCACATCTGCGCATACGGTCCACCCTGGTTTAGCAAGAAACGATGCCCACCCCGTTCGACGATGCGGCCGCGATCAAGCACGATGATCTCGTCGGCATCCATGATGGTCGAAAGCCGGTGCGCGATGACCAGCGTCGTGTGTCCGCGCGCCAGTCGGTTCAGTTCGTCCTGGATCGCCTGCTCGGATTTGGAGTCCAGCGCCGAGGTCGCCTCGTCGAAAATCAGGATGCGCGGCCGCTTCAACAGCGCCCGCGCGATCGCAACCCGTTGTTTTTCCCCGCCTGACAGCTTCAGGCCGCGTTCCCCGACGCGGGTCTCGTAGCCGTCCGGCAGCGCCGCGATGAAGTCGTGGATGTGCGCCGCCTGCGCCGCCTCGATCACTTCCGCGTCGCTGGCTTCGGGCCGGCCGTAGCGGATGTTGTAGCCGATGGTGTCGTTGAACAGCACCGTGTCCTGCGGGACGATGCCGATCGCGCCGCGCAAATCGCTCTGTTTCAGGTCCCGAACGTCGATGCCGTTTACAGTGATGCGCCCCGCCGTGACGTCGTAAAAACGATAAAGCAGACGGCCGAGCGTGCTCTTGCCCGAGCCCGAATGTCCCACTACGGCGACCTTGCTGCCCGCCGGTATGTCGAAATCGACCTCGTACAGGATCTGCCGCTTCGGCTCATAGCTGAAGTTGACGCGCTCGAAGCGCACCGACAAAGCCCCCGCCGGTAGCGGCTTCGCGTCGGGTCGGTCCTCCACTTCGCGATGCTCGTCGAGCAGGCCGAACATGCGATCCATGTCCACCGTCGCCTGCTTGATTTCGCGATACACCATGCCGAGGAAGTTGAGCGGAATGTAGAGCTGGATCAGCAGGCCGTTGATCAGCACCAGATCGCCCAGTGTCAGTTTTTCTTGCACCACGCCGTCGGCGGCGAGGATCATCAGCAGGGTCAGCGCGATGGCAATGATGAAACTCTGGCCGATGTTGAGCAGGCCGAGCGAGGCTTCGTTTTTCACCGCCGCCGCTTCGTAGCCCTGCAGATTGCGGTCGTAACGGCGCGCCTCGAACTCCTCGTTGTTGAAATACTTCACCGTCTCGTAGTTGATGAGACTGTCGACGGCGCGCGTATTGGCCTGCGAATCGAGTTCGTTCGCGCGACGGCGGATGGCGATGCGCCACTCCGTCACCAGCACGGTGAACACCATATAAAGCCCGACGGCGATGAACGTGATTGCGGCGAAACGCCAGTCGAACTGCGCCAGCAGCACGGCGGCGACGAGTCCGAACTCCAGGATCACCGGAATGATCGAGAACAGCAGATAGGACAGCAGCGTGGAAATGCCCTTGGTGCCGCGCTCGATATCGCGCGACACGCCGCCGGTCTGGCGCTCCAGGTGAAAACGCAGGCTCAGACTGTGCAGATGACGGAATACGTCCAGGCCGACCCTGCGGATCGCGCGCTGCGTCACCCGGATGAACACCAGATCGCGCAACTCGGCGAACAGCGTGGTCGAGAAACGCAATGCGCCGTACGCCACGAGCAACGCGAGCGGCATCACCAGCACCGCCGTATCGCTGTCGAGCGCATTGACAATTTCCTTCAACAGCAGCGGCACGCCGACGTTGGCGAGTTTGGCGGCGGTCAGAAAGATCAGCGCCAGCGCGACCCGGCCGCGGTATTCACGTAGATAAGGCCAGAGCAGACGGATGACGCGCCATTCGTTGCGCGGCGGCGCGGGCGGCGATGCGACGGCGTCGGTCGCCGGCAGGGAAGCATGGGGATTCAAAGCGGAAGCCGAAGGCAGCAGACCCGGCACTATGTTGAGGCGAAACGCGCAAAAGCAAGGGCCTGTAAATCTCAAAAGCTTGAAACACAGAGAACCACGGAGAACACGGAGAAAGCTTGCAATCGAGGCTCTCCGTGTGTGCTCTGTGGTTCAAGATTTGGAGGGCATACGCACGGGCAAGCGATCACCTCGCCACAACAAGACGCACCGCAGCGGTTTTCACTCCTTGCTCTCCGTGTTTCAAGATTTGTTTCAGTCCTTTTCAGCCGCCTCGATATCGAGCAGGGCGCGCTTGCGCTCGATGCCCCAGCGATAACCGCACAGATCGCCGTCGCTGCGCACGACACGGTGGCAGGGGATGGCGACGGCCAGCGCGTTCGCGCCGCAGGCCGCGCCCACCGCACGCACCGCCTTGGGCGCGCCGATACGGCGCGCAAGTTCCGCATAGCTGACCGTCGTGCCGGGCGGGATGGCACGCAGGGCCTGCCACACCCGCTGCTGAAAGGCCGTGCCGCGGATGTCCAGCGGCAGATCGAGTCCCGTCCGCGGCGCTTCGACAAACCCCACCACGCGCGCCACCAGTTGCTCGAAGTCGGCGTCGCCGCCGATCAGTTCCGCGCGCGGGAAGCGCCGCTCCAGGTCGCGCAGCAGCGCTTCCGGGTCCTCGCCCAGGAGGATGGCGCAGATGCCGCGCCCGCTTTGCGCGACGAGTATCGAGCCGAGGCTGCATTCGCCGACGGCAAAGCGGATGGTTGCGTTCGCCCCGCCTGCGCGATAGGCACCCGGCTTCATGCCGAGCGCCGCATCGGCGGCCTCATAGAAGCGGCCGTTGGAGTTGTAGCCGGCTTCGTACATCGCGTCGGTGACACGCGCGCCCTGAGCGAGTGCTGCACGCACGCGCGCCTCGCGGTGAGCGCGCGCGTACTCGCGCGGCGTCAAACCCGTGAGGCGTTTGAACTGCCGATGGAAATGCGAGGGACTGAGTTCTGCCTGCGCGGCCAGCGCCGCCAGATCGGGCGTCGTGGCCGACGCCTCGATGGAGCGGCATGCAGCGATGATCCGCGCCGCGATCCGGCTGGGCGTCGAAATGTTCATCTCCGGCTCCGATGTTCATCCATACGGGCAGTCTAGCGGCGGCATCGCACCCTCGCACTCCGCCCCTTGCTGTATCCGCGGCACCGGCCGTTGATCCTTCGGCTTGACACCCGGTCGGGGCGTCGTATGCTGTCCAAACGGTCGTTTGAAACTTTCGTTTGGAGTCGCGACTCTGTTGTACATGGCCCCCAAAACCCTGAGCAGCGCCGATCGGACCCGCGAACGCATCATCCAGGCGGCCGAGCGCCTGTTCCTGGAGCACGGCTTCGACGGCACCTCGCTGCGGCTCGTCACTTCGCTGGCAGGCGTGAACCTTGGCGCAGTGAACTACCACTTCGGCGGCAAGGACGCGCTGTTCGAAGCGATGCTGGCGCGCCGCTTCGACTCCCTGCATGCCGAGCGGCTGGCCCTGCTCGACGCCTATCAGGCCGAAGGCCGTACGCCCTCCTGCGAACAACTGCTGACCGCGCTGTTCAAGCCCGCGCTGGCACGGGCACGCGAGGCCGACGCGGATTGCGATTTCCTGCGCCTGCTCGGTCGCGCCTACATCGATCCTTCGCCGGTGCTGCGGAAACTGCTCGCCGAACGCTACGCCCCGACCATCGCGCGCTTCAAGGAGGCCTTTGCCGCCGCGCTGCCGCAGTTGTCCCGCCAGGAACTGTCCTGGCGGCTGCATTTCATGATGGGCGCACTGGCCTACACCCTCGCCGGCACCGACGCGTGGAAACTCATCGCCGCCATCCAGCCGGACGCGGGGCGCGACGATGAAATGCTGGTGCGCCGCCTCACGCCCTTTCTGCTCGCCGGCCTGCAGGCGCCCGCGCCGCTCGTCGACGAGGAACCCTCGCTCACACCGCCCGCGCCGTACCGGTCGCCGACAGGCCTGTCGCCCAACGCATCCTCCTGAGGAGCCTCATGATCGCCCTGTACACCCTGCTCGTACTCGTCACCGTCGCCGTGGTGATCTTCGGCGCGCCGCCGATCCGTCGTGTACTGTTGAGCAATCGCATCCTCGCGGTCTTCCGCAAGGTGATGCCGCCGATGTCGCAGACCGAGGCGGACGCCATCAATGCGGGCACGGTGTGGTGGGACGGCGAGTTGTTCTCCGGCAAGCCGGACTGGGAGAGGCTGCTCGGCTATCCCAAGCCCACGCTCACGCCGGAGGAGCAAAGCTTTCTCGACAACGAATGCGAAGAGTTGTGCCGGCTGTGCAACGACTGGGACACCTACGCCATCAACGATCTGCCGCCGGAAGCGTGGCAGTACATCAAGGACAAGCGCTTCTTCGGCATGATCATTCCGAAGGAGTACGGCGGCCTGGGCTTCTCCGCCTATATGCATTCGCAGGTGATCACCAAGCTGTCGACGCGCTGCAGCGCGCTGGCTGTGACGGTGATGGTGCCCAACTCGCTCGGCCCGGCCGAATTGCTGCTGCATTACGGCACCGAGGAACAGAAGCGCTACTACCTGCCGCGTCTGGCCGCCGGCGAGGAAATTCCCTGCTTCGCACTCACCAGTCCGCATGCGGGATCGGATGCGGCCGCCATTCCCGACCGGGGCGTCGTGTGCAAGGGCATGTGGAACGGCGAGGAAGTGCTGGGCATGCGCGTCACCTGGGACAAGCGCTACATCACGCTCGGCCCCATCGCCACGCTGCTCGGCCTGGCCTTCCGCCTCTACGATCCGGACGGTCTGCTCGGCGCCGAGAAGGATCTGGGCATTACCTGTGCGCTGGTGCCGACCGACACGCCCGGGGTCCATATCGGCCGCCGCCACTTCCCGCTCAATGCCGTGTTCATGAATGGCCCGAACTGGGGCGAAGACGTGTTCATGCCGCTCGACTGGATCATCGGCGGACCGAAAATGGCCGGCCAGGGCTGGCGCATGCTGATGGAGTGCCTGGCGGCGGGGCGCTCGATATCGCTGCCATCCTCCAACACCGGCATGGCCAAGCTGGCGGTGCGCGGCACCGGCGCCTATGCGCGCGTGCGCCAGCAGTTCAATCTACCCATCGGCAAGTTCGAGGGCGTCGAAGAGCCGCTCGCACGCATGGGCGGCAACCTCTACATGATGGACGCGGCGCGGCGCATGACCGCCGGCGCGCTGGACCTGGGCGAGAAGCCTTCGGTCATTTCCGGCATCGTCAAATACCACGTCACCGAACGCGCGCGCGACGTGCTCAACGACGCCATGGACATCCAGGGCGGCAAGGGCATCTGTCTGGGGCCGAACAACTTCACCGGCCGTGCTTATCAGCAGATTCCCGTGTCCATCACCGTGGAGGGCGCGAACATCCTCACCCGCAGCCTGATCATCTTCGGCCAGGGCGCAATCCGCTGCCATCCTTATGTACTGAAGGAACTGACGGCCGCGCGCCAGAATGATGCGCGCGCCTTCGACCAGGCGCTGTGGCGGCACATCTCCTTCACGCTCTGCAACGGCGCGCGCGCCTTCTTCATGGGTCTGACCGGTTCGCACTTCGTGCGCGTGCCGGCGAATGTGGCGCCGGAGAACAAGCGCTACTACCAGCAGCTCACGCGCTTCTCCGCCGCCTTCGCCTTCGTCGCGGACATTTCCATGGCAGTGATGGGCGGCGAACTCAAGCGGCGCGAAAAGCTTTCCGCGCGGCTGGGCGACATCCTGTCCCTGCTCTACCTGTGCTCGGCGACGCTCAAGCGCTACGAGGACGAAGGCCGCAACGCGGTCGACAAGCCGCTGCTCGACTGGGCGATCTGGGATGCGATGTTCAAGGCGCAAAGCGCCTTCGAAGGCGTGATGTCGAATTACCCCAACCGGGTTGCCGCGCACATTCTGCGCTGGTTCGTATTCCCGCTCGGCCGGCCCTACGTCGTCGCCTCGGACAGGCTTGGCCACAAAGTCGCCGAACTCTTGATCGAGCCTTCCTCCACGCGCGACCGCCTGACCGCCGATATGTACATTCCCCGCGAGGACGGCGAAATCATCGGCACGCTGGAACGCGCACTGCATGCGGCCATCGCCGCCGAAGCGATCGAAGCCAAGGTGCGCCGCGCGGTCAAGGCCGGGCGGATCGAGGCGCGCAGCCCCGAGGAAACCGCTCAGGCCGCGGTGGACGCGGGCATCATCAGCGCGGAAGAACAGACGCAGCTTGCGCGTGCCGCGCAACTGCGCAACGAAGTGATCCGGGTGGACGACTTCCCGCCCGATCTGTCGCTCACCGACCACGCACGCAGCGACGCGGCGCGCGCCGTTGCCTGAGGAAAGGACACCATGAGCAAAGCGATCTACATCGTCGACGGCGCACGCACGCCCTTTCTCAAGTCGCGGAACAAACCCGGTCCGTTCGCGGCCTCGGATCTGGCGACCATCGCCGGCCGTGCACTGCTGATGCGTCAGCCCTTCGAGCCCTTTCAGCTCGATGAGGTCATACTCGGTTGCGCGGTGCCGGCGCCGGACGAGGTCAACATCGCACGCGTGTCGGCCTTGCGCATGGGCTGCGGTCAGCATGTGCCGGCGTGGACCGTGATGCGCAACTGCGCCTCGGGCATGCAGTCGCTCGACTCGGCCATCGCCAACATGATGTCGGGGCGTTCCGATCTGGTGCTGGCCGGCGGCGTCGATGCGCTGTCGCGCGCGCCCATGCTGCTGTCCGAAGGCATGGTGATGTGGCTGTCGAACTTCTACGCCGCTAAGAGCGTCGGCCAGAAAGCGGCGCTGCTCGCGAAATTCCGGCCGCAGTATCTCGCGCCGGTGCTCGGCATCATGAAAGGCCTGACCGATCCCAACGTCGGTCTGATCATGGGCCAGACGGCGGAGAACCTCGCCTACCGCTTCGGCATCACGCGCACGCAACAGGACGAATACGCCGCGCGCAGTCATCAACGCGTGGCGCAGGCGCAGGAGAACGGCTGGTTCGACGAGATCGTGCCGATGTACGACGATCGCGGCAACGCCTACACCCGCGACGACGGCGTACGCGCCGATTCCACGGTCGAGAATCTCGCCAAGCTGAAGCCCTTTTTCGACAGGCAATACGGCACCGTGACCGCGGGCAACAGTTCGCAGATCACCGACGGCGCCGTATGGACGATCCTCGCCACCGAGGAGGCACTTGCGCAGTACGGGCTCACCCCCATCGGCCGCATTGTCGATACGCACTGGGCCGCGCTCGATCCGGCCCACATGGGGCTCGGTCCCGTGCATGCGGCCACGCCGCTGCTGAAAGCCTACGACCTCGGCCTCGACGACATCGATGCCTGGGAGATCAACGAAGCCTTCGCCGCACAGGTGCTCGGCTGCATCGAAGCATGGAAGGACGACGCCTATTGCCGCGACGAGCTGGGCCTCGACGGCCCGCTGGGCAAACTGGATCTCGAC
>Ga0079224_100013000_pt1 | contig 11572 bp, 10 predicted proteins | sample Stecom2015_FD_80414 | JGI IMG/M metagenome (GOLD analysis project Ga0079224, IMG submission 80414) | Agricultural soil microbial communities from Utah to study Nitrogen management - Steer compost 2015 | ecosystem: Environmental > Terrestrial > Soil > Agricultural land | place: USA: Utah...
CGCCGTACCTTCATCACCTAAAGCCTCACGTAGGCCTGTCCTATAATCGGTTTTTTTCTTCGGTACGACAAAAAATAATCGCGTCATTAGTATGAATTACTTATGAAACAGAGCACTAGTGCACCAAATCATAAATTCCTATGGGTATTTCTGTATCTTTTTCGCCAGTTCATCATCATCAAAAGCCTTACGTAGGCCCCACTATGCGCGGTTATGATTCTTAGATCTGACAAAAAATATTTTGAAATACCACTATAGGAACTTACAATTCGGCGCACTAGGTTTTGATAATAGATTTGAGAATATTAATATTGTATCATGACAAGAATGCGCCAGATTTTAATCTACCCGATCTTCCTGATACCATTTTTTTCATGCGGTAATTCCAATGAAGCACCTATCCAGGTTGCTACGGTCTCTTATGAAGTCCTACAGGAATTGGATACGGCCACTTTCGCTGCCGGATGTTTTTGGTGCGTCGAGGAGCAATTTAAACAACTACAAGGTGTCGTTCATGTTGTTTCAGGTTACACCGGAGGGGATAAAAAGAATCCTACTTATAAGCAGGTAGTCACTGGCAAAACCGGGCATGCGGAAGCTTGCAACATTTTCTTTGATCCGGAAGTGATTTCATATGACGAATTACTGGCAGCCTTTTTTGTAGCTCATGATCCCACTCAGCTCAATCGGCAGGGCAACGATATCGGTACCCAATATCGATCTGCAATTTTCTATCACAACCAGGATCAGAAGCAACTGGCGGAACGATATATCCGCGAGCTAAATGAAGAAAAGGCATACCCATCTGAGATCGTTACAGAAGTAAGTCCATTCACGGTTTTCTATGATGCAGAGGATTACCACCAGAATTATTACGCCAACAATCCCAATCAACCGTATTGCAGGTATGTCATACAGCCCAAACTGGAAAAATTTAAAAAGGTGTTTAAGGACAAATTAAAACAGATGTAGGATGAAAGTCGCATTGATTTCACTGGTGGCATTATTGGTCGCAATTTGCAATACTCCACAATTTGTTGATCAGACCGACCAGACCAATAACAATCCTTATTATTCCCGTACCGATACCAGTCAACTTGATATCTCCGATGAGGAATGGAAGAAAATTCTGCCTTCTGACTTATACGCGGTTGCCAGAGAGGAGGCCACAGAGAGAGCATTTACCGGGAAATATTGGGATGCAGATACTAAAGGAACTTATTACTGTGCAGTGTGTGGCAATAAACTTTTTCTTTCGGATGCAAAATTTTCAAGTTCTTGCGGTTGGCCCAGCTTTTTCGAACCCGTACGGGCCACCAGCGTGGTATACAAGCCCGATAATTCATATAATATGCAAAGAATTGAGGTGGAATGTGCCCGGTGCGATTCTCATCTTGGTCACATTTTTGACGACGGACCACCTCCCACATACAAGCGGTTTTGTATGAACTCCATCTCTCTGGATTTTGAACCCTTGGAAGGATAGTCGGGGTGGAATTATGTTCTTGAATAGATCGAGTTCCAGGTGGTTCTAATCGTATCATTTACAGGATCCATATATAACTTGTCGTTCAGTTGACAGCAATAATGGACCAATGTGGGCTTGTAGGGTAACAAACTGATGTTCCCAATGTTACTTCATTCTTTCAAACCTCTTCCTAATAGGGGAATCCGGGGATATAACCTGGGAACCACTGGCTATTAGAAGGAGTATAACAATCCCGTCTTGATTTGTAAGGTTCTGGGGGGTGCACCTTCAGGTGGTTGATTATCCCAGGTATACACCGAGGATACAGTAAGATGAAGGTTTCCGATCAGTTTGACCTCTAATTTTTGCTCGTTGTAGAACCGATAGTCCTTCCAGGTATTCCAAACTGGTTGGAAGTAAGAAGTGGAATACAGGAGAGCCTGTTCGCTCAGGAGGAAGGTAAAACTCAGGTAATTACTCAGTCGAAAATTGTCCTCAATGGTACCTTCCTCATCCTGAATTCGCTCATACTGGTACATAGGAATGATACCAAGGTACATCCTGAATTTTTCCTGACCTATTAGTTTGAGTCGCGGACCTGTTCCCAGTAGAATCCGATAATCCAATTTGGTCACCTTATTATGCTGGATTTGGGTAAAACTTTCCCAACGAAATAAATCTGTAAATTCATGGTTGTGACGAAAGTGAAGAAAGGCAGCATCTTCAAATGCGACATCATCCGACTTCGTTAATTTGTAATCGCCGATAACCAGCAATAAGTCACGATCCCATTTGTATTGAACATGAGGGAGCACCTGTAATGTATAGATCACCTTGTCATTGTCAAGGAATGTACCGTTGAATTCGATTCCTCCAGCAAACCCCGTTGTATCGGTTTGTTTCCGCAAGGATTCTACGTTGACGATTTGACAAGAAAGACGGGATAACATCAGAGGGAAAATCAACAGGAAGATGACCAAGAATATTGTGGGAATTATAAAGGACCTACGCATATTTCACAGGGGCCGATTAAATGGGTGCAATGATCGTGAATATACCAGAATTTTCCAATGTATACCACGATTTTTGTTGGTAGATATCCCAGGAAGAAAAGGATTCACCAGAACTGGTTTCTTACTAATAAGGACGCAGGGCAATGTGCTTCCACGGTTGTGTGCTCATCAACAACCTCTCGTCCCACACCCACACCTCTTACCTCTAACCTACCTCCTTCTTCCTCCTGAATACGTCATGGCTTCCCCTTTTCCAAAGCCATAGCTTATCCCCAGCGTGGCACTTCTCCTGGATTTGAACCGGCTATAAAGGTAGTATCCGGGTTGGTCGGTAATGGATTCCCGAACGCGGCTGTCGAGAAGATTCCTGACGCCTGCGTTGATCACGAATTTCCCTTTATTTATTTTTTTACGTACTCCCAGATCCACAGTTGGAGATCCCGAAATTTCCGATTGAACGGTTTTGTAGCCCGATTCATAGTTTCCGGTTACTTCTACTTCGTAATCATAGGGAAGTACAAATTTTGACATGAGCCTTCCTGACCATCTGCTTCCTGAAAAGTTGAATGACTGACTTTCATATTCCCCCTGACGATTGTAGTAATTCCAGTTGAGATCACCATTGAATGTGAGCCATTCCAGGGGAACATATTTTCCATTCACCTCGATCCCCGTTGCATGGTTTGTTCCTACGTTTTGGGGGATGGTAGTCTGAACATTGTCTGCGAAAGTCGTGACACGCTCTACCATATCCGTGGTATATAAGTGGAAAATGCTGGTATTCAGACTTCCTTTTCCAAGCTTGAATATCGTATTAAATTCGTAGGAGTCAGAGTATTCCGGTTTCAGGTTGGGATTACCGGTTCGTATGTTGTAATTATCACTGATGTTGAAGAACGGATTCAAATCCCACAATCGGGGCCTGAAAATACGTTTGGAGTATCCGGCCTGTATGGAAATATTGTCTGATATTTTGTACGATGTGTGGATGGATGGGAAAAAATCGGTGTAAATGGTTTGATTATCCTCATTCGTATTGCTCAGTAAGGTATTTAGGTTGGTGTTTTCGATACGAAGTCCCAATTTCATACCCCACCGATCACCCTGATAGCCACCGCTACCATAGGCTGCAAGCACTTTTTGATTGTATTCAAAAAGGTTGGTCAAACTGGGATCCTCTATCCAATCCTGGCCTTCGAGGGATGACACGGCATAGTCATTTCCGACATCATTGATTAAATATTGTCCACCTGTTTCAATCGAAAAAACATCAGAAATCGGGTTGGTATAATCCAGCTTGAATGTATAATCCGCTTGCTGGAAGTCTGTTCTGGTTCTCTGATCGGAGTTGGTCTGTGAACCGGAAAGACTGTTGTTTGTGAATTCGGATGATTGGTCTTTGCCGAAAAAACTTCCCATAGCACTAAAGAGCAGCAAGTGGTCTTTATGATTGCTAAATTCTTTGCTATATTGCAGATCATACTGCCATTTGGGATTGGTAGCATCGGTTACTTCTTCCCTGTACCAGGTCGATATTGGTTGATCGGATTCATCACGCAAAGTATAATTGGTCCGAGAAGGCTGTTTTTCAATCTCGTAGGCAAAATTTCCAGAAAGCGTAATGATATTGTAGTCGTTGATATGGTAATCCGTACCCAGGGTGAAATTGTAAAATATCTCATCCCTGTAGGAGGTTCCTTCGTTGAGCAGGGTCGTTCCCTTGATTTTGTCGTGATTTTCAGATTCACGATCGTAGGGAAAAGAACGATATCCACCGCCCAGTTGGGTGAAAAGATTGAAATGTTCAGTTCGTTTGTTCATGCTCAGACCTACGCTATGGTTGTCCGGTAGTCCGGTGTTGGCTGTTATAGAGCCATTGAGACCGCGCTTTTCTTCTTTTTTCAAAATTATGTTGATTATCCCTGCGGTTCCTTCTGCATCGTACCGGGCAGAGGGGTTGGTGATCACTTCGATGCTTTCGATCATATCCGCAGTAATGGTTCCCAGCGCATTGGTACGTTCATCGGCCAAAACGGATGGTTTTCCGTTGATTAAAATCTGAACCCCGGAACTTCCCCGTAGCTTAATTTGTCCTTCGATATCGACATTCACAGAGGGGACCCTGTTGAGGACCTCCAAGGCACTGACTCCCGTACTGCTTATATCACTGCCCACGTTAAATACCCGTTTGTCCAGGTCAAATTCCATGGTTGATTTTTCACCTACTACCATGATCTCATCGAGGATCTGGCTATTGGAAGATAATCGAATGGCTCCGAGGTTAGACACTTCTCCTTCAAAAGTCAGCTCCTCAATTGTTTTAGTTTCAAATCCCATAAAACTGATTTGGAGGACTACGTTCATTGTACTGCTTGCGACCCGGAAAGATCCATCCTCTTCAGTCGAAGTACCTGTAATCATTTGTCCGGTTTGTCGGTCATTGACCATGATTGTCGCATAGGGTATAGGTTCATCGGAGGCTGCGTCCAATATGGTACCCTGGATGAGGTTTACTTCGTTTTGGCCATATCCCGGGATAAGGAACAATGGGGATAAAAATGCAATTATGCATAAACTTTTTATCCAATATCTGTGTAACAACAGGGCTATATTCCGAAGGTTGCGGATTTTACCTGTGTGGCAGTCTTTGCGTGTAAATTTTTTCATTTGTGTTGGTATCGGAATGATGGTTTATAGGAAATTTTCAAATTTGTGTACGATGAAACAAATAGTCCAGGGAAAGCTTTCCAGGACCGGTGAACCACAAGCCCAGAAAGGTTGCTCCGTATAGTAATGCTTTTTCCATGGTGGTAAAGGCATCTCCGTCATGGACCACGAATAATGCCACCGACATGGTGATGATCAGCGGAATAAGTGCGAGTCGGGTAAGTAAACCCAGAATCACCAGGATCGAACCGCCTACCTCAGCCAGAACTGCAATACCTAATGTCAGTGCAGGCTCCAAACCGAAAGGGGTCTCGAATTGGGAATGTTGTCCTGTCCACAATTTTCCCCATTTGGCAAGTCCATGACCGAGCAGCATCGAAACACCGAAAACTACCCGAATCAGGAATAGTCCCAGGTCTTTGGAAGACATTTTGCCCAAATATTTATTCGTCAAATACTGCATAAAAATTGCATTGGCGTAATGGCTGCAAAGATGGGCAACTGTATCCTGAACATCGGTAAAGATCGGTGAAAAGCTCTTTTTAACAGGCCATCGACAGAGATATTACTCACTCGTGTTTCGCTGCTGTTTATCCATGAATATTCGTAGTTCGCGGATTATTTGTTTAAGTATAAACCCTTTTGAGTACATTTATCCTATGACTAAAAGAATCAAAGCAGCCCCTTTTCTGGAGTATATTTTTCTGACCATCGTCATTGTGGTGGTTTTTATATTTTATTCCTTTGATCGAAGGCACCCGGGCATTAATCCTTTGCAGATTATATTTTTCCTCAATTTTGTGGCCGGAGCTTTAATTATTAGCTACATTTTGTTGCCACGGTATTTTTACACCAAAAAATACTTCCAGTTTGTTCTTTATTTTGCACTGGTTATCGCCCTGGTGATATTTGTTGAAGAGGGAATCCTCGAGCAAATTTATTATCCCGATACCCGTGGAAAGCGGTTTATGGGGGTGTTTTTTAACCTGCTGGGGTGTCTTCCATCCATTACGATCATTTGTGCGTTCAAATTTGCCTGGGACTTGCTCGAAAAGCAAAGTGAGGTAGAAAATCTGAAAAGTACGATAAAGGAAAGCGAATTACAGTTTCTAAAATCACAGATCAACCCCCATTTTCTCTTCAACAATCTCAATAATATTTATGCATTATCCATCGAAAATTCTCCGAAAACTTCGGAAATGATCCTGGAATTGTCTGCATTCCTGAGATATATGCTTTATGAATGTAAAGCCAGATATGTCCCTTTGAAAAGAGAAATCGATCAATTGAACAATTTTATCCATCTGAGTCAGATGCAAATTGAAGGCAGGGGTACAGTGGAGGTGGATATAGAAGATATCAGGCCAGGCTATCAAATAGCACCGCTCATCCTCATGGTTTTTGTGGAAAATGCTTTCAAACACAGCTCATCGAGTCAGACCGACCAGATCCTGATTCAAATTAAAATTTGGATGACTGAGTATGGTAAACTTCATTTTCAATGTAAAAATAACTATCTTGACCAGACCAATGTGCCCAGCTTGTCCGAGGGTATTGGGTTGGAAAATGTGAAAAAGCGATTGCAACTGATCTATCCTAATGCTCACAAACTCAATATACAAAGTTCGGAGGGGCTGTATGAAGTCGATTTGGTCATAGAACTGGATATAATTAAAAACTGATCCATGGATTGTATTATCATTGAAGATCAGGCACCAGCACGAAGAATTCTCGAAAAGTACATTCGGGATATTGGAACCCTCAGGCTCAAGGCTACTTTTTCGGATGCCATAGCGGCTTTGGAATTTTTACAAAATGAACACGTCGATCTGATTTTTCTGGATATTCATCTGCCCAAAATATCAGGTTTGGATTTTTTAAAATCTTTGTCCCATCCTCCACGCATCATTTTGACCACAGCTTTCCAGGATTATGCCCTGGAGGGATATGATCTTGATGTGGTGGATTATTTACTCAAGCCGTTTTCCTTTCAGCGATTTGTCAAGGCAGTGACCAAAGCCAGGGCTATTTATCAACAAAATGACAATCATGGTCCTGCACCTGATCCGTCCGGGTCTTCAGACTTATTTGTCAAGTCGGGCTATGAATATATTAAGATCCGGGTTCGTGATATTTTGTTTATCAAGGCAGATTCGGACTATACCGAGATTTATCTGACCGATAAAAAGCATCTGACTTCAGAATCCCTGCAGTATTGGGAGAATTATCTGAATAAAAATCAATTTACCCGGGTCCACAAGTCCTACATAGTGAATGTGGATAAAATTCGGAAAATTGTAGGCAACCAGATTTACCTCATCGATCAGCATACCATACCCATAGGCCGCGTTTATAAGGAACCATTTATGGACAAATTCGTCAACTGATGCTGCAGGCAACATAAATACATTATCGTATTTTGGATGCCTTCTACGTGGGGAATTAATCGGGTTCAGTGTACCCCTGGAAATTTACCTGCCGGTCATCTGGGTTCATTAGCTGGTTGATGTCATTGTGGGAATAAATAAAATATATAAAGAATGAAAAAACCAGACAAAAAGCGCATCAGTCAGGAAGTATTCGATCTCTATGATCTGTATGCCCACAACAAGCTTAGCCGGAGGGAATTTATCGATAAATTGTCGAGGTATGCCGTGGGGGGATTAACGGTGCCTGCCTTACTCGACTATCTAATGCCGGAATACAAACGCAGTGCTTTGACCACCCCGGATGATCCAAATCTGGTGTCGGAAATGATTGAATATGATTCTCCACGGGGAGGTGGCAAAATTGAGGGTTTATTGTCAGTACCTCTCGATGTGGCCAAGAATGATCGGGCATCCGTTGGTGGCATTGTGGTGGTCCACGAGAACCGGGGACTGAACCCCTATATCGAGGATACTGCCAGGCAAGCGGCCCTGGCCGGTTTCGTCACACTGGCACCGGATGCTTTATCCCCTTTGGGAGGCTACCCGGGAAATGACGATGAGGGTAGAACTATGCAGCAACAGCGCAACCGCGATGATATGTTGGAAGATTTTATTGCTGCCTACCACTTCCTTCGTAATCATTCAAAAGTGAATGGTAAGGTGGGAGTAGTTGGTTTTTGTTTTGGGGGCTGGATATCGAATATGATGGCAGTAAGACTCCCCGAACTGGCTGCGGCCGTACCCTTTTATGGCTCTCAGCCCGATCCCGAAGATGTCCCCGGAATACATGCTCCTCTATTGATTCATTATGCAGAATTGGACGAAAGGGTGAACGCAGGATGGCCGGAATACGAGAAAGCACTGAAGGCCAACCACAAAAAGTATGAAGCTCACTTTTATCCAGGTGCTAATCATGGGTTCCATAATACCTCTACACCAAGGTATGACGAAGAAGCCGCGAAACTGGCCTGGGGTCGAACCATCCGTTTTTTTGAGGAGTATCTGAAATAGTCTAAGCTGGTTGTGAAAAGGATGAGAGATATAAGAACCGGGTAATGCCAGAACGGATTCGAAGTAAGTCCCTGGATTCGGTTGTTTTTTTCTTGGCCTTTTCATGTACTATCCGGTGTATTGTTCTGACTCTTTGATTTGGAATCGTTATATTCACCCTAATAAAACCCTTACATATGAAAAAACCTATATTCGTTTCGGTATTGTTCGTTCTCATTGCTCATTTTTCGTGCGGAACTCTGGCCCAAACAAGTTCCAAAGCCGACGCGGAAGGGTGGATCTCCCTTTTCAACGGGAAAAATCTGGATGGATGGAAAGTGGGTGAGAACGCAGAAACTTTCATGGTAGAGGACGGTATGCTCAAGGTAGATGGACCGCGTGCCCATTTGTATTACGTAGGAGATGTGGAAAATCATCATTTTCAAAATTTTGAATTGATGGCCACGATTATGACCAAACCCGGATCAAACTCGGGTATTTATTTCCATTCCCGTTACCAGGAAGGTGGCTGGCCTTTGCATGGTTATGAAGTTCAGATCAATAATTCAGGGGGCGATTGGAAAAGAACAGGGAGCTTATATGATATTGTAGAAGTGAGGGAGAACTATGCGGTCGATGATGAATGGTTTACACAGTACATTAAGGTGGATGGAAATCGGGTCATCGTGAAGGTGAATGATATTGTTACGGTGGATTATACCCAGCCAGAGAACCCAAAGCGGGAGGGAGAACGCGTAAATCGAATCCTCAAGGGAGGGACTTTTGCCATCCAGGCGCATGATCCCAATAGCATTATTTATTTCAAGGAAATCAAAGTAAGACCGCTGCCTTAAACCGATCTTCCGGGGAAACGATATGTAAGGAAGTGGCCACCAAGACACGGAAAAATTTCATCCATTTGGAATGAAACATCTCGGAATGTGGCCCCAAATGCACTAAAAGGTATGAGTTTTAACTAGGATCTACGCATAAATACAAAAATTGGAATCAAGGAGTTCCGCATTTTCATCAGGTGGGTTATAAACAAATTGTATGGGTGCTCCCATTCTCTGGTTGACCAATTTTGTGACCCTTTCGATATCCGCACTGGTCACCCCCCATACGGTGCTTTTGGCCAAGGGTTGAGTATCAATAGCGCCCCGTGGCAACGGGGGGGATTGAGATCTCGCGCGATCTCCACCCTGAAGGAGTTGAACTATTCAGCCATAGGGTCTGATCAGAAATTCAGAAAATGGATCCTTGAAGTTCTGCGAGTTAAAGCATGTTGTTGCCCCATTCTTTAATTTAAGTTGATGTGAGAAATCTGATGTGCCATATGCAAAGTTATGGCACACCTACATCAATACCCTTTCCCTATAACAAACAGATTTGAAGGATAATACGCTTAATATCAGAACTATAAGAGATTATAAGGAAATCCTAATTAACGGAGACTTTCTCGATACTTCTTTAGTCCGCAGCCGATTCAAATTCTTATACCCAGCTTACTACTATCGGCTAATTACCAATCCCCAATGCTTTTTTTGCATAGGCCAGGCATTTTTGTACTTCCCTTACCGCATCCGAACCTTCAGGTATTTTGTATTCGAGTTCGATACTCACTGGAATATCATATTTTTTCTCCTTCAGGAGATTTAATATTTCTTTCAAAGGAGTATTTCCCTCACCCCATGGAAGGTTGGATGCCCCGTTGGCTTTGGTTTGGCGGTCTTTAAAATGCATGGAGGTTATCCTGTCATGCCGTGCTTCTATTAATGCCAGCAGGGTTTCCCGGGTATTGTTCCCGCCTGCCGCAATATAATGGCCTACATCCAGATTCATGGTATTATTGGGTGACTGGCCCAGTGCCACATCCCACCAGGTATCTGTCGCCTGGGTGTGATTATGATAGCCGATATACATATCATGCTTTTCAGCCAGTCTCCCCAATCTTAAGGATTGGTCATGATTTTCGGGAAGTTCTACTGTCACCGATTTTGCACCCAATGCCTTTCCCGCACGAAGTGCATATTCAATCTCTGCATCGGTGTTTTTTTCTCCAAGAGCACTGGGTTTGAAAGCATATATACCTACCCCCGCCTTTCGAAATTTCTTTTTAACTTCTTTAAATGGATTCATCGAAACCTGAGCACGCCATTCAGCTACACGGTCTTGATCGGATGGTTTCCCTGCATATTTTTCCACTGACTCCCCCATCAATTCTACTGCGCTTATACCACTATCCACGATGAATTGCAACAACTGGTCAATATCATGAGGGATGCTTCGATAAGAATAGGTAATTACGCCAACCTGCACACCAAAAAATTTGGAATTGGGTTTGCGGGGTATTGCATGGAACATGCTGCGTACATGACCTGGTCCGATCAATAACCCTGCGGTGGCTATACTGCTTTGGCGGATAAAGGATCGACGGGAAGAGCTATTGGAATTTTTGTGGAATGATTTCATAAGAGCAAGGGTTATTGTTTCTTCCAAATATATGGAAATAATCGAAATAGAACCCTTTTTCAAAAAAATCATTACCTTTTCATCGGAAAGTGTTTCATGTACAATTTACCATAATCAGAGATTGTGGAAATGAAAATGTAATGGTATTCCTAATCATAAATGCATATAATTTCTCAACGATGAAGCCCGTGGTGGCTGGTTTTTATAAAAATGTCTGACTTGTTTCTGTGTCTATGTTTTGGATACTGCTTGCGGATTGTCCATCATCCGGTAACCGATCTGGAGGCCAGGACGATTTGAATTCCCCGGGTAAAGCGGGTGGGAAGCAGACCTTTCTTCACGGATTTGTACAGGCAACAGGAACATATCTTCTCGATCGGGATACGATCATGAAAGGGGATGATTTTTAACCCAGATTACGCATTAGAGAACGGGAAGTTAAAATTTTGAGATTGCTTCCAAAGGGCAATAAACCATTTTCGTCGTTTTTTAACAAGCGCTATTTTAAGAACAAATTGGTCATTTACCTTTTC
>Ga0079224_100013002_pt1 | contig 11570 bp, 6 predicted proteins | sample Stecom2015_FD_80414 | JGI IMG/M metagenome (GOLD analysis project Ga0079224, IMG submission 80414) | Agricultural soil microbial communities from Utah to study Nitrogen management - Steer compost 2015 | ecosystem: Environmental > Terrestrial > Soil > Agricultural land | place: USA: Utah...
ATGAAGTCCTGCTCCTGCGGATTCAGCTTGCTTAAGATATATTGTTTAATACCGCTACTTTTTATTTAAATTTTTACCTCTATTTTATTTGAAAATATATTTCTTTTAATGAAATAATAAGTTATTATTTTTTTGTTTTATTATTAGTTAATCTATTATCAAACTAATAATCAAATTCTTAATCTCAAATACGCGTTTGATCTAAGAATTTGGGCTTCCCAAATCAGCATATCTGTTACTATAATACTAAGAAATTGTAATTATATTAATTTGCGGAATCGGTTGCGTAAATTTACGCAACCGTTTTCGTTTCAAAATCCCCTGTCTTCAATAGGTAAAAGCCTTTCTATATATCAAAATTCTATATATACTTGTTACAGAAAGTTTTCAATCTTTTAACACATAACATAGTTAGTTAACCATTATAACCCTAAAAAATACTATATGTTTAGAAAATTTTTTGTGCTGGCATCTTTGCTGATATGCAAAGACGCGGTACAAGCAAAGCCAACTTTTTCCGTTAGGGAAGTTGCTAATTTTCGATATGTACTGCAAACAGACACGATCGAAGAGAAGGAACTTACAGAAGGGGAATTAAAAAATTTTCGAAATTTTCGAAAAACTATCGGCTCGGTAGATACTATTGATGTCCGCAAAGTGCATATTAAACCATTTACGAATCTCGCTGATTTTGTGAAAGGTGAAATGGGAGGGGTGTATGTACAACAGCCTTCCAATGAAGCAGGATCGATGCAAAATATTATCATTCGAGGTGCAAGCACGCCAGTGTTTAGTAACGAAGATGTCAATAATGTCAGAGCAGCAATCTTCGTGAATGGAGTACCTATGACTTCATCGCACAATTTTGCTTATGAAACGCAATTGTATAAATATAATCGTATTGGTCCAGAGACGGATTTTTTAAATTTTGTGGATATCAGCGCTATTGAAAGTATTGAAGTAGTCAAGGATCCCACGCGTTTAGCTTTATTGGGGCCTCTTGCTGCCAATGGTGCTATCCTTATTACTACAGTAGGAGGTAAATCTGGTAATAGAGAGATATCGGTAAATAGTTATTACGGTATTAATCAAAAGCCTTCAATTACTCCAGTGAATGGACAGTCTGAAAATTTATTTAGACAGCCATTTTATGCGTTGTACAATAATACTATAGAAGCTCGTCAGGTGTATCCTGGGTATCTAGCTGATTCTACAAATATGAATTATTATGGAGCGGCTAAATGGCAAGATGAATACTATCGAAATGCTTCTCTTTATTCTATTGATTTCAGTTTGAAAGGTGGATCGGATAGAGCCAACTTTGGGTTTTTGGGGGGACATACCAAAGCTAGTAATACAGCAGATAATAATTCCTTGAATAGATATAACGCACTGTTAAATATCAATATGCTTCCATTTCAATGGTTTACAGTTTCGGCTTTTTTGAATGCTAATCGTACCGACAGATTGCGCAATACTAGTCTGCGAAATAGATACGCCGAAATAGGCTATCTTCCGGACTTGTCTACTCCTCTGTCTCCAAATCTGGAACAGTATAGCAAGTATATGTCTTTACACAATAGAAGCGTAAATGATAATATTACCAACAGTGTACAAGGAAATTTGTCGTTATCTTTTGACATCCTAAAGGATCTAAATTATACGACAGTATTTAATGTAGATTATGTAGAAGGAATTCGCGATGTATTCTATCCGTCTGAATTAATGGAAACCACAAATTATATCTCCAACTATTACGGATATTCTCAACGTTACTCATTTGTTAACAATCTGAGGTATGATCGTCAAATAAATGAGAAAAATACGCTTTCATTCATCGGAGGAGTGCAATACTTGGATGATCTTTATCGATTCACGTATGCAAAGGCATTTGATGGACCTAATGACTTCATCAAATTGAATGTCGTATCGGGCGATCCTACCAAAGCTGGCTATTTAACTCCTATTGGTGGCCTTAAGGTACATAGATGGTATAATACAGAATTAAACCGCCTTTTCTCTACGTACGGAAAATTTGGATATGTGTATGATAACAAAATAGAAATCAATGCCGTATTACGTTGGGATGCTTCATCCACGATACAGCCTGACTCCAAGTGGTTATTTACCCCATCAGCAAGTATCAAATGGAATCTTGAGAATCAATTGGGGCTCGATGAACCATTTTCATTAAAACTCTCCGCTGGACGTATCGGTCGTATTAATTCTGATAGTCGTTTTGCGGTAGGACCACAATACTATTCGGATCTCAACTGGACTGGTGAAGCAAATATCCAATCTTTCTTTGGTAATGCAGCTTTATCAAGACCGTACAATAGAGGCTGGGTTGGTTACGATTTAGACTGGTCTTATGTAGATCAAATTGATTTGAATATTATTAAATCCTTCTTTAACAATAGACTGTCCACTAATTTGTCACTTTATCAACGTGATAATAAGAATCAGATTGCATTAGTACCTGTTCCGGAAGAATATGGCTACGTGGGTGAATTTAAAAATGGGTTGTCAATACGAAATAGAGGTGTAGACTTAGGTATTCACTCCACTATTGTTGAAAAACCAGAATTATTCCGATGGAACTCTTCACTCAATCTCAACATGAATAGAAGTGAAGTGACCAGATTACCCAATAATCTTACTTCTTTGGTGGTAGGTAATAGAATATTGCAGATTGGAAAAGCGGCTGATGCATTTTGGTTGTATGAGAATGCTGGTATATATGGAAGTGCTTCCGAAGTGCCAACTTCTGGGGGTAATGTTTTCAACTTCGACGGTATTCCTTTCCAATACGGAGATCCTAAGTGGGTAGATCAGAATAATGATTTTCAAATCACGGAAGCGGACAAAGTAGTGAAAGAAAATTCACTTCCAAAACTTGTTGGTGGATTCAATAATAAATTTACCTATAAGAATTTTGACTTAGGAGTAGACTTATATTTTGCATTGGGCCATAAAGCTATTAATGAGCGCGCTGCGAACAAATATAATTTTATCAATAATGAGTCAAATAATAGTATTACTTCGATCCGCGAAATTTTCCATTGGCAACAGGACGTAGATATCCGCAAATATCCGCTGTATAATGTGTGGAGTAGTATTGATCCTTATCGTGTAGATCAGGATTTATTTTTAGAAAATGCTTCATTCTTGAAAATCAGAGGAATATCCCTAGGGTATGATTTAACGCGAGCTTCTTTCTTAGATAAATATAAAACTCTACGTCGCGCCTACATATATGCCACAGTGAACAACCTATATACTTTTACCAACTTTTCTGGAAAAGATCCTGAATTGGTGAACTTCAATGGGTATTACGATGGCTATGGTATGCCACTGACACCGACATATTCACTCGGATTTAAATTGGATCTATAATCTTATAACTAGCCAATAATCTTATGAAGAAGATATTACATATACTTAAATTGCTTGTCGCTATTTTCCTAATCCAAGGTATGGCTGTATCGTGCAATGATAAGCTGAGCGAACCAACTGGTGGGGTAGCTTCCGAAACTTTGCAATGGACAAGTATTACGGATACTAAATCTGCATTGATGGGAACTTACTCTTTATTGCGCGCGGCTATGGTGGAGAATAATGCACACTGGATGTACGGCGAGCTCCGCCACGGTGATTTTACAGCATACAGCAGATCGGATCTGCAAGCCATCAATGAAAACAACTTAAAGGCATCATATCCAGTTATCAAGGATCTGACCAATTGGAGAAGGTTTTATGCAATTATTAATGCCGCTTCTATCTTTATAGAACGTGCCGCAGAGGTGAGAGAAAAAGACTCTCGCTATACTGAGCAGAATCTCAAAGTGGATATCGCACAGGCACGCGCAATTCGTGCTTTCGCATATTTCTACATGGTCAGAGTCTGGGGTGATGTGCCTCTTATTACTAAATCTTTTGATGATGGATCTTTTGAACACCGTCCACGCACCAATAGCCAGTCTGTCTTGAATTTTGCAGAAGACGAACTATTAAAAGCGGTGGTGGATTTACCTTATCTATATGGTAATTCGCTCGTCTTTTATTATGGTCAAACAAATGGATATTGGAGACGTGTTTTATTCAATAAATTGACAGGATATGCGATACTGGCTCATATCTCGGCATGGCAAGGGAAATACATCAATGTAGATACATACACGCAGTTCATTATGAACAACTATAATAACCTGGGATTGGATTACATCACCAATATTAGTAACCTTTCCGGCTTGAACGGGGTTTTCTCCAACAATTACAGTTCAGGACAACTATTATCCATTCCTGCACCGTATGTTTTTGGTGAGGCATCTGCTACAGGCCATATTGAGGAATTGACCTTGGCGGATCCTATTATTTCCAAGCAGCGCCCAGATATATACATTTCCAAAGATTCTATTGTCAAGATATTTAATGATATAAATGATACCCGATTTGGTATAGATACAGTATCAGGATTAACACGTACCAACTACTTTACCAACTACAGTGGAGAAATTCCAATCTTCAGCAAGATCCGAATTATCAGAGATGGTGTGACCGATGGGTCATATGGTGTTTTTGGTTCTAATCTGATCTTCACACGACTGGAGGAAATTGCTCTATTGCGTGCAGAAGCTCTAGCGGTTCTGGGTTCTCGGGAAGAGGCTATAACACTGCTCAACCGTGTTAAAATCAGCCGCCGTGTAACTAATTTTTCAGTGATAACGACAACTCCGCTAATAGACGAAATATTTAATGAGCGCAGACGCGAACTCATGGGTGAAGGTTGGAGATGGTATGATCAAGTACGCTACAACAAATTGAAACCTACAAATCCTGAAATCGTGCGGTTGATACAACAGGGAGGAATCCACTGGCCAATTTCCTCAGATGTATTAAATAAAAATAGGGAATTGGAACAGAATGAATATTGGAAATAATTAACGCTGATCATTATGAAAACTCTTTATAAAATAATATTACCCATACTGTTGTTGGTGAATATAAGTTGTGAAAAAGGTGATTCGCATTACTACAACTATTCCACAGAGACTAAGGTATTCGATGGGACGATTTATGATTATTTGAAGTCACAGAAAGGTGTTTATGACTCCTTGCTGTTGGTGCTGGACAGACTACCGGACTTGCGCGCCAAGCTACAGAATCCTGATTCGGCGTACACATTATTTGCTGTTACTAATCGAAGTTTTGATTTGGCATTAGAAGCGCTAAATACTACACGATCACTCACTGGACGATCTAATCTTTACTTAGAAGATGTCGGGCTTATTGATTTGGATTCCATGGTTAATAGATATGTGATCACCGAAGAATTAGATACCCAACAACTTAAGCCATTTATCGATGGTCAAGTCGTGACGAGCACCAAAAATAACTATAAGATGCATATCCAATACCGGGTGCTCGATGCTTCGGGATTTGTCGGCGGGGGGCAACAGCAGCTGATTTTTAGTGATACGAATAATTCTATTTTCCAACGCTACTGGCAACGTGTCAACACTTCCGTAGTAGATCAGCGGACCAAGAATGGCATTATTCACATTCTATCAGCGGGTCATGATTTTGGCTTTAGTAAGTTCACCAGTAAGTATTCCACTCAGTAATTAATTATGAATATCGTGATAAAACATAAATTCATCATTCCAGTGGTAGTAGGCATATTGTCCTTAGCTGCTTGTAAGTCATTTATACCAGAGAGTATAGATGCATTAGGAGACGATGTGAATTATATAGTAAAAGAATTCACACCAACATTGGGACGTAAGACCTTATATGAAAATGCGGCGAATGTTGGGAATTCATCGACTTTGCCCTTGAATTTCAAAATTGTGAATATCAGAGGTGTAGACGGTACTCCGGCAACTGAACTCACTGATAAGTTTCCTGTCAAAGTATGGACGGGAGACTATACAGGAGCGGAAAAATCAATCGAAGAAATAGAAGCCAAACGTCAGGTAGAGTATCATTCCATACTCGAGGTAGCACAGAAATCAGGAAATATATTGATGTGGGATTTTGGTAATTCGAACTGGATCAAAACACAACCTGATTCCTGCTATATATTCGATGTGGAGATTTCGAACTCTGGCGGCCGAAAATATGCTCGGAATTTAAGGCTGAAGCCGCTCAAAGAAAGACCGTATGAGCCATCACAATACAATGCCGAAACAGGCTTAGCAGTGCGGGCACCGCTACCGCCGTCGAGCGTATATAATCTGGAAGGAGAGAAAACAGGAGAATTTATCTTTTCGGATGTGGAGGTCTACGTATTTAAAGATACCGAACGCAAATCTCCAGGAGGTACCTTGTCGATTAGTGTGCTGGATTCAATGAACAACCCGATCGATGTACGCAGATTTAAAGACACTGACTGGGAGGATATGATTCACGGCTTCAATCACCGATTTGAAAATAATAAAGTGATTTACGACGTCGCTTACCCTATTCCTTTGGTGAAGTATCCTACACGATATACAACAGCAGATGGTAATCAAGCACAAGTGACTTTAAGAAATAATCGCATTGGTTTTGGTGGTTTTTTGATGCAAGGCCAGTTAGGATTCAACTTTGCAATATATGAAGAAGGACACTGGGAAATCCAATTCCGCTTCCGAGGAGAAACGCCAAAATTTGATAATGACTAGCCTAATTTGAACCGTATGAAAAGTTTTAAATTAATATTATTTATGTTGAACTTCATTGTGATTCATGCTTTTGCTCAAGAAGTGACGGTCACAGGAGAGGTTCGAAGTTCTACTGGAGGAGCTTTACAAGGGGTTACAATTAGTAATCAAACCACAAAAAGGGTATTGGGATCTTCCAATAATCAAGGTCAGTTCAACATCAAAGTGGACGTGGGCACTAAGCTCTTATTTAGAGTTATAGGTCATGATAATAGTACGATAGATATTGTGGCAGGCAAAACTCGCTACGTGGTGACCATGCGCGAATCTTCAACAGAGATCGAAGAAACCGTCGTGGTGGGTTATCAAGCACGTAAGAGAGAAACATTAACAGGATCCGCTGTGACCATATCGGGCAAAGAGATTCAAGATGTGCCGGTAGCCAATTTTACCGATCTATTGCAAGGTAAAGTGCCCGGTATGAATGTGCAATTAAACAATGGTACGCCTGGGATGAGAGGTAGTGTGGCGATCAGAGGTATATCTACATTAAATGTACAAGGGTCGGGAGACGATGCATTTTTGACACCGACGTCACCTTTATATGTAATTGATGGTGTGCCTATTGATGAAGGTACCAATTACGAGTATGGATTTCAGACTGCCGGCCCAGGTATCAGTCCGATCGCGATGATTCCAGTTGAAGATATAGAAGATATCACGATATTAAAAGATGCGCAAGCTACCGCTCTTTATGGTTCTAAGGGTGCGTATGGCGTAATCTTGGTGAGTACCAAGCGTGGTAAATCGAAAATTCCGATCGTACAGTATGTAGGTCAGGCTTTCGTCAATACACCTCCAAATCTGCGTCAAGTATTAGGTGGAGTGAACGAGCGTAGATCACGGATCAATCAAATATTGATGAATGATACTTCGTATAATGCGGCATTAGATCTAATCAACAGTACGCCGTTGCTTGCCGATTCTTTAAATCCCTATTTCAACAATTCTACAGACTGGCAATCGTATTTCTATCGTACGACGATGAATACCTCGCATTCTGTGAATATCTCAGGAGGTGATCAGACATTCAATTACAAAATTGCTCCTGGATTTTATAATGAAAGAGGTATCGTTGAGAATACGGGATTCACACGTTATTCTATCCCAATGAATATGCAATATAGACCAAGTGACCGATTCAGAATGTTTGTCAACCTAAGTCCATCCTTGGCTAAAAATAGTACAGGTAGTGGTAATGCCTTTCGGCAAACAGGTGTCGCGACATCGGCCAATACATCCTCATTAGCACCTGCGCCATCTATTTTTTCCGGTAGTATGGGGGCATTGGCGGCTCTGAGTATGAAGAATGATAATAAGACGGCTAATCTCAATTCTCAAGTCGAAATGGAATATTCGCCATTCAGCGGTTTTAGATTGTCCACTACTTTGAGTTATAACTTTAAGGTAGCAAATCAAGATAGGTTTCTACCTGAGGCTTTGAATTCCAATGCAACAGAAATATATTCCTACAATGATCGCTTGAATACATTGTACAATAGAAATATGATTTCGTACACGAAGGAATTGATGGATAAGCATATTCTGAGTGCATACGTATTTAATGAATCCGAAGTAAGCAAGTTTCAGGCTGATGTGATGCAGCTTACGGGTACTGCGAATGATCAATTCTTTGCGGGCTTGGGCTATTCGACGATGAATGCTTTAGGGGGAACCCTAAAAGGGCTTTATGAACGTCGTACTCTCGGCTATGCGGGTAACTTGACCTATAATTATGATTCAAAATATATTTTAGAGTTTTCATACCGTCTGGATGGTACTTCGACGACAGGATCAGCTAATCCATGGTCCAATCTGCCATCGATCGGTGCCCGTTGGAACTTTAAAAATGAGGGATTCTTTGCTGATTGGTCGGCTCTAGAATATGGTATGATCCGCGGAAGCTGGGGTAAAAACATCATTCCTACAGGAAGTATTTACGATGTCTACGGTCGATATACTTCGGATACAGAAACCTACAACAATCAGCCTTCAGTTTCCATTGACATGGAAACTATTCCAAATATTTCGTTACTGCCACAGACAACTACCATGTTAAATGGTGCTATTGAATTTGGATTTAGAAACGGATTAACCTTCTTGTACGAAAATTACTATAAGCAATCCGATCAAATTTTGCGCACGAAAAAGATCGCTAATATAAATGCTTTCGGAAATGTAAATACCAATGAAACTTCTCTTGTCAATATGGGACATGAATTTATCATTGGCTATAGACCTAAAAGAGGTAACGACAGCGATTGGTCATACTCGTTAAATCTAAATGGAGCGATTAACCGTGACTATACTGCTGCACTACCTGATGATGTCCGTCAATTATTAGTGCAAGATAATTCGGTTTACAAACAATCTATTTTATATCGATTAGGTATTAATGCCTTATCCAATGTATTGCTTCATTATCGTGGAGTCTACGCATCCGATGATGATGTGCCCATCAATCCACTTACAGGATTGCGTTACCGTGTGGGCGGTAATCTGGCTGACGAAAGATTCTTCCGTGCTGGAGATCCAATATGGACTGATTTGAATGGTGACTATATCCTGGATGAGAAGGATTTCGTAATCGTAGGTAATTCACAACCTGTATTTACAGGAGGTTTTAACGCTTTTGTACAATACAGAAAATGGTCATTGAATTCTCAATTCTTTATGACATTCAAGCGCGATGTATTAAATAATGCATTAGCGGATCGTTTGCGCAATTACAGTAATCCTGCCGGAATTGATGGAGCTGGTGCATTGGTGCCGATAGAGGGATTGGATATTTGGAGGCCAAATCATACAGATTCTTATTACCCAAATATTTATGATTTCCGTAGAAATTCGTTTATTGATCCATTCCGCTATGACCAGACTTTATTCCAGGAAGATGGATCGTATTTCAAATTTACTACGGCAACACTTTCTTACAACTTTGATAGAGAAATGCTAAGTAAGCGTATTGGTATTACCTCAGCACGTGTTTATTTTTCGGCTAACAACATTTTAACTATAAGTAATTATTCGGGTCCAGACCCTGAATTGGTGTCTGCAATGGGTCGTGACTCCTCCGCGGGTTATCCGAATAGAAGAAGCTATACTGTAGGATTTAATGTTCAATTCTAATTGATGAAGATATGAAAAAGATAATTTTAGGACTTTTATTGTTGAACACATTACTGTTCTTGTCTTGTGGGAAAGAATTTTTAAATGTTTCTCCAAAGGATAATTTGACAGGCAACGATTATTGGAAATCAGAGGAAGATGTCGACAAATTTATGGTCGGTATATACAAAACCTTCAGATTGATAACAATGGGAACGCCTCGAGGCGGAACTGCTACTCACCGTATTTTCTTCCCTGCGACTGGTGACTTCAGATGTGCCCCTATTTTGCGGACATCTCAATCGTCCGGTGGAGGACGTAATTATTTAACGCATTTGCGTCAGAATAATATTAATGCCTTATTTCACAGTGATTACAATTATTTCGGCTTCACAGCGATTCCGAAATGGAATGATTTCTATAAAATGATCCAGGCTGCTAATATTGTATACCATGAAATGGACAATATGGAAGAAGGGCTAATTTCGCCAGCCAGTATCGCACGTTACAAAGCAGAAGCAGTGTTTCTACGTAATCTAGCTTATTTCTTTTTGGTAAGATTATACGGAGATGTTCCATATTATACTGAAGCATACCATAGTAAGGCTATTGGCCGTACCAATATGCTCGAGGTATTGACTAAAGGCATTGCTGATCTAAATGAGCAATACAAAAATTTGCCTTGGACCTATGAAGATCCATCAATTGTAGGCAATAGAGCTATGCGCGGTGCAGCCATTACTTTATTGATGCATATGAATATGTGGATGGCAGGATTTACCACTGGAGATAAAGTGCCTTATTATGAAGCGGTAATAGCCCTAGGCCGCGAAATAAGATTAGAAAATAATAACTCTTATGAGCTATTACCATTGGAACGAACTAAAGAAATCTTCAAGGGACGAACAAAAGAAGGATTGTTCGAAATTGTCCAAAACCTTAACTATGGTGAAACTTTCTCCTTATCCTCACCATATTCCGATTATTTCTTACGGTATCCAAACAAACATATAGGTATTCAGCGCTCCTATTTATACTATGAACCAAAATTCATGGAGGAATTATACCCAATCGGTGGAACGGACAAGCGTAAAAACGTATGGTATGATGAGCATATATACAATACCTCAGGAATGATGCAATGTTTGAAATTCCTGAATGTATTCAATGAAGAAGGTGAGGATTATAATCCGGATGACAATCAAGTCGTATTCAGATATGCTGACCCTATTTTATTAGAAGCTGAAGCTTTGGCTGAATTAGATAAAGATAGTGAAGCTCGTGAAGTGGTGAATATAATTCGTGCTCGTGCTGAAGCACCACTAGCGGTGTCGGAATCAGGCGATGAACTAAAGGATTTTATATGGTGGGAGCGTGTGAGAGAGTTGATCGGTGAAGGTCATTTTTATTATGATTTGGTACGCACGCGTAAAGTGCTCAATTCGAAATATACCTCTGCAACTATGTCTGTAGATGCATATAATAGAGGTGGCTGGACTTGGCCTATACATAAAGATGCATTGATAGACAATCCTTACATGACATTAAATAATTACTGGAACTAAAAGTGCTCAAGATGAAAAAGACAAATATTATAAAATTAGTTTTCTTAACAATAATGGGAACTATTATAGCTTTATCTTCTTGTAAGAAAGAGCACTACATAGATGGTGGGGTACACGAAGCTAAATACGATGGTACTATTTTGCAATTTTTGAAAAGCCGACCAGAGTTATTTGATACGTTGGTAAAGATTGC
>Ga0079224_100013003_pt1 | contig 11570 bp, 17 predicted proteins | sample Stecom2015_FD_80414 | JGI IMG/M metagenome (GOLD analysis project Ga0079224, IMG submission 80414) | Agricultural soil microbial communities from Utah to study Nitrogen management - Steer compost 2015 | ecosystem: Environmental > Terrestrial > Soil > Agricultural land | place: USA: Utah...
GCTATCGACGAGATTGTTTATCTATATCTGCCAGCCTGCCCTTGTACCCGTCTTATTTATCCCCATCTATCCTTTCGGCGGCTGAGCGCGGCGGCATGATAGTGTATACTGCCGCGCTCTTTCTCTGGGGCTGACTTAGGTCATCAGGCTCCGCTATTGCTTCGTTACAAGGAATACCTTCGGTGAATTTCTTTATTTTTGTCAGTCAGGAATGGTTACTGGTCAGCGTTCTGGTGGTATTGATTTATATCTATGCCTGGCGTGAACGAGTTAAAAGTGGCCAGCCTATCCCGGCCCACGAAGTAACGCGCCTGCTTAACAGCGAGGCTGCGGTATTGCTGGATGTTCGCGATACAGCGGAGTTCAAAGCCGGACATATTGCGGGTGCGATTAATATTCCCTACGCCAAGATCAATTCGGATATGGCGCAGTTGGACAAATACAAAGACAAGGTAATTGTGGTGGCTGATAAATTGGGCCAGCACGCCGGCGTGGTGGGACGTTCTCTGGGTAAGCACGGTTTTACTGTACGTCGTCTGGCGGGTGGTATTGCTGAATGGCAGGGTCAGAGTTTGCCATTGGTAAAGTAAATCAAGCAAAACAACGGAAGGAGAGAGTTATGGCTCGGGTTGTAATGTACACCACCGCAATCTGCCCCTACTGTGTAAATGCCAAAAAGTTGTTAGCTGAGAAAGGCGTATCTGTAGAAGAAATTCGAATAGATCGCGAGCCCCATCTTCGTCAGGAGATGATGGAGAAAAGCAAACAGCGTACTGTACCCCAAATCTGGATAGATGATTTTCATGTAGGGGGATTTACGGATTTATGGGCGCTGGATAAAAGCGGCAAACTGGATGCGCTGCTGGGCAAATAACCAATAATGAATGCCGGATTTATGTGGCAGATTTTTAACACGATCGAGTGAGTTAATTATGACCGAAGAAAACCAAAACACCGTGGCGGCTGAAAACGAACAGCAAGTGGCTCCCCAATTTGCGATTCAACGTATCTACTTAAAAGACGCTTCTTTCGAAACGCCATCGATAGACCCGGCACTAAGAGCAGAAAAGCCTCAAATCACTCAGGATTTGAATGTTGAAGTTAATCCGGTCAATGAAGAATTGTTTGAGGTGGTGCTGTTAATCACTGTTACTGCTAAAAGCGAAAACCGCACCGTATTTCTGGTTGAAATTAAACAAGCAGGTTTGTTCAGAGTAGCTGGCTTTGAACCTCAGCAGGTAGCTCAGATTATCAATACCACCTGCCCGCAGATTTTATTTCCCTATGCGCGTGAAACAGTAGATAGCCTGTTGAATCGCGGTGGCTTTCCGCCGTTGATGATGCCGCCGATCAACTTTGATGCTGTCTTTGTACAAGCCATGGAAGCGATGCGCCAACAGCAACAAGCCCAAGCGGCCGGTAATGCCGACGCAGAAGCCGCGCCTAACTAAAAGGATAGAATACCGCTATTGATCAAGACGGATGATCAATAGCGGTATTTGTTTTATTTACATTTATAAACGCCAAACGACTGCCGGCCATCTCTGATTTCAGAAGTGGGGGCGACTGTATCTCCGCCAAAATTAATCGCTTCATTGCGTGCCAGAGTGGCCAATTCCGTGGCAACTTTTGTGGAGTTGCGATCCATCGGGCCCACGCTTGCCTTCACTTTTACATTCACATTGCGCACTTTTTCGCAGTTGGTCACATGCGCCAAATCTGTTACCGCTACACGGGTGGCATCCTCGTTTACCTTAACCCAGGTGCAGGCACTGCTCATGCTGATAAAGGCAAACAGAAATACTAAATTTTTCACGATAGACCTCGTTCAATTGGTTAAGGAGTTGCTGTGATTACAGTAAAGGATTGTCCATTAATCCTGCAATAAATGCCGAGAAAAAATGTCGCAGTAAGTAATTGGAGTACTATTAATCGGTGCGGGTAAATAATAAATCCCAGACCCCGTGGCCCAACCGCTCACCGCGCTTTTCGAATTTGGTAATAGGTCGGTAGGCAGGGCGCGGTGCATATTGACCATCAGCCTGCAGGTTTTTGAATCCTGGTGCTGTACTCATGACTTCCAGCATTTGTTCGGCGTAATTTTCCCAATCAGTAGCTAAATGGAAGACGCCATCAACTTTGAGCTTGGTGCGAATCTTCTGTACAAATTCTGGCTGTACCAAGCGCCGCTTGTGGTGCTTTTTTTTATGCCAGGGGTCGGGAAAGTAGAGCTGCAAACGATCGATGCTTTTGTCCGGAATACAGTCCTCAAGTACATCCATAGCATCGGCCATATATACGCGCAGGTTGCGGTGTTCGCTTTTACCGGCGGAGCTGATTATGCGTCCGACCCCCGGCGGATGAACTTCAATACCGATGAAATCTTTTTCCGGTTCCTGGGCAAGCATGGTCAATAGTGAATCGCCCATGCCAAAGCCTATTTCGAGCACCAAAGGTGCAGTCCGCCCGAACACCTGTGTGGGTTCTATAGCGCCAGCGGCAAGGCTCAAGCCGTAGGTCGGCCACCAGTGTTCAAATGCGTTCTTTTGGCCCAGAGTAATACGACCGGCGCGGATGACGTAGCTGCGGATTGGTTTGGGTTTAAATTCAGGTTTAATTAAAAATTCTCCTGAGGGCGCTTGCTCAAGAGTCAGGTTTAAATCGGGGTTGTCGGTCATAAACGATCTGCAGTAGACATTAACGAGGTGGAAATTTCCAGCTGGCAAAAAACAGACAAAACCAGCCACATAAAAAAGCAACCCCACCGATGGGGGTAATCGGACCAAACCAGCGAGGACCGCCGAGGGCGAGCAAGTAGAGGCTGCCGCTAAACAGCAAGGTGCCCACAACAAAAAAACTACCCGCTGCGGTAAGCCAGGGCGTTGCTTGGCGGTAAAGCAGTGCGGCAAGACCTAGCAGTGCCAGCGCGTGGTAAAACTGATAGTTGACCGCTGTTTGGAATGTGCTTAAAGCGGCGGGTGTCAGCTGTCCTTTTAGCCCATGGGCAGCAAAGGCTCCCAGCGCTACAGCAAAAAAAGCGCTGCATGCAGCGAACATGAGAAACAGGCGGGCCATTATTTTGCTATCACTTTTTAGTCGCGCGTGTAGGGTAAATGAGTAATAAAAAAGCCGCGCTGAGGCGCGGCTTCTGGGAGTATAAGCTGAAAGCCTAAGCTTCGAGCATCATTGTTTTAACCTTGTTCATAGCGTTCTTTTCCAGCTGCCGAATGCGCTCGGCAGATACACCATATTCAGCAGCCAGGTCGTGTAATGTCGCTTTGTCTTCAGTCAGCCAGCGACGCTGCAGAATCGTGCGGCTGCGATCATCCAACTTTTCCATCGCTACTTCCAGGCTGTTTACGTTAGTTTCTTCCCAGTCGGCATTTTCAAGCTGAGTCGCCGGGTCGTAACGCTTGTCCTCAAGGTAATTAGCGGGAGCCACGTAGCTATCATCGTCATCCTCGTCGCTCGCATCAAAGGTTGCATCATAGGAAGCGAGGCGCCCTTCCATCTCACGCACGTGCTTGATGTCGACTCCCAAATCTTCCGCCACTGCTGCGGCTTCGTCATTGGTTAACCAGGCAAGGCGCTTTTTGGCGCCGCGCAGATTAAAGAATAATTTGCGCTGGGCTTTGGTGGTAGCAATCTTAACGATGCGCCAGTTGCGCAGAATAAATTCATGAATTTCAGCTTTGATCCAGTGAACCGCAAAAGATACCAAGCGGACGCCTTTTTGCGGATCAAACCGCTTTACAGCCTTCATCAGGCCGACGTTACCTTCCTGAATCAGATCGCCCAAAGGAAGCCCATAGCCGTTGTACGAACGAGCGATATGTACAACAAAGCGCAAATGGGCCATTACTAATTTACGCGCCGCATCCAGGTTGCCGTTGTAGTAGAGGTCACGGGCCAACTCTTGCTCTTCTTCTACGCTGAGAATGGAAAAGCTACTGACCGCTTGTACATAGGCATTGAGGTTTGCACCTGGGGCAAGAACGCCGATAGGTTGCAGACTTGAGCTCATGTGTGAAATACCTCCGTCTAAATATACACCCGAGTGTAGCACTAACCCAGGTTAGAACGCTACGCTTTACACAAGTTCCGTAATTCCATTAAATCTGTTTTAAATCATGGGCTTAGGATTATTTTAGCAGATATATATCATTGTAAATGTCATGTAAAGACTCTTTCCGCCAATGGATTTGTTAATGAGGCTCTATTTGATTTAAGTGGCGACTGACGGCGCTCCAGGCCCCAACTACTCCCATCAGGCCGGCCAGCAAAATGAGTTGCAGGCTACCAATAAAGCCTAAACCCTGCAGATAAAAGTGACTTTGATACAGTTCGGTCAGGGCGGCGATGGGGACTTTCAGCCACTGTAATCCGAGAGCGAGGATCAATACCGCGAGCATACCGCCCCCTAGGCCAAACCAAAGTCCAGTATATAAAAAAGGACGGCGTATATAGGCGTTGGTGCCTCCTACCAATTTCACCACCAGAATTTCATCCCGACGGTTTTCGATAGCGAGGCGGATGGTATTGCCAATCACTAATACCAGCCCTAAGGCCAGCAAACATGCAAGCGCAACGACTATTCGCTCGGCAAGTGCAATGAGTTGTTGCAAGCGCTTCACCCATTGCATATCAATGCGCACTTCGGCTACCAGGGGTTCGTCCAATAATTCGGCTTGCAGGTTTTCAAGGGCGGCCGGTGTGCTGGCCGCGTCGGTCGGCAACACCAGCAGAACGCCAGGCAGGGGGTTACGATCCAGGCTATCGACAATTTGGCCGAGTCCGGAATGTTGGCGAAATTCGGCCAGTGCTTCTGCAGGAGATATGTAGGTAATCCGTGCTATTTCAGACCGGCCTGCCCAGTCCTGGCGTATTCGATCAACGGCCTGTTCATCGGCGTCCGGTTGTAGGAATACCGACATTTCACTGGAGTTCTGCCACTGCTCGCCGACGTGCTGAATGTTGAGCAGCCCAATAAAAAGTGCAGCGGGCAAGGCTACGGCGATGGCAACTACCAGCCAGGTAAGCAAGCTTTGAATGGGGGTGGTGAGCAGGCGTAATAGGCTTTCGATGGCACTGTCGCTGTGATGAACATACCAGGCGCCCAAGCGATCGCGGGCGCCGGTTTTGCGCTGTACCGCCCCGCTGGTGCGGGCCGAGGCTGATGACTTGTCGTTAGTTCGCTTCACCATAGCAACCCATCATGTACAACCTGACCTTCAGCAAGTCCAAGTATGCGTTTGTTCATTTGTTTTAATAAAGTGAGGTCGTGACTGGCGATCATTACGGTGACCCCAACTTCGTTAAACTGGCGAAATAACGTCATGATCTCCGCTGATAGTTCGGGGTCCAGGTTTCCCGTGGGTTCATCGGCCAAGAGCAACGCGGGCTTATTGACCACGGCGCGCGCAATGCCTACCCGTTGTTGTTCACCGCCAGAAAGCGCAATCGGTAATTGCCGCTCTTTTTCTAATAGGCCTACTTTATCCAGCGCAGCCCGGACCCGGCGGCCGATCTCATTCGCCGGACTGCCCGCAATTTGCAGAGGCAGTGCCACGTTATCGAAAACACTGCGATCAAATAACAGTTGATGGTTTTGAAAGACCACCCCCACGTTGCGCCGGTAATAAGGAATTTGGCCTGCGGGCAGGCGACTGAGATTTCGATTGCCAACAAAGATTTGCCCATTGCTGGGTCGTTCCATCAGCATAATAAGTTTCATCAGGGTGCTTTTACCCGCCCCGGAATGACCGGTTAAAAACACCATTTCGCCGGGTTCGATTTCAAACGAGACCTGGCGAAGTGCTTCAAACCCGTTGGCGTAGCGTTTGCTGACGTTGTCGAAACGAATCACCGCGAGAACAAAGCCTCAATAAAAGGTTGTGCGGCAAACGGCTGCAGGTCGTCAATTGCTTCACCGACACCGATAAAGCGCACTGGTAATCCAAAATTCTTACTCAACGCAAAAATGACGCCGCCCTTGGCGGTGCCATCGAGTTTGGTTAATACCAAACCAGTAACTCCGGCGGACTCGCGGAACTGCTGCGTCTGACTGACAGCGTTTTGGCCGGTACCTGCATCAAGCACAAGCAAGACTTCATGGGGCGCGGAATCATCCAGCTTCGCCATCACCCGCTTCACTTTAGCCAATTCGTCCATCAGGTGATTTTTGTTATGGAGACGTCCAGCGGTATCTGCGATCAGCACATCCATGCCGCGCGCTTGGGCGGCTTGCAAACCGTCATAAATCACCGAGGCGGAGTCGGCCCCGCTGTGCTGTGCAATGACGGGAATCTGGTTACGCTCACCCCACACCTGCAGCTGTTCCACAGCAGCAGCGCGGAATGTATCACCCGCCGCCAGCATGACTTTCTTGCCTTGGCCCTGCAGATGCTTGGCCAGTTTTCCGATGGTTGTGGTTTTGCCCACACCGTTGACACCGACCACTAAAATCACGAAAGGCTTGTGGGCGTTATCGATGATCAGTGGCTGCTCAACGGGTTGCAGCAGTTCGGTCAACTGTTTGCGTAAAGCCTGAAAGAGTGCCTCGGCGTCGGTGAGCTGCTTGCGGGCGACCTGTCGGGTGAGGTTTTCGATAATATCGGTAGTGGCTTCTATGCCGACGTCGGCCACCAGAAGTTGGGTTTCGATTTCTTCAAGTAAATCGTCATCTATCGCTTTGCGCCCCAAGAACAGGTTGCCTAACCCTTCTGCAAAGTTGCTGCTGGTGCGACTCAATCCCTGTTTGATACGCGCAAAGAATCCTGGCTTGGAGTTTTCCCGTTTGGCCTCAACCGGTATTTCAGGCTCTGATTCTGATTCCGGCTGCAGTGGCGGCTCTGGTTCAGCGGGTGCTACAGGAGGAGTCTCTGCTTTTTTCTCTGGAGCCGATTGCTGCGCGTCTTCCTTAGGTTGCTCAGGCGCGCGCTGTTCAGACTCACGCTGCTCAGGTTCAGCTTTAGGGGATTTTTTAAACAGGTTAAATAGCATAGGGATGTTCTGCTTGGTTTAAAAAAACATTCTCGAAACTAACGTCTTCGAAAATAAAGTCGGAGCTTTAATTGAAAGGCGGTATCCTACCACTTCTTGCTAATTTCCGAGAGGAGCCCTGAGTGAAAGCGCGGGCAAAATCAACAACCGCTCACAATCAGTCTCATCAGCTACGAATTATCGGAGGCCAATGGCGCGGTCGTAAATTGCGCATTGCGGATGTGGAAGGCTTGCGGCCGACGGGAGATCGTATTCGCGAAACGCTGTTTAACTGGCTGGCTCCCGAGATCCGCGATGCACGGTGTCTGGATTTATTTTCAGGGTCGGGTGCCTTGGGGCTGGAAGCGCTTTCACGCGGTGCCGCCTATGCTTGCATGATCGAAAAAGATGCGCGGGCGGCGGCCCAGTTACGAACCAATCTTGATCTGCTGCAAGCAGCTTACGGCGAGGTTCATCAGACTGACACTTTGACCTTTCTTCGGCAGAAGAATCAGGCCGAACCTTTCAGTATTGTTTTCATTGACCCCCCTTTTGATTTAAACCTCTGGCAGTCTTGTATCGACGCACTCGATGCAGGTAACTGGCTGGCAGAAGCTGCCAGTATTTATATCGAATCGGGTCTGGATGCTCCGTATGGCACACCTGCGCACTGGACGTTGCACAGGGATAAACGCGCGGGGAGTGTCAATTATCGATTGTATTATCACGAGCCTGAGCGTTGAGCGTTCAGGGAGAATCAATCATTTCCCAATAGCTAATGCGGTCTCGCCGTCATGGCCAATGCGCGCGGAGGTCGCAGCGTTATTCCCTCGGCTAACAAAGCATCTATCTGACGTTTATTCAGTTCCATTATGAAAGCTTCATAGGACGCTCGGATATCGTCCACAGAAGAAAAAGCCCCTTCATTTAATAGCGACAGCACACCGGCCCGGCTGCTGAGTTTGTAGCGTACGCCGGTATGCTGACAGACCTGATTAGATAGCTGTTGAAGGTGAAACACAGCTGCTTGCGAAAAAATCAGTTGATGCATCGGTAGCAATCCATGCTTGATCAAAATTTAATGCCGTTTACCCTCACGTAGCCATGCCAATAATTGCTGGCGATTGGCGAGCATACCTTCGTAAGTATCAATAATGACCGGGTTCGGGTCTTGCTGTTGCCGGAGCGCTTCAAGCCGATTTACTAAGAAAGCAATATCTGCCTCGACCCGCGGCGTAATATCCCAGGCATTAACGGGAATGCCTGATCCGTGCGTAAGTGTGGCCATAAAACCTCCCTGTGACGGATATTTGCCAAAGATGCCCTTACTTTAAGCAGAGGTGACTGCACTTACTGTGCGTTAAAGCCTACAAGGCGGAATAGTTTAAGTAGTTTGCTTTTTAAAAAACGAGAGAATAAAAAAGCCGGTAGCGGCAAGCACGATGGAAGGGCCAGGTGGGCTGTCCCACCAAAAAGATGCAGTTAAACCACCGACGACCGCAAAGCAGGCCAACAAGCTCGCGCCTATCGCCATCTGCTCGGGCGTATGGGTAAGTCGTCGGCTCGCTGCAGCAGGGATAATCAGCAGCGCAGTAATCAGTAAAACCCCCACGACCTTCATGGCGATGGCGATCACTAAAGCCATCAATAACATCAGGCTGGTGCGCACTGCCGTCACCCGGATGCCTTCTACTTGGGCCAGTTCTTCATGCACAGTGATAGCCAACAGCGGGCGCCACAGGCGCGTGAGCAAGCCGATAACTGTAATGGCAATTATCCATACGGTAATTACATCTCCGCGTGTGACCGACAGAATGTCACCAAATAAATAAGCGAGTAAATCAATCCGGCTATTGCTAAAGAGACTGACCGTTATCAGACCCACAGCCAAAGTAGAGTGGGACAAAATGCCTAACAGGGTATCGGTAGCTAAAAAGCGATTTTGTTGGAGTGCGACCAAGGCTAATGCCAGTAACACGCACCCTAAGATAACGGCGAGATTCAGATTGATTTCCAGTAATAATCCAAGGCTCACCCCGAGTAACGCGGAATGCGCGAGGGTATCGCCGAAGTAAGCCATGCGTCGCCAGACGGCAAAAGATCCAAGCGGACCCGCCATCACGGCGACGCCCAATCCAGCTAACAGAGCCAAGAGTAAAAAGTCAGGCATGATCGTGATTACAGTGATGGTGGGAGGCGGGTTCGTTTTCTACGATATTGCCCAGAGCATCATGCTGATGATCGTGATGATGGGTATAAAGCGCAATCTGCGGCTTCAGCTGTTCGCCAAAGAGCGCTAAATAAGCGGGATCATTGGTAACCGCTTGTGGGTGGCCTGAGCAGCATACATGTTGGTTAAGGCAAACCACGATATCGGTAGTGGCCATGACCAGATGCAAATCATGGGATACCAACAGCACCCCGCACTGCCGCTGTTTACGAATGTCATTGATCAGACTGTAGAGGGCGGCCTGGCCAGTGACATCAACACCCTGAACCGGCTCATCCAGCACCAGTAGTTGCGGATCGCGCAACAGCGCCCGCGCCAGCAGCACGCGCTGCGTTTCGCCTCCGGATAATTGTTGCATCGGTTGCTTATAAAGGTGCTCGATACCAGTAATTTGCCCGACTTCATCCAATTCTGAGCCAGATTTTCCGGTCAAGGTAAGAAAGCGCAGGACCGACAGCGGTAAGCTGGGTTCCAGATGGAGTTTTTGCGGCATATAACCGATGCGCAGATCAGGTAGTCTTTCAATGCTGCCCTCATCGGTCTGGATTAATCCTAATACGCTGCGCACCAGCGTTGTTTTACCAGCACCATTAGGGCCGATGAGCGTAACAATCTTGCCGGCTTCCAGCGTTAAATCCGCCCCGCGAAGAATATAACGGTCGCTGCGTTTGACCCCGACCCCGCGCGCGGTAAGTAAAACCTTAGCCATGGGCAGGTCCCACGCTGTCTTTTTTCTCTGCAGAAGCGGAGAGGTCCAGCGTACAACGTGGGCATAAACCCATAATCTCTACCGCGTGAGACGCGACAGTAAAACCTGCAGCTTGTGCGGCTGTTTGGATGTTTTCGGTTAACGCAGATGCATCAAGTTCGACGGCTACGCCACAATCACGACAAATTAAAAAATGGCTGTGGTGTTGCTCATCGGGTGCGGGACAACCAATAAATGCATTGAGACCGTTGATGCGATGGATTAACCCTTGATCGAGCAGAAAATCCAAAGCGCGATAAACCGTGGGTGGGGCTACGCGTCGAGTCGAAGCCTCAGCCAGCATATCCATCAATGCATAGGCCCCTAATGGCTTATGGCTCTGCCAAATAAGCTCTAACACCTGTTCGCGCAACGGCGTTAGGCGCGCTCCCCGGTCATTGCATAGTGCCTGCGCTGCGGCGAGTGCATCGCTTACGCATTCAGCATGATCATGCCGGTCACAGCCAAGCGGAAGTTTGGTCATTTGCAATTTGCCCTTAGGGTAAGCGGAAAACAGTATGTTACTATATAACCTCTTTGCTGGCATCGCCTCAGCCTAATTCTTCTGCCGCCCTGATCGCGTACTATCAAAAATGACTTTATTGACGACCTCACGTTACCTGATGGCTTTACTGAGCTGTCTGCTCTTTGGTGGTTACGCTGCTGCTGCTGCTGATAAAAATCCTACGGTATTGGTGAGTATCAAACCGTTGATGCTGATTGCGCAGGAAGTGGCGGGCGAACAGGTGAAGATCGACACCCTGCTGCCGATTCAAGGCTCGCCCCATGATTACCCGCTGAAGATTTCCGATGTGCAGCGTTTGCGCGCCGCCGATTTGGTGGTGTGGGTTGGCCCCGAGCTGGAAACATTTTTAACCCGCTCCCTGAATAATCTTCCCGCTGCGCGGGTATTGACCACATCGGATTTACCGGGCCTCTATTGGTCTACTGTGAAGGAAGCGGACGAGGTCCAGCCCGGAGCGCATGGGCACAACCATTCCCACCGCCACGATAGAGACCCTCACTTGTGGTTGGATCCTCACAACGCGGCAGTAATCGCGCACGCTTTGGCGGCTCGCCTGGCGCTTTTGGACCCGGTTTCAGCCGATGATTTTCGTCGTCGGGCGGCCGAGTTTGAGGAAAAAATGACGGCATTGGATGCCGAGCTGAGGATTGGGCTGGAGCCGGTTAGAAAGCAGGGTTTTGCTGTCTATCACCAAGGTTATACTCATTTTGTAAATCGGTACCAGCTGCAACAATTAGGGTATGTCGCCTACTCGCCCGAGCGGCGGCCGGGTGCCAAGCACTTATATCAACTGCGTCAGGCATTGAGCGGGAAAGCCGTCTGTGTGTTTGCCGAACCTTATTACGACCAGCGCAGCGCGCGCGAGCTGAGTGAGTCGTTGGGTCTGCGGATGGGAATGCTCGACCCGATCGGGGCCGAGCACATCCAGAGTTATGAAGGGTTATTGAGAGAGATGGCCGCTGGCTTTTTAGCCTGTCTGGCGGAGGTTTGATGTTTGGGCTGCGTGGGGGCGGCGCAAAATAACACCGCGAGCGGCCAGAGTATCAATTTGACGCTTATTAAGTTCCATAACAAACGCGTCGTAA
>Ga0079224_100013004_pt1 | contig 11569 bp, 10 predicted proteins | sample Stecom2015_FD_80414 | JGI IMG/M metagenome (GOLD analysis project Ga0079224, IMG submission 80414) | Agricultural soil microbial communities from Utah to study Nitrogen management - Steer compost 2015 | ecosystem: Environmental > Terrestrial > Soil > Agricultural land | place: USA: Utah...
CGCTGGCACAGCAGCGTCATCTTTGCCCTGCGCACCGAACTCACCCACCAGGCGACGGAAGGGTTCGTCGTCGACAGCGAGATGACCGTCCGGCTCGACGAGCGCAACCGGCCCGAACCCGACGTGATCGTCTCGACGACGACGATCGACGACGACGCGACCTGTTACGACGTTGACGACGTCGTCCTCGCGATCGAGGTGGTCTCGCCGGAGTCGGCGCACCGCGACCGGACCGTGAAGCCGCACAAGTACGCGGAAGCGGGCATCAGTCACTTCTGGCGTGTCGAGCCCGAGTCCGAGGAGACCGCGACCTCGGTCCACGTCTACGAGCTGGATGAGCTGACCCGGTCGTACGTCCCTACAGGGATCTACCGCGACACGCTCAAGGTCGACCTGCCGTTCCCCGTCGAGCTCGACATCCGGACTCTCCGCGGCTGACCCGTTCCACCGGCCGACGCCGCTCACCGCGTCGCCCGGTAGATCTCCCGGACGACGTCCTCGATGTCGGGCTCGACGATCGACAGGTCCACCACCTCGGCACGCTCCGCGACGGCGGCGAGCACCCACGCCGCCGTCGTGCGCTGCGGGTCGAAGGCGAGGCGCTGACGCAGCCCGTCCGACTCGCTGCGCACGTGCTCGGCGCCGGGCACGTCGGTCAGGTCCGGCCCCGGCGTCGCGAGGTCCAGCACGAGCTCGCGGCGCGCGCCGACGGTGCGCGCCAGACCGGCGAGCGTGCCGTCGAACGCGAGCCTGCCGTGGTCGACGACCAGCACGCGCTCGCAGAGCCGTTCGACGTCGCCCATGTCGTGGGTGGTGAGCAGCAGCGTGGTGCCGTGCTCGCGCCGCTGCGCGACGAGGAACTCGCGCAGCCGCTGCTTGGACAGCACGTCGAGACCGATGGTGGGCTCGTCGAGCACGAGCAGCCCGGGCCGGTGCAGCAGGGCGGCCGCGACCTCCGCGCGCATGCGCTGACCGAGCGAGAGCTGGCGCACGGGCGTGCCGAGGAAGGAGCCCATCTCGAGCATCCCGACCAGCTCGGCGGTGCGCGCCCGCTCGTCCGCCGCCGACAGCCCGTGGATCGCGGCGAGGATCGAGAACGACTCGCGCAGGGGCAGGTCCCACCAGAGCTGCGACCGCTGCCCGAACACCACGCCGACGCGGCGCGCGAGCGCGCGCCGCTCCTTGAGCGGGTGCAGGCCGACGGTCCGCACGGTCCCGCTCGTGGGCACGAGGATGCCGACGAGCATCTTGATCGTCGTCGACTTGCCCGCACCGTTGGCGCCGATGTAGCCGACGGCCTCTCCCGCCGCGACCGTGAGGTCCAGGTGGTCGACGGCGACGTGCCGCGTGCGGCGCAGCCTGGTGCCGCGCTCCGGCCGCCCGGTGAACACCCGGGTCAGCCCCTCGGCCTCGATCACGTTCCCGTGCACGTCGCTCATCCCCCAGCTCCTCGGTAGTGCCGCAGCCCCCACCGCCAGCACGCCGCGGCCACCACGACGGCCCACAGCGCGGCGACAGGGGCGCACCAGCCCAGCCACGCCGGCAGGCCGACCGCGCCCGGCGCGCCGAGCAGCGTGGACACGGGCAGGTACGCCGCGAACGCGACGGGGAAGATCGTGCCGAACACGACCAGCAGAGCCCGCGGCCAGACGGTCGCGGGCTGCGTGGCCGCGTAACGCCCGCCGTAGACGAAGGCGTTGGTCATCTCGGCGCCGTTGACCAGGAAGAACTGCAGCCCGGCTGCCGTGACGAACTGCGCGGTGAAGATGACGAACCCGCTGAGCACCGCGAGCACCAGCAGGCCGACGGCGCCGAGACCCCAGGCGACGTCGTTGAGCGCCAGCCCGACCGCGAGCGCCGTCGCCCCGACCAGGCAGCGCCCGATCCGGCGCAGGCTGAGGTCGCTCGTGACGAGCTGCGCGAGGATCGGCTGCGGCCGCAGGAAGAACACGTCGAGCGTGCCTGCCCGCACGTACACGGGCAGCTTGTCGCAGTGCCCGGCGACGAGGTCGGCGAGGCTGAACGCGAGGTCGGCGACGCCGAACACGAGCAGGACCTGCGCGAGCGCGAGGCCGCCGATCTCGTCGGTCGCGCTGTACAGCACCCAGATCTCGGCGAGCTCGATGACACCCACCAGGAGCGCGCCGACGAGGTCCAGCCGGAAGCTCGTGCGGTAGCTCGCCTGCGAGCGCGCCCGGCTCACGAGGACCGTGCGGTAGGCGCGCAGGCGGTCAGCCACCCTGCACCTCCAGCCTCCGCCGCCCGGCGCGCGTGGCGAGGTGCCCGGCGACCAGCACGGCGACGAGCCAGCCGAGCTGGACGGCGAGGTGCTGCCCGGCGGCCCACCCCGTGACGCGCCCGGACAGCACGTCGACGGGCAGCTGCATCATGGCGGGGAACGGGGTCGCCAGGGTGATCGCGAGCAGCCAGTCGGGGTAGAGGTAGACGGGGGTGTAGAGCCCGGCAAAGAACCCGGACACCGCCATGTACAGCACGGCGACCCCGCGGGTCTCGACGAGCCAGAGGCCTGCGACCGACACGAGGTACACCGTCGCGTGCGAGACGGTGATGCCGAGCAGCAGGCTGACCAGCCCGAGCGTGAGCGTGGCCGGGTCGCCGGGCAGCGCCATGTGCGAGACGAGCACCCCGATGACGACGCTGGGCAGGCCGCGCGGCAGCAGCGCGAAGAGCCCCTTGCCGACGTCGGTCAGCACGTGGGAGGCCTGGACGCTCACCGGTCGCAGGAAGTCGACGGCGACGTCGCCGGTGCGGATCCTGTCCTGCAGGGCGCTGCCGCCCCAGAAGTTGACCGAGCCGAGCATGCCCTGGCCGAGCCAGACGAACGCCGCCATGGTGGCGGCGGAGTAGCCGGCGAGCTCGCCGCCCGAGCTGTCCACCGCCGCGCCCATGATGCCGCCCTTGAGCAGCCCGAAGGTCGCGTTGGCGACGAGCCCGGCGAACGTGGCCAGCGGGTAGGCCGACTGCCCGCGGAACCCGGCGACGAGGAACCGCCAGTACGGGTTCCGGAGCGGGTTCGGGGGCACGATCGCGGGACGTTACCGCACGATCGACCCGCCGTCATCAGGATTTCCGGAGGCCGTCCAGGGGCCTCGGTCGGCCGCGATGCTGAGCTCGCGTGCGGCCGCCGAGACCTCCTGGGCGAGCGCGAGGTCGCGCCGGGACAAGCCGCCGATGTCGTGCGACGTGGTGCGCACGGTGACCGTCCCGAACCGGAGGTCGACGTCGGGGTGGTGGTTCGCCGACTCGGCGAGCACCCCGATCCGCATGACCAGCCGCAGGCCGGTGGCGAAGGATCCGGTGCCGTAGCGGACCACGGCGGAGCCGCCCACCACGCGCCAGTCCCCCACGCCAGGTCCTGCCGAGAACTCGGCGGGGGTGATCGCGTCGCTCATGGTGCCCTTCCCCTCGTCCTGCGCTCCGTCCGGTCAGCCGCGGCGCAGCCGTGCCACGTCGCGGACGGCGCCCCGGTCGGCCGACGTCGCGAGCGCCGCGTAGGCCTGCAGCGCCGGCGAGACGTACCGGTCGCGCGCGGCGGGCTGCCACGGGCGCTCCGACGACTCCATCTTGGCGCGTCGCTCGGCCAGCACCTCGTCGGGCACGTTGACCCGGATGAGGCGGCTCTCGACGTCGATCTCGATCTCGTCGCCGTCCTCGATGAGACCGATCGTCCCACCGGCCGCGGCCTCTGGCGAGATGTGCCCCACGGAGATGCCGCTCGACCCGCCGGAGAACCGGCCGTCGGTGATGAGCGCGACCTGCTTGCCCAGGCCGCGGCCCTTGATGAACGACGTCGGGTACAGCATCTCCTGCATGCCGGGCCCGCCCGCCGGACCCTCGTAGCGCACGACGACGACGTGCCCCGGCTTGACCTGCTTGGTGAGAATCTTCTCGACGGCGTCGTCCTGCGACTCGCAGACCAGGGCCGTACCGACGAAGTGGAACACGTCGGGGTCGACGCCCGCGGTCTTGAAGACCGCGCCGTCCTCGGCGAGGTTGCCGCGCAGCACGGCCAGGCCGCCCTCGACGGTGTAGGCGTGCTCGAGGTCGCGGATGCAGCCGTTCGCCCCGTCGGTGTCGAGCGACTCCCACCGGTTCTCGGTGGAGAACGCCTGGGTGGTGCGCACACCGCCGGGCGCCGCGTGGAACAGCTCCTGGGCGCGCTCGGTGGCCTTGCCGCCGCGGATGTCCCAGTCGTCGAGCCAGGCGCGCAGCGTCGGCGTGTGCACGGAGGTGACGTCGTGGTTCAGCAGGCCGCCCCGGTCGAGCTCGCCGAGCAGCGCGGGGATGCCGCCGGCCCGGTGCACGTCCTCCATGTGGTAGTCGGGGTGGTTGGGCGCGACCTTGGACAGGCACGGCACGCGGCGGCTGATGTCCTCGATGTCGGCCAGCGTGAAGTCGACCTCTGCCTCCTGCGCGGCGGCGAGGATGTGCAGCACCGTGTTGGTCGAGCCGCCCATGGCGACGTCGAGCGCCATCGCGTTGGCGAACGCGGCCTTCGTCGCGATGCCGCGCGGGGCCGCCGTGTCGTCCTCCTCCTCGTAGTAGCGCCGGGCCAGGTCGACGATCGTCCGGCCGGCCTCGAGGAACAGCTCCTTGCGAGCCGCGTGCGTGGCGAGCGTCGAGCCGTTGCCCGGCAGCGACAGGCCGAGGGCCTCGGTGAGGCAGTTCATGGAGTTCGCGGTGAACATGCCGGAGCACGACCCGCAGGTGGGGCACGCGTTCTCCTCGACGAGGCCGAGTGCCGCGTCGTCGACACCCTCGTCGGCGGAGTAGTTGATGGCGTTGATGAGGTTGAGCGGGGTCTTGGCGACGCCGTCCGCCACCACGGCCTTGCCCGCCTCCATGGGACCGCCGGAGACGAAGATGACGGGGATGTTGAGCCGCAGCGCGGCGTTGAGCATGCCGGGCGTGATCTTGTCGCAGTTGGAGATGCACACGAGCGCGTCGGCGGTGTGCGCCTGGACCATGTACTCCACGGAGTCGGCGATGAGGTCACGGCTGGGCAGCGAGTAGAGCATGCCGGCGTGGCCCATCGCGATGCCGTCGTCGACGGCGATGGTGTTGAACTCCTTGGCGACGCCGCCGGCCTCGCGGATCGCGGAGGCGACGAGGTCGCCCATGTCCTTGAGGTGGACGTGCCCCGGCACGAACTGCGTGTACGAGTTCGCGATCGCGATGATCGGCTTCCCGAAGTCCTCGGAACCCATGCCCGTGGCGCGCCAGAGAGCGCGGGCACCGGCCATGTTGCGGCCGTGGGTGGACGTCCGGGAGCGCAGGGGACGGCTCATGACGGGTCAGCTCCTTCGATGCTGGGTGGCCGCTCGCGAGTGCGGGCGTGCGGCGCGTTCACGCTACCTCCGGTGCCCGGGGACGGACACCACGCGTCCACAGGGTGACCCTCCCCCACCCCTCCCGCCACCGCTGAGGTAGTCACCTGGCGAGGTAGTCATGCAGCGCGCGAGCCCCTCAAGGAATGGTCACAACGGGCCCCACCCGAACCCTTGACCTGGGCATCCGTTGTCGGCACACTTATCACCCGTCGGGACCGCCGCGAGCGGCGTCCCCGACGAGCACGATCGCCGGACCCGTGGACGCCGCTGTCCACGGCCCGCGTCGGCACGCACAACACCCGTTCACGGCTACGTACGAAGAGGTGCGACATGACGAAAACGTTTACTACTCCGAAATCGTTTACCAGCGGGGTCGGGCGATCCCGCTGGCGGCTGCGCCGGGCACTCGCGGGCATCGGCGCGAGCGTGGCGCTCCTCGCCGCGGGCATGGTGGCCACCGCGGGCCCCGCCGCCGCGGTGGACCGCAACGAGACGGGCACGCACGACGGCTACTTCTACTCCTTCTGGACCGACGCGCCCGGCACGGTCTCGATGGACCTCGGCTCGGGCGGCAACTACTCCACCCGGTGGAGCAACACCGGCAACTTCGTGGCGGGCAAGGGCTGGGCCACCGGGGCCCGACGCACCGTATCCTACTCGGGGTCGTTCACCCCGTCCGGCAACGCCTACCTCACGCTGTACGGATGGACCCGCAGCCCGCTGGTCGAGTACTACGTGGTCGACAACTGGGGCACCTACCGGCCCACGGGCGACTACCAGGGCACCGTCACCACCGACGGCGGCACCTACGACATCTACCGGACGATGCGCTACAACGCCCCGTCGATCGAGGGCGACAGCTCGACGTTCCCGCAGTACTGGAGCGTGCGCCAGAAGAAGCGCACCGGTGGCACCATCACGGCGGGCAACCACTTCGACGCCTGGGCGTCCCACGGCATGAACCTCGGCAACCACGACTACCAGATCATGGCCACGGAGGGGTACCAGAGCAGCGGCAGCTCGAACATCACGCTCGGCTCCGGCGGCGACGGCACCCCGCCCGAGGACGACGGCGACGGCGACGGCTCCTGCACCGTGGACGTCAGCCGCGGCGAGTCGTGGAACGACCGGTTCAACGTCAACTTCACCGTCAGCGGATCGAACGACTGGCGCGTGCGGATCGCCACAGGCAGCGGGCAGAGTCTGCAGAACAGCTGGAACGCCACGGTCTCCGGCACCAGCGGCACCCTGACGGCGACGCCGAACGGCAACGGGAACTCCTTCGGCATCACGCTGTACTCGAACGGGAACACGTCTCTGCCCACGGCGTCCTGCTCGACGGACGGCGACGGCGGTGACGACGGCGGTGACGACGGCGGCGGGAACCCCTCCAGCTGCTCGGCCGGCTACGTGGGCCTCACGTTCGACGACGGCCCCAACCCCGGCACCAGCAGCCAGCTGATCAGCACGCTGCAGCAGCTCGGCGCCACGGGCACCGTGTTCCCCACCGGCCAGAACGCCCAGGCGAACCCGTCGCTCATGCGGGCCTACGCCGACGCGGGGCTGCAGATCGGCAACCACACCTGGGACCACCCCTACCTGACCCAGATGGGGTACAACGACGTCCAGTGGCAGCTGTCCACCACGCAGTCGACCATCCAGCAGACGGCCGGTGTCACGCCGCAGCTGTTCCGGCCCCCGTACGGCGACACGAACGGGACGGTCCGCCAGGTCGGGTCCTCCCTCGGCCTGACCGAGATCATCTGGGACGTCGACTCGCAGGACTACAACGGCGTCAGCGCGAGCCAGATCCGGCAGGCCGCGAGCCGGCTGACCGACGGGCAGGTCATCCTCATGCACGACTGGCCGCAGAACACGATCCAGGCGCTGCCGGGGATCCTCGAGGACCTGGCGTCGCGGAACCTCTGCCCCGGTCACATCTCGCCCACCACCGGACGCGCGGTCGCGCCGTGACCGCGCGGTCCTGAGACCGGGCACCGAGCGGGCGGGGCGGGATGTGTCAGCGGCGACGCGTCCCGCCCTCGCCCTCCGGCACCGTGCTCAGGTCAGGGTGGCCCGGTACTCGTCCTCCAGGATGCTCATGACGATCGCGTCGGCCCAGGTGTCGCCGTCGCGGTAGACGTCGCGCAGGCGCCCCTCCTCCTGGAAGCCGATGGACTCGTAGAGGGCCTTGGCGCGCGGGTTGATGCTGAGCACGTCGAGGCTCACGCGGTGCAGGCGCGGCCCGGCGTCGCCGTCCACGCCGTCGAACGCGAAGCGCAGCACCTCGAGCATGGCCTCGCGGCCGTACCCGCGGCCCCGGTAGTTGGGCAGGAGCTGGAGCCGCAGGTTGGCCGAGCGCGCGTCCTCGTCGAGGTCGTTGAGCACGATCTCGCCGATCATCTCGTCGCTGACCGGCCGGCCGTCACGCAGTGCGGCCGGGCAGATCGCCCAGTCGTACCGACCGGGGCGGTCGCTGACCGTGCTCGCCCAGTTCTCGATCTGCTCACGGGTGAAGGTGGCGGTGGTCCCCGTCAGGCGTGTGCCCTCCGGGTCCTGCACCGCCTCCCACAGCCGCTCGGCGTCGCGCCCCTCGAGGGGGCGCAGGCGCACCATCTCACCGTGCAGGACGGGGCCGCGGGTCATCTGTGCGGCCCCGCTGTGCGCGCCGTCACCGGCCGATCCGATCCAGCACGAGCTCACGGACGCGCTTGGCGTCGGCCTGGCCCTTCGTCGCCTTCATGACGGCGCCGATGATCGCGCCGACCGGGCCCTGGTTGCCGCCGCGGACCTTCTCGACGATGTCGGGCTGGGCCGCCAGGGCGTCGTCGATCGCCGCGAGCAGCGCGCCGTCGTCCGACACCACCTCGAGGCCGCGCGCCACGACGACGGCCTCCGGGTCGCCCTCGCCGGCCAGCACGCCGTCGAGCACCTGGCGGGCGATCTTGTCGTTGATCCGCCCCGACTCGACGAGGGACTGCAGCTGCGCGATCTGCGCCGGGGTCACCGAGAGGTCCTCGAGCGCGACCTCGTCCTGCTTGGCGCGACGGGCCAGCTCGCCCATCCACCACTTGCGCGCACCGGCCGCGCTCGTGCCCGCAGCGATCGTCGCCTCGATGAGGTCGACGGCGCCCGCGTTCACGACGTCGCGCATCTCGGCGTCGGCGTACCCCCACTCGGTCTGGAGCCGACGCCGACGGGCGACGGGCAGCTCCGGCAGCGACGCGCGGATCTCCTCGACCCACTCGCGGCTCGGCGCCACCGGCACCAGGTCGGGCTCGGGGAAGTAGCGGTAGTCCTCGGCGTCCGACTTCACGCGGCCCGACGACGTCGAGCCGTCGTCCTCGTGGAAGTGGCGCGTCTCCTGGATGACAGGCAGGCCCGCGTCGAGCACACCCGCCTGGCGGGAGACCTCGTACCGGACGGCGCGCTCGATCGACCGGAACGAGTTCACGTTCTTCGTCTCGGTGCGCGTGCCGAGCGGGGCGTCGGGGCTGGTGCGCAGCGACAGGTTGACGTCGGCGCGCACGTTGCCGCGCTCCATGCGGGCCTCGGAGACACCGAGGGTGCGGAAGATGTCGCGCAGCGTCTGCACGTACGCGCGCGCCACCTCGGGCGCACGCTCGCCGGCGCCCTCGATCGGCCGCGTCACGATCTCGACCAGCGGGATGCCCGCACGGTTGTAGTCGACGAGCGAGTACTCCGCGCCGTGGATGCGGCCCGTGGCACCGCCGACGTGCGTGTTCTTGCCCGCGTCCTCCTCCATGTGCGCGCGCTCGATCTCGACGCGGAACACCGCACCGTCCTCGAGCTCGACGTCGATCCACCCGTCGTAGGCGATCGGCTCGTCGTACTGCGAGGTCTGGAAGTTCTTCGGGACGTCCGGGTAGAAGTAGTTCTTCCGGGCGAACCGGCAGCTCTCCGCGATGGTGCAGTTCAGCGCCAGGCCGATGCGGATCGCGTACTCCACGGCCTTGCCGTTGACGACGGGCAGGGCGCCCGGGAGCCCGAGGCTCACCGGGGTCACCTGCGTGTTCGGCTCGCCGCCGAACTCGACCTCGGCCGCGCAGAACATCTTGGTCCGCGTGCCGAGCTCCACGTGCACCTCGATGCCCAGCACCGGGTCGTAGCGGCGGACGGCGTCCTCGTAGCTGACGAGGCCGGTCGTGGTGGCGGCGGTCATCGGGCGAGCTCCGTGGTCTTGAGGTCGGGTGCCTGGGACAGGAGGGGGCCGCCCCAGCGGGACTCGAGGGCGGCCTCGAGCGCCGCGCCGACGCGGTACATCCGGTCGTCGGCCTTGGCGGGGGCGAGGATCTGGAAGCCGACCGGCAGGCCGTCGTCGGACAGGCCGTTCGGCACGGACATGCCCGGGACGCCCGCGAGGTTGGCGGGGATGGTCGCGATGTCGTTGAGGTACATCGCCAGCGGGTCGTCGAGCTTCTCGCCGAACTTGAACGCCGTCGTGGGCGCCGTGGGCGAGACGAGCACGTCGGCCTTCGCGAACGCGGCCGCGAAGTCGCGCTGGATCAGCGTGCGGACCTTCTGCGCGCTGCCGTAGTAGGCGTCGTAGTACCCGGCCGACAGTGCGTAGGTGCCGAGGATGACGCGGCGCTTGACCTCGTCACCGAACCCGGCGCCGCGCGTCGCGCTCATGACGCGCTCCGCCGTCACGGGGCCCTCGGCCGGCTCGACCCGCAGGCCGAAGCGCATGCCGTCGAACTTGGCGAGGTTGCTCGAGGCCTCGGCGGGCATGATCAGGTAGTAGGCGTCGAGCGCGTACGCGAAGCTCGGGCACGAGACCTCGACGACCTCGGCCCCCAGCGCGCGCAGCTGCTCGAGCGACTCGTCGAAGCGCGCGGAGACGCCTGCCTGGTAGCCCTCGCCCGAGAGCTCCTTGACGACGCCGACGCGCAGCCCCGCGAGGTCACCCGACGCGCCCTGCCGCGCCGCCTCGACGACGCCGGGCACCGGCTCGTCGATCGACGTCGAGTCGTGCGGGTCGTGCCCGCCGATGAGCTCGTGCAGCAGCGCCGCGTCGAGCACGGTGCGGGTCACGGGGCCGGCCTGGTCGAGCGAGGACGCCATGGCGATGAGGCCGTAGCGCGAGACGCCGCCGTACGTGGGCTTGACGCCGACCGTGCCGGTCACAGCGCCCGGCTGGCGGATCGACCCGCCCGTGTCGGTGCCGATGGCCAGGGGCGCCTCGAAGGCCGCGACGGCCGCAGCCGAGCCGCCGCCGGACCCGCCGGGGATGCGCTCCAGGTCCCACGGGTTCTTCGTGTTGCCGAACGCCGAGTGCTCCGTCGAGGAGCCCATGGCGAACTCGTCCATGTTCGTCTTGCCGAGGATCGGCAGGCCCGCCGCCTTGATGCGCTCGACCAGCGTCGCGTCGTACGGAGGCACCCAGTTCTCGAGGATCTTCGACCCGGCGGTCGTGGGCAGGCCCTTGGTCACCACGACGTCCTTGACGGCGATGGGCACGCCGGCGAGCGGGTGCACCTCCTCGCCGGCGGCGCGCCTTGCGTCCACCCGCGCGGCCGTCTCGAGCGCCTCCTCGGAGGCGACGTGGAGGAACGCGTGGACGTCGCCGTCCACCGCAGTGATCCGGTCCAGGTGGGCCTGCGTGGCCTCGACGCTGGAGACCTCCTCCGCCGCGAGGGCGGACGCGAGGTCGGACGCGCTCAGGCGCGTGAGGTCGTTCGTCATGTCGTCGCTTCCCATCACTCTTCGCCGAGGATCTGCGGCACCGCGAATCGCCCGTCCTCCTGCTGCGGGGCACCGGCCAGGACGTCCTGGACCGGGAGCGCAGGCTCCGGCACGTCATCACGGAACACGTTCGTCAGCGGGAGAGGGTGGCTCGTCGCCGGCACGTCGGGGGTGGCGACCTCGCTCACGCGCGCGATGGACTCGACGATGACGTCGAGCTCACCGGCGAGGCGGTCGACCTCGTCGGGCCGCAGGTCGATCCGTGCCAGCGCGGCGACGCGCGCGACCTCGTCACGGGAGATGGTGGACATGCCCGCCAGTCTAGTCTCCGTGCGGCCTCCGGAACCCCGGAATCTGGCCCGTCCACTGTGAAATCTGTGCAACGTGCCGTGAATGTCGTCAGGGGATGGACCCGTGCCACACCCTGGGTGTGGGGGTCCATCCCCTGACGGAATGGTTGTCCGGCGGCGTCCTACTCTCCCACCCCGTCTCCAGGGCAGTACCATCGGCGC
>Ga0079224_100013006_pt1 | contig 11568 bp, 13 predicted proteins | sample Stecom2015_FD_80414 | JGI IMG/M metagenome (GOLD analysis project Ga0079224, IMG submission 80414) | Agricultural soil microbial communities from Utah to study Nitrogen management - Steer compost 2015 | ecosystem: Environmental > Terrestrial > Soil > Agricultural land | place: USA: Utah...
AATGAATGAATGAACTAAAACGACGTGTCTAGTGTACGGAGTTCAAGAGGGGGCAGCGGGAATGGATACAGCTTTTGAGCTTCGTTGTAGGGGGATGGTGAGTAGATAATGTTCGCGGATGCGGACGGGGGAATGGGATAATGACGATCGACCTTGGCGAGCGTTTCGATTAGGGGTTGATTGTAGGGTACTTGAGAATGAGGATTCGCGATGATTTGAAGCGTGTTGAATTTTTGGAGTAGCGGGAGGGGAAGTTCAATGATGGTGTGAGGTTTGCGAATGATAGGCTTGCCATTTTGCACAATGTGCAAATGATGCATATTGAGATTGGGGTTTTGCTCGACTACGATTAGGGGTTCATGTTTGAACGCGAGCACGGCCAGAACGTAGTCTTTGTCGTGCTGGGGATCGAGCGGAGGAGTGTAAGATTCGCCGGGATAAAGAAGGGTGATTCCGTGGGCGTAGCGTGCGGCGGTGAAAGGCTCATCGGTCCAATGTAGATTGGAGGGCGCCGGAAACTTGAATTCGTATTGCGCAAGAAAACGGGTGAAATGCCGCGCTCGCGAGTCCGGGCAGTACGCCGTAAATTTGAGCCCGAATAGGCCGTGGGAAATGATGAGTTTGCCGAACGCGTCGAATGATTGCGCTTCCGACCATTCGGATGTCTGGACACTGAAAACGCGATAGGTCCACGAAGGTTTAGCGCCATTGAACGTTTTTCCGGTTTTGTCTTGAGGAATATCGCCGGTGATGGCGACAAAGGTGCGATTTTCCCATGCGATTAGAAACGTCGATGTGTCTGACATTAGTTTTGCCTTGAATTTGAGGGGATGGTGAGTATTGTTGCGAGGTGGGGATTCGAAAATAGACGACCCCCCTCTACCAGTCGCCTATTCGTTTTTCGTTCGGTTTGTCTGTTCCCTATCCTCGAAAAGGCCTTTGTATATTACCATTTTTTTGGGGGCTATGTCAAGTTTTGAGTATTGTCAATAGAAAAAAAAATTGGGGGAAAATTTTGTGCATAGTGGCTAAATGGATTGAGTCTAAATGGATTTTGGGGTGTGATTTGTGTGGGTACGCTCGCCCGTTCTCACCCCCCACCCCCCAATAATAATACCCACCCCCGGCACCCCTATTAGCAAATGTCAACACAAAATATCAACTATCAACATCCCCGAATGCACATTGCCAGACTCACCACATTCCGACCGCCCCCGTCAACCCTAAATAATCAGTCGCCCTCAAATATTCAATCGCTCTTCAATCACCACACCCGCATTCGACTATCAGCACTGCTCCGCTTCAATATCTAATCACCACACCTCCGCAATCGAACACTCGAGCCATTCGCTACACAACTCGCCCTCCATTGTCAATGCCCAATCAACTTCGATTTAGAGCTCATACCCACACCCCCACTAATGTCAACCCCCACAAACGACAAAACCCGCGCGAGGCGGGTTGTGGGTGGAGGGGTGTCTTTTCAGAGCTAATCAATCGCTATCCATCAAGGCATCGTGCTCCGCTTTCTTACGTAGGTTGGCTCGTTTATCCATTTTCGGAGGTAGGGCGGCATTAGATTATGGGAGTATTTGAGCCTAATAATAGGCGTCATAGTCCTACCGCAGTTACGCGTTTCCGAGTTGCTAGATATGCTCTTCCGGCGTAAATCTCGGATAGCTTATCCTTGATTTTGCTTTCTCCGGTATACACGAGCCATGTAGGGCCGTGCAACGTAACGGGGTCATCCTTTACGGCAACTCTTTTTTGAAGTGCGTTGTAATAGTAAAAAGACTCGCATGCTCCCCAAGACGGACCACTGAGATGCTTTGCATCGGTGGAGGTTGCAAGTACGAATAGCGTTTCATCGTCGGAGTCGTCGACTGTAATGCAGACGACCGTCTGCCCCTCTGCGCGCATTTCGCGGAGTACGCGTGGAATGTCAATATCAGCAGGCTTTGCTCTGAATGACCAATGGGTTTTTGGGGGATTCATTTGAGTTATCGCTTTCTGGTCGCGGTGCTTTCTAGCTTGATTACTTTGTCTTTAGTTTTTTCCATGACGGATTCTGCGTCTCCGTCAAGGATGGATGAAATCAGATTTCGGCTCGCTGCGCGGAGCTTCCTCCGGTCTTTTTCTTCCTTAGCTGCGCGGTGTAATGATATTAGGTGCTCTTTTGCGAATGCTAGGCCCGGCTCCATTAGCAGCCGACCCGCTTCGGTGAATCCCGCATCGATTGCAGAATGCAAGATTCCCATGATTGCCGCATTTTTCCGCGTCCATTCTATGCGGTATGCGGCCTCGTATAGCAGGGTAGGGACTAAAATCGACACGATTAGGTTTGTGATTTGCCGATCGATTTCGAGTTTTGCTCGAATCGATGGACTGACCCACCCTAGAATCTTTTGCCAGGGTTTGATTTCGATTTCGCTGAAACGGGACATTGCAGTCCGGACATACGGAAGCGCAATTTCAACCATTTCACGCTGTATTGCGATAAGCGCTCCGCGCATTAGCGCCGGTGTCGCGATATCGTACAGAATCCCTAGTGTGGAGTCTGTATCAAAATCCTCGGAATCCTCGGAGTCTTCGGAATCTTCGCGGTAATCGTAATCGTCAGTATCGCTTGAGTTGCTGGAGTTCGCGTTCATTTGTTCTTCCTGTTCCAATGAATCAGACGCGGTATCATCCGCCGAGTACTCGTGAAAGGTAATGCGATGCCACGTTTTGTAACTCCCCGGCTTCGCGGCGCCTCTTGGGACAGTCTGCATATCCGCGGAGAAACTATTCAACCTCATCGGAGAGATACATTCTCTCAGCGCTCTTGCGTATTTCAACGCTTGAGTTCTGGCTTCTAATTCGGTTTCAAAGGATTGCGCTTTGTGTTCGCTTCCCCTGATCATCCAGGGGAATTCGCGTTTAGTTGGATCTTGTAGTCGGGCGTATAATAGTTGGTAAGTTTGTGCGCTTTGATGGGTTCCCGGTATGTTCTCTCGGATAATGTACCATTTATCCTCAATATTTTCTATTACGAATTTCGAACCCGCCTCCGGAATGCGTAGCTGGTTGTCTAAATGGTTGGACAGTTGTTTTGCTAAATGGTAGGTAGTGCTTTCTATATCCCCCACTTTGAAGAAAGATTTTCGACGAGCGGAAATCGATGAATCTCCGATTACTACAATGCCGTCGTTAAACCGTTCTCCGTTTTTAGGGACGAAATCTACCAATTCCCCTGGAAACGATATTGTTCCGTAGTTGGGGGTAATCCCCCAATGCGCTCCGATTTTTTCGACCTCCGTTTTGATTCTATATAGCGCTTGACGCGCGTCCTCTTCGGAGTGGTAGGATTTGTGATTATCCCCCCTTAATGCGTGAATAGAGTTGAAAAATGCGTATTGGGCGTAGGTACGTCGGTGGTTGGCGGCCCAATGTGCAAGTTTTTTATTGTTCGGAGTGTATTGGTTCTTTCTCCATAGGTACCACGCGTTATGCGGTTTGTGGTAATACGGGGCAATCGGTATATCATCGATCCATACGGGGTGCGGTATTTCGTCTGTTTCAGGCATTTTCGACACGCTCTCATAGCAGGGATTTAATTCTGGACAGCGACTTCCGACATGTCTCGATTTCGCGTTGAATCGATTCGATGGCCGGGTCGGGCTCGCGCAGCGTTCGGGCGTAGGCTTCCGTTGTGGCGCGGAGTAGGTCGCGTTCAGCGAGGATAGCGGCCTCCGGAACGTTCAGATCTAAAATCTCTCTTAGGGTATCCAAGAGAATTGGAGACGGGTTCGCGAATCGTTCAGCGGCCCGGATGGCCCGAATAGTGAAAAACCGCGCTAGGGTGGCATACGAAGCGCCTAGCTCGCGTGCGAGGTACACCGCGCATCCTCGGATACGCCGCTCGGGCTGCGACCTACCGTCTAATACGCTCGGACTGTAGGCTAGTTTCAGCGTGTAGATTATTCGGAGTACGCAGTATGCGTGGTAATCTTCTATCGTGGGCCCTAGCGCTGTCAATAGGCGTTTGTGATTCTTTCGAGTCCGCATGTCCTTGACTGAATTTGAGGCGTAAAAAATCCCCATGCCCGAAATTCGGACATGGGGATAGCCTCAGATATTAGGTTGTAAGCCCTAGGTAATGGTCGATGGATTGGAGCATGTCAACATTGGGATATTCGGCCCAAAAATGCCCCTGAGCGCGGATCCAATGATTATGCCAATATTCTGCAAATCGTTCGCGAAAATACCGCCTACGCGCCTCTAAAGCCGCCATAAACGGATCGATAGCTTCCGCGACGCTCGCGACATGAACTACTTTATATCTGAGGCCGTAGCGCATGTGTTACTCCTCTACGGACTCGAGTTCTTCTTCTTCTTTCTTCTTTGGCGCGAGCAGTTCCTTAAGGCACGCGGAGAGTCCCTTAATCGTCGAAGGCTTGCGCACACCGATTACCCATTGTAGGGTATTGACGATTTGGGGGTCGAGCGAGACCGCAGCTTCCGTTTCCAGAAGCTTTTTGATCTTGTCGCGGGTCGGAGGTTTGGGCGCGTCCGTACCGTGGACAGCGTCTTTGATACGCTCCGCCGAACCCTTCTTTTTCCCACCGGATTTCAGGAATTCCTCAAGCTTCGCGTCCTGTTCCTCGCCCGAAAGCGCGGAAAGCTCCGATGCGGCCGCGAGATTGATTTGTCCCAAATCGAGTGCCTGCTGAACCTTGTCGGTGCACGCCAGGATCTTTCGACGAGTGGATACGGACGCTGCGGAGATGCCCATCATGGTCGCGATGGTTTCCGCTTTGTATCCGTCGATTAGCAGGCGCTCGATCTGCTTTGCTTGGGCGACTGGCGAATGCTGGCGTCGAAAGTTGTTCGCGATGATCGTATCGGCTCGCGAATGTTCGCCATCGACGACTTCGACGATTGCCTTTACTTGCAGCGGGGGCTTTCCGGCGTTCGTCAATTCTGAATTGGCAACGCGAGCGTGCAGGACGCGGCGACGGCCATCGACGACGACGTGGCGATCTCCGTATAGAGTGACGGTCACGGCTTGCCGAACGCCATGCTCGACAATAGAGGCGACGAGCATGGGGTCAATTTCATTGTGCCGCGCTTTGTCGAGGTCTACGAGAGGATGCGTTTCGTCGTCTTCGGTGTCGACGCCAAGAATAATCAAGTCATCAGGATTGAAGAAACGGAGTTCCGGGGAAGCGGGGGACATATCGGTCTTTGTGTTCTTTCGAGCCATTATATAGCCTGTTTTCGAGGTTAGTTTTGTTAGGAATGGTAGGGCGCAAATTTTGCGCCGTACCGCAGAAAGGACACAAACGCCCGTCGACGGGGAGGACGTCTGCGCCGCAGGGACACCCCAGAACGAGCGTTCGTGTCATGCCGAGCAAGCTAGCACGTGCTCGCGTGACCACGCAACACATTTTCAGTGGTCGCGGTATGCGCCGATTTGCTATTATACGGTGCGCAACTGTATAAAATTTGGCACTAAATTTGCATGGGTTGCTTTGACGGGCGTCGAGCGAGTATGGTGTCTTTCCGGAGCGCGGCAATGTGTGCTCGGCGGGAGCGCGCAAAATTTGCGCCCTGGATTGTACATAGTTTTTGGTTGACGCTGCAATGACGAATCTGTATCCGTATCAATTGGCGGGGGTAGAGTGGCTCACCTCGCGCAATAGAGCATTGCTCGCAGACGACATGGGATTGGGCAAATCGGCGCAACTGCTCGTGTCTTTGCCCGAATCGCGGAAAATCGGAGTCCTTATTATATGTCCCTCTTTCCTCGCCCCCAATTGGGCGGCTGAGATTCCAAAATGGCGAACGGATTTCAACATTGAAGTTGTGCGGACTAAGGCGGGATGGCGTTTGCCCGAAATGGGAGAGATCGTCATTTGCTCATATGGTCGAGTAGGTTCGTTGAATGGGTTGACGCGTCCGCTTCGATTGGCGGTTCTGCTAGACGAAGCTCATTACGTGAAAAATCCGCGAACCGCCCGAACGCGAGCCGTAAAGGAGCTCACTAAGCGAGCGCATATCGTGCGAGCCGCAACCGGAACCCCGCTATTTAACAAGCCGCTGGATTTGTGGAACACTCTTGACGCAATTCAACTTGCTAGGCCTACGTTTGGGGGATTCGAGCGGTTTGTTCGCGGATTCAATGGTAAACGTTGTGGACCATCATTGCGGGACTGGCAATGGGGCCTGCCACAACCTTGGGTAAAGACCCTGCTAAAGCGGCACATGCTTCGACGGACAAAAGCGGAGGTATTAGATGAATTGCCGCCCAAAGTTTACCAATCGATATCGATTGAGATCGATTCAAAGACGAAATCCGAGATCGATGCGGTTGCCGCATATTGGGTGGATAAGAACGAGCTTCCACACGGTAGTCAATTCGCATCAGCGCGAAGCGCGATTGCTCGCGCTAGGGTTCCCGCTACTATGGAGATTCTGGACGAATTGGAGGACGCGGGAAAGCGTTGCGTCGTGTTTTCGGCGCATATTGACCCCGTAATGCAGGTCGGAGCTCGCGACGGCTGGGGAACGATTCACGGCGGGATTTCGGTTGACGAGCGGTTTCGGATGGTCGAGCGATTCCAGGCCGGCGAATTGCGCGGAATCGCAGGGACTATCGGATCGATGGGAGTGGGGTTGACGCTTACCGAAGCGGATACAGTTATCTTTATTGACCGGAGTTTCAATCCGTCTGACAATCTTCAAGCTGAGGACCGTGCGCATCGAATTGGCCAGAAAAAGACATTGCAGGTATTGACATTTACGTCCGATCATCCGATTGATGCACGGATTGAGCAAATTCTAGACTCTAAAACCGCAATTTTGAGGGGAGCGGGTCTTAGTGCCTGATCAAATGGAAGGAATTGGCAGTGTAGATTCTAGCGATACTATCGATAGTGATATCAATATTTCGGAAGATGCTATCAGGAATCTTTGCGCAGTATATCTCGAAACGCTGGAATTATGGAATACCAGCCCAACGTTTCGGGCAATGGTACAGGAAAAGTCCAGATTACGCAATGCGCTTGCTTTTCTGAGGTCCTACGATGACGGAAAATGACATTCGCAATCCGTTTTTGAAAGCGGCTTTAGAATATCATAGACGGGGGTTTGTTGTTATCCCGTGCATTCCTCGGCAAAAGCGCCCAATGCTGGCGTGGTCGAAGGTAAAGCAGACTGAGGAATTAATCCGGGAGTGGTGGAAAGAGGAGCCGCGAGCGAATGTCGCGATCGCGACCGGACGAAAATCTGGTGTAATCGTAGTAGATATTGATAGGAGACACGGAGGAACGCTTGACGGGTTAGAGGACACGGATTTAATCGCTGAAACTAAGGATGGATGGCACTGTTATTTTGCAGTCGACAAAAACCATCCGGATTTGATTCCTAGCACTGCGTCACGTGATAGTGACGAAAACCGTGTTGGTCGCGACGTGAAAGCGGATGGCGGAATCGTTATGGTTCCTCCGTCTATTCATCCGGACGACCACACATTTCGGTATAAATGGCTAAAGAGCGGCGACCCTGCTAAAGCTCCGCAGTGGGTGTATTCGCGCTCCGCGAACGCATCTGTAGGCGAGAATCGCGATTATACTTGGATTCGAAAGGTATTGCTAAACGTTCCGAAAGGGCGACGGAATAATGCAATAACCCAGGTCGCAGGGTATCTAGCAGGTAAAACAGTCGCTCGCGAGGTTGCCGAAACGGTATTAGTGCTCGCGGCATCGCGTTGGGACGACCCGCCCGATGAGGACGAAGTTGCGAAAACTGTCGAATCCGTGTATCGAACCGAATATCGGAAGGTTAAGGACGGACCGAAACCGGATACAGATCGGCCGAAATTCGACGTAATTCATTGGTCTGCGTTTCTAGACCAATATACGGATGCGGGAATTCAGTGGGCGATTGACGGATGGATGCCTGAAAACAGCGTGGCGATGCTCGTAGCGCCGCCGGGAAGTTACAAAACGTGGCTCGCGCTTGAAGCCGCATGCGCCTATTCGACCGGTTCGCCCTTTCTTGGGATTTATCCAGTGAATCAGCGCGGGCCCGCGATCGTTATTCAACAGGAGGACTTTTTAGGTCAGACTGCAGCGCGACTGTCGCAGGTATTGGAGCATCGACTTCCTTCGCTGGGGTTTTCTGATGGCGTATCAATTCGAGATCCCGCGCTAATGGACGTTCCACTGTATGTTCACACTGACCGAGTGTTTACATTCACTGATAAGCGCGTACTTGATGAAACCTACGATTTACTATGCAAACTGCGCCCGAAATTCATGTTCATTGACCCACTGTATCAAGTGGTAACAGTCGACGAGTACATGACTAAAGCCGTTAAAGACATGGACGTTCTGAAACAGTGGCGCGATGAGTTCGGTTGTACATTTATGATTGTGCACCACACGACCAAAACCGAGGATTGGGGCCGAATGAAGGCCTGGGGTTCGCAGTTCATCAATGCGTTTGTCGAATCATTGTGGCACACTCGCAAAATCGAGGGACAGCCGTGGATCGGGCTTCGTAGATATTTCAAGGCGGCGGGTGAAGCGCAACTGCTAAAAGTAGATTTCGATATTGACACCGAACTCGGAATATACGACGTCGACGTTTCCGATCTAAATGACCCTGATTTGTCAAAGGCCGTTTCAGAGAATTCGGTATTGAATCGAGCGGTTCGCGAACACGTGTTTAAATCGTTAGCTGCAAAAGGTCCGATGACCGAGAAAAATTTCATTGATTCGGGCATTTGCGGGACGGAAAAGCAGCTGCAACGCGTATTGCGTACTCTGCACGAAACCGGAAACATACTATACGATGCCCAAAGCAGGACATATTCGCTGATTGAGTTCGCGGATTGAGGGCCGAAAACAAAGGAGGGAAAAGGTATGCAAGAAAGTGCTTCTAATGGGTGGGGTTATAATCAGTCCGGATGCAATAAATATTCGAGATGCCCGCGCGCGTATAAGCTGCGGTATGAAGACCGGATTGTTCCACGTGAAACGCCGTCGACATGGGGGGTAGGTTCCGCGTTTCACATGGGGATGGCAGCATGGATTACCGATCAGGACGAAGCATTAGCGCTTGCGTGCGCTGCTACGGTAGATACTGATTCTCCCGAGCTCGTACAGCATATTGTTTCGAGGACAATCGAAAATCCGCAATATAGATTTCGGCCGTATGCTTCGGAAGGATTGGAGTTTGTCGAACTGAAAATCAATTCGACCGTGCTCGGAATCCCTGTACACGGTACACCGGACGGCGTTGTGTGGCTCGACGGCGCTTCGGACTACCCATCCGGATGGTACATTCTCGAGTGGAAGACTCGCGATCGGATTATGCCGCGAGAATTTGACGAAATGCAAATTCAAGCTCCGTTCTACCAATATTTAGTGTTTACGGAGTACGGATTAGAGACGCAAGGATGGGTTACGGTTCAGGTCGCCCGCAAGTTTCGCAAGCTTCCTCGAATCCTGAAAAATGGCACGATTTCCCGCGACAAATCCCAAAATACAGATTGGAATACGTATAGCCAATTCGTGCTTTCGATGGGGGAGGACCCGGAAGACTACTCCGAAATGCGCGATGCGCTGAAAACATTCGACAAAATGGAGGTATACGTATCGGGCCGAAAGCGCTCCTCAGACGCCGCGCTCCAAATCGCGAGTGTTGCTAGACAAATCGAGAGTGACCAGTTCAAGCTTCCCGTACTCGCGCCGATGACGTGTAATTCGTGCGAATACAAGCATTATTGCCGAGCGGAGTTGACCGGTCGGGAGTGTGATATGCAGGTTGCTCGAGATGCATATATTTCGTTAGACGAAATTGATAGAGGCGACGAGCACGAAGAAAGCGAGAATCTATGACATGTGAAAAAGAACCGGAGCTCCGGATGCGAGCATACAAAGTTGTGAGCTTGGAATGCGCGAAATCGGGGAACTACACAACAATTACTCCCGAGGCCGCGGTGGAACGATTCTACTATGACACGGGAGTCACTGGTAAGGTTGCGGTGTATACCTTGAATAAAGTGGGGGAGTTCCGCATCGAAGCTTACAAACTGGTAGTTACATCCTGTGATTAATAATGCGTCCTGTCAAAATTTTGGTCTATGGGCATTATGGATCCGGTAAGACTACGTTTGTAGGCGGGGTTGCAGATGTCCCTGAATTGTCCCCGGCAATATTGTTAGTCGCTGAGGACGGGACGGAGTCGATTGAATCTAAAATCGGCAACGGAATCACACTCAGTCCTCGAATTCGTACGTATGCAAACGCCGTAGCATATGTGAATCAGGCGGTGCTGTCGAAAGACTATAAGACCGTCATTTTCGATAGCGCTACCGCAATGCTGCAAATCCTATTAGAGGAAGCATGCGACCGGAACGATCACCAGGCTCCAACGTGGCAAGAGTGGAACGAAGCAAATTTTCAAATGCAGCGACTTTTTCGCGCATTGTATGCTAGCGACAAAAACATCATTGTCACGTCCCTAGCGCGTTCGTTCAATCCTAAATCGCGTGCAGGAGCTAACTCGAATGCTCCGCACACGCATTGCGGATTGGATGTAAATCCGACGAGCAGCCGCCGCTTGCTCGAATTCACGAGTTACGCCTGGTCTATACATAGAAAAGACGAGAATTCGAACACTCGAGTTCTATTAACACAACCGAAGAAGTTGCGGGATGGTTTGACTTGGGAGGCAAAAACGCGATCCGAAGTTGCTATTCCGCCGATTATAGAGAATCCATCAATCCCTGAACTGTTCAATACCTACATCAAGAAAGCAGAATCGAACACATGAGTGCTCACAATCCATTTGGCGACGATACCGAAGATTTCACCGGGGGTTTGGGCCCCATCACGGAAGCGGACGCGGAGGATACGCGAAAGCCCCTTACGGCGGGAATGTACGAAGTTACCATTGACGAGCAATATCAGGACGTTTCGTCAAACGGTAACGCTATGAAGGTCGTCAAACTTACGTTTACAGGGCGAATGTTGCGCGGTAAGGAGTTCGTCGATGCGGGCCTCGATTACGACCCGGTTCGCAAGTACTATATCGTGTTGACTGAGAAGACGAAGTGGCGTCTAGCGCAGTATTATAAGGCACTCGATATGCCAAAGAATGCGGATGGCGCATACATTGCTCCGGACCATGCGTGCGTTGGCCGGCAGGCAATCGCTGTAGTTACAAAGTCGACGTATTTGGGCCTCCCATCGGACAGCGTGGCTCGAATCGAGCGGCATCCTGAGGGCGCCGGAGGTTTCTAAAACTCACCATCCCCCGGAATACCGGGGGAGTTTTGAGGGCGCCCGGTGGGCGGGTCAAAACTGTATAGTTCAGGGGCGAGCTTTAGCTTATCGTTTAAGCGCTTCCGTGGTAGTGTCGAAAAACCGCGTCCCTGTATTTTTACTGTTCCGCGCGGGTTCGAATCCCGCCGCCCTCTCTATATTATGAATACACTCATGCTCGATTTAGTGGCTCGACTATTAGCATTGCTTGCGATTGCGGTATTGGTCATTCACGCATTACGGGAGGCGTCAT
>Ga0079224_100013007_pt1 | contig 11568 bp, 10 predicted proteins | sample Stecom2015_FD_80414 | JGI IMG/M metagenome (GOLD analysis project Ga0079224, IMG submission 80414) | Agricultural soil microbial communities from Utah to study Nitrogen management - Steer compost 2015 | ecosystem: Environmental > Terrestrial > Soil > Agricultural land | place: USA: Utah...
AACGTGGTGGGCGCGCCGTTCTACCCGGCGTTCATGGCGAAGGCGGGCGCGTTCTTCCTGTTCACCTTCGCCGCGGTCGCCGGCCTGGGCACCCTCACGCAGATCAACCCGATCTGGCTGTACGGGCCCTACACCCCGGCGGACATCTCCGCCGGTTCCCAGCCCGACTGGTACATGGGCTTCCTGGAGGGCTCGCTGCGGATCATGCCCGCCTGGGAGGTCAACATCCTGGGCTACACGATCCCGCTGAGCGTGCTCATCCCGGCGCTGGTGCCTCTGGGCCTCATCATGACCGGGCTCGCGCTCTACCCCTTCCTGGAACAGTGGGTCACCGGGGACCGGCGCGAGCACCACATCGCCGACCGCCCGCGCAACAACCCGCACCGCACCGCGATCGGCGTCTCGGCCATCACGTTCTACGGCATCCTGTGGCTGCTGGGTGCGAACGACGAGCTTTCCGCGTTCTTCCACATCTCGCTCTTCGCGATCACGTGGTTCGGCCGGATCGCCATCTTCGTCGGCCCCGCCCTCGCCTACTTCATCACCTACCGCATCTGCGTGGGCCTGCAGCGCAAGGACGCGGAGATGCTCGCGCACGGTGTGGAGTCCGGCGTGATCCAGCGCCTGCCGCACGGTGAGTACATCGAGGTCCACGTGCCGCCGGCCGAGGACATCGAGGCGCACATCCGCGGCAAGGAGCCCGTCCCGATGATCGAGGCCGCTCCCGACGGCCGGGGCATCCCGCCCAAGGAGCTGCGCAACCCGATCGGCCGCCTGCGCGCCAAGATGAGCCGCGCGTACGGCGGGGAGAAGGTCCCGCTCGACGCGGGACACGGCGACGGCCACGGGGAGCACGCGGCCGTCGGCTCCCGCGGCGAGGACAAGTCGCTGGAGCGGTGAGGCGTACCGCCCAAAGGCCCGGGGCATCCGCCCCGGGCCTTTTCCGTTGCCCTCCTTCCCGCTCCCCCGCACCGGCGCGGAACGCCCGGGTGCGGGGTCCGGCGCCGTCGGCGAGCCGTCACCGGCGCGGAGTGCCCGCCGTACGGTGCGGAAAGCGCCTCAGCGGCGCTTTCCGCACCCGGCTCGGGAAAATTGGTCGGGAAGAGAGGTTCACGGCCTGACAGCGGCTCTCAGGCGCTGTTGAGCGGATCGGTGGTGAGGCCGAACCCCAGGCTGCTCCACCGCAGCCACTCCCGCCAGCTCTGCTGCCACTGCCCCCACCCGTTGAGCGGCTCCAGGCGGCGCGGGGAGCCGGTCAGGATGATGGGGTCGCCGATCAGGGTGTTGTCGAGGAACCACTTGGCGTTGCCCGGACTGACGTTGACGCAGCCGTGGCTGACGTTGGCGCGTCCCTGGGAGCCCACCGACCAGGGAGCCCCGTGGATGTACTCGCCGCTGTTGGAGATGCGGACGGTGTTGTAGACGGTGAGCCGGTAGTAGCCGGGGTCGCCGGGGCCGGCGTCCGGCGACGTCATGATCGTGACCGGTTCGCGGGACATCGCGAGGTGGATGCCGCTGGTGGTGTGGTACTTCATCACGCCGCCCCGTCCGGCGCTGAAGGGGATGTCGCGGATCATCTTGCCGTCGCGCCACACCTGCATGTGGTGCCGGTCGATGCGCCCCTTGGTGATCTGCGAGCGGCCGATCTTGAACTCCAGCGTGTAGTTCTTCTTCCCGTACATGCCCTCGCCGCCGCGTACGCCGGCGAGCTTGGCGACGAGCCGCACCTTCGTACGCGCGGGCCAGAACTCCTTGGGCCGGAAGTGCACGGTCCGGTCGTCGTACCAGTGCCAGGCTCCGAGCACGGGCTTGGACGTCTGGACGATCAGGTTGCGTTCGACGCTGACGCGGTCGGCGATGTCCTGATCGAAGGTGATCATGATGGGCATGCCCACGCCCACCGTCAGGCCGGTGTAGTCCGCGTGCGGGGTGATGCTCTCGATGGAGAAGGTCTTCTCCGCCTTGACGATGGAGAACCTGCTGACCGTCTCGGTGACCGTGCCGTCCTGGCCGGTGGCCTTCACCCGCACGCTGTAGGAGGCGCCGGGAGAGGCGACGCCCAGGCTGCGCCAGCGGGTGCCGTCGGCGCTGAGCACGCCCTTGAGGGCGCCGTCACCGCCGGTGACGGTCACCTCGGTGAGTCTGCCGTGCTGGGCGGCGACGATGACAGGGGTGTCGGGTTCGACGTCGCCCGTGCCGTCGGACGGCGTGATGGTCACCTTCGCCGGTCGGCCCTCCGCCCGGCGCTCCTCCTTTTCGGAGGGTGTCGTGCTCGTCGAGCATGCCGTGACGACGAGGGTGAGGGCCAGTACTCCGGCGCCGCGTGCCGCCTCCAGGATCAAGCGCCCCACGTGATCCATCCCCCCCGGTTTCCAGATCGTCGAGCCGTCTCAGGGGGATGTCACATATGGTAACTGGTGCGTTACCTGCCGCATATGGCATCCCTGGCAAAGAACACGAAAACGGACGGTCGGCGAATACCGACCGTCCGTTTCCGACGGCTGCCCGAAGGACCGCCCGGGGTCAGTGCGAGAAGTTGCCCCGGTAGTACTCGAACACGAAGCCGATCATGCTCATGATGACCGCGAACAGGCCGATGAGGAACAGCCACCAGCCGATCACGACGCCGACGAACGCGACCGACGCCGACAGCGTGACGAACAGCGGCCACCAGCTGTGCGGCGGGAAGAAGCCCAGCTCCCCGGCGCCGTCGGCGATCTCACCCTGCTTGTCGTCCTCCGGCTGGTCGCCGATGCGCCGGGCGGTGAACAGCAGGTAGTAGCCCACCATGAAGGCGAACAGGGTGGCCAGCGCCATCACGGTGGTGCCGACGGGCTCGCGCGACCAGAACCAGTAGACGACGTCTATCGCGGCGAAGAAGACGCCGACGAGCAGGAACATCCAGCCTTGGACCTTCATCGGCTGCTCCCCTCCAGTTCGGCCTGCTGGGTGGACACGTGCGGGTAGCGCAGGTCGAAGGCGGGACGTTCAGACCTGATGCGAGGCAAGGACGTGAAGTTGTGCCGCGGCGGCGGGCAGGAGGTCGCCCACTCGAGCGAGTTGCCGTACCCCCACGGGTCGTCGACGGTGACCTTGGGCGCCTTCTTGTAGGTGCGCCAGACGTTCCACAGGAACGGCAGCGTGGACGCGCCGAGCAGGAACGCACCCGCCGTGGAGATCTGGTTGAGCAGGGTGAAGCCGTCCACCTCGTGGTAGTCGGCGTACCGGCGGGGGAAGCCCTGAGCACCCAGCCAGTGCTGCACCAGGAAGGTCGCGTGGAAGCCGATGAACAGCGTCCAGAAGTGGACCTTGGCCAGCGTCTCGTTGAGCATCTTGCCGGTGAACTTGGGCCACCAGAAGTAGAAGCCGGCGAACATCGCGAACACCACGGTGCCGAACACGACGTAGTGGAAGTGCGCCACCACGAAGTACGTGTCGGTGACGTGGAAGTCCAGCGGCGGGGAGGCGAGGATGACGCCGGTCAGGCCGCCGAGCAGGAACGTCACCATGAAGCCGACGGAGAACAGCATCGGCGATTGGAAGCTGATGTGCCCCCGCCACATCGTGCCGATCCAGTTGAAGAACTTCACGCCCGTCGGCACCGCGATGAGGAAGGTCATGAACGAGAAGAACGGCAGCAACACCTGTCCGGTGGGGTACATGTGGTGCGCCCACACGGTGATGGACAGGCCCGCGATGGCGATCGTCGCGCCGACGAGGCCGATGTAGCCGAACAGCGGCTTGCGGCTGAACACCGGCAGGATCTCGGTCACGACGCCGAAGAACGGCAACGCGATGATGTAGACCTCGGGGTGGCCGAAGAACCAGAACAGGTGCTGCCACAGCAGCGCACCGCCGTTGGCGGGATCGAAGATGTGGGTGCCGAGCTTGCGGTCGGCCTCCAGGGCCAGCAGCGCGGCGGCCAGCACCGGGAAGGCCATCAGCACCAGGATCGAGGTCAGCAGGACGTTCCAGGTGAAGATCGGCATCCGGAACATCGTCATGCCGGGGGCGCGCATGCAGACGATCGTGGTGATGAAGTTGACCGCGCCGAGGATGGTGCCCAGACCGCTGAGCGCCAGGCCCATGATCCACAGGTCACCGCCGACGCCCGGAGAGCTGACCTCGTTCGACAGCGGCGTGTAGGCGAACCAGCCGAAGCTGGCCGCGCCGCCGGGGGTGAGGAAGCCGGCGAGCGCGATCAGGCTGCCGAAGGTGAACAGCCAGTAGCTGACCATGTTGAGCCGGGGGAACGCCACATCGGGCGCGCCGATCTGCAACGGCATCAGCTCGTTGGCGAAGCCGGCGAACAGCGGCGTGGCGAACATCAGCAGCATGATCGTGCCATGCATGGTGAACAGCTGGTTGAACTGTTCGTGGCTGACGAACTCCAGCCCCGGACGCGCCAGCTCGGCCCGGAGGATCAGCGCCATGACGCCGCCGATCAGGAAGAACGCAAAGGAGGTGACCAGGTACATGTGACCGATCACCTTGTGGTCCGTGGTCGTCAGCCACTTGATGATGCGCGACCCCGTGGGTGCCGGGCTCGCCGGAGCGACGACCTCGCGGACGGGTTCATTGATGGCGGTCACTGAGCACTCCCCGCCTTATTGGACATGTACTTGGCGAATTCGTCCTTGGAGACGAGCTTCACGTTGAACAGCATGCGGCTGTGGTCGACACCGCACAGCTCGGCGCACCGGCCGGCGTAGACCCCCGGCTTGTTGAGGGTGTCGATTTCGAACTCGTTGTCCACGCCTGGGATGACGTCGAGCTTGAACAGGAACGCCGGTACCCAGAACGAGTGGATCACGTCGTCGGTGCGCAGCTTGAAGCGGACCTTGCTGTCGACCGGCAGCACCAGCTGCGGACCCTCCTTGTAGTTCTCCACCGGTACGCCGACCTCGGTCGCCGTCTGCCCCTGGTACTCGGTGGTGAAGCGCCAGCTCCACTGGAACGCCTCCACGTTCACGACCACATCCGGGTTGGGGGTCAACCGGGTGATCTCGTTCTGGTCGCGCGCGGTGAAGTAGAACAGGACCGAGACCATGATGACCGGTACGACGGTGTAGAGGATCTCGATCGGCAGGTTGTAGCGCACCTGGGGCGGCAGCTCCTGGTCGGAGCGCCGCTTCTTGCGATGGAAGATGCAGGCCCAGATGATCAGGCCCCATACGACACCGCCGGTGGCAAGGGCGGCGATCCACGATCCGTTCCACAGCGTCTGGACGATGTCGCCCTGTCTGCTGACGGACTCGGGCATGCCACCACGTGCCCACTCGTCGGTGCTACAGGCCGTCGCGGTGACCAGCAACAGCGCCAAAGCGGCGGCGCGCGGCACCACGCGGCGGGCCAACGGACGCCGTCTCGTACGGCGGGTCGGACTCACGGATCGCCTACCCCACAGATACAGCCCGGAAGCCTGTCCCGGGCGACCGTTTACGTCATCAGAGCTTGGTTGGGGGACACATTAGCGGTAACCACCGTCGCCCCTCCGCGCAGCCCCCGTAATGTCGCGGGTTAATGTCGCGCTGTGGTGTACTTCGACGCCGCCTCGACCGAACCGCTGCATCCGCGGGCCAGGGAGGCGTTCCTCACGACACTGGAGGAAGGCTGGGCGGATCCCGCAAGATTGTACGGCTCCGCCCGGCGTGCTCGTCTGCTGCTGGACCGAGCGCGCGAACAAGTGGCCGAGGCGCTGGGGGCCCGGCCCGACGAGGTGTCCTTCACGACCTCGGGCACGCAGGCGGTGCACCTGGGCGTCCTGGGTGCCGTCCGGGGACGCCGCCGCGCGGGGCCGCGCCTGGTGGTCTCCGCGGTGGAGCACTCCAGCGTGCTGCACGCGGCCGAGGTCCACGAGGGCGACGGCGGCGAGGTGGAGACGGTCGGCGTCAGCCGTACCGGGGTGGTGGACGCCGAGGCGTTCGCGCGTGCCGTGACCGCGCCCGGTACGGCCGCAGCCTGCCTGCAGACCGCCAACCACGAGGTGGGGACGTTGCAGCCGGTCGCCGAGATCGGGGCGGTGTGCCGCGAGGCGGGGGTGCCGCTGGTGGTGGACGCCGCCCAGACGATGGGCCGGATGCCCATACCGGAGGGCTGGTCGGTGCTGGCCGGGAGCGCGCACAAGTGGGGCGGCCCGGCGGGCGTGGGCGTGCTGGTCGTGCGCAAGGGCACCCGGTTCCGCTCGCCGCTTCCCATGGACGAGCGCGAGGCGCGCGTGCCGGGGTTTCAGAACGTGCCGGCGATCGCGGCCGCCGCGGCGGCGCTGCAGGCGAGCATGGCCGAGGCCGAGGAGCAGGCGCGGCTGTCGGCGCTGGTCGACCGGATCCGGGAGACGGTGCCGCGCGTCGTCCCGGATGTCGAGGTGGTCGGGGAGCCCGTGGCGCGCGCCCCGCACATTGTTACGTTCTCGTGTCTTTACGTGGCGGGTGAGGCGCTGCTCACCGAACTCGACAAGGCGGGTTTCGCGGTATCGTCGGGGAGTTCGTGCACGGCGAGCACGTTGCGGCCGTCGCATGTCCTGGAGGCGATGGGGGTGCTGACGCACGGGAACATCCGCGTCTCCCTGCCGCGGGGGACGCGGGAGGCCGACGTGGATCGCTTCCTCGGCGCGCTCCCCGGCATCGTCCGACGCATCCGCGAGGAAGCGGGGGTGAGCTCGTAGTGTCACGCGAGCAGGCCACAGGTGGTGAGGCGCCGCAGGCGCCGGCTCTGACCATCGATGCGCTGGGCAAGAAGTGCCCCATCCCGATCATCTGGCTGGCGCAGCAGATCAACAACGTGCCGTTGAACGCGGTCGTCGCCGTCCTGGCCGACGACCCCGCCGCCTACACCGACGTGCCCGCGTGGTGCCGGCTGAAGTCCCACTCCCACGTCGGCACGTACGAGTTGCCGGAGGGCGGCTGGGCCATCCACGTGCGCCGCAACTACTGACCGGTCGGCCGCGTGCCGCGGGCGCGCCCCTTCCGGACGGCCGTCCGGTGCGGCTCGGCACCGCGGGACGCGCCGCAGCGGAGGGCCGCCGAAGCCGGCGGCCCTCCCGCATCGGGGCGGCACCGCGCGGCCGCGTGATCGGCGAGGCGGCCGGCCTCCCGAGCGCGCGGGTGCCCGAAGCCCGCAGCGCGGGCCGGTCCGGGCGGGGCCGCCGCCCGGAGGCGCCGATCAGGGGTGGGGGCAGCGGAGGTGGGGGGCGACCTCGTCGGCGGCGGCGGCGCCGTAGGCGGCGGTGAACCGCTCCAGGAAGGTCGTCCGCGACAGCTCGTACTCCTGGGAGCCGACGCGCTCCAGCACGTGGGTGGCGATGAGGTTGCCGATCTGGGCGCAGCGCTCCAGGGACAGCCCCCAGGCGACGCCGGCGAGGAAACCGGCGCGGAAGGCGTCTCCGACGCCCGTGGGGTCGGCCTTGCCCCGTTCGGGGGCGGGCGGAACGTGCAGCGACGGCTCGCCCTTGCGGTCGATCCTGGCCCCCTTGGGGCCGAGGGTGGTCACCCGGACCCGCACGCGGTCGAGGACCTCCTCGTCGGACCAGCCGGTCTTCTGTTCGACCAGGGCTTTCTCGTAGTCGTTGGTGAACAGATAGGCGGCGCCGTCGATGAGCTCGCGGATCTGCTCGCTCTCCATGCGGGCGAGCTGCTGGGAGGGGTCGGCGGCGAAGGGGATGCCGCGCTGGCGGGCCTCCTCGGTGTGGCGGAGCATCGCGTCCGGGTCGTTGGGGCTGATCAGCACCAGGTCGAGACCGCCGACGCGCTGGGCGACCGGGCCGAGTTCGATCTCGCGCGCCTCGGCCATGGCGCCGGTGTAGAACGAGGCGATCTGGTTGTGCTCCTCATCGGTGGTGCACAGGAAGCGGGCCGTGTGGTGCAGCTCGGACACGTGGATCGACTCGCAGTCGACGCCGTGCCGCTCCAGCCAGGACCGGTAGTCGGCGAAGTCGGCTCCGACCGCCCCGACGAGGATCGGGTTGAGCCCCAGGGAGCCCATGCCGAAGCAGATGTTGGCGGCGACGCCGCCGCGCCGGATCTGCAGGTCGTCGACGAGGAAGGACAGGGAGATCCGGTTGAGCTGCTCGGCGACGAGCTGGTCGCTGAAACGACCGGGGAAGGTCATCAGGTGGTCGGTCGCGATGGAGCCGGTGACAGCGATGCGCACGGGGTCGTCTCCTCGTTGTCAGCATCGGATGGGGGCGGCCTGGCCGTGCACTGGCCGCGCTTGTTTTTGATCGGCCCGGCAAGAATACGCGAAGACTCCGCCCGCTTTAAGCGGACGGAGTCCTATCCGACTTTCGCGTATATGCGACACCGGCCCGTAGACCCCGGGCGCGGATCGGACGCCCGCGCTTCCGGCACCGGGAGCGGGACGTCACCCCGTCAGTTGAACGAGTCTCCGCAGGCGCACGAGCCCGTGGCGTTCGGGTTGTCGATCGTGAAGCCCTGCTTCTCGATGGTGTCGACGAAGTCGATGCTGGCACCGTTGAGGTAGGGGGCACTCATCCGGTCCGTGACGACATTCACACCGTTGAAGGTGGTGACGACGTCGCCGTCCATCGAGCGGTCGTCGAAGAAGAGCTGGTAGCGAAGACCGGAGCACCCACCGGGCTGCACGGCCACCCGCAGCATGAGCCCTTCCTCCTCCTGCTGCTCCAGCAGGCTCTTGACCTTGGCGGCGGCCGCGTCAGTCAGGATCACGCCCTGCTGCGTCGTCTCGCTGCTCTCAACCGTCATGTGCTGACTCCCGCGTCTGGATCAGCCCCCGAAGGCAGCTGGATGTGTTGACCGTCTTTCTAGACGCTACCAACACCCGCCGGGTCGTACACATTCCGGTTCACGGTTCCGCGCCGCCGAACAGGCGTGAAGAGTCCGGATGAGGCGGCCGCGGGTCCGTGGGGAGCCCGCACCGGGGCCGCCTCATCCGGATCAAAGGACACCCTGGAACAAACCGCCACAGATACTGTGTAATCATTAGTCGTCACTTCGACGATAAGGGGGGATGGTCGTGACGACCACCCGGACCGGGCTGCCACTGTTCGTACTCGGTAAGGGCTCCGACCCGCACAGCGAGCGCGGTGTCGACTGTCCCGGCGAGCTGCCGCCGGCGTCCGATCCCGCACTCGTCGAGCGCGCGCGCAAGGCCAAGGCCGCGCTCGGCGACCGGCTCTTCGTGCTGGGCCACCACTACCAGCGGGACGAGGTGATCCAGTTCGCCGACGTCACGGGCGACTCGTTCAAACTGGCGCGCGAGGCCGCGGCGCGTCCGCACGCCGAGTACATCGTCTTCTGCGGCGTGCACTTCATGGCCGAGTCGGCGGACATCCTCACCGCCGACTCCCAGAAGGTCGTGCTGCCCGACATGGCCGCGGGCTGCTCCATGGCCGACATGGCCACCTTCGACCAGGTCGAGGAGTGCTGGGAGGTGCTGGAGGACGCCGGGATCGCCGACCGGGTCGTCCCCATCACCTACATGAACTCCAGCGCGGACATCAAGGCGTTCTGCGGCCGCAACGGCGGTGCGGTCTGCACCTCCTCCAACGCCCGCCGCGCCCTGTCGTGGGCCTTCGAACGCGGGGAGAAGGTCCTCTTCCTCCCCGACCAGCACCTGGGCCGCAACACCGCCGTGCTCGAACTCGGCCTGTCCTTGGACGACTGCGTGGTCTACAACCCCCACCGTCCCAACGGAGGGCTCACCGACCAGCAGCTCAGGGACGCCAAGATGATCCTGTGGCGCGGGCACTGCTCGGTGCACGGCCGCTTCACCGCCGAATGCGTGGACGAGGTGCGGCAGCGCATCCCCGGCGTCAACGTGCTCGTCCACCCCGAATGCCGCCACGAGGTCGTGGTCAAGGCCGACTACGTCGGTTCCACGGAGTACATCATCAAGACGCTCCGGGAGGCGCCCGCCGGCTCGTCCTGGGCGGTCGGCACCGAGCTGAACCTGGTCAAGCGCCTGGCCCAGCAGTTCCCGGACAAGGACGTCTCCTTCCTGGACCGCACGATCTGCTACTGCTCCACGATGAACCGGATCGACCTGCCGCACCTGGTGATGGCGCTGGAGTCGCTCGCCGCCGGTCAGGTCGTCAACCAGATCACCGTGGACGCGGACACCGCGCACTGGGCCAGGGTCGCCCTGGACCGGATGCTCGCCCTGCCGTGACGATCCCGGCGCGGGCCCGGGGCGCCCCGGGCCCGCGCCGTCCCGCCGTCACAGACCCGGGGCGCCCCACACCGGGAACCACCGCCCCAGGTCCTTCTCGATCGGCAGCTCACCCGCCAGCGCGCCGCGCGCCTGCAGCTCCAGCGCGTTGTCCCGGCGCTGCTCCCCCACCGGCGCGAACGGGTAGAAGGTGCCCTGCTTGTACAGGTACACCACGGCGAGGCGGCGCCCTTCGGAACCGGTGAATCCGACCAGCGAGCACAGCAGCGAAGGACCGAACCCGGCGCCCTCCAGGGTCGAGTTGATCGCGTGCAACTCGGTCACCAGCGCGCTGAGGTCATCGGGTGAGCGGCGGACGACCATCCACGTGTACCCGTAGCCGTCCTTGACGACCTCCACGCCCTCGCCGAGCAGCTGCCTGGCCTCGCGCTGCAGCCGGGCGAACGCGCCGCCCTCGGCGGCGCGGAAGCACACCGAGCCGACCCCGGTGGGGGTGAAACCGGTGGCCGCCTGCAGCGTCACCGCCGCCGACGGCAGCGTGAACAGCGCGTCGAGGTTGGGCTTGGCCGTGCGGGTACGGCCGAGCAGCGCGTCCAGCCAGCGGCGCATCTCACATCCCCCCGATCGACGGACGCACGCTCCTACACGCCTCGCCCGAGCTGCGCCGAGATGGCCGCGAGCTGTTCCAGCCTGCGTTCCAGGGGCGGATGGGTGGACAGCAGCGACGCGAGGCTCGCCCCGCCGGACAGGGCGGGGACGAAGAAGAAGGCGTTGAAGGGCTCGGCTTCCCGCAGGTCGCGGGTCGGGATCCTGGCCATGTCTCCGCTGATCTTGGTGAGCGCGCTGGCCAGCGCGGACGGACGCTGGGTCAGCAGGGCGGCACCCCGGTCCGCGGCCAGCTCCCGGTAACGGGACAGGGCCCGGGTCAGCAGGAAGCTGACCACGTAGACCAGAGCCGACACCACGAGGATGATCAGCCCCACGGGCGGCCCGTTCCGGTTGCCGCGCGACCGGCCCAGCCCGGAGTAGAGCGCCACACGCGTCATCAGACCGGCGACGATGCCCAGAAACGACGCCATGGTCATGACCGCGACGTCCCGGTGGGCGACGTGCGACATCTCGTGCGCCAGAACGCCCTCCAGCTCCAGCCGGTCCAGGCGGCGCAGCAAGCCCGTGGTGACGCACACGACGGACTTCTTCTGGCTGTGCCCGGTGGCGAACGCGTTGGGGACGTCGCTGTCCGCGATCGCCACCTTGGGCTTGGGCAGGTCGGCGAGCGCGCACAACCGGTCGACGACGCCGTGCAGCTCGGGCGCCTCCTGGGGCGAGACGACCCTGCCTCCCATGGCGAACAGCGCGATCTTGTCGGACATGAAGTACTGGATCAGGAGCATGGCTCCGGCCAGCACCAGGACCGCGATC
>Ga0079224_100013008_pt1 | contig 11566 bp, 9 predicted proteins | sample Stecom2015_FD_80414 | JGI IMG/M metagenome (GOLD analysis project Ga0079224, IMG submission 80414) | Agricultural soil microbial communities from Utah to study Nitrogen management - Steer compost 2015 | ecosystem: Environmental > Terrestrial > Soil > Agricultural land | place: USA: Utah...
AAACGGCGCAGGGTCGCATTGAGGTGCGGGGCATAGCCGCCCTCGTCCATCACCTGCCAGAGACTTTCCAGGGCGGGCACGAAGTGCTCCGGCGTGTCGCGCATGCGCTCCAGCAGGCCGAAAAATCCCTCCTCGGGCAGAAGGCCCACGTCCTCGGCGAACATGGTGAAGAGGCAGCGCATGAGGAACTCGGCCACGTCCTTGGGATCGTGCCGCGCTTCCAGCCGCCGGGCAATGCGGGCCAAGCGCTCGGCGATGTCGCGAGTGACCTGGGCGGCGATGCGCGTGGGATCGAGCGACAGCGGATCCTGCCAGATCGCCCGCAGGCGCGCCTGCACCGCCTCGTCTCGCAGGTCCTCCATTCCGATGCGGTAGCTCTGGCGATCGGGGAAGTGGGCGTAGTTCTTCCCCTGGCCCGAGAAGTCGGCAAAGACCTCGATGACGTGGCCCACATCGACCACGAGCAGGAAGGGTGGATAGCCGTGCTCGACTGGCAGGGCGCGGGCATAATCCTCCGCCTGCTTGCGGGCCGCCAGCATCACCTGGTCCCAACCGCGCGATCCGCGCTTCGCATGGCCTGCCATGAGCTGTCCCGCATCTTCGGGCAAGAGGGCCATCTGCCCGGGATCGGGTCGCTTCACCTGGCGCTTGGCCGACTGCTTGGCCTCCAGGATGAAGCTGCCGCGCTTGTAGCAGTCGATCCAGCCGTGGGTGCGACTGCCGTCGGGATGTTTGAACTCCACCCGGCGCTCAAAGACGTAGTCGTTGAGACTGTTCTGTTCCCGCGCCATGTCCGGCGCCTCGAGGCCCAGTGCCTCGCAGAGGCGCACGACGAAGAGCTGGTAGTTCGCCCGCTCCGAGCCGCCAGAGGCCGAAGCTTCGGCGATCAGGGCCTCCAACCTGTTCCTATTGACCAGAACTTCATCCATGCCTCCAAACTAGCGGTTGTATGGAGGATGTGCCAAGGACGGAAAGCTGCAGGCGTGCATTAAGGCACAGCGCTGCGCAAGCCTACGCCGTTCGGTTCTTGAGCCGAAATTTGATGAGAATCAAAGGGGGTGGTGCCCAGGGGCGGAATCGAACCACCGACACTGCGATTTTCAGTCGCATGCTCTACCAACTGAGCTACCTGGGCGCCGAGCCGCTGCGGCGGCTGACGGGAAGGGTGTATAGGCAATGGCTGGCCGCCTGTCCAGTGCTCTTCCGACAGGGATTTCCTTCAGATCATTCCAGTGTCAGGCTGACGGTCTCGGCCGCCCCGTCCCGATAGTAGGTAAGAGACAGGCTGTCGCCAGGCCGATGCAAATCAAAAGCGGTGACCGCGTCCCGGGCAGAGCGGATGGGACGGCCGGCGATCTCGACGATGAGGTCTCCTTCCTGCAGGCCTGCCCGCTCCCCCGGCCCGCCCGCCAGGAGCCGACGCACCACGGCGCCTACCACCATCGCCTGTTCATCGAGCGACTGGTCGCCAAGGCGCAGCCCGCTCTCACCCCGGAACACCCTGCCCTCCTGCTTCAGGTCGAGCGCGACCCGGTGCAACAGCGTGGAGGAGACGGCAAAGCTGACCCCGGCATTGGTATCCGCCCCGCTCGCGAAGATCGCCGACAGCAGGCCCACCAGCCGGCCATCCTCATCCACCAGAGCGCCACCGGACATGCCCGGGTTCACGGCGGCATCCGTCTGCAGGAAATCTTCGACATCATTGAAGCCCGTATCGGTGCGGTGAAGGGCCGAGACCACCCCGCAGGTCACCGAAAGCCCGAGACCAAAGGCGTTCCCCACGGCGCACACAGATTCGCCCAACTCGACATCAAGAGCTTCAACCGACGAGAGGACCGGGAGATCTTCATCGATCTTGAGCAAGGCTATGTCCGTTGCCGCGTCCGAACCAACGACCTCCGCTACCCGGATCCGCCCGTCGGCCAGACGCACCTTCACGCCCTCGGCAGGCGCGATCGCATGGTAGGCAGTGGCCAGGTACCCTCCGGGCGCAATCGCGACGGCCGAAGCCTCAGGGGCAACGCCAGGTGGCAGTCGCACCGCGTTGCCTGCGCCGAAAGAAGGCCAGTCGAGCAGCAGCGAAACGACCGACTCCAGAACTCTGCTCTCAAAGGCCTGAACGGGTGAAGTGGTGAGTAGCAGAAGCCCCGCGAGGGCACCTGCGAACACCTGCTTGCTCACCTCTCCTCTCCAGGCTCGCTTTCGCCAGGGCCTTCATCGCTGGGCAACCGGTAGCGTTCCCCCAGCCAACGGCCAAGATCCACTTGTTTGCAGCGCGCAGAACAGAACGGCCGATAGGCTTCTACTTCCGGTTTGCCGCAGATCGGACAGGCGCTCGCCCTTTTCCGCCGGCGGCTGGCCCCGCGAACCTGAGGGAAGGGAATAATTCGATCGCTCATGATGTTACCATAGCACAAGCTCACTTTCATCGATCCCTCTGGCGGGCTCCACCTTCCAGATCACCTTGCCGCCCCTGCGCGCCTCGATTGCTGCGCGCGCTGCGGCGGCCTGGCCGCTCAAGGAGTCGCTTACCGCCGGTGCGACACGGAGCTCGAAATGCGCCGTGGCCGGCGCCGCAGCAACCTGCCGCAAGAGCTCATAAGCAACCGCGACGGGGTCACGTTCCCATCCACCCCCGCCCATGCCACAGCGGCGCGCGAGCAATTCGTGAAGCGGTGGGCGGCTGCGCCGGCGTGTCAACTCGAAGAGCTGCCCTCGCGGCGGAAAAAGCTGCACCGGCTCGGGATCATCGGCCAAGCGCGCGCGCAGGGAGGCAGCCAAGGCCTCCCGTTCTCGACGGCCTTCCATTTCGAGAAAATCTATCAGAATGCGGCCGGACAGGTCTCTCAGGCGGAGCTGGCGGACAATTTCTGTAGCTGCTTCCCGATTCACTTCGACCGCCCGTCGTGCGCCCGATCCAGGGTGGTTGCCCGCATTCACATCGATGGCGGTCAGCGTTCGCACCGGTTCGATGAGCAGGCTGCCGCCGCCCGGTAGAGGGACGAAGGGCTGCAGAAGCGCTTCGAGCTCTTGAGCCAGAACAGCGTCAATCAAAGGCTGCGGCCCGCGGTGGTGCTGGAGCCCATCGAGAAGCTCAGGCCGATCGCGCAGGGCGTGGCGCACCCGCGTATAGGTCTCCAGATCATCCACCAGGATTTCCTGAGGAGGGTCCTGTTCGGCGCGTAGCATCTCCACAGGATCGTCGCCGCTCTTGAGAAGGCGGGGCACCCGCCCCTCCCCGGTAAGCGGCAAATCGCCGGCCGGAACCAAGCGGGCACCCTTATCGTCGGAAGGCGCGCGAGAGATCCTTACCGCGACCCTCTCCCCTTCGTTTGGCCGCACGCGCCTCTTGCTCAGAGGGAGCAGCCCAGGTCGCTGCAGCCCGATGTCGACAAAGGCGGCGTTGAGACCGGGATCAAGGGTCTCCACGCGCCCCAGCATCAGGTCACCGGCCGCTCCGGGTCGGTCTTCGCGAAGGATGCGAAGCCACTTCAGTCTGTCTTGAGAATCGAGCCGAAAAACACGCTGCTCCCCCGGCAAGGCAGACAGCAGGAGGCGGCCACTCATATCCTGACGCCGCGCCCCTCGAGAAGGGCGACACACTCCGCCAGGGCGAGCCCGACGACGTTGGAGTAGGAACCCTGAATCCAGGGAATTAAGGCGGCCGCCCGCCCCTGGATGGCATAGCCGCCGGCTTTGCCCTCCCACTCCCCGCTGGCCAGGTAGCGATCAATTTCATTGCGGGAGAGGCGTTTGAACTGGACCTGCGTGGTCACCAGCCGATGGCTCTCCTGTCCATCTGGCGCCCGAAGCACAACCCCCCCCAACACCCGGTGGCGCCGGCCGGAAAGCTGCTCGAGACAGCGCCGCGCGGCCGCCTCCTCTTCGGTCTTCGGCAGAATCCGACGGCCCAAGGCGACAACGGTGTCGGCTGCCAGGACGAATGACTCCGGATGATTCGCAGCTATGCGTTGCGCCTTTTTCCGCGCCATGCGAAGCGCATAGCGCGCGGGCAATTCGCGCGGCAGAGGGGTTTCATCTATGTCGGCGGCAATAACGCGGTCCGGCTCAATCCCGACCTGGCGCAACAGTGACAACCGACGTGGGGATGCCGAAGCGAGTACAAGCGGCGCAGCCGCCATACCTCGGTACCTGACTACTTGAAGCGGAAGGTAATGCGACCCTTGGTAAGGTCGTAGGGCGTCATCTCGACATTGACACGGTCTCCGGCGAGCACCCGGATCCGGTGCTTGCGCATCTTGCCAGCGGTATGAGCCAACACTTCGTGGCCGTTATCCAGCTGCACGCGAAAAGTTGCGTTGGGCAGCAGTTCGGTCACCGTGCCCTGAAATTCCATAAGGTCTTCTTTGGCCATGCTTGATCTTGTTTGTTTGCCTTCAGCACAAATGGGAGGCCGGACGAGTTCCGCCTCCTCTGTTCCGCAAATAGTAACGCGAAGCCTGCCTCGCCACAATCACAAGGCATCCCCTTCACAAACTGGCTATCCACTGACAGCCCAGTGATTGTCCCATTTCGGACCTTATTCGCGGGTCTGCCGTTGGAAAGGCAGAAAAACAAAGGGTCTTGCAGATGTCCCCATATTTTTTAGTCAACAATATTGTCCTATATGTCAGAAAACACTCGCGCCAGTCTGATCATTCCATTATAGAACCCTCCCGCGCAGGCTGAGCCCCGCGAAAGTGGCTCCGGCCAGCGCCCGAAATCAGGAGGCGCGAGAATGGCAAACCGCATGCTGAAATTCACCAACGTGCAGCGGGATATGCCACGGAAGCGTGACGTCGGAGTTCGCGCGCGCGATTTTCAAGAGATCTATGAAGAGTTCGCCGCCGAGAAGGCGGCGGAACAGGCCTCCCGCTGTTCCCAATGCGGCGTCCCCTTCTGCCAGGTCCATTGTCCGGTTCACAACAACATACCGGACTGGTTGCTGTTGACTGCAGAAGGACGCCTTGAGGAAGCCTACGAAGCCAGTCAGGCGACCAACAACTTCCCCGAAATCTGTGGCCGCATCTGCCCGCAGGACCGCCTCTGCGAGGGCAGCTGCGTGATCGAGCAAGCCGGCCACGGGACGGTCACAATAGGCTCGATCGAGAAGTACATCACCGATACGGCTTGGGAACGCGGATGGGTGCAACCCGTCAGCCCAGCGCGGGAGCGAGCGCAGTCGATCGGTATCGTCGGCGCCGGTCCGGCCGGCCTGGCGGCTGCCGAACAGCTTCGGGCGAAGGGCTATCAGGTCGTCATCTATGACCGCCACGATCGCCCAGGCGGCCTCCTGATCTATGGCATTCCCGGGTTCAAGCTGGAGAAGGAGGTTGTTCAACGGCGCACGCGCCTGATCGCCGATGCCGGAGTCAAGTTCGAGCTCGGCTTTGAAGTGGGCCGCGACGCCAGTCTGGCGGAGTTGCGCCAGCGCCATGACGCTCTCCTTCTGGCCACGGGTGTCTACAAGGCGAGAGACCTGACACTACCGGGTGCTGGCCTCGACGGGGTGTTCCCGGCCATGACCTATCTGACAGCGGCCAATCGGCGGGACCTGGGCGACCATGTACCGGCCTTTGAGCAGGGCGCCTTGAACGCCGCCGGCCGGGATGTGGTGGTCATCGGCGGCGGAGATACCGCTATGGACTGTGTCAGGACTGCGATCCGGCAAGGCGCTCGCTCGGTGAAGTGCGTCTATCGGCGCGACCGGGCCAACATGCCAGGCTCGCAGCGAGAGGTGGCAAACGCCGAGGAAGAAGGCGTGGATTTCGTCTGGCTCGCAGCCCCTGAAGCGCTTGATGGCCAGGATCGCGTGGCGGAAGTGCGCGTGACCCAGATGCGCCTGGGCGTAGCGGACGCCACAGGTCGTCAGGCTCCCGAAGTTATAGAAGGCGCAGGTTTTCGCCTGCGGGCAGACATGGTGATCAAGGCCCTTGGCTTCGATCCAGAGAACCTCCCTGCCCTGTTCCAGGCGCCAGAGCTCGCGGTAACGGCTTGGGGGACGCTCAAGGTCGGCCACCCGAGCCTGATGACCAGCGTCCCCGGCGTCTTCGCGGCCGGCGATATCGTACGCGGGGCCTCGCTTGTGGTGTGGGCAATCCGCGATGGCCGCGATGCCGCCGAGTCCATCCACCGCTATCTGCAGAATTCCGCCGCGAGCCGGACGCTGGAAGCGGTCGCTGCCGCCGAATAACGACAGCCTCATAGAAAGGCAGATCCCGATGCCAACAACTATCGGAACTCCCCTCACCCAGTGGCGGCAGCAAGAGGCGGAAGCCGAGCGCCTGGCTCGCCACGGCCTCTACGACCCGGCAGAGGAGCATGATGCCTGCGGCGTCGGCTTGGTCGCCTCCCTGGACGGCCAGCCACGGCGGGAAGTGGTACTCGCAGCGATCGAGGCCTTGAAGGCCGTTTGGCATCGAGGCGCCGTAGATGCCGATGGGAAGACCGGCGATGGAGCTGGCATCCACGTACAGATCCCCCAGGCCTTTTTCCGGGAACACGTAGCTCGTACCAGTGCCCCGGCCGAAGGCCAGCAGATTGGCGTGGGCATGGTCTTTCTGCCCCGCACCGACATGGCAGCCCAGGAGCGCTGCCGGGTTATCGTAGAGCGGGAGATCCTGAACTACGGCTACACCATCTATGGATGGCGGCAGGTCCCCACCGCCACCAGCGTGATCGGGGAAAAGGCGAATGCCACACGGCCGGAAATCGAGCAAATCATCATCGCCAATACTCGCGGCGTAGATCTGGCTCAGTTCGAGATCGACCTCTACATCATCCGGCGCAGGATCGAAACGGCTGCCGAACAGGAGTCAATCAAAGAGTTCTACATCTGCTCCCTGTCCGGCCGATCCATCATCTACAAAGGCATGTTTCTCGCGGAGCAACTTTCGACCTTTTACCCTGACCTCTTGGACGAGCGCTTTTGCTCCAACTTCGCCATCTTCCATCAGCGCTACTCAACCAACACCTTTCCCACCTGGCGTCTGGCTCAGCCTTTCCGAATTCTTGCCCACAACGGCGAGATCAATACGCTGAAGGGCAACGTGAACTGGATGACCGCTCACGAATGCCGGCTGGAAAGCGGGCGCCTGGGCGCTGCCGTCGCCGACATCAAGCCCGTCATCCAACCAGGAAGCTCGGATTCGGCAGCACTGGATGCCGTCTTCGAATTGCTGGTGCGCGCCGGTCGCGACCTCCCCATGGTCAAGGCCATGATGATCCCCGAGGCCTGGTCGTCGGATGAGGCCATGTCCAGTGAATGGAAGGCTCTCTACTCCTACTGCAACGCTGTGATGGAGCCGTGGGATGGGCCGGCTGCCATTTGTGCCTATGGTGGCCGCTGGCTGCTCGCGGGCATGGACCGTAACGGCTTGCGTCCACTGCGCTACTCTATCACGAACGACGGCCTGCTCTTTGCCGGATCCGAAACCGGCATGGTGCGCATCGACGAGGCGTCCGTGATCGAAAAAGGCCGGCTGGGTCCGGGCCAGATGCTGGCTGTGGATCTCCAGAAGGGGCAGCTCTACCATGACGGGGAGATCAAGGACCTGCTGAGCTCGCAGCGCCCCTTCGGCGACTGGGTGCGCTCCATCACGGTCATCGATGACATTATCCGTCCTGATGCAGGCGAACCTGTCGTACTCGACCGGCAGGAGCTTCGGCGCCGACAGCTCGCCTATGGCATCAGCATGGAAGACATGGAGCTCGTCCTCCATCCGATGGTCGAAACGGCCAAGGAAGCCGTAGGCTCCATGGGCGATGACACCCCGCTGGCCGTCCTTTCCGACCGCTATCGCGGACTGCACCATTTCTTCCGCCAGAATTTCAGCCAGGTCACCAATCCACCGATCGACTCCCTGCGTGAACGGCGGGTGATGTCGCTGAAAACCCGGCTGGGAAACCTCGGCAACATCCTCGACGAGGATGAAACCCAGTGCCGGTTGCTTCAGCTTGACTCCCCTGTGTTGTCCAACGCCGAGTTCCTGGCCATGCGCGATTACATGGCCGACACCGCTGCCGTGATTGATTGCACTTTCGACGCCGGCGGTGAGGAACTGGCCCTGCGCCGGAGTCTCACCCGAATACAGCGAGAGGCGGAAGACGCAGTACGCGGCGGCAAGACACATATCATCCTCACCGACGAGGCGACCGGGCCGGAACGAGCCGCGATCCCCATGATCCTGGCGACGGCGGCGGTTCACCGCCACCTGATGCGCGAAAGGCTACGGACCTTCACCAGCCTCAATGTTCGCAGCGGCGAGTGCCTCGATGTCCATTTCTTCGCAGTGCTGATCGGCGCCGGCGCGACCACCGTTAACGCCTACTTGGCCCAGGAAGCCATCGCCGACCGCCACGCCCGCGGGCTATTCGGCAAAATCGCGTTGGCTGAAGCGGTTCAGCGCTACACCCGAGCGGTGGACGAAGGCCTGCTGAAGATCATGTCGAAGATGGGCATTTCCGTCATCTCCTCCTACCGCGGCGGCTACAACTTCGAGTCTGTAGGCCTGTCGCGCACTCTCGTCGACGAGTTCTTTCCAGGCATGGCGAGCCGGCTATCCGGCATCGGCCTCTCAGGCATCGAGGGTATGGTGCTCGAGGCCCACCGGCGCGCCTGGGATCAGGCCTCCGTGGCGCTGCCAGTCGGTGGCTTCTATCGCTACCGCCACGGTGGCGAGCATCACGCCTGGGAAGCCGGGCTCATCCATGCACTTCAGTCGGCCGTCGCCTCGGATAGCTACGCGACTTATAAGAAATTCAGCGAAGGATGCGCCGCTTTGCCTCCGAGCTCCCTACGGCATTTGCTTGATTTCAAGAAAGAGGGGGTGTCGCCGGTCGCACTTGAGGAGGTCGAATCGATCACCGCGATCCGCAAGCGGTTTGTCACCCCGGGCATGAGCCTCGGCGCCCTGTCGCCAGAAGCCCACGGCACTCTCAACATTGCCATGAACCGGATCGGCGCCAAGTCGGACAGCGGCGAGGGAGGAGAGGATCCGAGCCGCTTTACGCCGCACCCCAATGGCGACAATGAGAACTCGGCAATCAAGCAGATAGCGTCGGGACGCTTTGGGGTAACCGCGGAATACCTCAACCAATGCCGAGAAATCGAGATCAAGGTCGCCCAGGGTGCGAAGCCGGGAGAAGGCGGGCAGTTGCCTGGCTTCAAGGTGACCGACATGATCGCTCGGCTTCGGCACGCCACGCCCGGGGTCACCCTGATTTCCCCGCCACCGCACCACGACATCTACTCGATCGAGGATCTGGCGCAGCTCATCTATGATCTGAAGCAGATCAATCCCCAGGCGAGGGTGTGCGTGAAGCTGGTGGCGCGCTCGGGCATCGGCACCATCGCCGCAGGCGTCGCCAAGGCCAAGGCAGACGTCATCCTGGTATCCGGCCACAATGGCGGTACCGGCGCGAGCCCCCATACCTCCATCAAGTACGCCGGTGTCCCCTGGGAGATGGGCCTGGCGGAAGTTCATCAGGTCCTCACGCTCAACCGGCTACGTCACAAAGTGCGCTTGCGCACGGATGGTGGCATCAAAACGGGACGCGATGTGGTCATCGCGGCCATGCTCGGCGCCGAAGAGTTCGGCATCGGAACGGCATCCCTGGTGGCCATGGGCTGCATCATGGTGCGCCAGTGCCATTCCAACACCTGTCCGGTCGGGATCTGCACCCAGGACGGCGCCCTGCGGGAGAAGTTCGTTGGCACGCCGGAAAAGGTGGTGAACCTCTTCTCCTTCATTGCCGAAGAGGTGCGCGAGATCTTGGCGGAATTGGGCATGCGGTCGCTGGACGAGGTCGTCGGGCGGACGGACCTGCTCGCCCAGGTCAGTCGCGGCGCGAGCCATCTCGACGATCTCGACCTCAACCCGATCCTCGCCAAGCCCGATGGCGGCGGCCTCCCCACCTATTGCACGCTGACAGAACGCAACGAGGTGCCGGACACTCTCGATGCACAGATGATCCAGGATGCAGAACCTCTCTTCCGGGATCGGGAGAAGATGCAGCTACAATACACCATCAGGAACACGCACCGAGCCATCGGCACGCGTTTATCGGCGATGATCACGCGACGCTTCGGGATGAAGGGTCTGCAGCCGGGCCACGTCACGGTTCGACTGCGCGGCTCCGCCGGCCAGTCTCTGGGTGCCTGGGCGGTTCAGGGCCTGAAGCTGGAAGTTTTTGGAGATGCCAACGACTACGTTGGAAAAGGTCTTTCAGGCGGCAGCATCGTCGTGCGGCCGATGACCAAGAGCCCGCTGATAAGCAACGAAAACACGATCATCGGGAACACGGTCCTCTATGGCGCGACCGCCGGCCGCCTCTTCGCGGCGGGCCAGGCTGGGGAACGTTTCTGTGTAAGGAACTCTGGCGCTACAGCCGTCGTGGAGGGGTGTGGATCGAATGGGTGCGAATACATGACCGGCGGGGCGGCCGTGATTCTCGGTCCGGTCGGCTTCAATTTCGCAGCCGGAATGACCGGAGGCATGGCCTTCGTCTACGACCCTAACCAAGGCCTTCCTAGCAAGATCAATGACGAGAGCGTGATCTACCAGCGCGTCCAAACTGCCTACTACGACAGCCTGTTGCGGGAATTGATCGAGGAACACGCGCGCGAGACCCAGAGCCGCTTCGCCGAGCAACTGCTGGTGGATTGGGAACGCGAGCGGCAGCACTTCTGGCAGATCGTGCCGCGGGAAATGCTGCATCGCCTGGAGCAGCCGGTCGTGGAGGAGCAAATTGCCGTCTAGGGACTGAACCGCGACATCGATGGCCGAGAAGCAATCGGCTCCTATACGGTGAGGTAGCCCCCGTCCACGGGCAGAATGACGCCGTTTACAAAGGCGGCTGCATCGGAGCAGAGAAAGGCCACGGCGCCAGCCAGATCCTCGGGAGTGCCCCAGCGCCCTTGTGGCGTGCGGGCGCGGATGGCGGCACTACGCGCCTCATCCGCCTGCAGCGCTTGGGTCATCTCGGTTGCGATCCAGCCGGGTGCGACGGCATTGACCCGAATGCCTTCCGCCCCCCAGGCAGCCGCCAAAGCCTTCGTAAGCTGTGCCACTCCACCTTTGCTGGCGGTATAAGCGGGGACGAGCGGACCGCCAAAGAAGCTCAGCATAGAGGCGATGTTGACGATCGAGCCGCCTGAGGCTGCCAGAAGCGGCTTGCAGGCGACGCAAAGACGCATGGTGCCCGTCAGGTTTACCTCGATGACCCGTTGGAAGGTCTCGATCTCGAACTCGGCGCCACCGCGAGCGATAATGCCCGCTGAATTGACCAGCGCATCCAGACGGTCAAGCTGAGCCACCGCTTCATCGACCGAACGTTGATCGCTGACATCGATCTTCGTGGTCGCGAGGCCCGCTTTCTGCAGGGTCGAGTGGGGGTTTCGGCCAGCCGCTACCACTTCCCAACCGGCCGCCACGAGGCCCTCCGCAATGCCACGGCCGATGCCGCGGGTCCCCCCGACCACCAGTGCGCGCTTCTTGTCAGTCAATTTCCCGTCCTCGTTGCAACTCGCGCCCGCTTCTCCACCTCATCCCAGGCGCCAGCCCTG
>Ga0079224_100013009_pt1 | contig 11566 bp, 9 predicted proteins | sample Stecom2015_FD_80414 | JGI IMG/M metagenome (GOLD analysis project Ga0079224, IMG submission 80414) | Agricultural soil microbial communities from Utah to study Nitrogen management - Steer compost 2015 | ecosystem: Environmental > Terrestrial > Soil > Agricultural land | place: USA: Utah...
GCCCTCGTTTGCCACCGATGGGGCGACGTCGAGGATCTCCGGATCGAAGACGTCCCCGTACCCGAGCTGCGGCCCGGCTGCGTACGACTGCAAGTCGCGTACGCGGGCCTGAATTTCGCGCTCAGCCTGTTCGTCGCCGGGAAATACCAGGTCAAGCCGCCGCTGCCGTTCGTTCCCGGTTTCGACGTCACGGGTACGGTCACCGAGGTCGCTGCGGGAATCACGCGAATCAAGCCGGGCGATCGCGTCGTCGCCATACTCGACTGGGGCGGGTTCGCCGAGTCCGCCGTCGTGCCCGAGGAAACGGTCTATCCGCTACCGCCCGAACTCGATCTCCAGCGCGCCGTCTGTCTGCCGACTTCCTATGGCACGGCATACGGGGCGCTCGCGTGGCGCGCCCGTGTGCGACCCGGTGAGACGTTACTGGTGCATGGCGCGGCGGGTGCGATCGGCCTGGCGGCGGTCGAGCTCGGCCGTCAACTCGGTGCCCGGGTGATCGCCTGCGCCAGCACCGAGGAGAAGCGCGCGGTCGCCTTGGCGCGCGGCGCCGAGGTCGCGCTGCCCTCGGCCGGATTCCGGGAGAAGGTCAGGGCACTCACCGACGGGCGTGGTGTGGACCTCGTCTTCGACCCGGTCGGCGGAGACGTCTTCGACCAGTCGCTGCGCACCCTGGCGCTCGAAGGCCGGATCCTCACGATGGGTTTCGCGAGCGGTCGGATACCGCAGATCCCGGCGAACATTCTGCTCGTGAAGAACATATCCGTGCTCGGATTCAACTACGGAACGTACGCCGGCTGGGGTCCCAGGGACGAGCGCCGCATCCATGCGCCGCGGATGCAAACGATGATGAGCACCCTGATCGACTGGATGCGATCGGACCGGATCCAGCCGCGAGTGTCGCACTGCTTCGAGCTGTCGCAGTTCGCCGAAGCCATGCGGACCGTGCTGCAGCGCAGGAACGCGGGCAAGGTCGCCCTGCGGATCGCAGCGCCAGGGCGTGGTCAGCGCGATGGAGAATCCGAAGCCGCTCTGATCCGATGACCGGGCGGTTCCGCTCCACGGAACGACGTTCGCGTCCGTTGACGTCCGCTTCGGCGGGATCCGATGATCGCCCGCGTCTGAACTCCTGAACATGGACGAGAGCGTGGCTGAACCGGTCCTTCGACTGACCAAGCGACTCCTGCGCAAGGGTCGGCATGTCGGCCGCGACTGACATGCTCATGGACCGATCTGCGCGCGTCTCGCACCCGTCGTCGCGGCGCCGCCTCGTGTCGGCGGGCGTAGGCGCGTTCCTCGCATCCACGGCGCTTCGCGTGCCCGCTCGTGCGGGCGCCGCCGACGCCGGGCCGTTGCACAGACCCTGGTCGCGCCCCACACCGCCCCTCGCGCTGCCGCTGCACGACGGCGGCGGGCGCTGGAGTCTCGACGAAGCACGCGGACTCGTGGTCGTGCTGAACTTCTGGGCCGGCTGGTGCGAGCCTTGCCGCACCGAGATGCCGTCGCTCGAGCTGTTCGCGCAGCGCCACGAACGCGACGGCCTCGTCGTGATGGCCGTCAATCATCGGGAAACCGACGCGGCGATCGAGCGCTTTCTCGCGCAGATGCCGATCTCGCTGCCGATCCTGCGCGACGTCGACGGAGCGGCCGCGCGCGACTGGGGCGTGCGCATGTTTCCGACCACCGTGCTCGTCGGGCGCGACGGCCGTGCGCGCTTCTCCGTGATCGGAGAGGCCGACTGGCTCGCGCCCGCGATCCGCACCCTGCTCGCTCCGCTGCTGGCGGAATCGGGCGCATCGCGATTTGCATCGAAGGAGAAATCATGAACATTCGTCATTCACGCCGCGCATTCGTGCAGGGCGGCGTTGCGGCGGCCGCGTCGTCGTGGCTGCCATCGACGCTCGCGGCCGGCGAGCGGCGATTCGCGCCGCGGGTCGGCCCGTGGCGCAGCTTCGAGGTGACGACCGAGGTCGCGGTCGCCGACCACCAGGGCACCACGCGCCTATGGCTGCCGCTGCCCAACGTCGAGACGGACTACCAACGCTCGTTGGGCAACGAGTGGTCGGGCAACGCGACGGCCGCGCGGGTGGTGTCGGACTCGACGCTCGGTGCGCGAATGCTGTACGCCGAGTTTCCCCCGTCGGTCGCACAGCCGACGCTGCGCCTGGTGAGCCGGGTGCAGACGCGCGACCGCGCGGTCGACTGGCAGCACCCGCAGTCCGCCGTGCACGAGGACCCGGTCGTCCTGCGCGACTGCATCGCGCCCACCGAGCTGATTCCCACCGATGGGATCGTGCGCGAGACCGCACTCGCCGCCACGCGCGGCGCCACGGACGATCTCGAGCGTGCGCGCGCGCTCTACCGCTGGGTGATCGCGAACGCGCATCGCGACCCGAAAGTGCGCGGCTGCGGCACGGGCGACGTGCGCACGATGCTCGAGACCGGCAACCTCGGCGGCAAGTGCGCCGACCTGAACGCCGTGTTCGTCGGCCTGTGCCGCGCGGTGGGGATTCCGGCGCGCGACGTCTACGGCCTGCGCGTCGCGCCGTCGGCCTTCGGCTATCGGGAGCTCGGTGCCAATCCCGGGAAGCTCACCGGCGCGCAGCATTGCCGCGCGGAGATCTTTCTGCGCCGCTACGGCTGGGTGGCGATGGATCCGGCCGACGTGCTGAAAGTGATGCGCCAGGAGACGAAGGAATGGATCCGCGATCCCGCGCATCCGCTCGTCGCCCCGGTGAACGAGGGGCTGTTCGGCGCCTGGGAGGGCAACTGGCTCGCGTACAACACGGCGCACGACCTGCTGCTGCCGGGTAGCGTCGGGAAGCTGCCGCTGCCGTTCCTGATGTATCCGCAGGGCGAGAACCGCAGCGGACGCTTCGACGAGCTGTCGCCCGACACGTTCCGCTACTCGATCCATGCGCGGGAGCTGCGCGTGTGACGTCTTCGGTGCGGGCGACGGCTGCGCCGCCCCGCCCTCCGCGAGACGCGACCCCCGTTCCTCTCAAGTCCGTTCCGAGACGTCAGGCTCGCTGAAGACGTCGCGGCTCGACCGGAGAACGCGGCGTCGTATTCCCTGGCGGCGCGTCAGGCCGATGCGGTCGAAGTATTCGAGCACCTCGATCGTCATGTTCCGGCCGATCTCGGATGCGTCCTTGTAGGCGGACGCGGTGAAACCGGCCGCTTCCGCGCCGCCGAGCCCCGACATCCGCTCCGCGATGCCCGCGAGGCCCGCCATCTGGCGCATCGTCAGGAACCGGTTCCGGGCGACGCTCACGAGAAGGCCCAGATCCTCGAAGCGACGAAGCTCCTTCGCCACCTCGGCGGGCTCCCTGCCGAGCGATTCCGCGAGGGTGCCGACGGAAGGCGCCCGGAGGCCGTCGCGCTGGATCGCATCCTCCAGGGTCCGCCATGCGGCGAACTCGGTCGCGCTCAGCATCGGGCGGTGCCCCGGAAGGTGAAGCCAGGGGCCAGCTCGGGCGATCCGCCGTTCGGCCAGCAGGTTCCCGAGCAAGGCTTCGAGGACGATCGGAGACTGGCGCGAGCCGATGCGCCTGCCCAGGTCGTTGCGCTTGATGCCGCGTTGCTGCGGAGCTTCCCGGTGAGCGGCCGCCAGAGCGGCGAGCAGCCGGTCCTGCAGCTCGCGCCACCGGTGCGCGGCGATGCCGAAATGGGTATCGCGCACCGTGAAGCGGGCGAGATTCGCACTCGCATAGAGCTGCTCGGCTTCCTCGCGTTCGAGGTTTCGCGCGATCGCGAAGCGATCGAGGTCCACCTCGCCGGGCGCGACTGCGAGCAGGGATTCGAGCGCGCGTCGTGCGTCCGGATGTGCCAACGCCTCGGCCATCGCGCGCCGAGACGGCCGGGTGCGCCCGCGAGCCGGCGGGAAGGGGTCGACGATGCGGCCGCCGCCGATGGTGCGGGTCGCCGATTGATCACGCACGATGAACCGGTCGCCGGCGAGGGCATTGATCGGCTCGTTCAGGATCAGTTCGACGAAACCTCTGTCGCCCGGCTCGATCGGTCGATCACCGAGCAGGGCAAGGTGTCCCGTGACATGACGGGCGCCGAGATGCACGTGCACCGGAAGCCAATGCGTGAGTGCCTTCGCGGCGGACGGAAGCAGGCGAAAGCTCGCATCCAGTGTCCGGGTCGGAGCATGCAAGGCTTCGTCCAGTACCCAGGCGCCGCGCGGCACGTGCTGCCGTTCGAGATCGTCGCCCACCACGTTGAGCGCGGCCCGGTCTCCTGCGCATGCCTGCCTCGCCGGTTCGCCGCTGACGCGCATGTCCCGGATGCGGACTCTGTGGCCCGAGGGCGAGACCGTCAGATGGTCGCCGATGCGTGCGATGCCGGAAGCGACGGCCCCCGTCACCACCAGCCCCGCTCCGGTCATGTGGAAGGAGCGGTCGATCGAGAACCGGAAGCGGCCGGTGGCCGCGGCCCGGCGATGGCGTGACGCCTCGGCGAACAACGCGGCTCGCAGTTCGTCCAGTCCGAGCCGGCTCACCGCCGAGACGCCGTGAACGGGCGCGCCGGCCAGCGAGGTGCCGTCGAGCAGGCGAGCGACCGCCGCCTCGACCTCTGCGACGCGGTCCGTACCGACGCGATCGACCTTCGTGAGCGCAACGATTCCGCGGTCGACCTGGAGAAGATCGAGAATCGCGACGTGCTCGATCGTCTGCGGCATCACGCCATCGTCCGCGGCCACGACGAGCAGGACGAAGTCGATCGATGCCACGCCCGCCAGCATGTTGGCCACGAACCGTTCGTGTCCGGGAACGTCCACGAATCCGAGGGCGACGTCGCCAGGGCCGCGTACGTAGGCGAAGCCGGGTTCGATCGTGACGCCGCGCCGCTTTTCTTCGACGAGGCGGTCGGTGTCGATACCGGTGAGTGCCCTGACGAGTGCCGTCTTGCCGTGGTCGACGTGACCGGCGGTGGCGACGATCATGCGTTGTCGGCGAACGAGTTCACGGGGGCGGTAGCCGGAATTCGGCCAGCTGCGCGGAAAACGCCGCTTCGTGCCGTGGATCGAGGCAACGCAGGTCGAGAAACAGGGCGCCACCGGCCATGCGCCCGATCACGGGCGTGGCGAGGCGGCGAAATCCGCGCTCGATTCGAGTCAAGGTCCTGCGCGGCTGCCCGCCCTGCGGGCGGACGACGAGTGCGTACGAAGGCATCCGCTCGACCGGAAGAGCTCCACTGCCGATCTGGCTTCGGCAGGCCTCGACGGTCACGTTCGCCACTCCGGACATCGCCTTTTGCAACATCGGAACGAGTCTTTCGGCCTGCGCCTTGATTTCATGCTCCGCACGAGTCAGTGCGCGCAGGGTCGGCAGTCGTTCCGGAAGCCGATCGGGATCGAGATACAGACGCAGCACCGACTCGAGGGCGGCCAGCGTCAGCTTGTCCACCCGCAGTGCACGCTTCAGCGGATTCCTTCTGATTCTCCGGACGAGGTCTCGTCGCCCGACGATGATTCCCGCCTGCGGTCCCCCGAGCAGCTTGTCGCCGCTGAAGGTGACCAGATCGATTCCCGCACGCAGCGCCTCCTGCGGTGTCGGCTCCTTCGGAAGGCCGAATCTGCCCAGGTCGACCAGCGTTCCGCTGCCGAGATCCTCGACTGTCGAAAGTCCCCGGGCCCGAGCGATGGCGGCGAGATCGGCCCGCGAAACGCCGGAGGTGAAACCGACGATCGCGTAGTTGCTGGTATGGACCTTCAGCAGCAGTGCGGTCTTCGGTCCGATCGCGTTCTCGAAGTCCGTCTTGTGCGTCTTGTTCGTCGTTCCCACCTCGACGAGCCGTGCCTGCGCGCTGCGCATGACGTCGGGAATCCGGAAGGCGCCGCCGATCTCGACCAGCTCGCCGCGCGAGACCAGGACCTCCTTGCGCGCCGCCAGCGTATTGAGCACGAGCAGGACGGCCGCGGCGTTGTTGTTGACCACCGTGGCGGCCTCGGCCCCGGTGATTCGCCGAAGCAACGGCTCGACGAGGAGATCACGGTCGCCGCGAGCGCCTGCGTCGACGTCGTACTCCAGCGTGCAGGCCCGTGTCGCCGCATTCTCCATCGCCTCGACGGCGACATCCGGAAGCAGCGCGCGCCCCAGGTTCGAATGAAGGACGGTTCCGGTGAGATTGAACACGGGCACGAGCGACGCACGGCTTGCCGCCGCGACGCGCTGCTCGATGCGGACCAGCAGGTCGGCGAGGTCCCCGGGTGCGATCCCCGACGCGGCCTCTTCGCGTACCGCCTCGAGCTCCGCGCGTATGGATTCGGTCACCGTCTTCCGTCCATGCGCCTCGATCATCGATCGGCATTCGGCGAGTCCGAGCAATCGGTCGACGGAAGGCAGTCGGGCCAGCAGATGGTTCATCGAGCCGTCGGCAGATGCGCCGTCCCGTGCATGCGAAGTCATCGTCTTCCTGCATCGATGGGCAGGTCGCGGCGAAGTGCGGTCATTGGCGGAGGGGGTGGGAGTCGAACCCACCGAAGATGCTTCAGCACCTTCTGCCGGATTTGAAGTCCGGATGCGCCACCGGGCCGCATTCCCCGTCCGTTCAGTCAATGAATTCGAAACGCGCTCGTGAATCTAGACGACGTCGGCGTCACGAAGCCGAGCGTCGGCCGTCGTCGTTCCACGGGAAGATGCAGTCGCTCGTGCGCATTCGACGACCGCCTCCGACTCGAGTCGGCCGATCTCGGATTCCTCGAGACCCAGGCTCTCGGCGAGCACGGACCGGGTGTGCTGGCCCAGTATCGGAGGTGCCGCCCGATACTCGACGGGCGTTGCCGAATAGCGGAGCGGGCTCGCCACCCCGGGCGCCGATGAGCCGAGCGCGTGAGGCAGATCGATGCGAGTGCCTCGGTGCAGCGCCTGCGGATGCGCGACGGCGCGCGCATAGTCGTTGATGGGACCGCAAGGGACTCCGACCGCCGAAAGAATGCTCTCCCACTCCATCTGCCCGCGCTCGCGAAAGACCTCCGTCAGAAGGGCTTCGAGCTCCCCGCGATGAGCGAGCCGGAACGCGTTGCTCCGGAACCGTTCGTCCGAGATCCACTGCGGCCGCTCGATCGCCCGGCACAGCGATTCGAACTGCTGCTGGTTCGCACACGCAACGATCATCTCGCCGTCGGCACAGGGGAAAACCTGATACGGCGCGATGTTTGGCGAGGAGTTGCCGATACGACCGGGTACCCGGCCCCCGAGGAAATAGTTGGATATCTGGCCGGCACCGAGCGCCATCACGGAATCGAACAGCGAGACATCGATGTGTTGCCCTTCCCCGGTGGCATCGCGATGGTGCAGCGCGCCGAGGATGGCGACGGTCGCATACATCCCGGTGAACAGGTCGACGACCGGAAGGCCGACACGCTGCGGACCTGCGCCTTCGAGGCCGTCCGGTGCGCCGGTGACGCTCATCACGCCGCCCAATCCCTGGAACAGGTAGTCGTAGCCCGGGCGGTCCGCGTAGGGGCCGTCCTGTCCGAACCCGGTGATCGAGCAGTAGATCAGCGACGGATTGCGCTCGGACAACGTCGCCCAGTCCAGGCCGAATCGTGCGAGATTCCCCACCTTGAAGTTCTCGACGAGCACGTCCGATTGCTCGGCCAGACGGCGCACCAGCTGCTGGCCCTCGGCCTTGCCGATGTCGATCGCAACCGAGCGCTTGTTCCGATTCGCCGACAGGAAATACGCCGATTCGCCCGTCGGGTTGCCGTCTGCGTCCGAAAGCCACGGAGGCCCCCAATGGCGCGACTCGTCACCGGTTCCCGGGCGTTCGATCTTGATGACCTCCGCTCCGAGATCGGCGAGGTTTTGTGTGCACCATGGTCCCGCGAGCGCTCTCGACAGATCGAGAACGCGCACCCCCTTCAGAGGGCCGGGATCCTTTTTCTCCTGTTCGCCCGCCTGCATTACGACTGTTCGATTCCCAGCAACTCCGCGAGCGACTCGGGCGCGAGTTGTGCCCCCGTGTAAAACCGTCCGTCGATCTCGAGCACCGGCGAGGATCGAATGCCCAGGCCCTCGAGGCGCTCGGCTGCATCCTCGTCCATCATCAGATCCTTGGCTGCGAACTCGATGCCTTTCTGGGTAAGGAACTGCTTGAGACTCTCGCACGGGCCGCAAAGCGGCGTCGAGTAGACGGTGATCCGAGACATGTTTGACTCCAGTTCAGTCGGGACGGGCAGCTTCCTGCATCCGATGCGAGGGGGCGCGGATGCCGGCGATTCATTGCGGATTGCCAGCCGATCATCTTCAGCGGGGTAGGGTCGCGTCAACGAAGCTGAAAAAGATTCTGCAGTGCAGAACGCTTCCGAGAAGGGTTCGAACGTCGGGCCGCCGCTGATCTACAGTGCGAAGAGTCGGCGGATGCAACGCGCCGTATTCGCGTATCACGGCCGCGTATCACGGGCGTGCGGTTCGATGGACGTCTGCGTGCGATACCATGCAGAACGTATGCAGAACGAGAGTCTGGGTTTGCCTGAAACTTCACGATAATGCCTCGCACAGATCGCGTTAAACCGGCAGGCCCGGTCGCTTCGGCGTTCGGACTTCTCGAGCTGCTCGTCGGGTCGGGAGGAACATTGACGCTCGCCGAGATCGCGCGGCAGTCGGGGCATCCGAGAAGTTCGGCGCACCGCATCCTTTCGTCGCTGGTCCGCTTGGGGTACGTTCAGCAGGAGCAGCCGGGGCATTACCGGTTGACGTTCAAGCTGGTCGAGCTGGGGATGGAGGTGCTTTCGTCGATCGACCTCGCGAAGGTTGCCCGACCCCATCTGGAAGCGCTCGTGCAGGCCACGAACGAGAACGCCTACCTCGCGGTCCTCGATGAGGATGGCAACAGCATCTATATCGCGAGAGTCGAGACGTCGCGCGCGGTATGCGTGCATTCCCCGCTCGGCCTCCCGAATCCCAGCTGGAGCACGGCCACCGGTCGGGCGATGCTGGCGTTCCGGCCCGATGTCCAAGACAAGGTCTTTTCGCGGAAATTGAAAGCGATCGTGCCGTCCACCGTGACGGACCGGAGGACGCTTCGGGCCCTGCTCGGCGACGTCGAGCGACAGGGCGTAGCGATCGCCCGCGCGCAGATCAGCGCCGACACCGGAGGCATCGCGGCTCCGATTCGAGATTTCAGCGGCGCCGTCGTCGCATCGTGCGGCATCGCCGTACCCTTGCACCGGATGAGCGATCGCTTGGTGAGGAGGTGCGTACCGATGGTCGTTCGTGCGGCGCACGAGATCTCGGTCGCGCTCGGCATCCCCGATGCGCATCAGGGGCGCGGCCGGCTCTGCGCCGCACGAACGGACGGGACAGGAGCTGCGCGGAAGCAGATCGCGGGTGCGACGCGAGAGCGCGAAGCCCGAAGCCGATCGCTACGTGCCTCGTAGTCCAGGTTCGGGCGACGCAGGGCGAGCGCGCTCGGCGTCGTGCGGCGGCCGAACGAGTGACGATCCAGGGATCGCCGGCCGCCGCATCGCGGGCCTTCAGGGGACGTCGGCCGGAGTCCGTTGCGAAGGGGCGTGCCGTGTCATCGCGCGCATCGCCTGCACTCTCCGGCGCGCCTCGAGCACCATCCGGTCGATGAGGTCCTTCGTCGTCGGGACGTCGTCGATCAACGCCGCCGCCTGTCCTGCCCAGAGCAGGCTGTTCTCGACATCACCGAAGAACACGCCTCGCTCGTTCGCTTTCGCGCCGACCATCTCGAGCAGCGCCTCGCGCGACGTCCCATCGGCTTCTGCCTGAAGGTAGTCGGCGGTCCATCGGTTCGCCAGTGCGCGTCCGGGCTGGTCGAGACGCCGTTTCACGATCGTGGTTTTCGTCGCCCGCAACAGCGCCCGCTTGTAGTTTTCGTGCGCATGCGCTTCCTCGACCGCGATGAAGCGCGTGCCGAGCTCCACGCCCTCCGCACCGAGCGCGAGGGCGGCGGCCAATCCGCGGCCATCGCCGACGCCGCCTCCTGCAATGACCGGAATGCGCACTGCGTCGGCGACCAGCGGGACGCCGACGAAGGTCGTCAGATCGTTGCGCCCAAGATGGCCACCCCCCTCGTATCCGACCGTCGCGACGGCATCCGCGCCCGCCTGCTCCGCCTTCTTCGCCTGCTCCGGGCCGGAGACGAGCACGAGGACGCGAATACCGCTGCCGGCAAGCCGGGCGATCGCAGGCCGAGGGTCGCCTCGCGTCAGGGAGACCGCCGGGACCTTCTCCTCCATCACGACATCGAGCAATGCCTCGATGCTCAGGTGGCCGATCGGGAAGTTCACCGCGAACGGCGCCCGGGTGAGAGATTTCGCCTTTCGGATTTCGGATCGCATGCGTTCCGGCGTCGTACCGACGCCCGCCATGGCGATCTGTCCCAGTCCTCCGGCATTCGATACCGCCGCGGCGAGTTCGGCTCTCGCGATGCGTGCCAAACCGCCCTGGATGATCGGATACCGTATCCCGAACAAGCGGGTTACCCGCGTATCGAACCCGTCTGTGTCTGCAGACTCCACCTTGCGCCCACGATTGACGATCGGTTGTCGGACGACATCCGGCCCGAGACGACGACGATTCCGATTCGCCGTCTCGTCCGGCCGCCGACGCGCCGACCACTCAGGTCTTCGAATAGCTCACCGCCAGCCCTGCACGTACGTCCTGTTGAATGCCGTACTGCGGGAACGGGTAGCGCAACCCGTTGCCGGCAAGGGCTCGCATGCCTTCGATCGCTTTCACGATCATCTGCGGCGGCAGCGCCATCAACATCTCGTCGTCGAGCACGCCCCCGTAGCGCCGCTCTGCGAAGCAGGGGATGGACAGGCTCGGCTCGCGCGTGGACAGAGCCCGCCCCCAGGAGTCGGCGCAGGAGGACTCGCCTACGACGCTCCAATCGAAGGGCTTGTAGTTCTTCCACTGCAGTCCGTTGATGAAATAGATCATCGCCCCGGGCGTTGCGTAGAACAGGGCGATATCCGGATCGCCGAGCGCGCTTGGCTTTTCGCCCTCGCGCCTGCCCCACTTGACCAGCGGTGCGACGACGAGCGCTTCGTACTTTCCGCGGGGGACGGTGTGCATCGCACGCTGGTGCGCTCCGGCGTCCTCGACCGTGGCGAACCAGACCCCGGCCATGTGCTTGCCCGAGAGCCATTTCTCGTCCTGGCCGCCCAGGCCGACGACCGACCGGCACTGGTCGCCTGCCAGATCCTCGGCGGTGACCCCGACGGTCCAGCCCAGCCGCGAGGCCTGCGCGACGATCTGATCGAGTGTATGCACCGCGGCCGGTCGCCGCAGGCGCGGTATCGTCGACATCGTCTCGGCCGACTCGACGAGCTTCATCCCGAACGGAAGCGCACGCAGCTTGAGCGTGCGTTCGAGCGATTCGGTGATCGAAGCGTAGTCCAGTGCCGGACTCGCATTCGCGTTCTGTTCCCGGTTCATCGAATGTCTCCGTGGGTCGCCTGCTGCCGATTCAGACCTTTCCTTCGGCCTTGAGCTGGCGATAGCGTTCCTTTCTGGCGAGCCAGGCCTTTTCGCTCTCCTCGCTCTGGAACGGTTGCTCGGCGGTGAGGATGAGGTCCTTCCACGCC
>Ga0079224_100013012_pt1 | contig 11565 bp, 12 predicted proteins | sample Stecom2015_FD_80414 | JGI IMG/M metagenome (GOLD analysis project Ga0079224, IMG submission 80414) | Agricultural soil microbial communities from Utah to study Nitrogen management - Steer compost 2015 | ecosystem: Environmental > Terrestrial > Soil > Agricultural land | place: USA: Utah...
CCCGGATCTAAAACACCTTCGTAGCAGACGCGGGTTTTAAACTGAAAATCGGCTCCTAGAACATTCAAAGCGGCAGCTGTCGTGAACACTTTTACATTGCTGGCCGGGGTCAAAGGGTGGTCACTATTTCGGGAGTAGATGAATTTGCCGTCGTCAATCGAGAAGACATCCACGCCCCAGAGACCACGCCGAACCGTCTTGCCATTGAGTATTGCGTCGATTTGACGGGCGACCTCCGATTCGGATGACAGCTCGAAGGAGCTGTCGGCCAGCCGGGGAGGAAGTGGAAATGCTGCTTCGAATTCATCGTAGGTCGGGTGGTCGACCAGGGATGATGAAGCCATGGGCGCTGAGGCCGACGAAGGCAGAGATTGGAACTGCCCGGAAAGGCCGGCGAATGCCGACATGAGAAGCGGGAGAAACAGAAGCAGCCGCAGCAGTTTCCTCATCGGATCTTCTTTCCTGGTCGCATCTCCACAGTCGTCTGTTCAGCAGGTCGTATCAGTGTGGCCTGGCTGGTATCCTGCTTTTTGCCAGATCCACCCGGCCCTCGGCCGAATGGAAATCGTGTCACTTGAAGACTGAATCTCAGTCAGTGAAACAACAAATTAAAAGTCCCCTGGTGTTGATCACTGCCGGCAACGTCAAGGCTGCGAAGCCAAGATAGATGCTTGGTCAAAAAAATTCAAGCCTTTTCAGTGCTTAGCAATGTGATATTAAGCTTGTCCGTCATTCCCGACCAATTTCAACCCCTGCTGACAAGAAGCCCGGAGTCACCCGGCAACGGTCTCCAGCAAGGTTCCCTTCAGTTTGGTCCTGCGACAAACTCCTTTCTAAAGACTTGCGCCGGGTTGCTCCTGGGCCCCGCGCCTCCCTTAGCAGCTTCCTTGCCAATAATCGGGAGAGTTGGTTTAAATTACTGTCGGGAAATAAATTATTGGCGGACAGAGGGGTGGCCTGATTTCCCCGGGTGAAAGAAGGTAAGAGAAAGAAGTCATACTGTGGTAAGGATTGTTTGAAGTCATACCGGTAGCACTGTTTCGACGGGCATTTTTCTTTCGAGTAGACTTTTTGGCAATCTCATGCATCAACGCTATAAGGCGAGCGAAAGGATGAGTGTGAGTGACGAGCACCTGCTCGAATTGGCGCTACAGGGGGACGGAGATTGCTTCGGGCAGCTGGTTGAACGCTGGGAAGGGAAGATCTACGGATTCATCTACCGTTACGTAAGAAACCGGGAAGAGGCTCGAGACCTTACTCAGGATACCTTCACCAAGGCCTTTCAGAATCTGGACAGGCTTTCTGATCCTGCACGATTTTCCTCGTGGCTTTACACGATCGCGCTGAATGAATGCAGGATGCGCTTTAGACGTCAAAATCCGGCTTATCGAATCTCCTCTCTGGACGAGAGCCGGAATGATATCGAGCAGCTCGATCGCCACGAAGTCACTCCTGAGCGCACCTATGAAGGACGAGAAAAGATAAGGCAGATGATAGAGGCCTTCGGTCACCTGCCAGACGAGCAAAGAGTAGTGATTTTGATGAAGGAGTATCAGGGGCTGAAGTTCCATGAGATAGCTGATGCCCTCGATATTCCAGTTTCCACGGCCAAATCCCGCCTGTACTTGGGATTGCGAACTTTGAAACGGCTGATGGAGAAAGCGATATGAATTGTCAGACCTGTCACAATGAACTGATCGATGTGTTATACGGGGAAGATATTGAGCCCAGTCGTGCCTATCTCTTTTTTAAGCATTTAGATGAGTGCCCCGATTGTCACCAGGAATATCTCGAGCTTCTCGAAACACGCGAACTCCTGCAGGAATGGGAAATCCACGAAGAGTTCGCACCGATCGGCAGCCGGTCGCGATACGAGCGGTCGTATCTGGCACGGCTTCGATCGAACTGGTGGCCCTGGATGCAGCGAATCGCTGCGGGCGTGCTTATCATGATTGGACTTGCTTCGACTCTTCAATACCTGGGTGTCTGGAAGAATCCGAGGATGATGGTCTCGCAGGTTGAGCTGGCTGAGATGGTAAACGATATGATCGTTGCCCGTCAGGAAGAAGATTGGCGGATGATCGGTACCGCTTTGCTCGATTTGAAGGAAGAGATCGAGACACGACGGCGTATCGAGTTGCAGACCGTATACCAGGACCTGCAGGAAATCCAGAAACGATATCTCGACGCCCTGGAAGAAAATAACCGGCAAATTCAGAGGCTCGTGAGCCGTTAGGGGGTAACGTGTCGATCTATTTTGCCAGGATATTCGTACTCGGAAGCATTCTTCTTTCCGTGCCGGCTGTTCCCGTAGGCCAACAAAATATGAATCTCGAGACGTTTAAGCGGGATAGTCGGATTTTCGAGGGTATCCTGGATGAGCTGCTGAAACAAACCTTCAGCGATTTCTCGATCGCCTCCGAGCCACTGACATCGTACATGCCGGGTTATGGGGTGGTAACGACTTTCTACCTGAAGATCAATCGGATGACCATCAGAACACCTTTCGGGACCATTCAGAGACCCAGGACGGCGTCCTCTCAGACCAAGCAAGAACAGATTCGAACCGTCAAAGAAACAATGATGGAAGCTCTGGCTAACTATGGTGCAACCCTTAAGGGGTTGAACCCGAACGATCACATTTCAGTCTGTGCCCGAATTGAAGATCGAAACGAACTCGATCCTTCGAAGAATCAGAGCGTAGTCGTGCTTACCGTCACGAAAGATGATATTGAGCTTTATAATATGAAAAAGATAACCCTGGATGACTTTAAGGCACGTGTGCGCATTATTGAGTACTGAATCGCGACCATAGCAGCAGCTCGACAGAAATAGAGAGAAGTTATTAAATCGCCGAAAGTGGTTTGGCTTTTGGCAAGTGTAGGACTTTAGATGATCAAGCTTTCGGAACTCGAGATTAAAAAGGATTTCGGAGACGTTCTGGTAGAGAAGGGCGCGATCTCCGAGGAAGAACTGGCCACTGCCAGGAATTTACAAAGACAGTCTCACGAAAAGCTATCCAAGTTGCTGATCGATCTGGGTGCTCTGTCGGAAACAGATATGGTACGCCATCTCAGTGAATATCTGGGAGTTCCGTCAATTACTACCGATGATTTTCCAAATGTTCCCGTGGTCGAGAATACCTTTTCAGTGAAATTTATGAGGGAGTGTCGCTTTGTGCCCATTCGGGTCGAAGGCAAGAAGCTTGTCCTTGCGATGGCTGATCCCACCGATCGCGAAACGCTCGATGCCATTCGCCTCTATACTGAATACTCCGACTTGGAAGCAGTTTTAGCACCAGAGAGTGGAATTCTGGATCTGATCGAAAAGTTTTACGGGAATCAATCCTCTTCTCTCGGAAGAATTGTGGAAGGAATGGAGGAAAGCGACCTCGAGAGCCTCTCAGACGATGCTGATGATATTGAACATTTAAAGGATCTGGCGTCTGAAGCTCCGGTTATTCGTCTCGTCAATTTGATCATCTCGAGAGCCATCGAATCTCGCGCTTCTGATATCCACATTGAGCCTTTCGACCGTGATCTCAAGGTACGCTATCGAATCGACGGCGTTCTCTACGACGTCGAATCCCCTCCCAAGCGTCTCAAAGCGGCGATCATTTCGCGTATCAAAATCATGGCTCGCCTCAATATAGCGGAGAGGAGAATTCCGCAGGACGGTCGCATTAAGATGAAAGTCCTGGGCCGCGAAATCGATCTGCGCGTATCGACCTTGCCCACCATGTATGGGGAAAGTGTCGTCATGCGCATACTCGACAAAAGCAACACCCAGATCTATGACCTGGAGAAGCTCGGTTTTAGCGCAAGGATGTTTGAGCAATTCGAGGACCTGATCCTTCGGCCTTACGGCATCATTCTAGTGACCGGTCCCACAGGCAGCGGAAAGACCACCACTCTGTATGCAGCTCTGACGAAGATCAATCTTCCTGACAAGAAGATCATTACAATCGAAGATCCAGTAGAGTACCAGATCAATGGAATAAACCAACTGCATGTCAATCCTCAAATCGGTTTGACCTTTGCGGCCGGCCTGAGGTCAATCGTCCGCCAGGATCCCGACGTCATCATGGTGGGTGAGATGAGAGACTTGGAAACGGCCGAAATCGGCATTCGAGCGGCGCTGACCGGCCACCTCGTCTTCAGTACCCTTCACACCAATGATGCTCCGAGCGCGATTGCGCGTCTGGTCGATATGGGCGCCGAGGACTACCTGCTGGCCTCCTCCATCCTGGGCGTGCTGGCCCAGCGACTGGTCCGCGTCATATGCCCGCACTGTCGCGAGGAGCAGGATGTGGACCCTGATTTCTTAAGGGAGATTGGCTTCACCGGAGAGCTACCCTCAAAGATCTACCAGGGGAGGGGTTGCAAAGAGTGTGGAAATACTGGATATCGCGGGCGCCTGGGAATTTTCGAATTAATGTTGATGGATGAAGACATTCGCCGCCTGACGATTACCAATGCAGACGCCAGTCAGCTTCGCAAGACGGCCATACAGAACGGCATGGTCACTTTGCGACAGGACGGTTTCGAGAAAGTTAAATCGGGGCTTACGACAATTTCTGAAGTGCTCCGTGTGACTCAGGACGTATAAGTAAAGACGATGCCATTCTTTCAATATAAGGCAGTTACTGCAGACGGAAAGGTCATCGAGGGGACGCTGGAAGCAGCTGACCACTCGACCGCACTGGCTCGGATTCAGGAGCAAGGCCAGCTGCCGATTCGCGTCTCGTCAGATGAAGAGGGTGGCTTGCTGGGGCGGGAACTCAAGTTTCCCTGGCAAAAAAAGCGGGTAGCCCAGAAAGACCTGTTGATCTTCACCCAGGAACTCTCGGCCCTGCTGGGCGCCGGCCTGCCTCTGGACAGGACTCTGACGATCCTTGGAGATTTGACCGAAAATGCCTATCTCTCAGAGATCGTCAAAGAACTGCTGCGTGAGATCAAGGGTGGAAAATCGCTTTCGGAGGGGCTGGCCATGTATCCGCGGGTTTTTCCCAGGCTTTATATCAATATGGTTAAGGCGGGGGAGGTCAGCGGCAGTCTAGACCGTATTCTCGAACGAATCGCCGAATATCTAGAAAACGCTGAGGAATTGAGGAACTATTTCATTTCATCGCTGATTTATCCCGTCATTCTGGCAATCGTCGGCTTCGGCTCGATTACCATCATGGTTACTTTCGTGATCCCGCGCTTTGCGGAAATCTTTGAGAACGCGGGAGCTCCCGTTCCGCTTCCAATGCAGATCATGCTGGCTTTCAGCGGACTCGTCACCGGGTACTGGTGGCTCATTCTTGGCCTGCTGATTGTCAGTGCATTCATTTTCAGGAAGTGGGTCAACAGCGAAGATGGACGACTCAGCTGGGATAAACGGAAGCTAAATTTGCCGGTGATCGGGTCAATGCTCCACCGAATTGAAGTGAGCCGCTTCAGCCGAACCCTGGGAACCCTGCTCAAGAGTGCTGTTCCCCTTATTTCTTCGATCAATATCGTCCGAGAGATTGTGAACAACAAGGTGATTGCATCATCGATGGAAGACATTAAGAGCGGAGTGAAGAAGGGCGATGGCCTGGCCCGTCCAATTCGCGAGTCTGGAGTGTTTCCTCCTTTCGCTGTCCATTTGCTGGAAGTTGGGGAGGAAACCGGTCGTTTGGATGATATGCTGCTGCAAATCGCCGACACTTATGACCGCGAAATGCGGACAGCAATCAAGAGAGTGACCGCTCTATTCGAACCGGCCATGATCCTATTAATGGGGTTAATTATTGGAATTATGGTGGTTTCGATGCTCTACTCTATCCTGAGCATTAACGATCTGGCGATTTAAGAAGCACTTACACCGGCAGAGAATGAACAATAAAGCCAGAGAATGAACAATAAAAGATTGGGGAATAAAGACCAAAATGCGAGCAGAAAGGAATGAATCAATGAAGCGGGCGTTCGACCGACGGGGAGAAAGAGGATTCTCTCTCATTGAGCTAATTGTCGTCCTGGTTATCCTCGGGTTACTGGCGACAGTCGTCGGACCCAAGGTGATCGAACGACTCAGTCAGGGAAAAACAGAAATTGCAAAGCTCCAGATCGATCGGCTAGAGGGGGGTCTGGGACTGTTCCGCTTCGACGTCGGACGCTATCCGACAACAGCCGAAGGGTTGCGCGCCCTTGTAGAGAATCCCGGGGTAGACAACTGGAGCGGTCCTTATCTGGACAAGACAACTATCCCCCGAGATCCCTGGGGGCGAGAATATCAATATCGTTCTCCCGGCCAGCATGGAGATTATGACCTCTTCAGTTACGGAGCAGATGGCGTCGAAGGCGGAGACGGTGAAAACGCCGACGTTTCGTCCTGGTAGCACCGCGGGTTTCACGGTCTTCGGACTCATCGTCGTCCTCATTCTCTTAGCAGCAGTCGCCGCTGTCATCATGCCCTCCTTCTCAGGAGGGCTCAAAAGTCTCGAAGTCACGACAAGTGCACGAGACCTGGTCACCCACATGCGAGCAGCCCGCAGCCGCGCAATCTCTTACCACCGAGTGTTTCGAGTCGTTCTCCACGAGGAAGCGGATGGACGGCATTCCTATTCTCTGACCAACGACTACGGACAGCCATTCAAGACCGTTCCCCTGCCCGAAGGCGTTTCCTATTCCACACCGGGTGGACAGATGCCCTATCTGGTCAGCTTTTATCCCGACGGGAGCAGCTCCGGTGGAGAATTTAGCCTTCGAAGTGAACGAGGTTTACAGCTCTTTGTAACCGTTGACCCAGTTACTGGTCTGGGTCGGGTTTCAAGAAACAATGAAGAATAAGCGATCCGGATTTACATTGCTGGAGGTGGTTGTCGCCATCGCGATTCTGGGCGTGGGCGTGGCACTGGCATTGCAGATCTTCAGTGGCGGCCTCAACAACATTCATCGCATCGAGCTAGCTCACCAGGCGATGTATCACGCCGAGAATGTTATGAATGATCTGCTGGCTGACCGAGACCTTCGGGAGCCGGCCGCCTTCTCGGGCGATATCAATGATGAGTTCTCTTATTCTGCAGTCGTAGACTACTGGAATCCACCGGAGCCCACTATGTCGCTGCAGACTCCGGAGGAGAAGATGTTTCTCCTGCAAGTGGTTGTCGACATTCACTTCAAGAATGACCCGCGCGGAAAGATTTACCGACTCACTTCTTTGAAGGGTGTTTCCCAGGATTCCGGCGAACCTTTTCAGGATCCGGCCGATGCCATCCGCCGCCTATTCGGAGGGCCGACTCAGTGACAATTGCGGGTGTGCGACACCGTTCATCAGTACGCGGATTTACTCTGATCGAAGTAATTGTTGCCCTCACCTTATTTGCAATCATGGGCGGAATCATATTCTCGTCTCTTCAGATGGGGTTGGTCAGCTATGAGAAGAGTCAGGACAGAATCGAAGAGGCCGTACGCGATCGCGTCTTGCTCGATTTGATGAAGCGGCAGTTGGGCTCCCGTTATCCGCTCCGACCGACGGCCGCTTTCGCATCCCCGGACAGTGAGATGAGTGGGGGGGCTCCCATCGACAACTTAATGCAATCTCAGATCCCGCTGTTCTTTGGTACCGAAAGCCATGTCACCTTTATTACAGTGGCGCCTCAATCATTGCGGCAAAGCCGCGGCCTGTCAGTAGTCACCTATGGGCTGGCCGAAGATGAGTACGGCGATCCCTATCTCGGAGCGCTCGAGATCCAGTTCACCGGAGTCGATAGCTTTGTGGTCATGACTGAGCCGACGCGCCTGGAAGGCAAACCACTGATCCTTATTCCCGATGTCGAACACCTCGCCTTTGAATACTACGGATATGATCCCCAAAGTCAGGGATACCAATGGTTCACCTACTGGAGTGGCGAGGAAATGCTCAATGTTCCTTTGGCGATACGTATCCACTACAACAACAGCCATCTGACTGTGCCGATTAACGCCAATTTTCCAGGCAATCGTATTCGAATGGGGATCCAGGGTTTAATTCAGCAGTGACCATATTGATTCGTAAATGCTTAGAAAGAATGCTTAAATTGGACTTTCCAAAAGATGTCGCATCCTTCGGGGAGTCCACTCGGCCGGGTTACCGGCGAAAAGGCTGCAGTAACCAACGGGGATCGGTCCTATTGATCGTGTTATGGGTCTTGCTGGCCATGAGTGTGCTGGCTCTTTCTTTCTCCGCTTCAATTCGAACGGAGGTGGATGCGGCGCGCAATGTTGTCGACCAGCGACAGGCATACTATATGGCGCGGGCCGGGATCGAATATGCAATCTATCGCATTTTGCAAGCACAAAGCGCGTTTTTCCAAGAAAACGCACTGGCGTTGGATACGGACGCCGTGCCGCAGGTCTTTTCGGGAGTCGTTTCGCTGGGGCTGGCCGACGGACGAGCGGAGGTGGACGTCATCGACGAAACAGGGAAGCTCAATTTGAATCTGGCACCGGATCACTTAATTTATAACCTGCTTATCATGGTAGGAGTTCAAGGAGAACTTGCTGACGTGATCACCGATTCGATCTCCGATTGGAGAGACAGCGATCAGCTGGTCCGGCAATTTGGAGCGGAAGACGATTACTACCTATCCCTGGACGAGCCGTATCGAGCCAAGAACGGCTTCTTTGACGTCCCTGAAGAGCTGCTGTTGATTCGAGGTGTGACTCCCGAAATTTATTATGGTCGAAAGGGTACAAATGACGCCGGTGAGCCGGTGGAGTACTATGGACTTCAGCATTACTTTACAACTTACTCGAATGTAGCGCGTATCAACATCAATTCTGCACCTATTCCCGTGCTGGCTGCGATTCCGGGACTGGATTATGCAACTGCCGCCGAAATTGTTCGCATGCGTCAACAGAGTCCAATTAGTGATGTCAGCCAGGTGGCGCAACTGATTCCCGGTCTCTCAGGCGAAGTGTTTAACTATCTCTCGGTCTTCAGATCACAGGTTTATACGCTGACCGGAATCGGTGAAGTTCGACATTCTGGCGTTATCAGTAAAATCCGTGCGGTTGTGCGTGTTGACGGCGCCAGCCGTCAAGGCTATGCCATACTTTACTGGAACGAAGCGAATACAGAGTTATAGATGACAGCCAGTCATCGAAAGGGAAATCAATGTTCAATTTGGATTCATCACTGGGAATTGGGATCCAGGAAAAGGCCCTGGTACTCGCGACAGTGCATAAGGGATTGAATGAATACTCCCTCAAGAATTCCCTGATTATTGAGAACTGGGCCGATCTCCCTCCGCTGGAGTTAAGAAGTCGGATTCAGGACTATATTAAAAGCAACGGGTTTAATCGAGAAAATGTGACCCTAGGGCTGTCCCGGAATAATGTAATCATACGACAAGTTTCGCTACCTTTAGATGTCGAAGAGAACCTGGAAGGAGTCGTTCGGCTGCAGGTAGAGAAATACGAGCCGAGTGAAGACGAGTCTTCTTACTACGATTTTCAGATTCTAAGCAGAGACGAAGAGCGCAAAGAGCTGGTTCTCCAAATCGTGATGGTGCGCCAGGCGGTTCTTGATCAATACCTCCAGCTTTTTCGCGAGATGAATCTTTATCCCGCAGCCGTTCGCTACTCCAGCCTGGGGTGGCAAAGCATCTTTCTCGCCCACAAGGCCGGCCTTTCCAAGAAAGCCGTTAATTTACTCGTCTATTTTCAGGAGCAGTCAATCGAACTGGTCTTTTTGCAGGGAACAGATCGCGTTTATTCGGAGTCGATACCGGTCTCACAGGTTGGGATTGATGTTAACTGGCTGCTAAACGAGTTAAAGGCTTTCTTGATGCGGATCGATTCCCCCGCCGAAGAGATCTCTCGACTTTATCTTGCCGGCAACCTGCCCGAGGGATTATTCCAGGAGTGTAAGGAGCGTCTTGGGGATTGTGAGCTCTTCCGCACCGGCCTGTTGCTGAAAGGCAAGGGAGTGGGGGAACTCGACGATCGAGTGGCGGCTGCGGCCGGCTTGGCGATTTCGGGCATCAGCCGTCATGAACCTGCCCGCTTGAACCTCATCCCCGAAGAGAAGCGACTCGTGCAAGGTCGTGTCAGTCTTGTCCCTACCTATATCATGGCAGCCTTGCTGCTCGTTCTTTTCGGTTCGCTGATGGCTCGTCCCTATTTTCAGAAGCAGAGTACTGTTGAACTCCTTGATATCCAGATATCCAGGCTGGGAAATGAAGTTGACGAAGCACTCTCCCTCAGAGAGCAGGTGCAGCAAACTGAGAGTGAGCTGGAGGAATTGCGCCAACTGCTGAGTGGAAGGCAGAAAGTACTCATGGTTTTAAAGGATTTGACCGAGCGAATCCCCGACAATACCTTTCTCCAAACTCTCCAGATTCAAGGAGATCAGGTGACTATGCAGGGCTACTCCGACTCTGCATCCAGTCTGCTGCCGGGGCTTATGCAGTCGCCGTATTTGTCGAACGTGACTGCCAACTGGATTACCCAGGACCAGCGAATGGGGGGTAGGGACCGATTCAACTTCACGGCAACTATCCGTAAACCAGGAGACGAACGGTGAAGATGCCTAAATTAAGCAAGCGAGATAAGAGAACTTTATGGGTGGGAGCCATCGCCGGAGCCATCATTCTCTTTGTGATGTACGGAATTATGCCTCTGTCTGAAGCCAGCGACAATCTCGACGGTGAACTGAGAGAGAAAGCAGCGCTGTTGCAACGTTCTATTCAGGCAGTCGAGAATGAAGACGTTTACAGGAGCCAACTTGCGACCCTGGAGTCCATGCTCGACCACTATCGCGGACAGTTGCTCGATTCGAATGACGGCACAGTGGCGAGGGTTCAGCTGGAGGAAATTGTAAGGGGGCTGGCCGAGAGTAATGGAGTCACCATATCCCGAAGCAATCCGTTGCAGGAGACAAAAATCGGCGACAGGTACTCGCAAGTGAAGATTCAGATCAATTTGACTGGAGACATGCCTGAGTTGACCAGTTTCATCTATGATCTTTCGAATCATCCGAAGTTCATCGTAGTCGACGAATTCTTCATGAACGGCTTCCGGCTGAGGGACGAGATTCGACTGCAGCCGCGTCTAAATATTTCGGGCTATATTCGTCTTTCCCCGGATGACTCGCATCTAGAGGGTTGAGCGGATGATGAGTCGACGCATATTCTTGATCAACCTGGCACTTCTGGCGGCAATCGCTCTGTGTGCCCAGCAACTCATCTCGGGATGGCAGGAGTATCGGGCAGAGAGCACCCTGGCAAGCTTGATTCAGGTTGACGCTGAAGGTGAAATGACGGAGTTGCCGCCGCTCCCGGAAGTGGAGCAGGTGACGGCGCCCTTTCCTGATTTTATGGTCATTTACGAGCGCACTCTTTTTAGCGAGGCTCGGCGGATGGAAGCTGATGCGCCAGAACAGGAACCGGTGCCTCAGCCGCCGCAATTTCCAAAGCGGCCACAGATGAAAGGATTGGCGTCAATTGGTGGCGAGACCCGGGCGCTGATGACCATCTTCGCAAATCCCAACGATAACAGCGGAGAGAGTCGTATGGTGGCACCCGGAGATATGGTTCAGGGGTATGTCGTCGATGAG
>Ga0079224_100013013_pt1 | contig 11565 bp, 12 predicted proteins | sample Stecom2015_FD_80414 | JGI IMG/M metagenome (GOLD analysis project Ga0079224, IMG submission 80414) | Agricultural soil microbial communities from Utah to study Nitrogen management - Steer compost 2015 | ecosystem: Environmental > Terrestrial > Soil > Agricultural land | place: USA: Utah...
AGCGCTCCTACGGCATCTACCTGTGGCACTGGCCGCTCATCCTCGTCCTCACCGAGCTGCTGCCGGCCACCACCTACGACTCCCCGCTGAGCTGGGCCACCCGCGGTCTCGCCCTCGCCCTCACCCTCGCCGTCGCGGCCGTCTCCTACCGCTGGCTCGAGCAGCCCGTGCGGGAGCTCGGCTTCACCGGCGTGTGGCGCCGGTGGTGCGGCGCCCTGCGCACCGGGCGGCGGCGGGCGGCGCAGGTGGTCGCGGGCGCCACGGCGGTCCTCGTCGTCACCACCGCCGTCGCCGTGGCCACCGCGCCGAGCACCTCCCTCACCCAGCAGCAGATCGAGGCGAACGAGGACCTCGTCGTCGCCTCCGCCGAGCAGACGGCCGAGCCGGAGCCCACCGCCGTCGAGGCGGACTGGACGGTGCCCGAGGGGCACGAGATCTCCGGGTTCGGCGACTCGATCATGGTGACGAGCGCCCACGGACTCACCTACCGCTGGCCCGACATCTCCCTCGACGCCAAGTCCAACCGGCAGTGGCCCGACGCGCTCACCGCCGTCGAGGCGGCCCTGGAGCAGGGGACCGTGCGGCGCGCCGTCGTCCTCGACTTCGGCACCAACGCCGGCGTCCGCGAACCGGAGATCGTCCGGGCCGTGCTCGACGCCCTCGGGCCGTCGCGGATGGTCGTCGTCGTCAACCTCTACGGCGGCTCCCACTGGATCCCCGAGGCCAACGCGGCGCTCGCGGACGTCGTCGCGGACTACCCGAACGCGATCATCGCCGACTGGTACGCGGCGATCGACGCCGAGCCGGACAAGCTCCAGTCCGACGGCATCCACCCGGACATCGAGGGCGGGCACCTCTACACCGACGTCGTCGCCGAGGCGTTCGTCGCGCTGTCCGAGCGGCTCGGTGGGGAGCTCGGCCCGCTGTGAGCAGGGCTGCACCCGCCGCGGTCGCCACGCGGCTGCCCACCCATGAGGAGGACCGATGACCGAGCCCGGAGTCGTCGTCGGCGAGGACGGCCTGGCCCGGCCCGCGTGGGCGTCGCGCGACCCCCTGCTGCGCGAGTACTACGACACCGAGTGGGGCGTGCCGGTGCGTGACGAGCGCGGGCTGTTCGAGCGGCTGAGCCTCGAGGCCTTCCAGTCCGGGCTCTCGTGGGCGACGATCCTGCGCAAGCGGCCCGCCTTCCGCGCCGCGTTCGCCGACTTCGACCCCGACGCCGTCGCGGCGTTCGGGGACGACGACGTCGCGCGCCTCCTCGCCGACGCCGGGATCGTCCGCAACCGCCGCAAGATCGAGGCGACGATCGCCAACGCGCAGGCGACCGTCGCGCTCCGGGCGGACGGCGGCCTGCCGGCGTTCATCTGGTCCTTCCGGCCGGCGCGGACCCCGCGGCCACGGACGGTCGCCGAGGTCCCGACGACGTCGCCGGAGTCCGTCGCCCTCGCGAAGGAGCTGCGGGCCCGCGGCTTCCGGCACGTCGGCCCGACGACGATGTTCGCGCTCATGGAGGCCGTGGGGATCGTCGACACGCACCTCCGCGGGAGCCACCGGCGGGGGACCTCGGGGGTCTGGCCCGAGTAGGCCCGCCGGAGCGGCGCGCCGGCTGCCGTCGGGTCCGTCCGGGTGCGCCCGCGCCCGAGCGGCCCTAGCGTCGGGCCGCACGCAGTGACGGAGGAGCACACGGTGGGAAGAGAGGACGAGGACGCGGCGCGGCGCACGCCGGGACCGACGGACGACGGCGGTGAGCCGCCCCGCGAGGAGGAGACGTCGAGCCTCGAGCGGGCCGGCGAGGACGTCGAGGAGGCGATCGAGGACGACGGGCACCCCTAGCGGGCGCCGGCCTGTCCGGCACCTGCCGGCGGGCGGGGGAGGATGGGCACCATGACCGAGCAGAGCAAGTGGGTCCAGATCACCCAGGCCAACCCGGACCACTCGACCTGGTACGTCGAGCGGTTCCGGCAGATGGCCGCCTCGGGCGCCGACCTCGTGGGGGAGGCGCGGCTCGTCGACGCCCTGGTCCCGCGCGGGGCCCGGATCCTCGACGCCGGCTGCGGCCCGGGCCGTCACGGCGGCTACCTCGCCGCCCAGGGGCACACCGTCGTCGGCGTCGACGTCGACCCGGTGCTCATCGCCGCCGCGGCGGAGGACTTCCCCGACGCCACCTGGGTCGTCGAGGACCTCGCCGAGCTCGACCTGCCCGCCCGCGGCGTCACCGAGCCGTTCGACGCGATCCTCTGCGCGGGCAACGTCATGACCTTCCTCGCGACGAGCACCCGCCGCGAGGTGCTGCGCCGGATGGCGCGCCACCTCACGCACGACGGACGCGCGGCCATCGGGTTCGGGGCCGGGCGCGGCTACGACTTCGACGAGTTCCTCGGCGACGCCCGGTCCGCCGGCCTCGTCGCCGACCACCTCTTCTCCACCTGGGACCTGCGCCCGGCTGTGGAGGACTCCGACTTCCTCGTCGCCGTGCTCCGCCGCGACTGACCCCCTGCCGCCGCCGCGCCGGTCCGCCGGCGCGGCGTCCCGCCCTGCCCTGCCCACCCGCCCTCCACCCGAAGGAACACCCGTGACCGAGACCACCACCACGGCCGTCCGCATCGGCAGCTCCGAGCTCAGCGTCCACCCGCTGGGCCTGGGCACGAACATCTTCAGCAACCCTGCCGAGCCGGAGCAGTACCACGCGGTGCTCGACGGGTTCGTCGAGCGCGGTGGGAACTTCATCGACACGGCGGACATGTACTCCCACTGGGTCCCGGGCAACTCCGGCGGGGAGTCCGAGGAGGTCATCGGCCGGTGGATGGCCGCCCGCCGCAACCGCGACGACGTCGTCGTCGCGACCAAGGTCTCGGCCAAGCCGGACCTGCTCGGGCTCGCCCCCCGGACCGTGGTCCGCGGCGCGGAGGACTCCCTGCGCCGGCTGCGGACCGACCACATCGACCTCTACTACGCGCACTACCAGGACGACGAGACCCCCGTCGTCGAGAGCGCCGCCGCCTTCGACCGGCTCGTCACCGAGGGCAAGGTCCGCGCCGTCGCGCTGTCGAACTTCGCGCCCGAGGTCATCGACGAGTGGTTCCGCGTGTCCCACGAGAACGGCTTCGCGCTGCCGGTCGCGCTCCAGCCGCGCTACTCGCTCGTCGCCCGCGCGTACGAGTCCGGCCTGGCGGACGTCGCGCGTCGCCACGGGATGTCCGTCTTCCCCTACCAGGTGCTCGCCGGCGGCTTCCTCTCCGGCAAGTACCGGTCGGCCGCCGACGCCGCGGGCCGCGTCCGGGAGGCTGCCGTCACGCGCTACCTCACCCCGGAGGGTCTGCGCGTGCTCGACGTGCTCGACGACGTCGCACGCGAGCTCGGCACCGACCCGGCGTCCGTCGCGCTCGCCTGGGCGACGGCGGACGGCAAGGTCACCGCCCCGCTCGCCGCCGCGACGAGCACCGCCCAGCTCGACCAGCTCTTCGCGGCGACGCGGCTCGAGCTCACCGCGGACCAGGTGCAGCGCCTCGACGACGTGTCCGCCGTCTTCCGCTGACCCGTCGCCGGCGAGGTCCCCGCTTCCCGTCCGAGGCCGCGCCTTTCCACGGGCGCCGGTGAGGGAAGCCGGGGAACTCGGTGCGGCCGGTGCGGGGACACCCCCCGGTGGGACCCTTCGCCCGCGGCGGGTACAGTGGGAGAGATGTCTCGATGTCGAGGCATTTACGAGAACGTCGATGAGAGGACTGACCTGGTGGACCTTTTCGAGTACCAGGCGCGGGACGTGTTCGAGAAGCACGGGGTACCCGTTCTGGGCGGAATCGTGGCGACCACGCCGGAGGAGGCGCGGGCCGCGGCCGAACGGCTGGGCGGGGGCACCGTCGTCGTCAAGGCGCAGGTCAAGACCGGCGGCCGCGGCAAGGCGGGCGGCGTCAAGCTCGCCCACAGCCCGGAGGAGGCCGAGGCGCGCGCGACCGAGATCCTCGGCATGGACATCAAGGGCCACACGGTCCACCGCGTGATGATCGCCGAGGGCGCGAAGATCGCCGAGGAGTACTACTTCTCGGTGCTGCTCGACCGCGCCGAGCGGCGCTACCTCGCGATGGCGAGCGTCGAGGGCGGCATGGAGATCGAGCAGCTCGCGGTCGAGCGCCCGGAGGCGCTGGCCCGCGTGCCCGTCGACCCGATCGTCGGCATCGACGCGGCCAAGGCCCAGGAGATCGTCAGCGCCGCCGGCTTCGCCGCGGACATCGCCGACGAGGTGGCCGACGTCATCGAGAAGCTCTGGCGCGTCTACGCCAACGAGGACGCGACCCTCGTCGAGGTGAACCCGCTCGTCAAGACCGAGGACGGCAAGATCATCGCCCTCGACGGGAAGGTCACCCTCGACGACAACGCCGCCTTCCGGCAGGCGGAGCACGCCGCCCTCGAGGACAAGGAGGCGGCGGACCCGCTCGAGGCCAAGGCCAAGGAGCTCGACCTCAACTACGTCAAGCTCGACGGCGAGGTCGGCATCATCGGCAACGGCGCGGGCCTCGTCATGAGCACCCTCGACGTCGTCGCCTACGCGGGCGAGCAGTACGGCGTCGGGCCGGCGAACTTCCTCGACATCGGTGGCGGCGCCAACGCGGAGGTCATGGCCAACGGGCTCCACGTCATCCTCGGTGACGAGCAGGTCAAGAGCGTGTTCGTCAACGTCTTCGGCGGGATCACCGCCTGCGACGAGGTCGCCAACGGCATCGTCAAGGCGCTGGAGATCCTCGGGGACGAGGCGACCAAGCCGCTCGTCGTCCGTCTGGACGGCAACAACGTGGTCGAGGGACGTCGCATCCTCGACGAGGCCAACCACCCGCTGGTCACCATGGTGGACACGATGGACGACGCCGCGGCCAAGGCCGCCGAGCTCGCGAAGTAAGGACGGGACAACAGCATGTCGATCTTCCTCGACGCGAACTCGCGCGTCATCGTCCAGGGCATGACCGGTGCCGAGGGCCAGAAGCACACCCGCCGGATGCTCGGCTCGGGCACCCAGATCGTCGGCGGCGTCAACCCGCGCAAGGCCGGCACCAGCGTCGACTTCGACGTCACGCCGATCGGCCCCGGTGCCGAGGAGCGCAGCGCCGGCACCGTGTCGGTGCCCGTCTTCGGCACCGTCGCGGAGGCCATGGAGGCCACCGGTGCGGACGTCTCCGTCGTCTTCGTCCCGCCGGCCCACACCAAGGGCGCGGTCATCGAGGCCGTCGACGCGGGCATGCCGCTCGTCGTCATCATCACCGAGGGCATCCCGGTGGCCGACACCGCCGAGTTCTTCACCTACGCCCAGAACAAGGGCGTGCGCCTCATCGGCCCGAACTGCCCCGGCATCATCAGCCCCGGCAAGTCGAACGTCGGCATCACGCCGGCCGACATCACCGGGCCCGGCCGCATCGGCCTCGTGTCGAAGTCCGGCACGCTCACCTACCAGATGATGTACGAGCTGCGGGACATCGGCTTCACCACCGCCATCGGCATCGGCGGCGACCCGATCATCGGCACCACGCACATCGACGCCCTCGAGGCCTTCGAGGCCGACCCCGACACCGAGCTCATCGTCATGATCGGTGAGATCGGCGGCGACGCCGAGGAGCGCGCGGCGGAGTTCATCAAGGCGAACGTCACGAAGCCGGTGGTCGGCTACGTCGCGGGCTTCACCGCCCCCGAGGGCAAGACCATGGGCCACGCCGGCGCGATCGTCTCCGGCTCCTCCGGCACCGCCGAGGCGAAGAAGGAGGCCCTCGAGGCCGCCGGCGTCAAGGTCGGCAAGACGCCGAGCGAGACCGCCCGCCTGGCGCGGGAGCTGCTCCAGGGCTGAGCCCCTGCCGAACCCGGGACGGCCCGCCGAGCACCTGCTCGGCGGGCCGTCCGCATTCGACGATGCGCCCGTTCGGTGCGCGATGCGCCCGTTCGGTGCGCGACGCGCCCCGTGCCGGTGCGCGCCGTCGACGGAACGGGCGCATCGACGGGGCCGCGGCTCGTCCGCAGAACCGCGGGGCGACACACCCGCCGCCTTGGCGTCCCGTCGGCGCCGGGTCGCGGACGATTGACAGATGACGACGACGGTTCACCCGCACGTGGTCGGCCCCACCGAGCGTGCCCGCCGACTCCCCGAGGCGTGGCTGCGGGCCACCCTTGCCGGGCTCGAGGCGGCGATCCTCAGCTGGCTGTTCGTCGTCGTTCCTACGGTCGCCGCGTACGTCGCGACCGCTGCGGCACCGCTCCTCGGTGAGGCGAGCTGGGACGACGCCGCCGTCATCGGGACCGGTCTGTGGCTGCTCGGCCACGGCGCGACGATCGACATGGGCGACGCGGTGAGCATCTCCCTCGCCCCGCTCGGCACGACGCTGCTCAGCGCCGCGCTCGTCTACGGCGGTGCGCGCCGGGCCCGGCTCCGGCGCCCGGCCACCGCGGCGTTCGCGCTCGGCGGGTACGTCCTCACCGTCCTCGGGCTCTCCGCGCTGGTCCCCGGCCCGGCCGGGCGGCCGATGGTCGCGCTCGGCGCGGTCGTCGTCGCGAGCGTGGCGCTCGGTCTCGCGCTCGCCCGTGCCCGGGCGCTGCGACCCGCGTGGTGGCTCCGGCTGCTCGAGGTGCTGGCGGACGCCGTGCGCGCCGGCGTCCGCGCCGCCTGGATCGCCCTCGGTGCGCTGCTCGGGCTCGCCGTCCTCACGCTCGCCATCGCGCTGGTCCAGGGCATCGTCACGGTGCTCGACCTCCAGGAGGCGCTCGCGCCCGGCCGCATGGGCACGATCGCGCTCGTGCTCGGCCAGCTCGCCTACGTCCCGACGATGGTCGTATGGGCACTGGCCTGGCTCGCCGGCCCGGGCTTCGCCGTCGGGCAGGGCACGCTCTTCTCCCCGAGCGAGGTCGTCTCGGCGCCGCTGCCCGCGGTGCCGGCCCTCGGCGTGCTCCCCGAGCCCGGTCAGCCAGGGCTCGGGTGGGTCGTGCTCGTGCCGGTGCTCGTCGGCGTCGGCGTCGGGTGGTGGCTGCACCGGCGGCGGTTCCAGGAGACGTGGTGGCAGGCGGTGCTCAGCGGCGTCGTCACCGCCGGCACGGTCGCGGTCCTCGCCGCCGTCCTCACCCACGCGGCCGCGGGGAGCATCGGGCCCGGTCGGCTCGCGACCGTCGGCGCCTCGCCCCCCGCCGTCGCCGGCGCGCTCGCGTGGCAGGTCGCGGCGGGCGCCGTCGTCGTCCTCGTCGCCTCCCACCCGCAGGTGCACGCCGCCGTCGCCCGGGCGTACCGGCGCGTGCGGGGGGAGGCCGGAAACGACGACGGCGGCGCGGGCACCACGCCCACGCCGCCGTCCGAGTCGCCCGAGTAGGTCAGGCCGTCTGGCCCTCGTGCTCGCCCTCGGCGATCTCCTCGACGAGCTTGGCGCAGAAGGCCGGCAGGTCGTCCGGCACGCGGCTGCTCACGAGGCCCGCGTCGACGACGACCTCCTCGTCCACCCAGGTGGCCCCGGCGTTGGAGAGGTCGGTCTTGAGGCTGGGGTAGGACGTGAGCGTCCGTCCGTGGAGGACGTCCGCGTCGGTGAGGATCCAGCCGCCGTGGCAGATGACGCCGACCGGCTTGTGCTGCGCGAAGATCTCGCGGACGAACGCGACCGCCGGCTCGTCCATGCGGAGCTTGTCGCCGTTCGCCACGCCGCCGGGCAGGACGAGGGCGTGGTACTGGTCGGGGGTCGCCTCCGCGGTCGTGAGGTCCACCTGCTGCTCGTGGCCGTTCTTGCCGGTGATCGAGCCCGGCTCCGGAGCGATGAGCACCGCCTCGGCACCCTGTGACGTCACGGCCTCCCAGGGCTTGGTGAGCTCGGAGTCCTCGAAACCGTTCGTGGCGAGGAACGCGACCTTCTTGTTCGTCAGCTGAGCCATGGGTATGCCTCCTTGGGTCTGGGGTTCCCCTCCACGCTAAGAGTGATCGGGCGGTCCCGCTCCCCGAGGCGACGACGAGGGGCTACCGCGCCCAGTCGAGGAGGAAGGTCTGGGCGCGCTCCTCGAGCCGGGTGACGCACGCGTCCTCGGCGCGGTGGGTGAGCGCCCTGTCGAGGCAGTCGTAGAAGTCGGCGTAGAGCGGCCACAGGAGTGCCTGGACCGAGGTGAGGAGCGCCATCGCGGCGGCCAGCCCGAGGCCGAGGACGACGAGCACGGTCATCGCGCCGCCCATCCGCGCCCGGCGCATCCGCACGAGCGCGACGATCCCGAGCACGATGGCGGCCAGCGCGAGCAGACCCGGCACGAGCGGCAGCGGCCACGGCGAGCGGGTGAGGGAGAGCCACAGCGCGGCGAGGAGCACGACCGAGAACCACATGACCGGCCGGGTCGCCGCCCGGACCTGCTGCTCGCCGGGCGGCGCGGCGTCGACGTCCGGGGTGGGCATGGTCCCAGTCTTCCATCAGGGCGGACTACCCTCGGCACGTGCCCACACGAGTCGTCGTCCTCATCTCCGGCGGAGGGTCGAACCTCGCAGCCCTCCTCGACGCGAGCAGCGACCCGAGCTACGGCGTCGAGATCGTCGCCGTCGGGGCGGACCGTCCGTCGGCCGGCGGCCTCGCGATCGCCGCCGACGCCGGGATCCCCACCTTCGTCGAGCGGCTCTCCGACCACCCGGACCGTGAGTCGTGGGACCGGGCGCTCACGGATGCGGTGGCGGCCGCGGAGCCGGACCTCGTCGTGTCAGCCGGCTTCCTCAAGCTGTGCGGCCACCACTTCCTCGAGCGGTTCGGCGGCCGGTACATCAACACCCACAACTCGCTGCTTCCCGCGTTCGCCGGGATCAACGGCCCGCGGGACGCCCTGGAGTACGGGGTGAAGCTCGCGGGCGCCACCCTCTTCGTCGTCGACGACGGCGTGGACACCGGCGCGATCATCGCCCAGGTGGCCGTGCCGGTCCACGACGACGACACGGTGGAGACCCTCACCGAGCGGATCAAGGTCGCCGAGCGGGCCCAGCTGGTCGAGCAGGTGGGCCGGCTCGCGCGCCTGCCGTGGCGGGTCGAGGGGCGCCGCGTCGTCGTCGGCTGAGCGACGAGCGGTCGGCCGCTGTGAGCGAGGTGCCCGACGCGACCTCGGTGGCCGCTGCGATGTCGGTGCCCGGTGCGACGATCGGCCCGTGGACGACGACGTGCAGGAGACCCGGCCGCTGATCACGGCGGTGCGGACGGGCGCCGAGCTGCGGCGCTGGTACTGGCTGCGCGCCGAGCTCCTCGAGCTCGCCGCGGCCCTCGGGCTCCCGAGGAGCGGGAGCAAGGAGGAGCTGCTCGAGCGCACCGTGGCGGCGCTCGACGGTACGGCGCCGCCGGTGCGGGCGCGACGCAGCGGAAGAGGGCGTCAGCTCGAGGAACCGGTCGGGCCGGACACCGTCATCCCGCCCGGCCAGCGCTGCAGCCAGGTGCTGCGGCACTTCTTCGCCGCGCAGATCGGGCCGCACTTCCGCTTCGACGAGCACGTGCGCCGGTTCGTCGCCGAGGGTGCGGGGCGCACGCTCGGGGAGGCGGTGCAGCACTGGTACCGCACGCGGGACGCGCCAGCCTCGGCCATCGGGGAGCAGTTCGAGTACAACCGCTTCACCCGGGAGTGGTTCGCCGAGAACCCCGGTGGCTCGCAGGAGGAGTGCCGCGCGGCGTGGCAGCGGCACCGGGCGTTGCCGGTCGAGCGGCGGGTCCGTGCGCAGGAGGGAGGCGCGCAGGGAGCACGGTAGACTCGGACGCGGCCGTGACTGGCGCAACCGAGGTGGAGCGACACCACCGGGGAGCGGCCGGAAGTCCCCTGCAAGGGCACCGCACGCCTGGGTGCCCGGGTCCGTACCGCCGCACCCAGGAGTGATTTCGTGACTGACACGCTTCCCGTCCGCCGTGCCCTCGTCTCCGTCTACGACAAGACGGGCCTCGAGGACCTCGCCCGCGCCCTGCACGAGGCCGGGGTCGAGCTCGTCTCGACCGGCTCCACCGCCCGCACGATCGCCGCCGCGGGGGTCCCGGTCACACCCGTCGAGGAGGTCACCGGGTTCCCCGAGTGCCTCGACGGCCGCGTGAAGACGCTGCACCCGCGGGTGCACGCCGGCATCCTCGCCGACCGCCGGAAGGAGACGCACCGCGCGCAGCTCGACGAGCTCGGGGTCGCGCCCTTCGACCTCGTCGTCGTCAACCTCTACCCCTTCGCCGACACCGTGGCGTCCGGCGCGGGCGAGGACGAGAGCATCGAGCAGATCGACATCGGTGGCCCGACCATGGTCCGGGCCGCGGCGAAGAACCACGCGAGCGTCGCCGTCGTCGTCGAGCCCGCCGCCTACGGGGACGTCGTCGCAGCGGTCGGCGCCGGCGGCTTCACCCTCGAGCAGCGCCGGCGGCTGGCCGCCGCAGCGTTCCGGCACACGGCCGACTACGACGTCGCCGTCGCGTCCTGGCTCGGCAACGTCGTCGCCCCCGACGACGAGAGCGGCTTCCCCGCGTGGGTCGGTGCCACCTGGCAGCGGGCGGACGTGCTGCGCTACGGGGAGAACCCGCACCAGCGCGCGGCGCTGTACCGCTCGGGTGGCCCCGGGCTGGCGCAGGCCGAGCAGCTGCACGGCAAGGCGATGAGCTACAACAACTACGTCGACGCCGACGCCGCGTGGCGGGCCGCGCACGACCACGCCGACCCGGCCGTGGCGATCATCAAGCACGCGAACCCGTGCGGCATCGCGGCCGGCGCCACGATTGCCGCCGCCCACGCGGCCGCCCACGCGTGCGACCCGGTCTCCGCCTTCGGCGGGGTCATCGCCGCGAACCGCACGGTGACGGCCGAGGCCGCGGCGCAGATCGCGCCGGTCTTCACCGAGGTCGTCGTCGCGCCCGCGTTCGAGCCCGAGGCGGTGGAGATCCTCACCGCGAAGAAGAACATCCGGCTGCTCGTCGTGCCGGAGGCGCCGCGTGGCGAGGTCGAGATGCGTGCGATCACCGGCGGGCTGCTGCTCCAGGCCACCGACCGGGTGGACGCCCCCGGCGACGACACGTCCGGGTGGACGCTCGTCTCCGGTGAGGCGGCCGACGCCGCGACGCTCGCGGACCTCGAGTTCGCGTGGCGCTCGGTGCGCGCGGTGCGGTCAAACGCGATCCTCCTCGCTGCCGGCCGCGCGAGCGTCGGCGTGGGGATGGGGCAGGTCAACCGGGTGGACTCGTGCCGACTGGCCGTCGAGCGCGCCAACTCCCTGGGCGACGGGCAGGAGCGGGCGCGCGGTGCGGTCGCGGCGTCCGACGCGTTCTTTCCGTTCGCCGACGGGCTGCAGGTGCTGCTCGACGCCGGTGTGCGAGCGGTCGTCCAGCCGGGTGGGTCCGTGCGGGACGGGGAGGTCGTCGCCGCGGCCCAGGCCGCCGGGGTGACGATGTACTTCACGGGGACGCGGCACTTCGCGCACTGAGGCTCAGTGAGGGGCTCGGTCCCTCGCTTCCTGTTGTTCGCGTTCCGGCGGCGGGACCACAGTCATCGACTGTGGTCCCGCCGCCTGCTGCGGTCCTCCGAGGCCGTGCGGCTCGACGGATCCCGGGGGTCCACAGCCCTCCGACGAAGGTCGGCGGCCGG
>Ga0079224_100013014_pt1 | contig 11564 bp, 11 predicted proteins | sample Stecom2015_FD_80414 | JGI IMG/M metagenome (GOLD analysis project Ga0079224, IMG submission 80414) | Agricultural soil microbial communities from Utah to study Nitrogen management - Steer compost 2015 | ecosystem: Environmental > Terrestrial > Soil > Agricultural land | place: USA: Utah...
CCGGCGCCGTTGGCGCCGATCAGAGCGATGACCTCGCCCTGTCCGACCGTCAGATCAACGCCATGCAATGCCTGCGTCTTGCCATAGCTGACATGCAGATTACGAACTTCTAGCATCGGGCTTGCCGCAGTGCGCGCGCTCCCCTGATCGGATCGCTGTGGCAAAGTGATGGTATTCATGAGTGTTCCTTTGCGTTTGCGCCCAGATAGGCTTGCACCACTTTCTCGTTTTTCTGCACCTGCTCTGGTGTTCCCTCGGCCAGCTTCTGACCAAAGTGCATGACAACCACACGATCGGATACGCTCATGACCAGCCCCATATTGTGTTCGACGATCAGAATGGAATCGACCAGATCGCCAATCAGTTTCCTTAGTACATTGCCGAATTCCCGGGCCTCGTGACTATTGAGGCCGGCGGCCGGCTCATCCAGCATCAGGATCCTGGGTTTCGCAGCCAGTGCCAGCGCCACCTCCAGCAAGCGCAATTCGCCGCAGGACAATTGCGCTGCCGGCACATTCATGTGCCGTGACAAGCCGATCGTATTGACGATGCGTGCCGCACTGTCACGCACCGCCGCTTCGGTCCGGCGAACTGCTGCTGTCGGAAAAAATGTTTTCCAGACCGGCTGGCGCGCTTCAATATAGTGACCGGTAAGCACATTCTCAAACACCGACAACGTCTTCAGAATATTGGTTTTCTGAAAGCTGCGCACAATGCCCCGGCGTGCCATGCTATAAGGCTTTTCGCCCGTGACCTCCTGTTCATCGAAGTGGACGGTGCCGGAAGTAGGCGCATAAAAACCGGTGATCAGGTTGAAACATGTCGTTTTACCGGCGCCATTGGGACCGATCAACCCGACAATTTCCCCGCGATTCACAGTGAAGCTGATATCCTTGACGGCATGTATGCCGCCGAACGACTTGCATAAGCCATTGATCTGCAATACGCCGCCGGGCGGCCTCTCTTGTGCGCGCGTGCTCATGTTCATCATGCCGACCTCCTGTTCGTGGCGCTTACATTCATGTTCAGCGGGCTGGCCTGGTTCTGCTCCCGCTTTTCACGATGCCGTGAAACAAACCCCATGATTCCATTCGGCATGAATAACACAATCGCTATAACGATCAGTCCAAACAGCGACAATCGCAGTTCCTGCGCCTCTCTCAGGTACTCTTCAAGAAACGTGACCAGCAGCGCCCCCACCAGTGGCCCGATCAGCGTGCCCTTGCCGCCGATAAGCACCATCGTGATCATGGTGACCATGAACGCAAACCGGAACATCTCCGGGCCTACAAATGAAATGTAATGGGCATAAAAGCCGCCAGCGGCGCCACTAAGGAATGCGCCCAGCACCAGCGCCATCATGGAATAGTTCAGCGGGCGAATGCCGACAGACTGCGCCACATACCTATTTTCCCGAATCGCCACGGCAGCGCGTCCGGCATTGGAGTTCACAAAGCGGTACGCCAGATATAAAGCAAGCGCCAGCAGCGACCATGCAATGGCATAGTAAAAGTGCTTGCCGGCCAGAGTATCGATCTGCGCCAGAAAGGCCGGCTGCGGCACGCCGGCAATGCCCATCGGGCCTTTCGTCACAGCAACCCAATTGTTGGCAATCAGCCGCAACACTTCCGAGAACGACAGGGTAATGATGACGAAAAACGGTCCATGCAATCGCAATGTAATCGCGCCGATAAGCGTTCCCATGACTGCTGCGCACACCCCGGCGGCCGGGATCGTTGCCCACATTGGCCAGCCTGCCTGGGTCGAGAGCAGCGCTGCCGCATACGCGCCCGTTCCCAGAAATGCAGTGTGCCCCAGGGAGAACTCGCCGACATAACCCACCACAAGGTTCAGGCTTGTCGCCAATACAGCATAGAACATCACGATAATGGCCACATGCAGAATATACTGGTCGCTTACGATAAATGGCAATGCCGCTGCCAGCAGCATGAAGGCCGACAGGCAAGTGCGTTGAATCTTCATGCTCTCTCCGCGCGTTTAACAAACAATCCATAAGGGCGGAACAGCAGGGTCAGAATCACCAGTATGAAACCGATAATATCCACCCAGCCTGTAGCAACGTAGCCGCCCCACAAAGCTTCGGCCAGACCGAGCAGCAGTCCGCCGACAATAGCGCCGGCAAAACTGCCCATGCCTCCGAGAATGACCACGACAAACGCTTTCATGCTTACCAGTCCGCCGATGGATACCTGCGTGGAGTAAATGGACCCGAGCAGCATGCCCGCCATGGAGGCAATCACTGTCCCCATGGCAAAAGTACCCGCATAAATGTTCGCGGTCCGGATCCCCACCAGCTTTGCTGCCATAGGATCCTGGAACGTTGCCCGCATCGCACGGCCCAGACGGGTTTTCTGAATAACCAGATACGTAATAATCATTAAGGCGATACTGACTGCGACCGCGAACAGGCGCGCCTTGGTCAGCACGATCGGACCAATAAACAGCGGGCCGCCGGCCAGCGGCGATTCGATTTTCAGCGGCGCAGTGCCGACCAGCAGCAAGGCCGTATTGGCCAGGAAAATCGACAGGCCGATCGTGAGCAATATCCCGGGCTCTTCACCCTGGTCCCGGATTCGCTCAATCAGAAACCGGTCAATCAACCAGCCGAAGGTACCCAGCACCACGGCGACCAGCAGCAGCCCGGAAAAGAAATCCAGCCCCAGGCGTGCTGTGGCCCACCATCCCATCACGCCGCCAACCATGTACAGCTCTCCGTGGGCGAAATTGACGACACGCATCAGGCCCAGAATCAATGTCAAACCCAATGCAGACAATGCGTAAAATGCCCCGATGACCAGCCCGTTGGCGATATATTGCGGTAGCAACTCCATACCGGTTTCCTTATTTCGTTATCAGAAGCGATTACGGTTTCTCGGTGCGCGCCTGAGTGACCACATGTGTCTTGCCACCCTGAATCTGCACCAGCACGGTGTCAAAGCCATAACCCTCTCCTTTCTCGGTGAACTGGAATCGTCCGTTCGGCGCTTTATAGTCTGTCCTGTACAAGGCATCACGGATTTTTTCCGGCTCGTCGGAACCGGCGCGCTCGATCGCTTGCATCAGGATGTTCATGGCGTTGTAGCCCGAAGCATCGTACTTGCCCGGGAGCTGCTTGTACTCTTTCTGGTAACTATCAACAAACCCGGCATTGCGCTCGCCCTTCATATTGGACACATAAGGTACGGCAGCATAAATGCCTTCCGATGCTTCGCCGGTCAACCCGATAAAATCGGCGGTCGCCCACGAGCCGACACCAAACACCTTGGTCTCGATGCCAAATTCTTTAAGCTGCTTCACCAGGATGGAACCATCCTGCGTTTCGGCTGCCACGAATACACCGTCAGGCTTAAGCGCCCGCAGTTTGGTCAACAGCGTATAAAAATCAGTCGTCCCATGGTCGAAGTATTCCTTCATGACCGATTTAACACCCAACGCATTCAGATCTTTTTCGAAATCCTCCACGCCGCCGCGCCCCCAGTCATCATTGACACCGATATACGCCACTGACTTGAGTTTAAGATCGTCAGCCAGTATTTTGCTGAACGTCCTGGCCATCAGCCTGTCAGTTTCCGCCGAGCGGAAAAAATACTTCATTCCTTTCTCGGTCAAATCTGCCTTGGACGAAACACCCGATAACAACGGTATTTTGTATTTTTCCGCCACCGCCATCACCGCGGCGGTGGCGGAACTGCAGAATGCGCCGGCCAGTACAGGCACTTTGTTGCGCTGAATCAATTTCTCTGCGGCGTTCACCGAGTTTGCCGGCTGGCATTGCCCGTCCTCTATTTGCAATTGCACTTGTCGTCCATTGATGCCGCCTTGCGCATTGCGTTGCGCAACGGCAAGTTTTGCGCCCCTGACATATGCCTGTCCGTTATACGCAACCGAGCCGGTCAAAGGCTGGATCACGCCGATCCTGACCGGCCCGGCGCCTTCAGCAGCAACCGCCGCACAGCTGACAAGCATTAATCCACTGATACCTGACGTGAGATATTTCATAAAACACTCCAACATTGATGGCTGGCGATTGCGCGAAAACGCATTCCCTGATTTGATTTGAACGTACCGAATGATTAAATAATTAAACACTCAATTAATTATTAAGGTACAACGAGCCCTATTACAGATGCAATAAGGGAAAACGTGAATAAATGCAGGACGGCCCGGCAGCCCGGCGCGCGTTAAGTCGATCTGTTCGCGCCGGACGCCCGTGTTGATGATCAACTGAGATGTTTGCGGCGTTCCAGTTCCGCCGGCGAGGGATTTTCGGCAGCGAACGAACCCGTTTCGATCTCGCTTGCGCGAACATAATGGTTGACGATTACACCACTATCGGACGCCTGCGTGCTTAGCAGTTCGAATGCCGCAGGCGCTGCTTCCTGGGCAAACAGCTTTTTGCCTTTGCCCAGAACCAGCGGAAAGATCATGATATACATTTCATCAACCAGATCATGGGCGTGCAGGGTCTGCAGAAAATCAGCCGAACCCTGCGTGAGCAGGTCCGGGCCTTCCTGTTGCTTCAGTTCTTTGACAGCCGCCACCGCATCAGCGCCCAGCACCTGGCTATTTTGCCAGTCCGGCTTGAAATCTGCATTACGCGTGGCAACGTATTTTTCTATCTGGTCAAACAATGCGCCTAACGGTTCTTCCGGGCCGACATACGGCCAATGGGCGGCAAAAATATCATAGGTTTTTCGCCCGAGCAACAAATCAAAGGGGCGGGCGAAGATTTCTCCAACCTTGTCGCCCAGTGATTCATCGAAATAGTGAACCAGCCAGCCGCCATAGCGAAACCCGCCCACCGGGTCCTCCTGCGGTCCGCCTGGCGCCTGCATGACCCCGTCCATACTCACGAATGCGCCAACAATGACTTTTCTCATCGACGTTCTCCTTTGCAGATATCGACCAACGCAATAATTTCAGTTGAGATGCAAATGCCCGGCTACGATAGTGAAGTATATACCTGTGCAAGTTTCATTATATTGTCTACAATAATAAATACTGAGTTGTAAACAAATATATCGAATGCAGCACAACAGCAAAGCTACGTGTGGCGGCATCTCGATTGGGGAAAAGCAAGTATGGTTGAAAGCACTTCGCGCAAACCGCGCAAAGCAGTGTCGCAGCAACTACCAAGTCTGGAAAATATTGTAGAGACGCTTCGCAACCGTATCGTCAACCAGGAGTTGCCGCCAGGTTCCAAGTTACGAGAGTCCGTTCTCACCGAGGAATTCAATGTATCGCGCCCGCGCATCCGCGAAGCCTTCGGGGTATTGGAAGACCGCGGGCTGATTCAGCGCATCCCCAATCGGGGTGCTGTGGTCACACGTCTGGAAGCAGACGAGATTTTCGCCCTTTTTGAGGTACGCGAGGTCATGGAGGCGCTCGCCGTACGGTTGGCAACAGAGCGAACGGATCCTGCCTCCTGGGCGGATCTGGTAGAACGTTTCGGCAGTCCTGCCGAAAGCGCATTGCAGCGCGGGGACCTGGATTTTTATATTGATTGCATCAACCTGTTCAGAGAGCGCACCACCATCGCCGCCGGCAATGCCATACTCACCGATCAAATGGCCAGCTTTTATGACAGGACAAAAGTGCTGATCCGGCGACTGGTGCTTGTACCGGGGCGCGCCGCGCAGGGGCTGGCCCAGCATCAGGAAATTTTAAAGGCCATGTCTGATGGCAATGCCGAACTGGCCGAGCGCCTGAAGCGGGCGAATATCCGCAGTTCGCGGGACAGCTTTGCGGAATACAGGAAATATCTGCTGTAGAAGTCGCAGCCTGTACGTCCTGCCGCTTCGCCCGTTCAGTCTGTTATTGCGGTTTTATTCCTACCTCCTGGCCCACCTGCTGCCAAAGCGCGAGCTCTTTGCGCAAAGTCTGTTCGAAGTCAGCCGCAGAGCCGTTGCTCAAAGTCAGCCCTCCTGTCCTGGTCAGCCGCTCCTTAATGGCGGGCGTCCTGAGGACCGCGTTGATTTGCTCATTCAACTGCCGCACCAGATCATCGGGTATGCCTGCGGGGCCCATGACGCCAAAAAACAGGCTGCTGTTGTACTCCGGTGCGCCAGCCTCGGCAAAAGTCGGCACGTTTGGAATAAGGGGCGAGCGATTCGCGCCGGATACCGCCAGCCCTTTTGCTCTGCCACTTTGAACCACGGGAGCGGCAAGAAGGATCGTGTCCATGTACGCATCAATCTGTTTGCCGATCAAGGCAGCGCTGGCCTGGCCATTGCCCTTGTAAGGAATGTGGACAAGATCAATGCCCTTTGCGCTCGAAAAGGCTTCCATTGCCATATGGGTGGACCCGCCTACCCCCGAACTACCGAAGTTGACTGTGTCCGGATGCTTCTTTGCATAGTCGATAAATTCTTTCAAGTTTGTCACAGGCATCTGACTGGATGCCATCAGCACTGTCGGAAGATATCCCACGAGCGCAATAGGTTTAAGCTCGGAAATGACTTTTCGGGCATTTTTATATACGGCAGGATTGACCGCAATAGCGCTGGAAACCATCAGCAGCGTATATCCGTCCGATGGCGCGCGCGCGGTATCCTGTGCGGCGATGGAACCGCCTGCCCCCACTTTGTTCTCCACCACCACAGGCTGTTTGAGGCGCGTGGCCAGACCCTCTGCCACGATACGCCCTACAATGTCGGTCGCACTGCCTGCCGAGAATCCGATGTACATCTTTATCGGTTTGGCGGGATAGTCTGAAGCGGCTATCGCCGGATGACACAACGTATATAAACAAGCAACTGCTGTAAGCCTGAACAACGATTTAAGCATTTGGGTCTCCTTTTATCATACGCACTATGGCGCTGCATTTTTTTTGATACGCACCGCAACGAAACAACCGGCGGACCATCCGCCCCATGCATCAAACAGATGCCATCTCCCTTTTCATAAAATAGTGATCAACAAAACCGGTAGTCACCTCTCCGGCGCCAAACCGTTCGTCAGCAACCAGATTTTTCAGGAATCCGATATTCGTGCCGAGCCCGTCGAGAGTCACTTCGCCAAGCGCACGTCCCATCCGCTCAATGGCGCCGGCACGGTCATTGCCCAGAGCGATAATCTTCGCAATCATCGGATCGTAATAGGGTGTGATCTGGTCACCCTCACGCACCCCCGTATCGATGCGGCAGGTGCTATCGACACGGGGCCAATGCAAGTTATCGATCGTGCCTGACGATGGCAGAAATTTTTTCTCAGGTCGCTCTGCATACAGGCGGCATTCGATTGCGTGACCGCTCACCGCAACCGTCTCTTGAGATATCTGTCCGAGCGTGCCAAACGCGTGCTTAATCTGCCATGCAACCAGATCAATCCCCGTCACCATTTCCGTGGCAGGATGTTCAACCTGTATGCGCGTATTCATTTCCAGAAAATACACAAGATCACGATCACAATCGTAAATAAATTCGACGGTGCCGGCGCCGCTGTAATTCTGGGCGCAGGCAAGCCCTACCGCGGCACGATGCAAGGTTTGACGTATTAACGGGGAAATATGCGGCGCCGGGGCCTCTTCCACGATTTTCTGAAATCGGCGCTGGACAGAGCACTCTCTGTCATGCAAATGAATGGCGGCACCGTTGCCAAATCCAAAGATCTGCACTTCAATATGGCGCGCTCTGGGCACGAAACGTTCCAGATAAATGGCAGGATCGCCAAATGCCTTGCTCGCCATCGATTGGGTAGCCTCAACAACGGCCTGCAGGTCCTGCGCGCGGGCCACCTCGCGCATGCCGATGCCACCCCCTCCCGCTGCCGCTTTTACGAGTAACGGATAGCCAACCTGCTGCGCAGCTTCCTGCAGATCATCGCTACCCTTTCCGTCGAATCGAGCGCTGCCGGGAAGAACCGGCACACCGGCTTGCAGTGCAATTTTACGGGCGTGCTCCTTATCGCCCATATTGATAATCGTCTCGGCGGTCGGCCCGATCCAGATCATCCCGGCTTGCGACACCGCGTCGGCAAATGATGCGTTTTCGGACAGGAAACCATAGCCCGGATGAATGGCCGTGGCCGAGGCCCGGTGTGCGGCATTCAGTATGGCCTCACTATTAAGATAGCTATCGCGGGCGTGCGATCCTCCGATCGCAATACGCTGGTCTGCCAGCGCGACATGCCTTGCGTTGGCGTCGACGTCCGAATAGACCGCAACCGTGGGCACATTCAACCGGCGACAAGTTTCAATAATTCGACATGCAATTTCGCCTCTGTTGGCGATAAGAATTTTCTGCACCATGTTTCATCCTTGACCATTTTAAAAAGTGTCCACCCCGGCTGTCAGGGTTGAACGCCATACCGGGGCTTGAGGCCAAGGTCGGCACGTAGTCGCTGTTCTGCCAGCGCGATAAATTCGCACAAGACGGGCCGGGTCTGCCGGGGATCGATAATTTCTTCCACGGCAAATGCCTCGGCGGTTCTGTACGGGCTGGCAAATGGTTTGAGCTGGGCTTCAATTTCTTTTTCACGAACTGCCGGATCCGGCGCTGACATGATCTCTTTGCGAAACGCGGCAGCCACGCCACCCTCAACAGGCAAGGAGCCCCATTCCGCCGAGGGCCAGGCAAGCTTCAGATCAATATCGTTCTTGTTGCACGTGGCCATTCCTGCCATGCCATAGCATTTCCTGATGACCACGGTAATGGTTGGTACACGCAGCTTGCCGGCCACGCAGACAGCACGCATTCCCTCGCGTAACGTTCCTTCCTGCTCGGCCTTCAGTCCGACCATGAAGCCCGGAACATCAACAAAGAACACCAGCGGAATATGAAACGTATCGCACAGTTCCATAAAGTGAATCTGCTTGCGGGCCGAATGGACATCCATTGCGCCGCCGTAGACCATCGGATTGTTGGCGATAATGCCCACAGGACGACCGCCTAGCCGGGCCAGCAACGTGATGACCGACTTTCCATAGGTGGGTTGAATTTCAAAGCATGAGTCCTTGTCGCAGACCAGCCTGACCAGCCGCAGCATGTTATAGGCCTGCGTGCGTTTTTCCGGGACGATGCCCGCCAGCAGAGGGTCGCAGCGGTCTACCGGATCCGTATTTTCCACAACAGGAGGCAATTCCCATACATTGCTCGGCATATAACTGAGGAACCTGCGCATTTGGTCGATGGCGTCCGCTTCCGAGGCGGCGCAATTGTGTATCGTGCCGGCAGTGTCAACGGCTACCTTCGCGCCACCCAGATCGTTCTTGTCAATCACCTGTCCCAGCGAGCGCTTTACGACCGGCGGACCCGCAGCAAATATTTGGCTGGACTGGTTCACCATCACAGAAAAATGCGACAGAATGGCGCGACCTGCAGGGCCGCCGGCGGCCGTTCCAAGCACTGCGGACACCACCGGCACCTGGCCCAGAAGCTCGACAGATCTTTCAAATCCATGGACGCCAGGAAAAACGCTGTGTCCTCGTCTTTTGAGCGAGGTGACGCTACCGCCGGCGCCATCAATAAGGTTTACCAGGGGGATGCGATAATGAAAAGCAAGATCCTCTATAAACCCTCCCTGCCCGCCTTTTCTGCGGCTGCTGCCAAAGGTCGTACCGCCACGCACCGTGAAGTCCTCGCCTCCAAGCGCAACCGGGCGCCCGTCAATTTTCGCCAGGCCGGCAACGTATGGCGCAGGCGTAACGGAAACCAGAGCGTTATTTTCATCATAACTGCCGGTGCCTGCCAGGGTGCCTATCTCGCGAAAGCTGTTGCTGTCGACCAGTTTTTCAATGCGCTCCCGTATCGTCATACGACCGGCCGCATGCTGGCGCGCTATTGCCTGGGCTCCGCCCATTTTTTTTGATTCGGCCTGGCGAAACGCCAGCTCAGGAAATACCTCGTCCTGAATTTCGTCCGCTGTAATGGTGCTCGCTGTTGATGAATCGCTCATGAGGTCACCACGCACAAAAGCTGATCTTCGTTCACACTGTCCTGATGCTCGACGCTTATGGCCTGCAACGTACCTGCGGTAGTCGCTTCAATCGGAATTTCCATTTTCATGGATTCCAGAATCATGATAACGTCGCCTTCTTCAACCCTGTCGCCAATAGTTCGTTCTATTTTCCAGACCGTCCCAGTGACCGGGGAATTAATTTCAGTTTGTGGCATTTTTCATCGTCTCCTGTATTGAGCTTGTGATATTAGATTCAACGCGCCAGGGCATCGGCGCTCACCGGCGCGGTGCCTTTGTGGATAATGTTTTGCTCTGACAACTCGTCGATCTGGTCCTGGGTTAATCCGGCCAATTGCGACAGTACGACCTGCGTGTCGTGGCCGGTATCGCGGCCCGACCACAGAACTGCCCCAGGCGTCCTGGACAGTTTAGGTATGACGTTTGCCATTGCAACAGGCCCCAGCAAGGGGTCTTCCGGAGCCACGATCATCTCGCGCGCCTTGTAATGAGGATCGGCAAAAATATCCTTGATGTTGAAGATTCGTGACGCGGGCACACCACCGCGTCCCAGAATGTCCTCTAGGGCTTCCAGGTGGTGGGTGGCGGTCCAGGCAGAAACAATGGCATCCATCTCATCCTCATGGCGCGCCCTGTCGGCCGGCTCGGCAAAACGCGAATCAGCCAGCAGATCATCCCGATCCATTGCCGTCACAAGACGCTTGAAGATACTTTGCGAGCCGGCCGTGATATGGATATACCGATCATCGGCCGTCGGATAAAGTGAATTCGGCGTGTGCCCTGGCAAACGCGAACCGCAACGCGTCGCGACAATGCCCAATTGCTGATAGGCGGCGATATGCGGCTCCATGAAACTGAATGCGGCTTCATAGAGCGCCGCGTCAACCACCTGTCCTTTCCCCGTACGCTGCCGGTCCATGATTGCCATCACCGCGCCAAACGCGGCGTAGAGCCCGGTTATGTAGTCTGTCATGGACACCGCGACCCGGGCCGGCGCCCGATCAGGATCGCCGGTTAGTTCCCGAAGTCCGCTAAACGCTTCGCAGACCACTCCGTACCCCGGTCTCCGGCTATACGGCCCATCCTGGCCATACCCGCTGATACGGACCAGAACCAGACCGGGATTGGCCAGCGACAGGCTGTCATAGCCCATTTCCCATTGTTCCAGCGTGCCCGGCCGGAAATTTTCAATCACGATATCGGCTTTCTCGCACAAGGTGCGGGCAATATCGCGCCCTTTCTGTTGGCGAAGATCAATAGAGACATTTTTCTTGTTTCTTAGAATGGATGCGCCATAAAGCGAGCGGCCGTTTTTACTGTTGCCCATCGACCGAACCGCATCCCCCTCTTTTTGCTCGACCTTGATGACCTCGGCGCCAAAATCTGCCATCAAACGCGCACAAAAGGGGCCGGCTACCGTTGAACCCAATTCAATCACCCGGTAACCCGCCAGGGGACCTGTACTGCCCGCGTTGGTTTGCTGCCCGTTCCTGAACATGTCTTTCCTTTCTTCCCAATGAAATCCGGCGGTTGCCCACTATCGGCTGCGTGTTTGATGGATTATAGATAGGCTTTTGCATTATCGTCAACAAAAATGTATACATTTTTGTTTTCATAAAATAACGACG
>Ga0079224_100013016_pt1 | contig 11563 bp, 6 predicted proteins | sample Stecom2015_FD_80414 | JGI IMG/M metagenome (GOLD analysis project Ga0079224, IMG submission 80414) | Agricultural soil microbial communities from Utah to study Nitrogen management - Steer compost 2015 | ecosystem: Environmental > Terrestrial > Soil > Agricultural land | place: USA: Utah...
AGGTGAAATTTAGGACGTAAATCGATTGGTGAGGTTAGGTATTCGTCGCCCTCGATAATGGCAAGTGCTGCCTGACTAATTTTTACGGGATTGTCGAGGCCTTTTAGTTGCGCGCCCACCATATAATCCATGTCTAGATTATAGGTGTTAAAAATGTGTAGAATCATTGAGGTAATTGTCGTTTTACCGTGACTTCCACCAATTACTATACGTTTTTTATCGACAAAAGCTTTGTGAAGAAATTCGGGGTACGAAAAAATGGGCACTCCAATTTCTTTGGCTTTAAGGAGTTCGGGATTATCGGCTTTGGCGTGCATACCGAGGATAACGCCATGGAGCTCTGGAGTAATTTTTTCTGGGAACCAACCCATTTGGGCAGGTAGGAGTCCGGCATTTTGCAGACGGGTTTTAGCGGGATCGAAGATTTCGTCGTCGCTACCCGAGATATTGTAGTTATTATGATGAAGAGCAAGGGCAAGACTGTGCATAGCACTGCCACCGATCGCAATAAAATGATATCTATTTTTCATGAAGTGAAGGTAAGTTTAGAAAAATAAAGATACCATAAGGTGTCTACACGAATTATGAGCAGTGTATTGTGAGAAAAGCTATTTAAATTTGGTAACGATGTACCCAGTAATAGCTAAAGCAAGAGCGAGAAAGAAAATGGTGAGGGTGAAAATGCGCAGACCTTTATCGGGTAGGAAGCTGGTAGGATTTTTGCCCATAGCTTCGGCATTAAGGCGTTGGGCTTCGTCGAAATCGGATTTAGCGAAAGACAGATAGGTGATATCTGGGTTGTCGGGTGATTTTTTCTTTATGTAGGGTAAACTATTTTCATCGCATAGTTTTATAAAATCGGCTGCTGTATTTTGATCTTTATAGTAAAATACATATCTAGAGCGGTCTGAGGGGTCTTTATGGAAATTGAGGAAAGAAAACATTTTAACTTTTTTTTGGAAATTTAAAATACAAAAGTATATTTGTATATCTAAACAATCAAGAAAGTTATGAAAAAACTTGTAGCGTTCTCAATAACCTTCTTGTTCTCTCTGCTTTATGCGCAGGCACAAAGCACATGTCCAAATTCAGATTTTGCATCAAACAGCTTTGCGAATTGGACAGGGAGAACGGGTAGCTGTTGTCCGATTAATCTACCAAATACGGGAATTGTAAATGGGCGTCATACAATTATGACAGGGGCTGGGATGGATCCATTTTCGAACAACCAATTACCAGTTGTTTGTCCTGGGTTTACCTATTCAGCTCGATTAGGGAATAGTAGTACAGGAGCGCAAGCTGAGGCTATTTCTTATACAATTAATGTATTACCAGATTCAAGTAATGCGTTATTCTTGTATAATTATGCGGTAGTTTTAGAGGATCCTGGGCATACACCGGCTGAGCAGCCTCGTTTTGAATTGCAGGTACGAGATCAGTATAACAATGTGGTTCCGTGTACCTATTATCAGGTTGCGGCGGCAGGGAATATACCAGGATTTCAATCAAATGGTACTAGAAGATGGAAGCAATGGGAGCGAGTAGGAGTGGATTTAACCCCATTTATTGGTCAACAAGTTACCATTGAGGCTAGGACTGGCGATTGTTCTCAAAGTGGTCATTTTGGATATGCATATATAGTTGCAGAGTGTAGGCCAATGAAATTGAAAGTAGCATATTGTTATGGTAATAATACTGCGGTAATTACAGCTCCAAATGGATTCTCAAGTTATTTATGGTCTGATGGTTCTACAACACAGTCTACTTCAGTAACCAATCCAACTCCTGGCCAACTTCTTACTTGTCAATTAATTTCTGTTTCTGGTTGTGTGGCAAATCTACAAGCAGAATTGTTTCAAACTGTTATTGCTCCTGATTTCGTTGATACTATTGTTTGTAATACTGTTCAATTTACCGATTTAACTACTATTCAATATGGAACTGGTGATATTTGGACTTGGGATTTTGGAGATGGTACAACCTCTAACGTAGTTAGTCCGACGCATGTTTATGCTTCTGGTGGTTCTTATGATGTGGAATTGGTTGTAGAATCGGATAATGGATGTAAAGATTCTATACAATATACTATTACATTAGATGATGTTCCTGAAGCAATTTTTACAGCTCCACAAGTTTGTGGTACTGAGTGGGATTTTATCAACTCAAGTATAGGTAATAATACAGTTACGGATGTTTTATGGAGATTTGGTGATGGTTCTACTTCAAACCAAACCAACCCAACCCATAATTTCCCAAATCCTAATACTAGTGGTGTTTGGAATTATACAGTGGAGTTAGTAGTTACTAACGAAAAAACTTGTAAAGATTCAATGACCTTACAAATTGATATTCATGATATTCCTGACGCACAATATGGATATACTCCAATAATTTGTGAAAATGGATATGCGAATTTTACGGATTCTTCATTTGTAGGTAATACAACTATTACGAATTGGGATTGGACTTTTGGAGACGGAAATACTTCAACTCAACAAAATCCAACTCATATATATACAACAGCAGGATTATATCCTGTTCAATTAATAATTACTTCGGGTGAAGGTTGTAAGGATACTATTCAGTATACCATGGATGTTGGTAAAGTACCAGCTGCTGATTTCCCATTACCAGATGCGTGTGGAGTGGAAATTCATTATGCAGATAGTACGAATGATTTTGGTCAACCAATTACCAACTGGAACTGGGATTTTGGAGATGGGTCAACTTCTAACCAACAACATCCAACGCATTTATTCCCTGCCAATGGGCAATATAATGTAACATTAATAGTTACGAATTCAAGTGGTTGTGCAGATACTATTTCTAAAGTCGTTACTGCTTATGATAAGCCAGTAGCAAACTTTAACTCGGTTTCTGCTTGTCCGTTTAATGCTATACAATTGTTCGATCAAAGTACCGCAATCTATGATGCTATTACAGATTGGGTTTGGACATTAGCTCCTGGTGTAGATGTATATACTCAAAATACATCATATATATATGATACAGCTGGCTATATTCCAGTAACCCTATCGGTTGGTACTGCATTTGGTTGTCGTGATACCATTACGAAGAATATTTATGTTTATGAATTGCCTAAACCTGATTTCTCAGTTGAACCAGTTTGTGAGGGCTTTACATCAAGCTTCGTGAATTTAACTACTATAGATACAGGCTCGGTTAATGCATATAGCTATAATATGAGCAATGCTGGTTTAGGAACTTACAATACGCCAAACCCTAATGTAGTTGTTCCTCATTTTGGTCAGTACAACGTTACTTTAACTGCTACATCTAACTACGGTTGTGTAGATAGCATAACAAAACCAATTCGTGTGTATTCTAATCCAGTTGCCGATTTTAATATACATCCAGATAATGGTTGTTCTCCATTGAAAGTTAATTATACCAATATGTCTACTATTCCTGAAGGACAAATTGTAGATTATTATTGGGACTTACATATGGCTACTAGTACAGATCAAAATCCTAGTCATACTTATGGAACTGGTTTATACACTATTACTTTAGCAGTTACCTCGAACTTTGGCTGTGTTGATACCTTAACTAAAGTAGATGCGGTATTAGTTTATCCAGATCCAGTAGCTTCCTTCTCAACTACACCTAAACAAAACTCGGTAATTGAGCCATATTTCCAATTTAATAACGAGTCTACTGGGCAAGCTACGAGTATGTGGTATTTAGGAGATGGTACTGTTACATCAGAGCATAGTCCTTTCCATATTTACTCAAACGAAGTAACAGGTTCTTACGATGTTGGATTATTAGTAACCAATCAATGGGGTTGTAAAGACTCAACTTCTGGAAGAGTATATGTTTACGATGATCATGTAATTTATTATCCAAATACAATTACCATGAATGAGGATAATATAAATGAGACATTCGTAATTTATGGAACCAATATTTCCGATGCCGAAATGCTTGTATTTAACAGATGGGGAGAGAAAGTTGCCCATGTTAAAGGATGGCAAATGAATAAATTGGAGTGGAATGGTTTAGGATCTAATGGTAAATTGTTAAAACAAGATACCTATAGTATTCGATTAATGTATTCGACTACTGGAGGTAAGAATTTTGAGAAGATTGGACATATTAATATCTTAAGATAGATCATTTTTGATAAATTATATTTAAAAGGAGAGCCTTCGTCATAGACGAAGGCTTTTTTTGTCTGTATACATTCCCTTGAATGGGCATTAATTCAAATTTCCAAATGTTAAAAAATGTAAAAAATAGGCTTGATTAACAGGGATTTGTGAAAAAGTTTATGTTTTGTGTTAACTTTTTTTCACATGGTACGTATAATAGGGTATCAAATCTGGGGGAAATATGAAATACGTAAATTTTTACGCGTTGATGCTTTTATGGACATTTCTCTTTGCACCTGAAGTAAAAGCACAAAACACTTGTCCGAATTCGGATTTTTCGATGAATGATTTCACGAATTGGCAAGGAAGAACTGGGACATGTTGTCCAATCAATCTACCAAATGTTGGAATTGTTGCAGGACGTCATACTATTATGACTGGGGCAGGTACTGACCCTAACACAGGTAATTTATTACCAGTGGTAGCGCCAGGTTATACTGCATCTGCGCGTGTGGGGAACGCGGGTACAGGTGCACAAGCCGATGGTATCTCTTACACGATTAATGTTGCGCCTGATTCGAGTAATGCCTTATTCTTATACAGCTATGCAGTTGTATTACAAGACCCTGGGCATACGCCTGCAGAGCAACCGCGTTTCGAGATTCAAGTACGTGATCAATTTGGAAATGTAATACCATGTACTTTCTTTCAAGTATCTGCAGCGGCTGGAATACCAGGCTTCCAAAATTTTGGAAGTGTGCGCTGGAAACCTTGGGAGCAGGTTGGGGTTGACCTTTCGCCTTATGTAGGATCTAGTGTTACTATTGAAGTTCGTACAGGCGACTGTTCGCAAAGTGGACATTATGGATATGCTTATATCGTTGCAGAATGTAGACCTATGAAATTGAATGTGACCTATTGTGAAAATGATGGGTCAGCAACCGTTACTGCACCAGCTGGTTTTAACGGATATCAATGGAGTACGGGTGGTACAGCACAGACGGTAAGTATTTCAAATCCACAACCTAATACCACCGTAACTTGTACCTTGATTTCTAACTCTGGTTGTAATGCATATCTAACTGCGGTTATTAATCAAACTATTATTACACCAGACTTTAATTATGTGAGCGACTGTAATGGAACAGTAACTTTTACCGACTTAACCACTATTACTAATGGTAATGCTACTGGTTGGAGTTGGAATTTCGGTGATGGAACTACTTCTACTGCCCAATCACCCGTTCACTCTTATGCAGCAGGTGGAAATTATAATGTACTCCTAACTGTAACCTCTAATCAAGGTTGTACCGATACTATTACTAAGCAAGTTTATGTTCGTCAAAGTCCGGTAGCCGCATTTAATGCCCCTCAAACATGTGGGTTTGATGTAAGCATTAATAATACTTCTACCGCAAATAATACCTTCAATTCTATTAATTGGGATTTTGGTAATGGAACATATTCTTCGGCTCAAAACCCAACAGCTACTTATATTGATCCTGTAAGCTCTGGGTTAGGTTATAACTATACCATTACATTAGTGGTAGAAAATCAAGATAATTGTTTCGATACAGCAACTCAAAATATTACATTGTTAGATATCCCAGTTGCTGATTTTACTTTTGTTGCCGATTGTGATCAATCTGTTGCATTTACTAATGGTTCTTCTATTGACGACGGAAATGCATTAAATTATACTTGGGATTTCGGTGATGGAAATACATCTACTGCTACAAATCCTAACCCGACTTATGCAAATGGAGGGAATCATCAAGTTCAATTAATTGTATCTACAAACTTTGGTTGTGCTGATACTGTAGTAAAACAAGTTTATGTGCGTCAAAGTCCAGTTGCTAGTTTTAATTCTCCTTCTGTTTGTGGTTTCTCTCGCACCTTTACTAATACATCTCAAGCTAATAATACTTTCGTTTCTTATAATTGGGATTTCGGAAATGGAAGTTCTGCTACAACTGCTAATCCAATTCATACCTACATAGATCCTGAAACTAATGGTTTAGGTTATAACTATGTTGTTACTTTAATAGTAGAAAATCAGGATAACTGTTTTGATACGGCAACTCAAAATATTACGCTTTGGGATTATCCTGTGGCTGATTTTCAATTACCAGTTCAAGCATGTGTGAACGAATTAATCAATATTAATGATGTAAGTACGGTGGATAATAGCACCATTAATACTTGGGATTGGAATTTGGGAGATGGAACTACTTCGAACTCACAGAATAATACTCACCAATTTGCGTCTGCAAATACCTATACAATTAGTTTAATTGTAACAGATGTAAATGGTTGTATGGATACAGTTTCGAAGAATATTCCTGTTTATAATAATCCTGTTGCAAATTTCCCTATTCCGAATGCTTGTGGTATTAATGTTTCCTATCAAGATCAATCAAATCCAAATGGAGGTGCTGTGATTAATGGTTGGAATTGGAGCTTTGGAGACGGTAATACTTCGAACTCTCAAAATCCTGGACACATTTATTCAAATACCGGTAATTTTAATGTTGAACTTATTGTTACTAATGCTGATGGATGTAAAGATACCTTAGAACAAGTTGTGGTAGTTCATGAATTACCTATAGCATCTTTTACATTTAATAATGTTTGTAGATATCAAACTGTATCGTTCACAAATACTTCTACTACAGCATTAGATCCAATTGTTAGTCAAAACTGGACTATGCACGATGCAACTACCTATAATGTTGCTAATCCGAACCATACCTATAATGTTGATGGTTCATTCCCAGTGACATTAATTGTAAGTACAAACTTTGGATGTTCGGATACAGTAACTCAAAATGTGACTATTTATCCTTTACCTGTTCCTCAGTTTACTGCTAACGATGTATGTGATTTAAATAGTGTATTATTTAATAATACATCAACCATAAGTTCAGGAACTATTGATACTTATTTGTGGGAATATATAGGTAATCCATCTTTAAATAATAGTCAGACCAATCCATCTACTGTATTCCCAGGTATAGGAACCTATCAAGTGCAATTAACTGCAATCTCTAATTTTAACTGTATGGATAGCATTATGCATAGTGTTACTGTGCATCCTAATCCAGTTGCTCAATTTAATTTTGATGATGCTGATGGTTGTGCTCCGCATAAAGTACAATTCTCAAGTTTATCGAATGTGGTTTCTGGAAATATAGTTGATTACGATTGGAGCTTTGGAAACGGATTTAGTTCAAATATGAATCCATTACAAGTTTTTGGACCTGGTAATTACGATATTACTTTAATTGTTACTACCGATAAAGGTTGTAAAGATACTTTAACGCAATATGGTGCTGTAACTGGTTACCCTAATCCAATTGCAGATTTTGAAAATAATCCAAGCAAAGAGGATATTTCAACTCCATTCTTCCAGTTTACAAATTTAAGTCAAGGTTATACAACTAGCTATTGGTCGTTTGGAGACGGAAGTACTTCAACAGAAACTCATCCTGGACATCTTTATGAGCCTAATGGAGCTGGATACTATGATGTGATTTTAGTGGTTGAAAATCAATATGGTTGTGCGGATACTACAGAAAATAGAGTACAAATAGTTGGAGACCATATTATCTATATACCAAACTCTGCAACACCAAATACCGATGGTATTAATGAAGATTTTGTAATCGTGGGAACTAATATTATAGATGCAGAATTGCTAATTTTTAACCGATGGGGCGAAAAAGTGGGTCATGTTAAAGGTTGGCAAAATGATAAATTAACTTGGAATTGTACCGATGGAAGAGGTACAGTTCTTAAACAAGATACCTACTCTTATAAATTCTTCTATACCGCTGGTTCTGGTAAGAAGTATAATTTAATTGGTCACGTAAACATCATTTATTAATTAGACGTTTATTAACCTTTGCTTTTGGAGACGTTTCATTCGGAACGTCTCTTTTTTTGTGTTAATACATATTGTTATAATTCTTTTAATGTTCCTATATATATCCTTAAATTTTCTTCCTTTGCTTTATGAGAAAATTAGTTTGGTTGTTAGCAATACTTCCTTTGTTTGTACTGAAAACATGGGCTCAGTCGCCTATTAATCTTACTATTTCGAATATTAAGAATACGAATGGAAGTATTTTAATTAGCGTTTTTAATTCGGCTGATGGCTTTCCTGGCGACGATAAAAAGGCTATTGCTAAATATAAAATCGAAAAAATAAGTGGTGTTACGGCTAAATTTAAAATTACGGGATTAAAGCCTGGTAAATACGCCGTTTCTATACTTCACGATGAAAATAATGACCAAATTTGTAATACCAATATTTTAGGAATTCCAAACGAAGGTATAGGATGTTCTAATAACCCTAAATCGGTAATGGGGCCTCCTAAATATAAGGACTCCGAGTTTGAGTATACTGGTGAAAGCATCACGCTGCATATTAAAATGAAATATATTTAACTGTCATTTTGTCATATTTTTTATACAGCGAATGACATTCTTGCTCATTTTGTTTTGAGTGTAATAATTTGATTATCAATCTGTTTGTATTTTTGGGTTCAACTTTTTCTTTTCGGCAAGTTAATTGTAATGAGTTTAGGAAAGGAGATTGAAAAATGAACTTAGAAAAATATACCATTAAATCACAAGAAATACTTCAAGCTGCACAGCAAATAGTATTGGCGACAGATCGTCAAGCTATTGAGCCTGCGCATTTATTGAAGGCTTTATTAAGTGAGGATAAGGAGGTAACTCCATTCTTATTGAAAAAGTTGAATGTAAATATAGCTCAACTTGAATCTAAACTTGACGAACATTTAAACACTTTACCTAAGTCGTCAGGTAACCCATATTTATCTCCAGCGACAGCAAAAGTTTTAGCAAAGGCTGAGAATTTTGCACGTGAAAGAGGAGATGAATATGTATCTGTTGAAATGTTATTAGTTGGTTTATTCGATAGTGGGGCACAAGCTTCTCAATTATTGAAAGATCAAGGTGTAACTCAAAAATCCTTAACTGCAGCAATTGAAGAGTTACGTAAAGGGAATAAAGTATCTAGTGCTGGATCTGAAGATACATATCAAGCACTGAGTAAATATGCTCGTAACTTAAACGAAGCTGCAAGTACAGGTAAATTAGACCCTGTTATTGGTAGAGATGAAGAGATTAGACGTGTACTTCATATACTATCGCGAAGAACCAAAAATAATCCCGTTTTAATTGGGGAACCAGGTGTTGGTAAAACTGCAATTGCTGAGGGGTTAGCGCATCGTATTGTAAGTAACGATGTCCCTGAAAACTTACGTACTAAAGTGGTTTATTCGCTTGATATGGGTGCATTAATTGCGGGTGCTAAGTATAAAGGAGAGTTCGAAGAACGTCTTAAATCTGTGGTTAAAGAAGTTCAGTCGTCTGATGGTGAAATAATCCTATTTATCGACGAGATACATACACTGGTTGGAGCCGGAGGAGGACAAGGAGCTATGGATGCTGCAAACATCTTAAAACCTGCCTTAGCCCGCGGCGAATAACGTGCAATTGGTGCAACTACTTTAGACGAGTATCAAAAATACTTTGAAACAGATAAAGCACTTGAACGTCGTTTCCAAAAAGTTGTAGTTGATGAGCCAAGTACCGAAGATGCCATTTCAATTTTGCGTGGTATTAAAGAAAAATATGAAACCCACCATAAGGTTCGTATTAAAGACGAAGCAGTAGTGGCTGCGGTTGAATTCTCTCAACGTTATATAAACGACCGTTTCTTGCCAGATAAAGCTATTGACTTAATGGACGAAGCTTGTGCGAAATTGCGTATCGAAATTAACAGTAAACCTGAAGAATTGGATGCGATTGAACGTGAATTATTCCGTCTAGAAATAGAACGTGAGGCTATTAAACGTGAAGGTGATACAGACAAAATAAATGCACTTTCTGCTGAAATTGCAAATCTTCAAGAAAAAAGAGATGCCTTTAATTTACGTTGGACTAGCGAAAAAGATATAGTAGATCGTATTCAAAAAACTAAATTAGAAATCGAAAACCTTAAACTTGAAGCTGAAAAGGCAAGTAGAGAGGGCGATTTTGGAAAGGTTGCTGAAATTCAATACGGAAAAATGATTGAAGCTAATGATAAATTGAGTGCTGCTCAAAAGGAATTAGCTGAAATGCAATCGGATAATAAATCTCTTATTAAAGAGGAAGTTACAGCTGAAGATATAGCAGATGTAGTTTCGCGTTGGACTGGTATTCCGGTTTCTAAGATGATGCAGACTGAAAAAATTAAGTTGTTGCATATAGAAGAGGAATTGAGAAAGAGGGTAGTTGGACAAGAAGATGCTATTGAAGCTGTTGCTGATGCTATTCGTAGAAGTAGAGCTGGTTTACAAGACCCTAAACGTCCGATTGGATCTTTCATTTTCCTTGGTTCAACGGGGGTAGGTAAAACGGAATTAGCTAAAGCTTTAGCTGAGTATTTATTCGACCATGAAGATGCCATGACCCGTATTGATATGTCGGAGTACCAAGAAAAACATAGTGTATCGAGATTGGTGGGAGCGCCTCCAGGATATGTAGGATATGATGAAGGAGGACAATTAACAGAAGCAGTTCGTCGTAAACCTTATTCGGTGGTATTGCTTGATGAAATTGAAAAAGCTCACCCAGATGTTTTCAATATTTTGTTACAAGTGTTAGATGATGGTCGATTAACTGATAATAAAGGTAGAACGGCGAATTTTAAGAATACCATCATTATATTAACAAGTAACTTGGGTTCTCAAATCATTCAAGAGAATTTATCGGATATGGTTCTAGGTGAAGAAGATTTAGTACTTGCTAAAACTAAAAGCGAAGTATTCGATTTATTGAAAAAGACCCTTCGTCCAGAGTTCTTGAACCGTATCGATGAAACCATTATGTTTACTCCATTAACTAGAGATAATATCAAAGATATTGTAAGAATTCAGTTAAATGGTATCGCAAGTCAATTGGAGAAAAACAGTGGAATTCAGTTACAATATACCGAAGATGCTATTGATTGGTTAGCTCAATTAGGATATGATCCTACATTTGGAGCAAGACCTATGAAGAGAGTACTTCAAAAAAGAGTCCTAAATGAGTTAAGTAAGAAGATACTAGGCAATGAGGTAAGTAATGAGAAGCCGATAATTGTAGATCAGTTTGATGGAGAAATAGTTTTTAGGAATTAATAAGTAAAAAAATAGCCATTACAAATTGTAATGGCTATTTTTTTAGACTTATTTCCAACCTCCGCCCAAAGCTTTATATAAGTTGATTTGAGCTTGTTTATGTTGTTTTTTTACATTCACTAAATCCAGTTGGGTTTGCAATGAATTTTTTTGTGTAAACAATATTTCTAAATATTCAGCTTTACCTCTTTTAAATAGTTCTTCAGCTGTTAAAACCGAAGCATCTAAAACTTCATTTTGTTCAGTTTTTAA